>ENA-OQHY01000198-OQHY01000198.1-human-gut-metagenome-genome-assembly--contig:-NODE-198-length-34940-cov-6.377158_pt1 | contig 34940 bp, 33 predicted proteins | sample MGYA00242570_ERZ504733 | MGnify/ENA primary metagenome ERZ504733 (study PRJEB26092, sample SAMD00036219) | human gut metagenome | host: Homo sapiens | study: EMG produced TPA metagenomics assembly of... | reverse complement strand
TCTCGCCAAGAGCATGGAGAACGGCTGGCATGTTGACGGCTTGCTCACCGACAAGGATGACATCAAGGCAGCATGTGATGCGTGCAAGGACGAGGCTTCCAAGAGATAACCTTCGGCGAGAACGAAGGTAAGACGCAACTCACCTATCAGCAGCTTGCCGATTATTATCCAGCCATCTACAATATCAAACCTATCGATCCGACCCTCTTGGTTGACATCCATCAGCAGAAGCACTCTTCATGGGGTGAGATAAAGACCTCGGTGCATATCAAGGAAGCTAAGGACGTAAAGGTGTTCCTCCCCGTGAGCATCGGCTATACAGTGGAGGGTGTCGAGTCGGCAGCTCTTGTGCGCTACTTCGAGAAGTACTTCGAGGTGCAGGATTACGATGCAACCATCGGTGCTAATGTCAAGCTCACCGTTGAGCGCCAGGCTGCAGGCATCACAATCAATGTCACCGGCGTGACAAAGGAACTGCTCAAGGCCCTCGAACGCCGCTACAACGACGGACTCACCATAGAGATACACTCCTACTACAAACTCTCCGACAAGAATGGCGAGAGTGACTACATTGCCCCCGTATGGAGTGCCCTCAAAAACTCTACCGTCACCTACGACGCGACGTGAAGTATCGCATCACATCGGCTTTCAATAGCGAGAGCGTTGAGAATTAATAATACGGTTTTGAACCCCATTGTACATATTTAGTGTGAAGGGTGTGTCAGAAATCAATTGATTTGGGCTTGCAGCTCATCTTGTTTGACTTCTGACACACCCTTTTTTCGTCACCGATTGCGTCCGCCGTCCAATCAGATTGCGTCCGCCGTCCAATCAGGTTACGTCCGCCGTCCAATCAGGTTGCGTCCGCCGCCCAATCAGGTTGCGTCCGCCGCCCAATCAGGTTGCGTCCGCTGTCCGATGCATACTTCTACGACTCTGGATGTCTAAAAAATAACAAAATCTCATTGCATTTTGTAGTTTTACTTTTAATTCCTCTTTGTTTTATTCGCCAAACTCAGAATTTCTTTATAATTTTGCAAGAAATTATAACTATACATATTTATAATAATGGCAGAATTATCAAATCGACTCAATCGTCTCGCTCCGTCACAGACACTTGCAATGTCGCAGAAGAGCGGCGAGATGAAGGCACAGGGCATAGACGTAATCAACATGAGTGTTGGTGAGCCCGACTTCAACACACCCGACCACATTAAAGAGGCTGCAAAGAAGGCTGTCGACGAAAACTTCTCACGCTATTCGCCAGTTCCGGGATACATGGATCTGCGTAAGGCTATCGTGGCAAAACTGAAGAACGAAAACAATCTCGAATATACAACAAGCGAGATACTCGTCTCGAGCGGAGCCAAGCAGAGCGTCTGCAACACAGTGATGGCACTCGTCAACGACGGAGAAGAAGTGATAATTCCGGCTCCTTACTGGGTGAGCTATCCGCAGATGGTGAAGCTGGCAGGTGGTACGCCGGTTATTGTGAACGCAGGTTTCGAGCAGAACTTCAAGATGACTCCCGAGCAACTTGAGGCAGCTATCACACCGAAGACACGTATGCTCATACTCTGCTCGCCAAGCAACCCAACCGGCAGCGTATATACAAAGGACGAGCTTGAAGCACTGGCAGAGGTCATCAAGCGTCACGACGACCTGTTCGTACTCGCCGACGAGATATACGAACATATCAACTACGTAGGCAAGCACGAGAGTATCGCTCAGTTCCCCGGCATGAAGGAGCGCACAATCATCGTCAACGGCGTGTCGAAAGCATACGCCATGACAGGCTGGCGTATCGGCTTCATCGCAGCACCCGAGTGGATTGTCAAAGGCTGCAACAAACTGCAGGGACAATATACAAGCGGTCCGTGCTCAGTAAGCCAGAAGGCAGCCGAGGCGGCATACACCACATCGCAGGAGTGCGTTGAGACAATGCGTAAAGCCTTTGAACGCCGCCGCGACCTCATCGTGAAGTTGGCAAAGGAGATACCCGGACTCGAGGTGAACTGCCTCAGGGTGCATTCTATCTCTTCCCCAAGTGCTCAGGTTTCTACGGCAAGAGCTACGAAGGCAAGACCATCAACAATTCGACCGACCTTGCTATGTTCCTGCTTGAAGAAGGACACGTGGCAACAGTCGGCGGTGATGCCTTCGGCGACCCCGAATGTTTCCGCATGAGTTACGCCACCAGTGACGATAATATTCGCGAAGCAATGCGCCGTATTAAAGAGACACTGGCAAAACTCAAATAAAAAAAATGTTAAAGCTATGACAATAGGGTGATTATTTGCCATTATTTGCTAACTTTGCCATGCTGATATAGCATCGAGTGTGGATATAGGCAAGAAACCACTAATACTATTTGAAATAGTGCTAACATAAAAATGATTTTTTTTATTAACCATTTAATAACTTATTAAACTTTACAAAAAATTATGGCAACTACACAAGCTAAAGCGAATCCGAAGAAGTCTTCAGGATTCCAGGGTGTTAAAAATGCGTTCTTTATCATCCTTGTATGTTTTGTACTCGCAGTGCTTTTCTTCAAGTACATCCTTGGTGCACCTGAGCACTTCGTAAACGGTGATCCGACACAGCCGGTTAAGGACGGTAACCTCATGGGTACAGTCTACAAAGGTGGTGTTGTCGTTCCTGTGATCATCACTCTTCTCTTCTCTGTAATCGCTCTCTCTATCGAGCGCTTCTTCGCTCTCCGCACAGCTTTCGGTAAGAGCTCACTCGGTAAGTTCGTTGTTTCTGTAAAGAAGGCTATCACAGCAGGTGATATGGCTAAGGCACAGGAGCTTTGCGACAAGCAGCAGGGTAGCGTAGCTAACGTTGTTGGCGCTTCTATCGCAGCTTACAAGGAGATGGAGGCAACTACAAACCTCAAGCGTGCTGCTAAGGTTTCTAAGATCCAGCAGGCTCACGAGGAGGCTACACAGCTCGAGATGCCTACACTTCAGATGAACATGCCTATCATCGCAACTATCGTTACACTCGGTACTCTTACCGCTCTTTTCGGTACTGTGGTTGGTATGATCCGTTCATTTGCTGCTCTTGCTTCAGGTGGTGGTGGTGACTCACTCCAGCTTTCTGAAGGTATCTCTGAGGCCCTCGTTAATACCGCATCTGGTATTTTGACATCATGGGTAGCCGTAGTCTCATATAACTACTATTCAAACAAGATTGACAAGCTGACATACGCTCTTGACGAAGTAGGTTACACTATTGCTAAGACATACGAAGCAAACCACGCAGACGAGGCTTAATTTTACTAACCCTTTAAAACATTTATCATTATGGGTAAAGTAAAAGTTAAGAAAGCGGATGTTTGGATAGATATGACTCCTATGTCCGACGTGATGGTCCTCTTGCTCACCTTCTTCATGTTGACATCAACATTCGTGAAGAACGAAGCAGTGAAGGTCATTACTCCGGGCTCGGTATCTGAAGTAAAGGTGCCGGAGACAAATGTCTTGACAATCCTCTGCGATAAGGACGGCCGTATCTTCGTTGGAATGGATAATCCAAAGAGAATGGGCGAACTCGTTCAGGGCATGGCAGACCAGTATGGCGTGCAGCTCACTAAGGGACAGATGGAAACTGCCCGTAGTGCTGCCTCTATCGGCGTCGAGATGCAAGACCTTGCATCTGCACTGAACTTGGAGGAAAAATTGAATGAATACCAGGCTACAAAGGGTATCCCTACTGATAGCGTGGACGGTAAGATGAGCCAGTTCCAGGATTGGGTGAAGATGGCTCGCGATAACAACGGCTCGGAAATGAAGCTCGCCATCAAGGCGGACGCAGGCACTCCGTACAAGACCATCAAGAAGATGATGTCGGAGCTCCAGGACATGAGCGAGAACCGCTACTATCTCATTACCGCGCTTAAATCTAATTCGGAGGACTAAGACATGGCAAAGAAAAAAGCAAGCAGACAGAAAAAGATGCAGACCCGCGTGGACTTCACGCCGATGGTGGACATGATGATGCTTCTTATCACGTTCTTCATGCTCTGTACATCTTTGGCTAAGCCTCAGACTATGAACTTAACCATGCCTTCGAACGACGAGAATATCTCTGAAAAGGATCGTAACGCTGCTAAGGCATCACAGACTGTCACTATCTACGTGTGTGGTAACGATAAGATCTACCACGTTGACGGTCTGCCTAAGTATGATGACCCGACCTGTCTGAAGGAGACAACATGGGGTCAGAAGGGTATCCGCTCGGTGCTCTTCAACCACATCACCGAAGACGGCTCGCAGCCTGTTAAGGACATTATGATGGCTAAGGACGCTCTTGACAAGAAGAAGCTCGCTAACCCTGCTGCTTATCCAGAGGCAGTGTATGACGCTGAGCTGACTAAGATTAAGAAGGGTGAGCTCGAGACTGGCAAGGTGCCGACAATGACCATCATCATCAAGTGTACTGACGAGGCTTCATACAAGAACATGGTTGATGCTTTGGACGAAATGACTATCTGCAGTATTGGTACTTATGTCATTGACAAGATCAATGAGCAGGATGCTAAGCTTCTGAGCTCAAGAGGTGTCAAGTAAATGACTAATAATTAAAGAAAGGACGAAGAAATGTCAAAAATAGATTTGATATCCAATGAATGGACTGACCTCGTGTTTGAGGGCAGAAACCAGGCATATGGACCTATAAGTTGCGCAAAGGCACTGCCAAGCGTAACGTTTGGGCTTTGTTAATCGTAGGCCTTGCTGCAGCACTTCTCTATCTCGGACTTCAGCTTCAGAAAATGGCTGAGGCTAATAAGAAAGTTGAGAACACTCAAGCAGTGGAGCTCGCAAAACTTCAGACTGAAAAGAAGAAAGAGGCTAAGGTTGAGAAGAAGGAAGTAATCAGACAAGAGCCTGAAAAGGTCGTAGAGCAGGTTAAGTCTTCTGTTAAGTTCACCGCTCCTGTCATCAAGAAGGACGAAGAGGTTAAGGAAGAGGACGAGATTAAGCTCGACGAGGTACAGAAGAGCGACAAGGCTGTCGGTGCCTTCACAGTAGAGGGTAACGACGAGGTCGGTGGCGCTGTACTCAAGGCCAAGGAAGATATCGCAGCTCCGGAGCCTCCGAAGCATGTTGAGGAAACCAAGGTCTTCACAGTCGTAGAGCAGATGCCTATGTTCCCTGGTGGCGACGCTGCACTTATGAGCTACCTCGCTAACAACATCCACTATCCGACAGTAGCTGCCGAGAACGGCGTACAGGGTCGTGTTGTTGTAGGCTTCGTTGTTGAACGCGATGGTTCTATCACCGATGTAGCATATTGCGTGGTGTTGACCCGTCACTCGACCGTGAGGCTATGCGCGTGGTTAAGAGCATGCCACGCTGGACTCCTGGTAAGCAGAATGGTTCAGCTGTGCGTGTTAAGTATCAGGTGCCGGTAGCATTCCGTCTCCAGTAATCTTGACGCATACGAACATCTTACATGCTTAGACAGTAAGATTAGCAATAACAACCATCCACGTAGCTTCGGCTTTATACCGGAACTCATGGATGGTTGTAGCTTAAATAAACATTTGTTTGTCGAACATTAGCACCTTGAATAAGCATTCCGACGCAATCGACAATATACTTGAATCGTATTCCGACGCAATCGACAACCAATATACCCCTAACCACCTTTGCGGCACACGTAGCCAGACACACCCCACGACCCACATGTGGTCCACTTAAAGCGAATGTTATTCTATACATTATATATATTATTGTGTTAAACTATTTGTTTAGATACAACTATGAAAACGAATTTTAAGAGCATCTCCATACTCGCACTGCTTGCAATGACGCTCGTAATGATGTCTTGCGGTGGCGAAAAGAAACGTAAGGACGGCAGAACCGATACCACTACGCAAGGTGAGATAAGCTTCGCGTGTGACGAGAGCTTCAGTCCGATAATCGACGAACTCGTAGAAGTCTATCACATGCAATGCCCGAACACTAAGCTCAAGCCTATCTATACCAACGAGATTGACGGCATCAACATGCTCCTCCAGCAGAAGACATGGCTCACGATCACCGCACGCAATTTCACTCCGAAGGAGTACACATACGTGAAGGACGGCTTGAATATGCTGCCCGAAGCAGTGCGTCTCGCCTACGACGGCATGGCACTCATCTGTAACAATCAGAACCTCGACTCATGTATCACCGTCAACGATATCAAGGCGATACTCTTAGGCAAGAAAACCAAGTGGAACGAAGTGAACCCAGGCTCAAAACTCGGCGAGATTTGGGTGTGCTTCGACAATCGTAAGTCGAGTGCCGTGAACTACTGTTGCGACTCAATCCTCGGCGGAAAGCCAATCGACAGTCCGAACGTGTTCGCAGCAAAGGACAGTAAGGACGTTATCGACTACGTAGCATCCACCCCGAATGCCATCGGCGTTATCGGTAGCAACTGGCTCAACGACAAGCGCGACTCAACCAATACCACATGGAACAAGGCAATACGCGTAATGTCGGTATCGAAACTCGATAAAGCCACACCATATAACTCATGGAAACCATATCAGGCGTGGCTCCTCAACGGACGCTATCCATTCGTTCGCACAATATGGGCGTTGCTTAACGACCCGAAGCGCGGACTGCTTGGGGCTTTGCCCACTTCATCGAGTCGCCGAAGGGTCAGCTCATCCTCTTTAAGGCAGGTCTGCTCCCCACACGTGGCGAGATAACCATACGCGACGTACAGGTACACAACCAATAGTTGTGCTGTGCTAATTAACGTAAACGTATGCTAATACGCACCCCCACGCTTTAAACCAAGAGCGGTAGTCGTACGTCAATGAAATAAACAGAATATTAACATTCAAATTATACAGAACTATGAAAACAATGAAATACCTCGTAGCTGGACTGCTCCTCGCAGGCTTGTCAGTACCAGCAATGGCGCAGACATCACAGGCTGATATCGACGCCATCACAAAAGTGATTGTAGATGCTAAGGGCGACGCTATCGCTACTAAGGATCAGGTAAAGGCTTTCAAGAAGACTTACAAGAAGGACGCTACAGCTATCGCAGCTCTTGGTCGTGCTTTCCTTGAGGCTAAGAACTACCAGATGGCAGAAGAGATAGCTAACCTTGCAATCAAGGCTAACGGCAAGAGCGCTGAGGGCTACATCCTCCTCGGCGATATCGCTTCTGCACAGGACGACGGCGGTAAGGCTGCTGGCTACTATGAGCAGGGTACATACTATGAGCCGGCTAACCCGACATCATACGTAAGATATGCTACAGTGTACCAGAAGGTAGACCCAGACGGAGCTGTCGCTATGCTTGAGAAACTCCGCACTGTGAAGCCCGACTATCCTGTAGATGCTGCTGCAGGTCGTATGTATCACGCAATGGTCAGTTGAAGTCGGCTATGTCTCACTACGACAAGGTGGCTGACCCGACAACCATCGAGGACTATATCCTCTTCGACTATGCTCTCACAGCGTACGCTCTTGAGGAGTACGACAAGGCAGTAAGCCTAGCGCAGAAGTATTCAGAAGTATCCTTACTACGGTTCATTCAACCGCGTTGTGCTCTACGCTTCTGACAAGCAGAAGAACTACCCAACAGCCGTTGAGTATGGTGACAAGCTTTTCGCTGCTACCGACACTGTTAAGTACACAGCAAACGACTACACCTACTACGCTGACGCTTTGCTGAACGTAGGTCGTATAGACGATGCTATCAAAGCTTACAAGCATATCCCAGAGGTTGCTCCTGAGAACAAGGAAGTGAACAAACTCATCTCTGATGCTTACCTCAAGGCAAAGAAGTTCGACGAGTCAGTAGCTGCTTACGAGGCATACCTCGCTGCTAAGGGTGAGGAGTGCACATACAAGGAGTATGACAACTTCGCTGACATCTATCTTGAGCAGTCAGAGGCTGCTGCCGACGAGGAGGGTAAGAAGGCTGCATTGCAGAAGGCAGCTGACATCTACGGCACTATCGCAGAGAAGTACGATTACGCTGCTGTTTACGCTCTCTTCAAACAGGCTAACGTGTTCCACGCTATCAACCCTGATCTGAAGGTTGGCTTGGCTATGCCTTACTACAAGAAGCTTGCTGAGAAGATCGAGTCGCTGCCGGAGAAGACAGCTGCCGACTTGAAGAAGCTTGGCACTGCTTATCAGTATCTTGCTGTTCATTACATACAGAACGACAAGGTAGCCGACGCAAAGCAGTGGGCTGCTAAGCTGCTTGAGGTACGTCCTGATGATGAGACTGCAAAGCAGATTATGGAACTGAAGTAATGCTTATTAACTTTTACAAATATAAAAAGGTGAACCAACGGTTCACCTTTTTTCATTTCGATGGCTACCAATGCAAATATTCTGCGCCGGAAGGTGGCACGAAAAAGTTAAAGCTGTTTTAGCTCTGACATCTATTCTAACAAAAGAAGCGCGCCCGAAACGAATGAACGTTTCGGGCGCGCCGTGTTTATTTAGCTTTTAATACTAAGCTGCTTGATTAGCACTGAGCGAGCTTGCCGTCAGAACCGAGCACCTCAGTGATCTTGTGCTTGTACATCTGCTCCATGAGGTCGCGTGCAGGACCGCAGTACTTACGTGGGTCGAACTCACCTGGTTTGTCGTGGAATACCTTACGAACAGCAGCGGTGAATGCGAGACGAGAGTCAGAGTCGATGTTGATCTTGCAAACTGCAGAAGTAGAAGCCTTGCGGAGCTGCTCCTCAGGAATACCAACAGCGTCAGGCAACTTGCCACCGTACTCGTTGATCATGTCAACATACTCCTGTGGTACAGAAGAAGAACCGTGGAGAACGATTGGGAAACCAGGAAGCTTCACCATAATCTCGTCGAGGATGTCGAATGCCAATGGAGGAGGAACGAGCTTGCCAGTCTTCGGGTCGCGTGTGCACTGCTCCGGTGTGAACTTGTAAGCACCGTGAGAAGTACCGATAGAGATAGCGAGTGAGTCAACGCCTGTGCGAGTTGTGAAGTCGATAACCTCCTCAGGCTTTGTATAGTGGCATACTTCAGAAGATACCTCATCCTCTACACCTGCCAATACACCGAGCTCGCCCTCTACAGTTACGTCGAACTGATGAGCGTAGTCTACAACCTTCTTTGTAAGAGCGATGTTCTCCTCGTAAGGAAGTGAAGAACCGTCGATCATTACAGAAGAGAAGCCAAGGTCGATACAGCTCTTGCAAAGCTCGAAGCTGTCACCGTGGTCGAGGTGGAGAACGATCTCAGGATGCTCGCAGCCGAGCTCCTTAGCGTACTCTACAGCGCCCTCTGCCATGTAACGGAGAAGAGTCTCGTTAGCGTAAGCACGTGCACCCTTAGATACCTGGAGGATAACCGGTGACTTCAGCTCTGAAGAAGCTTGATGATAGCCTGGAGCTGCTCGAGGTTGTTGAAGTTGAATGCAGGGATAGCGTAACCACCCTTGATGGCTCTTGCGAACATATCACGTGTGTTCACCAAGCCCAATTCTTTGTAGTTTACCATAATTGTTTATTGTTTTATGTATAAAAACGTTTGTTTCGTTGTCGGTCTGCCACATTATATAATAATGTATAGCTTTTTCCATTTGCAAAGTTAGCATTTTAATATGTAACGGCAAAAGTTATGCACGTTTTTTTTGCCTCGTATTGTCTTGTATCAATGCAAAAAGATGTTGCTAATCAGTTGGATTCGCTCTGTTTTTCAGTTGTTTTGATACGTAATCTTTAAAATAGCGTTTCATTATTTAAATCTTTGAAACATTTATTTGCTTGATTTTAATATTTTCCCTACATTTGCAATGAATATCAACTATTACATTTACAGCGAATAATAATCTATTGCATATATTAATTAAAACTTATTGAACATGGGAAAAGGTTTTTCTAAACAAAATTGGATGTGGGGTATCTTCGGAGTAGCCGCATGTTCCATGTTGTCGTTTTCCTCCTCGCTTATGCAGCACTGCTTTTGCCAATGCCACTGAGGTTCAGCAGCCGTTGCGCGGTAGCATTTCCGTACATGGTGTTGTGAAGGATCAGAACGGAGAGCCGATCATCGGAGCCTCGGTAAAACTGGTGGGCTATAAGGCTGCCACAGTAACAGATATAGATGGTAATTTTGCGCTTCAGGTGATGCCTGGAGGCACGCTTGAGATATCGTATGTAGGCTATACAACCAAGAACGTAAAGGTAGGAGCGAACAATCGCGACATCGCTGTTGTTCTCGAAGAAGACAGCAAGATGCTCAACGAAGTGGTGGCTATCGGCTACGGTACCGCTACCAAGAAGAAGGACCTTTCGGCAGCCGTTGGCGTTGTGAGCAATGTCGACGAGCTTGCAGTGCGTCCTGTCACTCTACCGAGGGCATGTTGCAGGGGCAGCTGGCAGGCGTTACGGTGGCTGCCGATGGTGGCGACCCTACAGCCGCTCCTAACATCGTGATACGTGGTCAAGGCTCGCAGAACGGCGACAACGTGCTGTGGGTAGTCGACGGAGTGCCGGGTGCACCGATTGCTTCGCTCAACGACATTGAGTCGATTGTAGTGTTGAAGGATGCCGCTTCGGCTGCTATCTATGGTGCGCAGTCGGGAGCAGGCGGCGTAGTGCTCGTCACCACCAAGAAGGCAAAGAAGGTGCTACATCCGTGTCTTACGATGGTATGGTGGGTGTGCGTAACGCCACAAACCTGCCCAAACCGCTCAACGCTCAGCAAGAGATTGAGATGCGTAAACGCTCGTTCGCAAACGCCGGACTCCCATTGCCCGACGGCTGGAACGTTGAGAAGAACCCTTGGATTGCAACAACCCGTACCAACTGGATGGACGAGGTGTTCCGCACCGCCTTCTACCAGCGTCACAACGTAGCCATCAGCACCGGTACCGAGACCTTCACCAACCGCCTCTCGTTCGCTTACGACAACGATGAGGGCATCATGCGCTACACGTTCAACAAGAACCTTGCGCTGCACTATACGGGCAAGTATCAGATTAACAAGTGGGTATCTATCAGCGAAGACTTCGTTTGGAAGAACACCGAGAGTCGCACCACCGCCACAAACGAGGGCTACACCGGACCTATCCTCTCGGCTATCTACATGCCGGCAAGTGCCACCGTTTACAGTCCGTTCACAAAGAGCGGTTTCGGCGGAACAACAACCGAGGATCCAAAGTACATCGCTACATATGGCAACAACTTCGCCGATGCCCATGGCGACGCAGTTAACCCAATCAACACCCTTTCATCGAAGAATATCTTCGACCGCACCAACGATGCCTGGTCAACCACATCGTTAGAGATAGCTAACGTAGTGCCGGGCTTGAAGTTCGTGAGCCGCTTCACATACAATCTGCAGTCGAACTTCTACAAAGGCTTCTCGCCACGTCGCGACGAAGTAGGTAAGCCCGACGGCAGCAACTCGCTTACCGAGAGCACCTACCGCACCGACCAGTGGAAGACGGAGAACACCCTTACATACGACAATACCTTCGGCAAGCACACCGTGGGCGCACTCTTCTCTACCACAGCCGACCACTTCAACGTGCGTGGCTTCGAGCTGAACGGCAAGACCTTCGCCGACGAGTCAGATTATCTGCAGTATATCGCTTACGCAGGTTCGGTGTCGGGCAAGGACTACCTCACAGGTCCTGATGCCAACGTGTCGCTTATCGGCCGTTTGGCTTACTCTTTCGACGACCGCTACTTCCTCACCGCTTCTTGGCGTCGCGACTACGCCGGTCGTCTGCCAAAGAGTAAGAACCACGGCGACTTCCCTGCAGTGACAGCCGGTTGGAAGATTTCTAACGAGGCGTTCTTCCCGAAGACCGACGTTGTGTCGCTTCTGAAGCTCCGCGCTTCTTGGGGTAGAGTAGGCAACCTCGGCTCTATCGGCTACAACTACCGCTCGGCAGTGCTCTCTAAGGACTCATGGCAGGAGCAGGCACAGTATGGCGTTGAGAAGAACCTGCTGTGGGACACATTCATCTACAACTCTATCGCTCTCAACAACAAGCTTACTTGGGAGACATCAGAGCAGTTCGACCTCGGTATCGACCTCAATATGTTCAACGACCGCTTGGCTATGCAGTTCGACTGGTTTGAGAAGCGCACCTTCGACCTCATCCAAACCCAGTCGATGAACTGGCCTGGCTCTATCGGTCTCGACCCGATGCTCATCAATCAGGGCGAGGTACGCAACCGTGGTATAGAGCTTTCGCTCAACTGGAACGACCGCATCAACAAGGATTGGTCGTACTACGTTGGTGGCAACTTCGCTTGGCTCAAGAACTGGGTTAGCAATATCGGCGTGCGTGATGCCAACGGTAAGCCCGGTGTATGGACTGGCGATGGTTCGTTCCGCAACCTGCCTTACTGCTACCAGGATGCAGAGGGTCAGCCTCTCGGTTCGTTCTATCTCATAAAGAATGGTGGCATCTTCCAGAGCGACGCTGAAGCTGCAGCTTATGTAGACAAGGACGGCAATCGCATTCAGCCCAACGCAAAGGCAGGCGACTTGAAGTTTATCGACTACAACAAGGACGGCAAGATAACCGATGCGACCGCCAGTACTGTGGTTCAGCCACACCGAAGTACACCTTCTCGTTCTCTGCCGGCTTCACATGGAAAGACCTCACCTTCTCTGCAATGCTCCAGGCGTGGCAGGTGCCAAGGCTATGAACGTAGCCAAGTTTATGACACTCTCTGACGTGGAGGGCAACTTCAACCGCGACTCGCGCATCCTCGACGCATGGAGTGAGACAAACCGCGATTCGGACATTCCGCGCCTCTCAAAGAACGATCCGAACGGCAACTTCTCTACACCTTCCGACTGGTATCTTGAGAACGCCTCTTACCTCCGCTTGAAGAACGTGACCGTGAGCTACGACCTTACCAACCTCATTCGCAAGAGTGCACACCTCAACTCGCGCAACAGTCGTCTGAGTGTTTACGTAAGTGGCGAGAATCTCTGCACCATCACCAACTACACCGGTATTGACCCAGAGTGTGGCGGATGGGACGCAATGAAGTACCGGTGGCTCGCACATTCTCATTTGGTGTGAAACTTACTTACTAAAACAACTAAAAAGCAATATCTATGAAAGCAAAATATATATTGGCAGCCGTTTTCTCTGCGGCACTGTTGAGTTCGTGTAGCGACTTCCTCGACGTACAGAAGGAGGGCGATCCGACGACGACGCAATATTTTACTAATGACAACCAGGCGATAGATGCCATCGATGCTCTCTATAGACCGATTCATCAGGAGGGCCTCTTCGGTCGCGAAATCTATTGGGAGCAAGGTGGTGCGTGCGACATCGTTTGGGGTCGTACGCGCAGCTACAACACCCTCGCCACGCTCCAGTACACAGGTGACGAGTCGCCTCTTAAAGTACATACGAGCGTTTGACAGGTGTTATCTCTCGTGCCAACTGGGTTGTGGAGCAGTTGCTGAATAAGGAGCAGAAAACCGCTCTTACCGCTGTCGAGAAGCGCTCGCTTGGCGAGGCGTTCTTCATGCGTGCCTTCAGCCACTTCTATGTTGCTTACCGCTATGGTAACGACAAACAGGGCGTACCGTTTGTACGTTATGAAGACTTCGCTGGCGGCTACGACAACTCTATTCCGAAGCAGCAGGCTACTGTAATGGACAACTACAAGATGATTATCGAAGACCTCGACAATGCCATCAAGTATCTGCCTAATTTCAAGGAGTACGACATCGACAACCGCGGACGTGCTCACAAGGCAGCCGCTGTTGCTTACAAGGCTAAGGTGTATGCTTACTGGGCTGCGTTCGACAAGTCGCAGTGGTCGAACGTCATCTCTATGGTCAACTCGTTGGAACAGGACTATGGTCGCGATCTCGCTCCGGAGTTCGCTGATGTCTTTTCTTCCGACTTCTCCAACTATTGGACCAAGGAGTACCTCTTCGGTATTGCAGGCACTGGTGGTGACACACCTGGCGGCTCAGAGTTTCCCGGTGTAATCCTTGAGAACAAGGGTTGGGGCATCTACAATGGTTGGGGTCAGATTAAACCCTCTTATGACATCTTCGAGGAAATGCTGAAGGACGGTGCAGGCAACGCCCGCATCACACGTTCGGTGCTTGAATACGGACAGGAGTTCCAGTTCTTCGGTGAGACACGCAAGTTCTACTCTACCTCAGACGTAGAGTCGGGCTTCATGATCAACAAGTACATGGATCCGTTCAAGCACGAGAATGCAACGAAGGAATATGTAAGTTCTAACGGCGACTGGCCTACAGCGCGTGTGAATATGCCGCTCATCCGCTTTGCAGAGATGCTTCTGTTCCGTGCCGAGGCAAACCTCGCGCTCGGTCATGCCGACCTCGCTGCAAAGGATATCAACCGCGTGCGCAACCGCTCGCACCTCACTCCGCTTTCGGGCAACGCCACATGGACCGACCTCTACCACGAGCGCCGTTGCGAGCTCGCCTTCGAGTACAGCGACCACCTCTACGACCTCAAGCGTTGGTTCCACTCTGGCGATGCAGAAATCAAGGCACTTGCTCAGAAGGAGTTGAACGCTCACCCACGTGCACGCCATTATGCCGAGCGTAGCGACTGGAATAGCACCTTCGTCGTTGGTCCCTACGCCGACTATCTGAATGAAGCTGACCCTGCTGTTAAGCCCGTTGCATACGACGACCACCTCATGGTGTTCCCGTATCCTTCAACAGAAATAACGAAGTCGGGTGGTGCGCTGCACCAGAACGACGGCTATTAAAAACTCATTAACCGACGGTTTCAAACACTCGTTAGCCGTCGGTTACTAATACTTATTAAACAAACAAAACTCCGCATAGCAGAATGTTTCGCTGTGCGGAGTTTTTTGCGTGATAACTTTACCTTTATTTAGCGTAAAGCATATCGTCAGGCAGTATACGGCTGCTGTTGTAGCGATCCGTAATCTTTATTTTAAGGCTCTGTCCCATGTAATCCTCGAAGTAGAGTACGCGCATCTCGTGGAAGCCCTCATCGAGTGCCACCTTTCCAGCCACGAACTCCTGACTGTGCGAGCCGTCGTTGTCTATAATCTCCTTGCCGTCGATGAACAGTCGTGAGCCGTCGTCGGAAGCAATGTCGAAATAATAGACACCCTTCTTCGGAATCTTTATGTACGAGCGGAAGTCGTAGCCAAAGTGATCCTCGCTTCGAGCCTCGGTGATGATGAAGTTGTTCAGCACGCCCTCCTTCACCTTCTTACCGTTGTTGAAGATGTCGCAGTCTTCTTGAACTTGCCTTCGTAGTAGGTGTAGCTCACGCCGTGCTTCTTCGGCTTCACGCTCACGGCAGGCAGGTACGGTCCCTCTTCGTCAATCGAGGTGATGCCCGACGGATAATAGAAGGCGAATTCCTTGCCCTGCGGCGTAGTCACCCACGAGTCGAAGCGTCTCTCGCCCTCGTACATCTCGATGACGCGGCCACCGCGCACCAGTCCGCCGTAAGCATCCGTACCCGTAACACGTCCGTAGGCGAGGCAGATGCCCTTCTCCAGTCCTATGAACTCGTTGTCGTGGTCGTGACCGACGAACACGCCCATCACGTCCTTACACTCGGCGAACGAAGCGAACATGCCACTATTGATGTCAGCCGAACACACCTCGCCCTCGTCGCATCTGCCAGGTGCCTTTGCGGTTCATCAGATTTTTGTATTCGGGCAGCGCGATGTGGAAGAACGCCAACGCAGGTAGCGGTTTGCTGCCGTTCATCGCCGTATAGCGTTTGCTCTGGTCGCGGTACCAGGCAATCTGCTCGAAGTGAATCCAGTCGTAGTGTCCCAGTTCGTCGGTCTCCGGATAGTCGTTCGAGTCGATGCAGTAGAGCAGCGACTCCACCTTATCCTTCTCCTTGGAGCCATACACGGGGATGACGTACTGACCATGACCAGGTATGCCTTCCGGTCCGTGCGAACCTACGAAGTAAGCCGACTTCAGAAGCATGTCGAATATCTCCTGCTTGCTCATAAACTGCGGTTCGGCATCGTGGTTGCCCAACGTTACCGCGAACGGCATTTTCGCCTCTTCGAATATCTTTATGACAGCCTCCCAGCCCTTCTTGGCAGGATTGGCAGTGACGACGTCGCCCGTCAGTATAGCGATGTCGGGCTTCTCCTGGTTGAGTACAGACAGGATGGTGTTGCGTGTAGTGTCGCATCTGGGCGATGTATGGTCCAGTGGATGTCGGTGAACTGTACCACCTTGAACTTGCCGTCCTTGAAGTGAAACTGGTGTTGAGCGAATGTCGTTCCCACAATAAGCAAGAAGAGCAATGAGAGTAATAGATTTTTATTCATTCCCTTTTTATGTTTTAACGAATTAATTCTGAATGTCGACCAAAGTAAATCTTCAGTACACTGCAAAAATATAGAAAAAAACGCAATTATGTCTCGCAATGTTAAGAAAACTTTCCTGTTCACAAAAATAATTCTTACCTTTGTCTACGACCTGAAACAGTCGTTTTAGTGTAGCAATAAATGAGCAATCTATAATAGAACAATATGAAAATAAAGAAAGCATTAGTCATAGCAGCCCTCGCCCTCTGCGTGCAGAGTGCCAGTGCACAGTACAACATGCCCACCCAGACCTTCACATACGACAAGCCATACGCCGTTGAGAAGATCGCGACACCGAAGGGCAAGAAGGTGAAGAACGTGATATTGATGATTGGCGACGGCATGAGCCTCATGCACGTCTATACCGCATGGACAGCCAACCGCGGCAAGTTGTGGCTCGAGAACGCCACCGCCACAGGTCTGTCGAAGACGTGGGCAGCCAACAAGCTCGTCACCGACTCCGGCTCGGGTGGCACATCGCTCGCTACGGGCGTAAAGACCAACTACCATGCCGTAGGCGTAGACACAGAAGGCAAACCAGTGTCCTCGCTCGTAGATGTGGCGAAGGAGCTTGGCAAGGATGCCGGCATCGCCGTCACATGCCGACTTTGGGACGCTACGCCATGCGACTTCTGCTGCCATAACGTCGACCGCGACAAGGAGGAAGAGCTCGTCGGCGACTATCCTGCAAGTGGTGTCAACTTCGTGTTCGGTGGTGGAGCGGAGAAGTTCACCAACCGCAAGGACGGACGCGACGTCTTCAGCGAGCTTACGCAGAAGGCTATCACGTTTCGCGTTCGCTCGACGACTTCTTCGCTTACGATAAGAACAGCCGTGTCTTCGCCGTGCCTTACGACAAGGACACTCCGCTGCCCGACGAGCGCGGCGATCTGCTTGCGCGTGCGTCGATGAAGGGCATCGAACTGATGAACCGCAACAAGAAGGGTTTCTTCATGATGATCGAAGGCTCGCAGCTCGACGACTACGGACACTTCAACCAACTCGACATGCTCATGAAGGAGACACTCGACTTCGACCAGACCGTGGGTAAGGTGATGAAGTGGGCTGCAGAGGACGGCGAGACACTCGTTGTGGTAACAGCCGACCACGAGACGGGCGGACTCACGCTCGTCAACGGCGACAAGAACGAAGGACGTGTAGAGTGCTGCTTCTCTACACGCGACCACTCTGGCGCTATGGTTCCGGTCTACGCGTTCGGTCCTGGCGCAGAACACTTCACCGGCATCTTCGAGAACACCGACGTGTTCAAGCGCATCAAGCAGCTGCTCACATACGGAGTAATCAAGTAATATACAAATAAGATGAAGAAAGCTATATTAACCCTGACAGCCTCGCTCTTTGCGGTGCTTGCGCCAGCGCAGAACCTCATATCTTCTGGTTCGCCGCTCTACAAGCTGCCTTACAAGAACACGTATGTAATGCAGACACTCGTGGCGGAGAACACGTTCCGCACGGCAAAGGTAGAGAAACCGAAGCCCGGCACCTTCGAACAGGCACGCAAGGTGCTGCCCTCGCCCTATTGGGAGGGACACCCGAAGGAGATAGAGATGTACTGGAAGGCGTGGCAGATAGGTCTGAAGAACGTCTGTCAGCCGCTCGACGATTCGGGCTTCGTCACCTCATACATCTCGCCCGCCTACAACGGCAACATCTTCATGTGGGACGATGCGTTCATCACGATGTTCTGCCGCTACGGCGACCGCTTCTTCCCGTTCCAGAAGACGCTCGACAACTTCTATGCCAAGCAGCATCCCGACGGATTTATCTGTCGCGAGATACGCGCCGACGGCTCCGACTGCTTCGGCCGCTACGACCCTACATCTACCGGTCCGAATCTGCTGCCGTGGTCGGAGTGGCTCTACTACACGCAGTTCGGCGACGACAACCGTCTGAACAAGGTGTTCCCCGTGCTTGCCGCCTACTACAAGTGGCTGAAGCTGAACCGCACATGGCGCAACGGTACCTACTGGAGCAGCGGATGGGGTACGGGCATGGACAACATGCCGCGCGTGCCCGAAGGCTACAACACTATCTACAGCAACGGTCACATGATATGGCTCGACGCCTGCTTGCAACAGATAATGGTGGCGAACATACTGCTGAAGATGGGCTTCTATCTTGAACGCTGGCAGGAGATAGAGGAGTTTGAGGACGACATAAAGAACCTCTCTGCCTATATAAATAAAAACATGTGGAGCGAGCGCGACGGCTTCCTTTACGACCAGTATGCCAACGACTCGCTCTCTACGACGCAGGGCATCTATGCTTATTGGGCTTTGCATACCGATGTGCTGCCCAAGCAGCGCCTCGACCGCCTTGTGGAGCACCTCGACGACACTTGCAAGTTCAATCGCCCGCACCGTGTGGCATCGCTTGCTGCCGACAACCCGAAGTATAAGGCTAACGGACGCTACTGGAAGGTGGCGTGTGGCCTGGCACCAACTATATGGTTGTGTCCGGACTCGTGGAGAAGGGCTACCGCCGACTGGCTCACGACATCGTGATGAACCATTACAACAATGTGCTGAAGGTGTACCGCAAGACGGGCACGTTCTGGGAGTATTACGCTCCGGAGGATGCTGCGCCGGGCTTTATGGCTCGCAAGGACTTCGTCGGCTGGACCGGTCTACCGCCAATCGCTGACCTCATCGAGTACATCTTCGGCATACGTGCCGACATACAAGACTCGCACGTTACGCTCGACGTGCAGCTGCTCGATGCTTACGGCATCGACCGCTATCCGCTCGGCGCCGACGGCAATATCTCGTTCAAGGTGGCTAAGCGCGGCTCTGTCAACGAGAAGCCGAAAGTAACGATCAGTACAAATATACCATTCAAGCTGACACTCATCTGGGGCGACGGCGAGAGCGTGGAGAAGGAAGTAGCCGTAGGCAACAACGCAATCTGATGTAATGTTGATGTGTTGATGTGTTGAGATGTTGACATTACTCCGCACAACTCACCGCCTCAACATATCTCAACATCTTATCACCACAACATATCTCAACATCTTATCATCTCACCACCTCAACATCTCACTATGCTTACAAAAATGATATTCGCCACTCTGCTGCTCTTCGCGCTCTCAGCCCTCAACGGCTATGCGTCTGAGAAGAAGCGAGAGGCAAACTGCACCGTCGTCATAGCAGCCGACCTGCATTTCGACCTGCCACCCGAGACCGACCAGTTTCACCATGTGCTCGCCATCAATGCGCTCGGCGACCAACGTCGCATTGACGGAGTGATACTCGCCGGCGACCTCTTTGACAAGTCGCATCCGAAGATACTCGACCTATACCGGCAGCGTTGGGAGCGTGGACCAGGCTACCGACAAATCCACTACGACACTTACCCCACGTTCGGCAACCACGACATCTCGCCCGAAAGCGGCAGACCGGAGCAGAACCGCATCGGCATGGAGTTCAACCTCCATTACCTCGACTCTACGCTGCTCGACATGAAGCAGGCTGGACGCATCTTGAACATACACCGCTCGTCGCGTTCCTACTCGTTCGACATCGGCGGCGTTCACTTCGTGTGCGGACAACTCGCTGCCGGCGACACCACCTACTGCGAGAGCAATATGCAGTGGATTGCCGACGACCTTAAGAAGTACGCTTCCGACGGCAAACCTGTGGTGTACGTGCAGCACTATGGCTTCGACCAATGGGCGCTGGAGTGGTGGACTGAGGAGCAGCGCACGCAGCTCTTCGACATCCTCGAACACTACAACCTCGCAGCCTTTTTCGTCGGTCACACCCACGCCAAATCCGTGCAGCACTATCGTGGCTACGACATCCATCAGGTGAACAACGCCTGGCGCGACGATGACGGCAACGCTTCGTTCGACGTGCTGCAGATAAAGGGCAAGCGTGTCACGGTGGAGACCTACGAGGTGCTCGACGGTAACGGCAACTTCAAGCGGTTGTGAGATATTGAGGTGTTGAGGTGTTGAGGTGTTGACATTACCCCACATATCTCACCACATCACCATCTCACCACCTCACCATCATAAAAAAGACGATATATGAAGATACTATTGATAGGCGAGGCGAGCTTTCTTCACAATACACTGAAGAAAGGACTCCTCGAGCGTGGACACCGCGTGCTCACTATGTCCGACGGCAACGGATGGCACGATGCTCCGCGCGACATTGACCTGCGCCGCGACGGGCGTTGGGGCAAGTTCGGAGGCTTGTGGGTGGTGTGGCAGTTGCTGCGCCATCTACCGCAACTGTGCGGCAACGACGTGGTGCAGATACACAACTATCAGTCGTGCCGCTCATGTATCGCTGGAACACGCTGCTGCTGCGTTTCCTCAAGCTCACCAATCGCTGCGTAGTGAAAGGCTGCTTCGGCGACGACCCGCAGATATTCCGCCGTCAGGCGCAAGGCGTACCTGCCTATTCCGACACCTTTTGGAGTGGGCAACTGCAGAACACCGACCAGCATCGCGACCGCATCGCTGAAGTTGTTGAGCACGGTGCTGAGGCTTCGTGGCGTAAGACGACAGCCATGGCTGATGCCCTCGTGCCCTGTCTCTACGAGTATTGGCTCGACTACAACGAACCGCCTTACGCTGCCAAACTCCATTACATACCGCTGCCGATGGAGTGTAAAAAGATGGTGAGATGGTGTGATGGTGAGATGGTGAAATGGTGTAATGGTGAGATGGTGAGATGGTGTAATGGTGAGATGGTGAGATGTGTTGGTAATGTCACCACCTCACCATCTCACCCCAACAACTCTCAACTTGCACCCTCTCACCACCTCACCATCCTTATAGGTCTTCAGCCCAAGCGCGACTTCATGAAGGGTGCAATGAAGATAGCCATGTTCGTGGAGGAGGTGGCGCGTCGCCATCCCGGCAAGGTGCAGATTAAATACGTAGAAGGAGTGCCTTACGACGAGTACATGCGTCTGCTTGCTGAGGCTGACGTGCTCGTCGATCAATTATACAGCTACACCCCGTCGATGAACTCGCTCGCGGCAATGGCACGCGGAACGGTTGTCATAGGTGGAGGCGAAGAAGAATACTATGAGTTTATTGGCGAGGATACGCTGCGCCCGATCATCAACGTGCGCCCCGATGTACCCGACGAGGAGAACATCGCGACGATTGAGCGCGCCCTCTTCACCGACGGCACACTCGAAAGAATGGCGCAAGAGAGCATACAGTTTGTTCATAAGTATCACGACTACCGCCACGTAGCAGAGCAGTACGAACAATTATATCGCTCACTGCTTGCCAAAGGCTAAATAGTGAGCGATATAGTTATGCGTTCCGACTGTAAAAGTAAAAAAAGAAAGTTTTTACAGTCGATATCTAATAAATTGTATACCTTTGTAATTATGAATATATATCGTTTACTTAAAGTATATACCCGGTGTAAAAATCTAAGGCTTAAAGCAATGGGATTGCTTTGCTTGCATCTGTTGCATATAAGATACACAAGTCTGTATCTTGACCCCGTATTAGGATGCAATATAAGATGTAAGATGTGCTATTTCAGTGATGAACAGATTAGACGCGAAATGCATGGTTCGTTTTCGATGGACGATATCCGAGCCATTGCTAAAAGCCTTTTCCCTTATTTGCTCAAACTTCAATTAGGTTGTGGCGCAGAACCGACAATATACCCTCACTTAAAAGACATTGTAGTACTTGGCAAGCAATATGGTGTCAAGTATATATCCATGACCACGAATGGAAACCTCTTGACAGAAACTCGATTGAGAGAACTGGTTAGCTCAGGATTAGACGAGATAACAATCTCACTGCATGGTATGACTAAAAATACGTACGAGAGTTTAATGCAAGGTGCAAATTTTGATAAATTCAAGAGGTTAATTGCAGCAATAAAAGCCGTAAAACAAGACTTTCCCAAGTTTAAGGTGCGTTGCAACTATACTATAAATGAAGATAATGTTGACGATTTGAAGTACTTTGACACTTTGATTGGCACTACAGCTGATATCGTACAAATGCGTCCGATACAAAAAATCGGCGAATCTGCATATAATAACTTTTCAATGAAAGGCGTTATTGAAAAATACGACGACTGCCTGCTTCATGTCGTCGATTATTGTAATAAGAATGGAATTGTATGTCTGTACCCAACATTAGAAAATATATTAGCTTTGACAGATGGTAATGACGGTATGCAAACTAACAACACTAACCAACTTGTTAATATGATACCGCATTTTTATCTTTCTCCAAATCCAGAATGGAAGGAGAAGATAGACCCATATAAGGAGAACTTCTATGATTATTGCAGAAAGACAAAGCGTATAAAACAAATGTTAAAGTATATCTTTACATCGAAAGATAATACAAAGGCAGACGTTACGAAAAGTTTAAACTACAATATTAAATAGAGTATTGTTCTTTGTATTTAGTCTGTAACGACAGACATATTTTATAAAGCAAAGCTTATAGATTGTTGATAAACTCAATCCATTTGCTGAACACGTTGTTTTTGAAATACTGTTTGCCCATTTCGAGTGCATTATGTCCGTACTCCTTGCGCTTATCCTCCGAGTTCATCATCGAGCATAGTGCCTCGCAGAACGCTTTGCTGTCGCCCTGCGGCACGATGATGCCGTTATGTCCGTTCCGCACTATATCCGACGCACCGAACTTGAAATCGAACACTACCGACGCAAGACCGCACGCCTGCGCCTCGATGAGCGTCATCGGCTGACCCTCGTAGCGCGATGACATGATGTGTAGACTGTATTCGGGGTAGACATACATTATGCTGTTCGAGCGTCCGCAGAGTGTGATATGATCGTTCAGACGCAGCAAATCTATTTGTTCTTGCAACTTGTCGTGGTGTGGCCCTTCGCCGTAGATGTCCAAGTGCCAGTCGGGATGCTGCTCTGCCACTCGTCTCCAGCAGTCAATGAGTATATCGAAGCCCTTTTGGTCTTCCAGTCTGCCCACAGCTATAGCCTTCTTGCAACTGTAGTCTGCTACGCTGTGCTTCGGCTGCTCAATAAAGTTGGGTATCACGCATACATGCTTCGCTCTCTTATAGTTTTGCGCATCGCCGTGTGTGAGGCATACTATTGTGTCTGCACAGCGTTCCATGGGATAGAAAAGTCTATGGTATGGCGTGAATTGGCGAGCCAAATGCGACTCATATACCTTCTTCGCCTGTGTGTGACAGAATGGCAAGAGTAGGGCACCTAAGCCAAGTGTGAAGAAGATGATGTCGGGTTGTTCTGCATCCGCCACTTTTTGGAACCTTTTAATCAAGCACAATAGCATCCGTATTCGGTTGATGTTTTTGCAAATTGCATTACTGTTCTTTGCTACGAATGGAATGTTGAGCGAAATGAGTCGCACGCCCTTTGCAAGTGGATAGCTCACGGGGCGTTCGTCTTGAAATATGGACACAATCAAAACGTCGTGCCCATACTCCGTAGCAAGCGAGTTCGCCTTCTGCGTTATAATTTTCTCAGCTCCTCCTTTTACAGAGATGTCTTCTATTGTGTATATTATTTTCATTGTTAGTGTAGTAATTTAAATAAAACACATGCCACTTTCACTCCGAAGATGTTCAGTAATGCGGCTTTAATTCTTTCGTTTTTTGTGGCGAATTGTTTCATTTTTACTTTGTTGTTTTGTAGCAAAATCCTACTGTTGTTGCAGTAAGCATATAGTTGAGCGGTGAACATATCCATATAGAGCTGGTGCCACTTGGGGTGCGTAGTGTCGATATTCAGTAACTTGACTACCTCTATCTGAGCCTCTAAGAGCAAGTGCATATTGTTTTGTGCCACAATACCTGTATCGTTCCAGTGGTATATATACATGCCCCGTTGCGTAGTGACGATGTTGTGGCAGATGTTCAGCATATCGCCAATGAGGTACACGTCCTCGTATTTCTTGTCTTTTTTGAAACGCACGTTGTCGAATAGAGTGGCTCTGAATATTTTGTTGCAAGCCCAGCAATGTGTGAACCCCTTATCGGCAAGCCATTCCATAGGATCCTCAAAAGCCATATTCTCGGGTTTGAAGACGTGCTCATCGGGTCGTCCTTTGCGTTCTGTTACGGGATATTCGAGTATATCTATGTTGGTTTGCTCGCTCAGTGTCTGCATCAGTGGTTGTAGCGTGTCGGGAGCCAATTCGTCATCGCTATCCACGAAGGTGATGTATTCGCCTTTTGCGCGGTCGATGCCATAGTTGCGCGCGTCGGAGAGTCCGCCATTGGGTTTGTGAAACACATGTATGCGCTCATCGTTTGATGCCAATTCGTCAGCTATATGCCCGCTGTTGTCCGGTGTTCCGTCGTCAACAAGCAGTAGCTCAAAGTCGGTAAACGACTGTTGAACAATACTCCTGATGCAGCGTTCAAGCGTGCTCTCTACATTGTATATAGGTACGATGATGCTTAGTTTCATATGGCGTAAAGAAATAGTGCTTAAACATCCAACGTTTATTTTACATAATTATTGTTTGTCGTTGCAATAAAAACGCTGCTTTTACGTTATAATAGTACTATTATAACCGAATGATCATGGTAACCGAACTATCAATATTAATACCTATCTTTAATGATGATGCATCGCGTCTTGTCGATGCTGTTTATCGTCAGGCACAAGCCATTGAAGGTTTGCGCTATGAAATAGTCGTTTTTGATGATGGCAGTACCGATGAGGCTATGATAGCCCTTAATCGTTCGTTGGAACGCTATTCGTGTTGTCGGTATGTGCGTGCTGAGCATAGCAAATGTCGTGCAGCCATGCGTAATAAGATGAGTAGCGTTGGGCGTTACGAGTGGCATCTTATGATTGACGCTCGTCTTACACTTGTCTACGATGATTTCTTAAAACGTTATATCAATTCGGACGTATTGCCAGGCGAGGTAGTATGTGGTGGTGTGTGTGTATGTGGCGGTGCTGATGAGGCTACGCTCTATTGCCAGAATTTGCGCTTTAGATATGAGAAGTACGAAGAGACAACACATTCAACAGCCGAGCGAACACGCAATCCTTACAATGCGTTCCGCACAACTAATTTCTTCTATCATCGCACCGTGCTTCAGCGTGTGGCTTACGATGAGCGCATCATAGGCTACGGTTATGAGGATGTGATGCTTGGCAAGTGTCTGCAGCGTGCTGGCGTGAGAGTGTTGCACATCGACAACCCCGTTGCATACACGTCGTTTGAATCTAACGCTCGTTATCTTGAAAAACTTGAGGAGGCTCTACGTACGCTTCATGAGTTTGCCCCCGAATTGATTGATTACTCTCCGTTGCTTCGTGCCATTCACAAACTCAATAGTTGTTGTCTGTTGTGGGCACTACGTTGTCTGCATAAACTATTTGGTACATCTGTTCGCAAGCTCTTGTCGGGTTCGCATCCAAAGTTGTTTATTCTGAAAATATACAAATTAGGGTATTACGCTTCGCTCGGTTAAGAGCGAAGCGTAATACTATAATGATAAAGTTTTGTTTAGTTGATGACTGCGACCTTGCAGACCGTTCCTTTGCTGCCGTCTTCTGTAGCTGTCTCCACCATGTAGATGCCGCTCGCCACGCGCTTGCCCTTCATGTCGCAGCCATTCCAGCGGTACGAACCGCCAGTGCTTCTGCCTTTGTTGACGAGAGTGCCGTTGGTTGTGACAATCTTCACGTCGGCGTTATAGCTCAGTCCGACGATGGTTATGTCGCCTGTGTAGTCGGGCGTAACGGGGTTGGGGTAGGCATACACGTTGTCCTTGGTCATCTTCTCGTTCGGGGTGGTGGCATCGCTTTGATAAGAGCACAGACCTTTGTCGGTGGCAAAATATACTGTGCTTGAGTTAGGGTCGACAAGTACGTAGTGTACCGTGTTCGACAGCAGTGGCGAGTTGTCGGTGGTGAAGTGCTCGACCTGCGTGTTGCAGTCGTCGCTGATAAGGAATACTCCGTTAGACGTTGCTATCCACTTGCGGTTGCCGCCGTCAACGGCGATGCAGCGTGTCTCGATGTTTGCCAGCAGATAGTCGGCGAGGTTCGTTCCGTCGTTGCGCGGCACTTTGTGCTGTGTCACAAATCCGCCGCCATTCTTCACGTCGTTGGGTGTTAGGTATAGCGGTCCCGACGATGAGGCAAGCCAGATGTTGCCGTTCTTGTCTTCTGTTACATGAAACAGGTAGTAGGGCTTGATTGTTGCATAGTCCTCGTTGGTATATGTAGGTCCACCCACATCGTATAGTTTATCGTTATGGTAGTCGTAGGCATAGAGCTTCGTCTCCTCCCAATGACTATTGATAAACCACATGTATCCATATGTCGGACTGATGAATATCTCTTTTACATCGTATGCATTATTACCAGTAAGGATTGGGTTTGGAAAAGATTTCCACTCACCGTTCTTGTCAATCATCTTCAGCGGGCTTGTGGACATACAGTTCAGCAACCACAGATTGCCGCTTGTGTCATATTTTACGCTGTTAGCCATGACGTAGTTCTTGTTGTTGTCATCTGCTGCCGACTCTAATGGACTGTTCTCGCGGTTATAGCACTTCACGAACTTGCCGTCCTGAAACTCGTACAGTCCGCTCTTGGCACCAACCATCACGTGACCCTCCTTCAGCGGGTCGAAGTCCATGCACAGATAGTCGACATTTCTATGTCCGAGTTGTGCTTCTGTAGGTTGCTCATAGTGTCCCCACGTCGTGCCGTCCCAAACATGCACGTCGCCAGGCAGATTGCCATTCTTCTCCTGGCTCCACATTCCGCCCACGGCATATATCTTTCCGTTGTGATTGTAGAGTCGGTAGAAGTTGTTCGATGCCGGACCTTCGGGCAGCACACCTTCTGTTTTGTATGTGCGTTTGCCATCGGCATCTACGGTGTAATACGTCAGTTTGCCGTCGGCAGTCTTTGTCCACCAGAGGTTTGTCTGTTTGTCTTGCACGTTTGTGCGATTCTCGCGCAGCGTCGTAAATCCGTCCTCGCGCACCCAGCGGCTCTTGTCGAGCAGGTTGTCGGTGAGCTTGCAGCGCAGGCGTCCGCGCTCCTTCGACTCGGCGTAGAGGTACCCGTTCTTCACGTACGTGTAGCTCACGTCGGTGTCGAGTTGGTATGTGTCCATGATGGCGCCATCGCGCGTGTTCAACTTCACCACGCCGAATGCCGTAGCGAGGTAGGCGTATGGACCGTCGAAATCGATGTGGTTGACAGTTTTGCTGTATGTTGTCGACTTTCGGTAGAGGTCGGGCACGTTGATAACGTCGCCATTGGCAGACAGCAGGTCGATGTTCGAGTTTGTGTAGACCACAACCAATCGCTTTGCAACTTTCGACCATCCGATGTGGCTCACCTCTACGTCTGACATTACGCCTGCTTTGTCGTATGTTTGCACATCTCCGTCCGTGATGTTGTAGGAGAACACTGCCCCCGAGGCGAGCACAAAACATATGTTGCCGACAGGCTCAATCTCGGTTATGTTGCTGTAACTGGGATAGATTGTCCAGCGGTCTTTTGCGCTGTCAGCCCACGCCGTAAGCGTAGCCGTTAGTAATATAGCGAGCGAAATTATTGCTTTCATGTGTTTAATTGTTTATAATAAACAACGTATGTGCGCGTTGTTTATTGTGTATTTCGGCTGAAATTGCTAACTTTGCAATGACGAAGTATATTATAGACATTATCTACAATAACTAAAACAAACAAATATGAGCAAGAGAAAACTATTCACCGCTGTGCTCGCACTCGCTTCCGTGTGTGCAGGCACTGCCAAGACCTACGAGCCAGTTGACTACGTCAGCACGCTTGTCGGATCGGAGTCGAAGCACTCGCTTTCTACGGGTAATACCTATCCGGCTGTGGCTATGCCGTGGGGTATGAACTTCTGGACTCCGCAGACAGGAAAGATGGGCGACGGCTGGACATACACCTATTCTGCCGACAAGCTGCGCGGTTTCAAGCAGACCCACCAACCGAGTCCGTGGATTAACGACTACGGTCAGTTTGCCGTTATGCCAGAGGTGGGTGCGCCCGTGTTCGATGAGGAGAAGCGCGCGTCATGGTTCTCGCACAAGGCAGAGGTGGCTACACCTTATTACTATCGTGCCTACCTTGCCGACTACGATATCGTCACCGAGATTGCGCCCACGGAGCGTGCGGCTATCATGCGCGTTACCTATCCCGAAGCTGAGCAGGCGAGCTTCGTCGTTGACACTTACGACGATGGCTCATACGTTAAGGTGCTGCCCGAGCAGAACATGGTTGTGGGCTATACGACAAAGAACAACGGCGGCGTGCCCGAAAACTTCAAGAACTACTTCGTTCTGAAGTTCGACCGCCCGTTCGAATATACATCCGTAGTTGTGAACGGCGAGATAAAGAGTGGCGAGCTGGTGAGCCAGTGCAACCACGCCGGTGCCATCGTAGGCTTCAAGACAAAGCGCGGCGAGCAGCTCAACGTGCGCATCGCCTCGTCGTTCATCTCTGAGGAGCAGGCTGTGGAGAACCTCAAGGAACTTGGCAACGACGGTTTCGACGCTGTGAAGGCTCGCGGACGCAAGACATGGAACGACGTGCTGGGCAAGATAGAGGTGAAGTCGCAGGACATCGACCACCTGCGCACGTTCTATTCGTGCCTCTACCGCTCGGTGCTCTTCCCACGCTCGTTCTACGAGCACAACGCGCAGGGCGAGGTGGTTCACTATTCGCCGTACAATGGCGAGGTGCTGCCCGGCTATATGTTCACCGACACCGGCTTCTGGGACACCTTTCGCTGTCTCTTCCCGCTGCTCAACGTGATGTATCCGTCGATGAACGAGAAGATGCAGGCTGGCTTGGTGAACGCGTACAAGGAGAGCGGCTTCCTGCCCGAGTGGGCTTCGCCGGGTCATCGCGGCTGCATGGTGGGCAACAATTCGGCGTCTATCGTGGCTGACGCTTACCTCTGCGGACTGAAGAACTACGATGCAGAGAAGCTTTGGGAGGCTGTGGTGCATGGCACAAAGTCTGTTCACCCGACGGTTTCGTCTACAGGCCGTCTCGGCTACGAATACTACAACAAGCTGGGCTACGTGCCTTACGACGTGAAGATAAACGAGAACGTGGCTCGCACACTCGAGTACGCTTACGACGACTGGTGTATATATCAGTTCGGCAAGCAGCTGGGTAAGTCGAAGAAGGAACTTGAGCCGTTCCGCAAGCGTGCGTTCAACTATCGCAACGTGTTCGACAAGGAGACCAATCTCATGCGCGGTCGTCTGAAGAACGGCGAGTTCCAGAAGCCGTTCTCTCCGCTGAAGTGGGGTGACGCCTTCACCGAGGGCAACGCTTGGCATTACACATGTCGGTGTTCCACGACCCGCAGGGACTCATCGACCTCATGGGCGGCAAGCAGGTGTTCAACCAGATGCTCGACTCGGTGTTCAACGTGCCGCCATTGTTCGATGATAGCTACTACGGTGCTGTTATCCACGAGATTCGCGAGATGCAGATTATGAACATGGGCAACTACGCTCACGGCAACCAGCCCGTACAGCACATGATTTACCTCTACGGCTATTCGGGCGAGCCGTGGAAGACGCAGTATTGGATTCGCCAGACTATGGACCGCATGTACAACGCCAACCCCGACGGCTACTGCGGCGACGAGGACAACGGACAGACTTCTGCGTGGTATGTGTTCTCGGCAATGGGCTTCTACCCCGTATGCCCAGGCTCGGGCGAGTATGTGCTCGGTGCTCCGCGCTTCGACGAGATGACGCTCCATCTCGAGAACGGCAAGAGCGTGAGCATCAAGGCACGCAACAACGAGGACGAGAACTGCTACGTGAAGGCACTGCTGCTCAACGGCGCTCCATACACCAAGAACTACGTTACGCGCACCGACCTTATGAACGGTGCACAGTTTGTCTACGATATGGCTTCGGAGCCTAACAAGCAGCGCGGCACGGCTGAGAGCGACGCTCCGTACTCGTTCTCGAAAACACAGAAGAAATAATTTTTTTCGCTTCAATTTACGGTTGTCTGTAGAATGTATGGTTGCTGAAAAAATCTGCCATATCTTCCAGAACCGCCGTAACCTTCATATTATAAACCATTTAAAGGCTGGTAGATATCCTCGAAAACGGGAAATCTACCAGCCTTTCTTCCATCTATCTTCCAGTCGTTTTCCTGCTTTTTCGTAATTTTCAACTCTCAACTCTCAATTCTCTTTTTGTGCTTGCTCATTTCGCCATTTTTTAGTAATTTTGCACTCCGTTTGCCGCAATTCCTGGCAGACAGCACCCGAAAAGATTAAAGGATAACATTGTAAAGCATATATGACAAGCAGTAAAAACACACACGCCTCGTCCGCTTGGACTGAGGTCGAATACTCGACTCGCTGTATGAACCCCTACATCAGCAGTCCGATCTACGTACCCGAAGAAACATCTTATTTTCTATGTCGCGCTGATGGCACACGCCAGCAGTGCCGCCTCTCGTTTGTGGTGTTCCGCGCCGACGGAGCCGATGCCGACGATTGGGAGGACGACCCGATGGTGGGCAGTCTTGACATCTGCGTGCTTGGCGACGGCGATGAGGAGGTGCAGCCGGTAGAGGCGGTGTATCTCGGCATTTCGCCCGACCGCTTCCTCTCTGTAGTGCGCGAGGACGAGCAGGAGATTGTTTTCGACTTCACATGGCGACAGGGCACCATAGAAATCGACCGTGCGCAGGAGACCGAAGAGGGCTTCGTTGTACGTAAGGACGACTTCGGCGACGACGGCATCGTCTGCCGACTCACTCCGCGCAAGGGCAATCCGTTCACGCTGCGCCTGCAGATACCGTATGTGGGCTTCTCGCTCCTCGATGCCGACGGCAACAAACTCTCGGGCGACCTTGAGATAGCGCACAGCGACATCCACAACTACTCGTACGCTTTCGTGGGCGACCACTCTAACGACCGCTTCCAGATAGCACTCGACGAGGGAAAGCTCAACTATATGTGCGTGCTCAACGACGACAACCGACTCTCGGTGCGCGATATGCGCAACCGCATGGCTCTCGTGAAGGAAATCGACCTGCAAGGCTCGCTCAGCGACCTGCTCATGGGTGCTCACTCGGTGCTCGTGAAGAACAAGATGATGCGTTGGCGCATCGCTCTCACAGGCGACGAGGTGGAGGGTGCCGATGCTGTGGAACTCACGGGCGTGGCTCTCGCACGCTTCGCCTTCGAGCAGTTCAGTGCCGAGGAGAACGTAGACGAGGACATGCTTGCGCAGCGACTCATGCACATGGAGCAGCACCTCGGCTTTCAGTGGTACTGGCTTAGTGATGCCGACTGGAGCCACGAGAACCTCAACGGGCTCATTGATATGGACGGTCTCGATGCTGACCCCGAGAAGATGATGCGTCAGGCACTGCTCTTCAATCGCTACGAGGCTTTCATGCAGCGTCTCGCAGCCTTCTCCTACATCTCGCAGAAACCAATACAGGGCGACCAGCTCCAGGCGCGCAACAACAAACGCAAGATAGCACGCTGCGTGCGCCACATACTGGCTCACCGTGCAGGCGAAGCCAACATCTGGGAACTCGACGATGAGGCTCGCCGCGAGATAATCCACTTCCACAACACGTTCCACCGCGAGTTTGCTGCTGCCTTGGAAGCATAGAATAGCAAGACTCTGCATTTGCTGATTTCGCGTAGCTACTGGCTCGCGCACCTTTATATCTGATTGTATTATTGCCACGCTGCGACAACGATGTTGCCGTAGCGTGGCAATGTTGTTTTAGTAGCGTGGCAACATTGGTTTAGTAGCGTGGCAACATTGTTTTAGTAGCGTGGCAACATTGTTTTAGTAGCGTGGCAATATTTTTTAAGCAAAAAAGCTGTTGTCCGTAAACTTCTTGAACGACCCAAGGGAGTGATAAACTTCTTTAATACCATTAGCTTCTGAGCTTGCGAAAGTTCAATTAATTAACAAGTTCCCCAAGAAAAGTGTGGTGTTTATGCGAAAGTTCCCCAAGAAAAGTGTGGTGTTTGTGTGAAAGTTCCCCAAGAAAAGTGTGGTGTTTGTGCGAAAGTTCCCCAAGAAAAGTGTGGTGAATGCTAAAATATATACGAAAAAGCGGCAGCTGGAAACGTTTCGTTTCCGGCTGCCGCTTTTTCTTTTCTTACTAAAATGCTATGCTTAGGGTGCGTGGTATGGGCAGGATGCCCATACCTCCTATCTTTTTACTTTTAAAAGCAGAGCGTTTTACTTTTTTACTTTTAACCTTTACTGCACAACGTACTTCTTACCGTTTACGATGTAAATGCCCTTGTTGAGTCCGTCGAGGGCGCGGTCGGCATCGTTGGTAGTGCGCACGAGTGTGCCGCTGATGGTGTAGATGCGTACCGGGCGCGGAGTGGTGGGCGCGTTGACGGTGATGATCGACGTTGGATTCTGGTAGTTGTCGTAGCTGAACGGCACGTTCTGCATGTCGCCCCAGATGTAACGCTCCAGACCAGGATAGTCGACGAACGGGTTGCGGTTCTTCTGCACGCCGTAGGCAGCCGTGTTGCGGTTTACCTCCTTCTCGCTCACGGGGTCCTGCTCTGCCCACTTCAGCAGCAGGTTGAGCGCCACTCCTTGTAAGCAGGATAGGAGTTGCCGGCGAGCATCGGGCTCGACCAACCGCTTATCTTGCTCTCGTAGCATGTGGCCATGTAGAGATAGATGCGCGCGAAGTCGCCCTTGTAGATGTCATTCGGTTCGAATACAGTGCCCGTGTAACCGGGAGTCTTCGATTTACCGAGTTTGCTGAAACCCTTGTTTGATTTGTATTTGTCGCCGTCTGTTTCGCCGAACGGCTCATGTCCACGTCGGTTGTTTACGTATCCGTCGCACGGCACTACGTGAACGATATCGCTGTACATAGGCAATACCTTTCCGCCGAACCATCTCTTTGGAAATGAGTGCTCACGATTGTACATCTCGCCCTCGCCTTTGTAGCCACCGGTGTTATCGTTGAAGTTGTAGTTGGTGGTACAAGAGTACATATCCCACACCTTGCCATCGTCGCGACGATCGGTTTTCTTGTAAGCCTCTGGTAAGGCTTTATATGAAACAACACTCGGGTTGCCGATAATCTTCGACAATGCTGTCTTCAATGCCTTTCCCTTCTTGCCGTCGGCTGCACTGTAGTATGTGCCGCTGTTGTTCGGACCCTGTGCGAAGGCTCCGACGAACGAGAAGAGGGCTATTGCGAATAATGATTTGCGTAAAGATAATTTCATATTTTCTATTTTTATATGTTTTCAAGGGGAGGGTGTGTCAAAACTCGCAAGCGACACGCCCCGAAGGGGCAATACCACATAGCCCAAGGCAGCGCCTTGGGTTAAAAGATACACACGAACCATACGCCCTGCAAGGGCAAAAGCCTAATTATTAAGGTGTTGCCCTTGCAGGGCGCATTGTTCATTATATACACCATTATACCCAGGGCGCTGCCCTGGCTATGTGCTGTTGGGCTTTCAGCCCGCGTTAATTGAGTTTTGACACACCACCTACGTAGCAAGAAAAACTGGTTGGTGCAGATGAGACATCTGCACCCCTGATGATTAGTTGTGTACCAGTGTGCCGATCTCCTCGCCCTGCATCACTTTCTTCAGATTGCCCACGATGTCCATGTTGAACACGTAGATAGGCAGGTTGTTCTCCTTGCACATTGTGGTAGCGGTGAGGTCCATCACCTTCAGACCGCGTGTGTAGATTTCGTCGTAAGTGATGTCGGTGAACTTCGTAGCTGTCGGGTCCTTCTCGGGATCGGCTGTGTAGATGCCGTCGACGCGTGTGCCCTTGAGCATCACGTCAGCCTCAATCTCGATGCCGCGGAGCGACGAGCCGGTGTCGGTGGTGAAGTAAGGCGAACCGGTGCCGGCAGAGAAGATGCAGACATATCCTGCCTCCATTGCCTCGATAGCCTTCCACTTAGAGTAGAACTCGCCGATAGGCTCCATGCGGATAGCTGTGAGCACCTTAGTCTTCACGCCCAGTGCGCCGAGCGCTGAGCTGAGTGCGAGCGAGTTGATGACGGTAGCGCACATGCCCATCTGGTCGCCCTTCACGCGGTCGAAGCCTTTCGATGCACCGCTGAGTCCGCGGAAGATGTTGCCGCCACCGATGACGATGCCAATCTGCACGCCCATTTCGTGTACTTCCTTGATCTGCTCTGCGTATTCGCCCAGACGAACGGGGTCGATACCGAAGCTCTGCTTGCCCATGAGGCTCTCGCCACTGAGCTTGAGGAGAATTCTCTTGAATTTTGCCATGTTGTATGTTTTCGTTTGTTTTATTTGTTATTGTTGGGGTGTTCTCTCTGCTTGGTTGGTGCACTTTAGGGGGTGCAGCTGTCTCAGCTGCACCAACAGAGCTGTTGGTGCAATTCTTTGGTTGGTTGGTGCACTTCTTGCTTTGTTGGTGCACTTTAGGGGGTGCAGCTGTCTCAGCTGCACCAACAGAACTGTTGGTGCTATCCCTTGATTGGTGCACTTTTTGCTTTGTTGGTGCACTTGAGACAAGTGCACCCCCTTGTGTGCACCCCCTTGTGATGCAAATGTACTGCTTTTTCGTGA
>ENA-OQHY01000197-OQHY01000197.1-human-gut-metagenome-genome-assembly--contig:-NODE-197-length-35004-cov-2.256387_pt1 | contig 35004 bp, 58 predicted proteins | sample MGYA00242570_ERZ504733 | MGnify/ENA primary metagenome ERZ504733 (study PRJEB26092, sample SAMD00036219) | human gut metagenome | host: Homo sapiens | study: EMG produced TPA metagenomics assembly of... | reverse complement strand
CTCATCCTTTTCACCTAGTACACAAAATTTACCAAGCGGAGCATTGATTTTTGATAGTTTATTTGTGATGTAGTCAATATCTTCTTGATTCATTTGACAAGATTCATCAAATAGATCTCCACCAAAAATAATGATGTCTGGATCTAAATGTTCGATTTTATCAAAGAGCTTATTAGCTCTTTTTTATTTTCAATTTTCCATACTGCAAATCTGTAAAATAAACGATCGATACATCATTCATAGATTCAGGTATCTTAGTGTCTTGTAGTGCACTTCTCCGTTGGCGCAACCCTGCGTCCTTCTATTGTCGACACGCAGGATCCGACCCCGCTTATCGAAAAATACCGCGCAATGCTTCTGACACGCTGGCGCAGGTGCCGGTCATGGGCGTCGGGTGGCGTGGTCAATGCCGCGGATGCGAACGAGGCGCTGGAACATGGCTACGATCTTATCGCTGTAGGCCGCGCCACTATCGCCTACCCGGACTGGACAGACCGCATCGCGGCGGGAGAAACGCTGGAACTGTTTATGGACAGCACCCGACGCGAAGCGCTAAGCATCCCTGAGCCGCTGTGGCGTTTCTCACTGGTGGAGGCGATGATCCGCGATATGAGCATGGGTGAATCGAAATTTAAACCGGGCATGTTTATTGAGAATGTTCGGGACGATAGCAACGAACTGGTGATTAACGTCAGCCTGGAGACCGACCGCATCGCCGACATTGAACTGGCTTCTGGCCCGACCCAGGACGTTGAGTTTGTCACCAGCTTCGAAGAGATCCGCACCCGTATTCTGGATGCAAACACCCCGCACGTGGATGCCATTACCGGTGCAACCAGCCAGAGTGAAGCGGTCAAAAAAGCGGTGTCTAAAGCCATGCTGAAATCCAGCAAAGCGCTGGCAGCCGAAGAGGGTGTCGACCCGAACGAGACCCGAAGCGTTGACGTTGTGGTGGTCGGTAGCGGTGGCGCGGGTCTGGCCGCAGCAATCCAGGCGCATGACGAAGGCGCAAGCGTGCTGATTGTCGAGAAAATGCCTCCATCGGCGGTAACACCATTAAAGCGTCTGCGGGGATGAACGCCGCGGAAACACGCTTCCAGCGGGTGAAAGGAATTCAGGACAGCAAAGAGCTGTTCTATCAGGAAAGCCTGAAAGGCGGTAAAAACAAGAACAACCCGGAACTGTTGCGCCGCTTTGTGGAAAATGCCCCGCAGGCGATCGAGTGGCTGGCGACCCGCGGCATTATGCTCAACGACATCACCACCACCGGCGGATGAGCATCGACCGTACTCACCGTCCAAAAGACGGTTCTGCGGTGGGCGGCTATCTGATTAGCGGCTGGTGCGTAACGTCAACAAACGCAACATCGAGGTCATGCTCGATACGTCGGTCAGCGACATTCTCTTCGAGAACGGCGAAGTCACCGGCGTACGTCTGACCACGGAAGAAAACGAAACCCTTACCGTAGCAACCAAAAGCGTCATTGTGGCTACCGGTGGTTTCAGCGCCAATAGCCAGATGGTGGTGAAGTACCGTCCTGACCTGGAAGGTTTCGTGACCACCAACCACAAAGGGGCGACAGGGGGCGGTATCGCGCTGCTGGAGCGTATTGGCGCCGGTACGGTCGATATGGGGGAAATCCAGATCCACCCAACCGTTGAGCAGAAAACCTCGTACCTGATTTCCGAATCCATCCGCGGTGGCGGGGCGATTCTGGTGAACCAGCAGGGGAACCGTTTCTTCAACGAGATGGAAACCCGCGATAAAGTCTCTGCACAAATTATCGCCCTGCCGGAGAAATACGCTTACATCGTCTTTGATGAGCATGTCCGCGCCAAAAACAAAGCGGCAGATGAGTACATCGCCAAAGGGTTTGTCACCAGCGCCAGCTCACCTAAAGCGCTGGCTGAAGCCCTGGGTATGGATTACCACGCTTTCCTGGCGACCCTGGAGCGTTACAACGGCTTTGTTGAAAAACAGCACGATGACGATTTTGGCCGTACGACCGCGCTGCGTGCACCAATCAACGAAGGGCCATTTTATGCCATTCAGATTGCGCCGGGCGTGCACCACACCATGGGCGGTGTGACCATTAACACCGAAACCTGCGTACTGGACAGCAACCACAACGTGCTGCCAGGGGCATTTGCGGCCGGTGAAGTGGTCGGTGGTATCCACGGTGGTAACCGCATCGGGGGTAACGCGGTGGCAGATATCATTATTTTTGGTACGCTTGCCGGACATCAGGCGGCGATGCGCGCGAAAAGGGCGTAAGTCAGCCGTAAGGGTATGCCGGATACGCGCCGTGTATCCGGCATTTCAACCAGGGAGCTTGCACCATGTCTTCTGAACACCGCGTCTACAGTTACTCCGCCGTTCTGATGGGATCGCCCATTCTCCTGAAGCTTTTCTCTCATGATGAAGCCCTCGCTTCTCGCGTTTTTAGACTGATTAAACAGTATGAAGACCTGCTGACCGTCAACCGTGCCAGCTCGCAGGTGATGGATATCAACCATGCTGCCGGTCAGCATCCTGTCACCGTCAGTCGCCCGGTTTTTGAGCTTATCCGCTGTGCGAAAGCGGCAAGCCAGCTCAAGGACAGCGCATTTAACCTGGCCATCGGCCCGCTGGTGAAACGCTGGAAAATCGGTTTTCGGGGAGATAGCGTTCCGCCTGCCGATGAAATCGCGTCGTTGCTCGCCATTACCCATCCTGAGGATGTGTCCTTGATGAGGCCAGCAGCAGCGTGTTCCTGACCCGGGCGGGCATGGAGATTGATCTGGGGGCCATCGCCAAAGGCTATATCGCCGACAGAGTGCGCGATTACCTGCGTAAAGAGGGCGCTCAACTGGGGCTTATTAATCTTGGCGGTAATATCCAGACGCTGGGTTCACCTGAAGGGGGCTGGAGCGTGGGGCTCAAAAAACCGTTCGCCGGGGAGGCGCTGATCGGTACGATGACCGTAGAGAACATGTCGGTGGTGACATCGGGTACCTACGAACGCTTTTTTGAGCAAAATGGCAGGCGTTATCACCACATACTTGACCCGCGTACCGGCTATCCGCTGGATAACGAACTGGACAGCGTCACCATCATTTCGAAAAACTCCATTGACGGTGATATCTGGACCACGCTGATGTACGGCATGGGCGTCAGTAAAGGCTGTTCAGCGCTGCGTGCACGACCCGACATTGAAGCAATCTTCGTGACCAAAACAAAAGAAGTGGTGCTCTCTTCAGCGCACCACTTCCATTTTACCTTGCTGGATAACAGCTACCGCGTTACTGACAGTACTGCTTGAGCAGTGCCGTCTGCTCGGGCTGCAGGCGATAGCGATACACCGGCCGCCCGGTGGCACCGTAGTGAATGCTGGTAAACAGAATGTTGATTTGCGCCAGCCAGATCAGGTATTTGCGACAGGACACGCGTGAGATATTGACCGCGTTTGCCAGATCATCGGTGGAAAACTCCGTCTCCGGGTGTGCATCAATCCACTGACAAATCGTACGCAGCGTTTGCGGCGTTAACCCTTTCGGCAGTTTTTTACTGTCCGCCAGTTCCGGCGCACCGCCGTGGATCAATCTGTCGACGTCGGCCTGCTCATAGTACTGATGCGATCCCATCAGGCTGTGCTTTGCCTTCCAGCCGTTCAGCGCCTCTTCAAAACGCGGGAACTGGAACGGTTTAATCAGATAATCCACCACACCGTAATGGATGGAGGTCTGGATGGTGGCGGCATCGGCGGCGGAGGAGATCATAATGACATCGATCGGCCGGCCTGAGGCACGGATGACGGGAAGGAGATCCAGCCCGTTATCCTGCTGCATATAGACATCCAGCAGCACCAGATCGACAGGCTGGCTGGGGTCGTTAATGATGGCCCTGGCCTGGTTGAGCGTGGAGGCGACGCCGCAGCAGCTAAAGCCTTCAACACGGTTGACATACAGACGGTTGAGGTCGGCACCATGGCGTCATCATCGACAATTAACACATTTATCACGCGATATTCCTCTCGCTATCCCAGGGGATGTGAACAAAAAATTGGGTAAATACGCCAGGCTCAGACTCGACGGTAATATCTCCGCCCAGGTTCTGGATCTGCTGACGAGCAAGGAACAGCCCAACGCCGCGATTTTCGCCTTTGGTTGAGAAGCCCTTTGTAAAAACAGCCTCGAGCTGAGCCGGATCAATACCGGGGCCATCGTCGCTGACTTCGCAACTGAGCCAGCCATTCTGATAATGTAGCAGCAGGCCAATTTCGCCTTCCTGCTGTCCTTCCATCGCGTCGAGCGCGTTTTCAATGAGGTTACCCAGCACGGTAATCAGCACCGCAACCTGCTCTTCGTTGGCGGTATCCGGTATCTGGCACTCATCGGCCAGCGTCAGGGCGATCCCTGCTTCCTTAGCCCGGTTGATTTTACCCAGCAGGAACCCGGCTATCACCGGAGATTTAACTTTGCTCTGAATGGTACCAATATCGGTCTGATAATTATGCGCCGTCTGGATGATGTACTCTTCAAGTTTGTCGTAGCGCTTCATATGCAGCAGACCGAGGATCACGTGCAGTTTGTTCATAAACTCGTGCGTATGGGAGCGCAGGGCATCGACATAATTGACCATGCCATCGATGCGCTGCATCAGCTGGCTGATTTCCGTTTTATCGCGAAAAGTGGTGATGGCACCAATAACCCGCTCCTGGCTTTTAACAGGCACCATGTTGCACAGCAAGAGTCGCCCGTTGCAGCTGATCTCCTGATCCTTGCGCGCAATGCCACTCTTCGAGACTTCCCGCAGGCTTGCCAGCAGGGGAGCACTGGCATTTTCGGTCTGTTTGCCGGAAGCAGAAGCAATATTTCTCTGGCGGTGTGGTTAATCATTGTCACCCGACCCTGGATATCCACGGCCAGTACCCCTTCGCGAAGCGACTGCAGCATCGCCTGCGCTGTTCGAACAGCGCAGAGACTCATACGGCTCAAGGCCGAACAGGATACGTTTGAGCACGCGAACCAGACCCCAGATGGCCAGCGAGCTCATCAATATACTGAATAATATGGTCCAGACGGCGTTAAGCGCCCGCGGGCAATCTGATCTTCCACTTTTTTAAGGGAGATACCGACCACCACCACGCCGATCTGCTCGTGCTGGCTATCAAAGACGGGGAGTGAAGACGCGAAGCGCTTCCGCGAGGGCACCCCGGTTAACGGCGACATGCTCCTTTCCTTCCAGCGCGGGCGTCAGGTCATCGCCGATAAAGTGCAGACCTAGCAGGGCTTCGTTCGGGTGCGAGTAACGAATACCGCGCATGTCGGTGACGACGGTGAAGAGCAGGTCGTTGCGCCTGGTGACCGCCTGGGCGATGGGCTGAATAATATCCGCCTGGGGAGCCTGCATCAGACCGCGTTGAATTTCGGGACTGTCGGCCAGCGTTCGCGCGATCCCAAGGGCCGTATCCTTAACATCGTCGCGGGTGGCGCGGGTGATTTGGACGGAATAGAGCGCAAATACCAACAGCAGCACAGAACCGATAATCGCGCACACCATTAACGTGACCAGGGTGTTCAGTTCATGGGGCGCTTGCGCGTCAGGGGGAAGGGCTGCAAATCGCTCATCAAAACTCCGCGATGATTGAGAAAGGGGTAATTATCGCCGATGACGCGCATTTCTTAAAGCCATGTAAAGGCATGGATTCGGCCCTCTTTTCGTGACCCTCCTCGCAGGTCACCTGTCTAAAACACTTTATAGTGTAGGGGTACTCATAATAAGGAGGTTGTTTATGAGCATTACGCTTACCGGTTCGGTCAAGGAAAGACGGCACGCCAGCACGATGAATATCGATAGATTGTCCACGCTGGACATGCTGAAAGTCATTCACCAGGATGATGCCCTCATCTCCGCTGCAATAACCCCATGTTTAACAACGATCGCCCGCGTGGTGGATAACGCCGCTGCGACCCTGAGTCACGGTGGTCGTCTGGTCATTGTTGGCGCCGGCCCGTCAGGCCGTGTCGCGCAGCAGGCAGCCGATGAGTATGCCCCGGGAAAAACGCCTGTGATCGCCATAACGGCGGGAGAGGAGGCGGGCAGCTACGAGCGCGGTGTCGCCGACCTGCAGGCCATCAAATTTGGTGAACAGGATATGATGCTGGCGGTCACCGTCAGCGGCAAAACACCGTGGGTCTGGGGCGCGATGCGCCATGCGTGGTCGTTGGGTTCCCCGGTCGCGGCTATTACGGATGACGCGCAAAGTGAAGCCGCGCAGCTGGCGAGCATGGTGATTGCCCCGGAGCTCGGCGCGGACGCGATCGCGGGTTATATCAATACCAAAGCCGGGATCGCACAAAAATGATCCTGACCATGATAACCACCGGCCTGGCGGTTCGAACCGGACGCGTGTTCAGCAACCTGCGCGTGGATCTGGACGCCAGCAACACCAAATGGTCTGAACGGCAAATTGCCATCGTCATGGAAGCGGGGGGATGCACCCGGTCAACGGCGAAAGCCGCGCTGGAGAGCTGCAACCATAACTGTAAAACAGCGGTGCTGATGGTGCTGACAGGCTGGATGCCTGGAAGGCGCATGAACTGCTGGCGCAGAATAACGGCTTTATTCGTCTGGCACTGCAGGAAGCTCCGTAACATTTCTCTGTTGAATAAAAAAAAAGCCCGCGATGCGGGCTTTTATCATAGTGGGAAGTTAGACTGGTACGTCATACCTACGCCAACGATGTCATCTGTAGAGATGCCGTTTGCTTCGTAGAAGCTTTCGTCGTTGTCCAGCATGTTGATTTTGTAATCAACATAGGTGGAGAAGTTTTTGTTAAAGCTGTAGGTCATACCGACGTCGATATAGTTAACCAGATCCATGTCGCCATGCTGGCCTGTGGGTTACCCGCATTGCCAGGATAAGTCATGTCCTTGCCTTTGGAGTAAACCCATGCCAGGGACGGACGCAGGCCGAAGTCGAACTGGTATTGCGCCACGCTTCAAAGTTCTGCGTCTCATCCGCAATCCCGGTATCGCCATATGGCGTCATATTACGGGTTTGCGCATACATCATCGCCAGATAAACGCTGTTGGCATCATATTTCGCGCCAACGGTCCACACTTCCGCAGTCTTACCGCCGGCGAAACGTGCGCTGTCTTGTATACCCTTCGCTTCCTGCTCATTGGTACGGTCAGAAGAGGAGTAGGCCGCGCCTAAGGTCAGGCCAGACAGATCGCCGGAGAAATCATAGCTAGTGGACATACCGAAGCCGTCACCGTTCTGGAAACGCACGTCGTTATGACCGTTCTTGGTCCCTTCCTGATCTTCTGTTGCGTCCTGACCTTCGTTTGCCCCCTGATACTGCAGCGCAAAGTTCAGACCCTCAACAAGGCCGAAGAAATCGGCATTACGGTAGGTCGCCACACCGTTTGCACGGCCGACCATGAAGTTGTCGGTCCAGGTATAAGAATCGCCCCCAAATACGGGCAGCATATCGGTCCAGGCTTCAACATCATACACGACGCCGTAATTACGACCGTAATCGAATGAACCGTATTCGCCATATTTCAGGCCAGCGTACGCCAGACGGTTAAAAGAAGTATCACCGGCGTCTTCGGTATTATTGGCGTAGGTTTTATATTCCCACTGGCCATAACCAATAACATCGTTAGTGATTTGTGTTTCGCCTTTGAAACCAATTTGTACATAGGTTTCATCGCCATCATCCCCAGGATGATCAGAGAAGGTATGACGCGCATCGATCTTACCGTACAGATCAACTTTATTGCCATTTTTGTTATACATTTCAGCTGCATGTGCTGCGCCAGCCATTAATAACGCGGGTACGAGAATTGCCAGAACTTTTCTTTTCATTATATATTCCCTTTAAAGATAATTAATATGAATATATGTAATCACTCTCTGTCATTACAGAATTGATACTATTCTACGCAATGTCGTTTTGGTTCAAAAATAAATGTAATTAAAATCGTAGAAATATTGCAAAACATTTCTATCTGTCGCTTTATTTTTCTGGTGAATTAAAGTTTAGGATGTATAGAAATAAATTATCATTAAGTATTTAGCGGCAGTATTATTTAATATCTCCAATTGATATTAAATATATTTCCTCGGGAATGCAGGGTACAAGCGTCCCTGTCAGGACAAGCCGTGATAGCGGCGGGGAAAGTTGCTATTGTAGCCGTTTTAACAACAGGACGTGATGATGGAACTTACACAGTGGCAGTCTCGCTTTGAGCGTTGGCTCGATGAAAACCACGCGACCCACGACGCCGCGCATGATATTTCGCACTTTCGTCGTGTCTGGATGACGGCGCAAAAAATCATGGCGAACCAGGCGGTCGATTCACTGGTGGTACTGACCGCCTGTTATTTCCATGACATTGTCAGCCTGCCGAAAAACCATCCCCAACGCAGCCATCATCACGTCTGGCGGCCAGCAAGACGCTCGACATTCTGCGTCGCGATTTTCCGGATTTCTCCTCTGAACGCTATGCGGCCGTGGAGCATGCCATTGAAGCGCACAGTTTTAGCGCCGGTATTGTGCCGCACAGTCTTGAAGCCAAAATTGTTCAGGATGCTGACCGGCTGGAAGCGCTTGGTGCTATCGGTCTTGCGCGCGTCTTTGCGGTATCGGGGGCGCTGGGCGTGGCGCTCTTTAACGCAGAAGACCCGTTTGCCGACGCGCGCACCCTTAATGATCGCGCCTTTGCCCTCGACCATTTTCAGACCAAGCTGCTGCGCTTGCCTGATACAATGCACACAGACGTGGGGCGCGAACTTGCGCAACACAACGCCGATTTTCTCATCCAGTTTATGGCGAAATTAAGTGCCGAATTACAGGGCGACTGCCTGGGGCTGGATAGCCAGGTGTTGAGCCGCTTCCGTCGCAGTTTGAGCGAGTGAACTGTGGTATCTGTTTCCAGTCTTTATTCTCCGGTTAAAAGAATGCAGGAAAATCGATCAGTGAGTGAGCCGCGCCAGAGCAGGCTGAGAAATCAACGGCAACGGTGCAGGCTTTATTGCGCCAGCTGCTGGATATCTATGATGCTAAAACGCTGGCGAATCAGCTGGTGGCGCACGGTGAGAGCACTGGAGCCCGGCAATCCTGAAGAGACTGCTGACCAGCGAGCGGGCAGGGCAGCGTCTGAGTGAGGGCGAGTTTCGTTACCTGCAAAACCTGCTTCCGCGTCCTTCAGCCGCGCACCCGAACTATGCCTTCCGTTTTATCGATCTGTTTGCCGGCATTGGCGGCATTCGACACGGGTTTGAGGCCATTGGCGGGCAGTGTGTGTTTACCAGCGAGTGGAACAAACATGCGGTCCGTACCTACAAAGCCAACTGGTACTGCGATCCCCATGAACACCGTTTCAACGCCGATATCCGTGATGTTACGCTGAGCCACAAAAGCGGCGTGAGTGATGAAGAGGCGGCTGAGCACATTCGCCAGTCAATTCCGGCCCATGATGTCCTGCTGGCGGGTTTCCCGTGCCAGCCTTTCTCGCTGGCCGGCGTGTCGAAAAAGAATGCCCTCGGACGCGCCCACGGTTTTGCCTGCGATACGCAAGGCACGCTGTTCTTTTGATGTTGTCCGCATTATCGACGCCCCGTCGTCCGGCGATTTTCGTGCTGGAGAACGTCAAAAATCTCAAGAGCCATGACGGCGGAAAGACCTTCCGCATTATCATGCAAACGCTCGATGAGCTGGGGTATGACGTAGCGGATGCTCAGCATATGGGCGCGGATGACCCGAAAATCATCGACGGTAAACATTTCCTGCCACAGCACCGCGAACGCATTGTGCTGGTTGGTTTTCGCCGCGACCTCAACCTGAAGGGGGATTTTACTGCGGGATATTCCCTCTTTATACTGCGCGTCGCCCAACCGTGGCCGACCTGCTGGAACCTGTCGTCGACGCGAAATTATCCTCACCCAGGTGCTGTGGAAATACCTCTACCGCTATGCGAAAAAACACCAGCCAAAGGCAACGGTTTTGGCTTCGGGGATGGTTAATCCGAACGATCCGCACTGTGTGACGCGCACGTTGTCCGCTCGCTACTATAAAGATGGCGCAGAGATCCTGATCGACCGGGGCTGGGATAAAGCGCTGGGGGAGAAAGATTTTGACGATCCCGATAACCAGCGTCACCGTCCGCGCCGCTTAACGCCACGTGAATGCGCTCGGCTGATGGGGTTTGAGACCCCGCAGGGTTATACCTTCCGCATTCCGGTGTCGGACACCCAGGCTTATCGGCAGTTTGGTAACTCGGTGGTCGTTCCCGCGTTTGCGGCGGTGGCAAAACTGCTGGCCTCCCGCATCAGACAGGCCGTGGCGTTACGTGAGAGTGAGGCCGTCAATGACGGATGTTCACAATAAGGCGACGCGCAGTAAAAACATGCGTGCCATCGGCACGCGTGATACCGCCATTGAAAAGCGGCTAGCCGGGCTGCTGACCGAGGCGGGGTTTGATTTCCGCGTGCAGGATGCCGCGCTTGCGGGCCGTCCTGATTTCGTTATCGATGCGTATCAATGCATCATCTTTACCCACGGCTGTTTCTGGCATCACCACGACTGCTACCTGTTTAAGGTTCCCGCGACGCGTACGGATTTCTGGCTGGAGAAGATTGGCAAGAACGTCGCGCGGGACAACCGTGACCTTAGCACGCTTCTCGCGCAGGCTGGCGGGTGTTGATTGTCTGGGAGTGCGCGCTGCGCGGCAGATTAAGACGTAACGATGCCGACCTGACAGGAACGGCTGGAGAGTGGATCTGCGGCGGCGGGCAGGCCCGCGCAGATCGACACCCAGGTATTCACCCGCTTACGGTTTCTCCACCTCACACGGCGTAACAACCGGCTTCGCAGGAAGCAGATATTTCCCCAGCGTTACCAGCACAACGGCAAAGACAATCACGCCCAGCGCCAGCCATTCCACCGGGGACAACGTTTCGCCCGCAAAGCTGGTGCCCAGCAGTACGGCAACCACCGGGTTCACGTAAGCGTAGCTGGTCGCGATCGCCGGCGAGACATTGCGGATCAAGAACATATAGGCGTTAATGGCGATGACAGAGCCAAATAATGCCAGGTAACCCACGGCCAGGAAGCCCGAAATGTCCGGCATGGCTGTCAGTTTTTCGCCCGTCAGCGTTGAGGCAATCAGCAGCACAATTCCCGCCGCGAGCATCTCAATCGCGCCCGCCATCATGCCGGTCGGCAGCTCAATTCGTGAACCGTATACCGACCAAATGCCCAGCTCATGGAGCCGATCAGGATAATCACTGCGCCCCACGGATTTCCGCTCAGGTTACCGCCGCTGTTGAGCAGGATGATCCCGGCAAGCCCGATCCCAATCCCTACCCATTCGAGCTTGCGGGTGCGGATGCCGAAAAGACGGCTAAAGCACAGCGTAAACAGCGGGACGTCGCGACCACGACGGCGGCAATTCCGGACGGCACGTTCTGGTGCTCGGCGACCGTCACAAACCCATTCCCTATGGCCAGTAGCAGCAGGCCAATCAGGGCGGCATTGAGCATCGGGCGAAGCGGAGGCAGCTTATGGCCCCGTAACAGCAGGAAGGCCATCAGTAACACGCCCGCCGAGAGAAAGCGTACGCCCGCCATCATGAGCGGCGGCCAGCTCTCCACGCCGATACGAATGACAAAGTAGGTGGAACCCCAGATGATATACAGCGAAAAAAGTGCCCCAATGAGCGGTAGCAGTTGCCGGAAACGCATAATCCCTCGCGACAAAATGAAAAGGTCGCTGACAGTAAACGCCAAAACTATCGGGCTGGCGAGCGCTTTAATTGTGTAGTTGATGTGAATTTTTTGTTGACGCGAGGTGCCTGTTTCCGGGTTTACACTTTTGCTCCATACTATTCACTTAATTACCAAAAAAAGAAGGAATGAGATTTTGGCAGGAAGTAGCTTATTAACATTACTGGATGATATTGCCACCTTACTGGATGACATTTCGGTGATGGGGAAACTGGCGGCGAAGAAAACCGCCGGGGTTCTGGGAGACGATTTATCGCTCAACGCCCAGCAGGTGAGCGGCGTTCGGGCCAACCGTGAATTACCGGTGGTATGGGGCGTAGCGAAGGGTTCATTCCTGAATAAGGTGATCCTGGTGCCGCTTGCGCTGCTGATCAGCGCGTTTATCCCATGGGCGATCACGCCGTTGCTGATGATTGGCGGCGCATTTTTATGCTTCGAAGGCGCTGAGAAGATCCTGCACTCGTTCGCCGCACGTAAGAACAGCGACACGCCGGAAATGCGCCAGCAGCGTCTTGAGGCGCTGGCCGCGCAGGATCCTAAAACTTTCGAGCGTGATAAGGTGAAAGGTGCCATTCGTACCGACTTTATTCTGTCGGCGGAGATCGTGGCCATTACGTTAGGTATTGTCTCTGAAGCACCGCTTCTGAACCAGGTCCTGATCCTCTCCGGGATCGCCATTCTGGTCACGGTGGGGGTGTACGGGCTGGTGGGGCTTATCGTTAAGCTGGATGATATCGGCTACTGGCTGGAAGAAAAATCGAGCGCTATCGCCAAAGGTATCGGTAAAAGCCTGCTGGTGACCGCGCCTGGCTGATGAAGAGCCTGTCAGTGGTTGGTACGCTGGCGATGTTCCTTGTCGGAGGCGGTATTGTGGTTCACGGTATCGCGCCGCTGCATCATGCTATTGAACATTTCGCCTCGGCGCAGGGCAGCATAGTGGCGGCAATTCTGCCCACGCTGCTTAATCTTGTGCTGGGCTTTATCATTGGCATTATCGTGGTTGGGGCCGTAAAACTGGTCGAAAAAATCCGCGGAACGTCGCACTAATTGTTACCTGTTGCGGGGTGCAAAAAGATCATTCCTCGTCTAAATTGAAAACGTTTCACCCTGATACAGGAGGCAGGTATGGTCTTTTTGGTCAGTGATGAAGTTAAGCCTAAGAAGGGCGGCCCACGTATGATTGTCACCGGATATTCCAGCGGTATGGTGGAATGCCGGTGGCACGACGGTTATAGCATCAAGCGGGAAGCGTTCCGTGAAGATGAGCTTCAGCCGGGAGACGGGCAGCGCAAGCGAGACAAGGCTTAATGACATAACGCCCGGCTTTGCCGGGCGTTTTTTACCTTCCGTATCCGGCGTCGGGCAGTAATCAGGGAGTGTGTGTGCAGCGCGAGACCTTTGTTGTAAGACGATCTTTTCTGCAATGGCTGCATATGCGTAGCAATCCGGGGTTGATTGTTAATCTCTGTTTTCTCATCGTACTGATATTTTCCACGCTCCTGACCTGGCGAGAGGTGGTGGTACTGGAAGATGCGTATATCTCCAGCCAGCGTAATCATCTGGAAACGGTAGCCACTTCGCTGGACCGGCAGTTACAGTACAGCGTGGATAAAATGCTGTTTTTCCGCAAAAGCATGCGTGATGCCATCCAGACGCCGCTGGCCTTTGATGTCCTGTATGAAGCGATTTCACGCTTTAACGCCTTTCGCACGCGCCCCAGCTGGCAGCTCGCCGTTGATAAAAAACGCACTCTCCCTATTAACGGCGTGTCGGATGCGTTCGTCGAAAAAACCACGCTGTTGAATCGTGACCCTGAGCGTATCAGCAATGAAATTTCTGCCGCCCTCGAAGTGGGGTATTACTCCGACTGGCGTCCTCGGTGGGGCAAAGTGAAGAGCGGGTTATCTATGCGTCACGCGCCGGGTTTTACCTCGCGACGGACACGCCTGAACAGACGAGTGATATTAGCCAGCGCTATTACTATCTGGTTACCCAGCCGTGGTTTACCCAGCAGTCTGAACGTAACAATCGCGCTCGCGCGGTGCGCTGGTTTATCTCCAGCCCGTCACCCTGGACCGGTGGTGAACGGATGATCACGGCCAGCGTGCCGATCTATTTTGACCATTACTGGTATGGCGTTGTGGCGATGGATTTCTCATTGAAGACCATGAAACATCTGCTGGAAGAGGCAACGCAAGAGCGTACAGAGGGGGAATATCAGCTGTACGACACCCGGCTGAATATGATTGCCACGTCAGAAGAGGCCGGTAGCCTGGTGAACCGGTTTGACGAACGCGAAACGGCGCAGATAGCGCACGCGATTGAGAACGATACCGGCGGGGGGATCCGCCTCGGAAGCCGCTTTATCAGCTGGGAGCGGCTCGATCACTTCGATGGTGTGATTTTACGCGTTCATACCCTGCATGAAGGCGTGAAGGGGGACTTCGGCAGTATCAGTATCGTGCTGGCGCTGCTCTGGGCACTCTTCACCGCCATGCTTCTTATCTCGTGGCTGGTTATCCGTCGGATGGTCAGCAATATGTACACGCTTCAGCACTCTTTGCAGTGGCAGGCCTGGCACGATCCGCTCACCCGCCTGAATAACCGTGGTGCCCTGTTTGAGCGTGCCAAAATGCTGTCGGAAAAATGTCGGCAGCAGTCGCTGCCGTTCTCGGTGATTCAAATCGATCTCGACCATTTTAAAAGCATTAACGATCGCTTTGGCCATCAGGCCGGGGACAAAGTGCTTTCCCATGCCGCAGGCCTGATTGGCAGCGCACTGCGCAAGAATGATGTTGCCGGACGCGTGGGTGGGGAAGAGTTCTGCGTGGTACTGCCCGGCAGCGGGCTTGAAGAGGCGAGGGGGATTGCGGAACGCATTCGCTCACGCATCAACAGTAAAGAGATCCTGGTGAAAAAGAGTACCACCGTGCGTATCAGTGCCTCACTGGGGGTAAGTAGCGCCCAGGAAAAGGACAATTACGATTTCGAACAGTTGCAGTCAGTGGCGGATGCCCGGTTGTATCAGGCCAAGCAGTGCGGGCGCAACCGGGTGTTCTGGCACGATCAGGATAAGAAGTGATCCAGCCCCTCCTGCCAGCCCGCGGTCCGGGCTGTTGCGTGTGGTACACCCGGGCGGGGTTATCGTCACGTAACGTGATGCCCTGCCGGTTAATACCCTTGATCACCACGGCGTAGTCCACGCTGTCCAGCAGCGGGGCATCATTTGGACCATCGCCAAGCCCCAGAGTGACCGGCACAATGCCTTCCCGCTCACGGTACTGCTCAATCAGCCAGTCAACCGCAACGTCTTTACCGCAGCGAGCATCCAGAACATGCCAGAAGCGGGCTCCCTGCAGGCATTTCAGGCCACACTGCGCCAGCGCCTCGTCAAATTGCGCCATTTTTTCATCGCTGTCGCGCCAGATGAGCGTGACAGAGGCTTCGTGTCGGCGCGCGAGGGTCGAGCGATAGCGCGTCAGCCCCGTCCACTCGCTGATAACCCGTTCGTCGACGTCATCAAAGGTGGTGAATTTAAAGCCCCGCTGCTGGCGAATCTGGTCGATCAGCGGGCGAATGTCGCGGTGTGTCATCCCCTGATGTGGCGTTGACCTGTCTCCCAGCGCACGTCGCTGAATCACCGCGCCATTCTCAGCTATGAAGGGCAACCCCTCCAGGCCCAGATCCTGCTGGATATCCAGCATTTCTGCCGCGGTCTTGCTGCTGCAGAGAATAACCGGCACCTGGTTATCCTGGAGGGTGTCCAGCCAGGGCATGGCCGGTTGCCACTCGTACGTATGAATATCGAGCAACGAGCCGTCGAGATCGGAAAAGATCAGCAGGCTATCCTGCAGTGAAGGCATAACGACTCCTGATAACTGACACACTGCCATCTAAGAATATTCCTAAAAAAATTCCTAATGCTTAAGTGAGGCAAAAGGGTATCTCTCCTGCCAAACCCGCATTCGGCGCATGTTGTCCCTCATAACTAAATTTATTATGTACCAAATATTATATTCGCCATGAGAATATATGCTTGTCATACAAAATGGTTGAGGATAGTGTTTTGTGTACATCAGATTTCCTGGTGTAACGAATTTTCAAGTGCTTCTTGCATAAGCAAGTTTTGATCCCGGCCATCCCCATGACCGGGATTTTTTTCGTCCTAACGATTTGCTTCAGACACGCTAAAATCGTGTATATCAAGCTCGAAGGCCTCCGCCAGTTCACGGTAGGTGTGATAATCCCTTCCGTTCACAATGACCCTGTCTGAATTGTCGTCTGAACGACGGACTTCTGACTCACTGATCTCATTGATGGCGGCCAGCAGGGCATCGACATCCACCTCAACCTCGCGTTTGATGGTGTCGCTGTACTCTTTGTCGGTCTTCATTACGGGGTACCTCATTTTGACGTCTCCAACCGTAAGTATAGACTGCGCACAAAAACGCCATTCACACCGGGCAGCGATGCCAGTTAAGGCGTTTTGTTCTACACTGGCTCAAAACCAGAGGAGGAACGTATGAAGGTCAACGATCGGGTAACCGTTAAAACGGACGGTGGGCCGCGCCGTCCGGGTGTGGTCCTGGCAATTGAAGAGTTTAGTGAAGGCACGATGTACCTGGTATCACTTGAAGACTACCCGCTCGGCATCTGGTTTTTTAACGAACTGGGACACCCGGATGGCATCTTTGTAGAGAAAGCGCAATAGCATGGCGTCGGGTGGCGACTGGCGCGCCCGACACTGTCCACAGAAGCAAAAATCTCTGGCCAGGCCAGAGATCAAAGGTAGGGTGCAAAGGGTTTTTTTAGCGACTAACGCATGTTGACGAAAATCCCGTTCGTCACATTATCGGTGAGGCGTACCACGTGATAGATCACTTGCTTATTATGCGTTTTAATTTTCCTTTTAATATTTCCTTTATGTGACGAAACGGTTTTGGCTTTAATATTCATCTGGTCTGAGATCTGAATAGTCCCTTGCCCTGCCATCCACATTCGCAGCATGCTTGATTCAGTCCTGCTTAATGATAGGGTGGGTAAGTTAACCGCTCCTACATTTTTAACTTCTTTATTCAAATAATCACCCAGAATGTCATCCAGCGACTCTGGTTTAATCGATTTAGAACTGATCAATAAATTTTTACGAACCAACAAATACTCATCGAAATGGATATTCGCGATCGCCATAAAAACAATAAACAGGGTTTTTGGATGCTGATTAATGATTTGCTTAATGTGCTGACTGTTGGCTGGATCGTGAATGAAACAGTCCTCATTAATAAACACCACGCCTGGTTTAAGTTCGTCACAAGCGGCTGCGAGTTCGTCAACGGTGTGTGCATCGTTGATGTCTCTCTTTCTTACCCCTCTGCTTGCCAGGTACCCGGTTAACCCTAGCCGGGTGTAGCTGCATAAATCCATAATGATCGTTGACATGGCATACCCTCACTCAATGCGTAACGATAATTCACCATCTGCCTGAGAGCTCATAACAGCCATACGGGATGGAAAAAATTAATAAACCTGTGAGCATGACAAAGACTTTCAGGCGGACTCACTATCCCGTAAAGTTACGTATAATTTGCCAGGAATCTTCTTAAAGTAAAGTAAATATTAAGTATTGTGAGGTGGTTAGAAACAATTAAACCGCGTCAGATATATCCTGGAAGATGTTTTTCACGTTTTATTTTAGGAATATCCTCAGAAAGACAATATCAACTGTGAGGCTATTATTTACGCGGTAGCTCACTGACAATATCTGCTAACAGATTGAATATCTCGCCGAATAAGTGCTCACAGAAGGGGGCGATAAGGGGCATCAGTAATGACATTAATAAAATACCGACCGTCAGCGTCAGCGGAAAACCAATGACGAACACTGAGAGCTGCGGTGCCATTCGGTTGAGTAACCCTAAGGCGAGGTTCACGGTCAGCAGCAGGGTGATGATCGGCAGCGCAGCATCAGGCCGTTCAGGAAAACAAGCCCGGCCGCACGCGTAAGCGCCAGAAACGCGTTGCTGTTCACCGGGTTTTCCCCAATCGGCAGCGTATGGAAGTATCCACCAGCATGGAGATGAGCCACAGATGGCCGTTGAACGACAGGAACAGCAGCATGGCGAGCAGATCGATAATGCGCGCCAGCACCGGCATGTTGAGGTGGCTACCGGGATCCACAAACGTGGCGAATGATAAACCCATTTGCAGGCCAATCAGTTCGCCGGCGGTCCGCACGGCCGCGAAGGCAAGCTGCATGGTAAAGCCTACGGCCACGCCAATCATCACCTGTTGCAGTGCTACCCACACCGCTTTCGCCGAGAAGATCGGAATATCCACGGGCGGGAGAGAAGGGGCGACGATAATGGTGATGATGATGCCCAGCCCCACTTTGACGCGCTTGGGTATCGTTTTCTCACTGAGAATGGGGGCCGTTGTAATCAGCGCCAGAATACGCAGCATCGGCCAGAAATAGACGCCAAGCCATTGAACCCACTGGTCACTGGTGAAGTGCAGCATCGTCGGGTCAGCCGATGATGTACGGCAGATTGGTAAACAGGTTGCGCATATAGTCCAGCAACAGGTTCAGCATCCACGGCCCGGCAACGATAATCGCCACGAACACGGCGATGATTTTTGGGATAAATGACAGCGTCATTTCGTTAATCTGCGTGGCGGCCTGCAGGATACTGATAATCAGACCGGTCACCAGCGCGACAAGCAGTAACGGCGCGGCAACGGCTATCGCGATTTTCATCGCTTCCGTGCCCATCATCATGACCGATTCTGGCGTCATTACGGCTCCTTAACTGTAGAAACTCTGCGCCAGCGAACTGACCAGCAGTTGCCAGCCATCGACCAGGACAAAGAGCATGATCTTAAAGGGCAGGGCAATGGTGGCCGGGGGCACCATCATCATCCCGAGCGCCATCAGAACGCTGGCGATCACCAGATCGATAATCAGGAACGGAATAAAGATGGTAAAGCCAATCTGAAAGGCCGTTTTCAGCTCACTGGTGACATACGCAGGCAGCAGAATACGCATCGGAACGGCTTCCGGTCCCTGAAGCTCGCCGGTATTGGACAGGCGGGCAAAGAGTGCCAGGTCCGCTTCCCGGGTCTGGCGGAGCATGAACTCCCGCAGCGGCTGAGCCCCTTTATCGAGCGCCTCCTGCATGGAGATTTTATCTTCGCTAAACGGCTGGTATGCGTCGGTATAAATCTTGTCGATAACCGGCGACATAATGAAAAAGGTTAAAAACAGCGCCAGACCCAGCAGTACCTGGTTAGGTGGCGCGGACGGGGTGCCCAGCGCATTGCGCAACAGACCAAAGACGATGATGATTCGGGTGAAGCTGGTCATCATCAGCAGGATCGCCGGAATAAACGTCAGCGAGGTGATGAAAACCAGCGTCTGCACCGGCAGAGACCAGCTTTGCCCGCCGCCTGCAAGAGGGGTTGAGACCAGACCGGGCAGTTGCGCGTAAACCGCTGGGGCAAACAGGCCGACGCCCGCAAGCGTAAGGGATAACAAACGGCGCATCAGGATCTCCCGGAACGCTTAAGCAAACTCTTCATGACGGACTGAAAATCCGCAGGGACTTCTGCGCGCTCGTCACCCGTTGCCGGGGCTGGCGGCAGTTTATGCAAGACGTTGATGCTGGAGGCAGTCACGCCCAGCACCAGCCGTGCATCTTCCACATCGACAACGACCACGCGCTCGCGTGGCCCCAGTGTCGTGCTGGCGCTGACCTTCAGACCGCGGGTGCCGGCGGTTTTACCCGCCAGGCCGAAGCGCTTCGCCAGCCATGCGGCGATAAGAATAAAGGCAATAATACCGAGCAACGCGCCACTCACCTGGAGCAGCGGAGAGCCGGGAACGGCAGAGGGCTGTGATATTGTTGCCTGGGTTTTCATGCTTAACGGCTCAGACGACGCATACGTTCAGATGGCGTAATAATGTCGGTGATGCGCACGCCGTATTTATCGGCAACCACCACGACTTCACCCTGGGCAATGAGATAACCGTTGATCAGAATATCCAGCGGTTCGCCGGCGAGACCGTCAAGGGCCACCACGGAACCCTGCGTCAGACGCAGCAGCTCTTTAATGGTCATGCGGGTGCGGCCCAGTTCCACGGTCAGCTTAACCGGGATATCCATAATCAGATCAATATCCTGCAGCGTACCGCTGACATCGCCGCCGCCGAGCTGCTGGAACACAGCATCCGCTGCACTTTTGGCCGGAGTCGTTTTTTGCTCGTTTAACGCGTCAGCCCACAGATCGTCCAGTGCTCCGCTGTTTTCATCGGACGGATTGTTCATGTCACTCATTTGGGCTGTTCCTCATTCAGCGAATTCAATATCGGGTTGATCAAGTGCTCAACGCGTAACGCATACTGACCGTTAATTGTGCCGTACTGACTTGTCAGCACGGGGACACCATCCACATGGGCAATAATGCGGTCGGGTTTTTCTATCGGCAAAACATCGCCGGGTTGTAATTTCAGGATCTGGGATAAGCGCAGCGGGATATCCGCGAAGCTCGCCACCAGCTCAAGCTGAGAATGCTGAACCTGACGCACCAGGTTTTCACGCCAGTTCTGATCTTCGTTGCGTGAGTTCTCCAGTGGCGGGTTGACCAGCAGTTCACGCAGCGGTTCGATCATGCTGAACGGCAGGCAGATGTTGAACTCACCGGTAAGGTTACCGATCTCCACATGGAACGGGTATTCACGACGATATCGTTCGGGGAGGTGGTGATATTGGTAAATTTCACCTGCATCTCAGAACTACGTACTCCACTTCCAGCGGGTTAATCGCTTTCCACGCGTCGCTGTAAGATTCCAGCGCCAGCTTCAGCATGCGGTTGATGACGCGCTGCTCGGTGTGGGTAAATTCACGCCCTTCCACTTTGGTCGGAAAACGCCCGTCGCCACCAAACAGGTTATCCACCGCAATGAACACCAGGCTTGGCGAAAACACCACCAGACCTGTGCCGCGCAGCGGTTTCAGGTGGATCAGGTTAAGGTTCGTTGGCACCGGCAGGTTGCGGGCAAACTCATGATACGGCTGGATGCGGATCGCACCGACCGTGATATCCGGGCTACGACGCAGCAAGTTAAACAGCCCCATACGGAACTGACGTGCAAAACGTTCGTTAATGATCTCCAGCGCCTGCAGACGTTCACGTACTACGCGGCGCTGGGTATTGGGATCATAAGGACGAATATCGCTATCGCCGCCAATACCCGGTTGCGGATCATCGTTCTTATCGCTGTCGCCGTTAAGAAGCGCGTCGATTTCTGCCTGAGAAAGAATACTGTCGCCCATGTCGTTACCGCAGTATGAAGGCTGTATACAGAACGTCAGTGACTTCCTGCTTGGGTTGACCGTTTACCAGCGGGGTCGCCAGCGTCTGTTTAATGGCGTCGACCAGCTTTTGCTTACCGTCATCGGTAGCAAGCGTTGAGGCGTCCTGACGAGAGAACAGCAGCAGCAGACGGCTACGCACTTCAGGAAGATAATCATTCAGGCGCGCACGCGTGGCTTCATCTTTCAGGCGTAACGTAATACCCACATACAGCACACGATCCGCATCACCCAGATTCACGGTGAAGGTATCCAGTGGGAAGAATACCGGTGCCGGCGGAGGAGGCGGTTCGCTTTGGCCGCAGCGGTAGAAGGTTCCTGCTGCATACGCCAGTAACTATAGCCCGCGGTAGCGCAGGCGGCGAGCGTGATTAACACCAGCAGCGGGATCCAGATGGAACGCTTGCTTTTTTTGGTGATCGCGGAGTCAGTCATCTGATACGAGCTTCCTGTTTCGGTACAGCTTAATAAGGTGATTATCCCGTGTCCTGCTGTCGTCAAAGCGTGGAAAAGACGGGGATAATCACGCTACCTCTGGCGTTTAGGCAAAGTGTCTACGGCACTGTTGCCACGCGCCGCGGATTGCAGGGCGGCAGGGGCAGGCAGTAACTCATCGCTCTCCTCATTAAAACCGCCGGTATTACCGGAACGTGAAGCCTGTTGCTGCTGTTGAGAGGAGGACTGCTGCTGTCCGGCAAAGCTCTCGCTGCTGACACTGCTTTGCGCGAGCTGAATGCCACTCTCAGCAAGCGACGTGCGCAGGACCGGCAGTGCAGCTTCCAGGGCCGCACGCACGTGGCTGTGCGCTGACACCATTTGCAGCTGTGCCTGGTTATCATCCAGTTTCAGGGTAATCTGGACCTGGCCCAGATCTTCCGGGTGCAGACGCAACTCTGCGGTCTGCTGGCCCTGTTTCGTGAACAACGTAATGTGCTGACTCAGGGATTGCTGCCACTCCTGGGTTCCCAGCGGCTGGCTCAATACCGGTGCCGTGGCAACGGTTGCGGCAGCGTGGCTGGTGACGTTGCTGGAAATGACGGGCGCAAGCGTTGCGGTCGGGGCTGTTGAAGAGGATGAACTGGCGAGATCCTGCTTCTCAGCGGTGGCGGCCACGATCGGGGTCGCGGTGCGTTGACCGGTTGAGACGGATCGGCGTTTTGCGCCTGCGCCTGATAAGTCGACGCTTGTTGCGCTTTTTCATGGCCCGCCAGCAGGGTGCTCATGGACTGTTGACCTGCACCATTTTGCGAAAGCGCGGCAGCGTTCAGCGTTGATTTCGCCGTCAGGCCATTGCCTGTCGCGCCAGAGGCCACCGGCGTTGCCGTCTGCTGGTGGGGCAGCATCGCCATCAGCGCGCTCAACCCTGCCAGCTCTTCTTCGCTCAGCTCGCTTTTGCTGTCATCCTGCGTTTTCACCGCGCTCAGGGTCTTCAGGGCATCACCTTTTGAAACCGGCATCAGCCGGAAACAAGGGTGTCCAGCGGGGTGGCTGCTGTCGGTTCATCGCCTGTCAGGGCTGGCTGACGCGAGAGCAGGTTGGCTATTTTGGCCTGCAGGGTGTTCTCTCCCCCGGCTTCCTGAGCAACTTTTGACAGCTTACTGCCGGCTGCTTTCAGGTCAGCCAGCGTCAGCGGCGCATCGTTGCCCTGGCCTGTTGCGTCAGTCAGGCGCCTGCCAGCAGAGAAAGAAAGTCTTGTGCACCGTCGGTGCCTTTCCCTGTTTGCATGCCGCCCGACAGGTCGCTGTCGGTCATCAGCAGTTGTTGCAATGTGATCATTCCGGTTTCCTCATTGATGCGCGCTGGGCAAACTCATCCATTTTCTTCTGATCCAGGCGGTTTTCCGCAGGGTCGTTGCCGCGATCTGTCGGTCCTGTAAGGTCTGCCAGGCCTGCAGTCGCTGCTTTTTCTCGCGCCAGAAATTCAGCGCGGTGTCGACTTTCTGGGTCCACTGGTTAAGCTGCTGGCGATGCTGTTCAATCGCCTTTTCCAGCGTCTGAATAAACTGCTGATAGTTAATCCAGCGCTGGCTTCCAATGCCCTGTGTCATATCGGTATTAAGGTTGGTGCGATATTCATGCTGATAGTCGATTAACATCTTCAACTGCTCTTCAGCCTGCTGGCACCCGCGTCGCATTGCGCCGAGCTGCAATGCGGCATCATCAACTTCTTTCTCAGCCAGATCTTTCAGCGTTGATAACGCGCTGTTTTGCGCCATGACCTTCGCCCTCCACCTGTGTTACACCTGCGGGAAAATCAGCTCCAGTGCCTGGAGTGAGTCTTCCCAGTCGGCGCGTTCAAAAATACCTTGTTGCAAAAACGCCTCCAGCTGCGGCCACAGGCTAATCGCTTTGTCGAGCATCGGGTCGCTGCCTTTGGCATACGCCCCCACGCTCACCAGATCGCGGTTGCGCTGGAAGCTGGAGAGGAGTTGTTTGAAGTTACGCACGCGGGCGTAGTGCTTCTCTGTGATCAATGCCGTCATTGCACGGCTGATTGATGCTTCGATATCAATTGCCGGGTAGTGGCCGGCTTCGGCCAGACGGCGCGATAACACAATATGACCGTCGAGGATCGCACGCGCGGAGTCGGCAATCGGGTCCTGCTGGTCATCGCCTTCGGTCAGAACCGTATAAAAAGCGGTGATTGAGCCGCCGCCGCTGATGCCGTTTCCTGCACGTTCGACCAGCGCCGGGAGCTTGGCAAAGACCGAAGGCGGATAACCTTTGGTCGCCGGAGGTTCTCCGATGGCGAGAGCGATTTCACGCTGCGCCATCGCATAGCGGGTCAGGGAGTCCATAATCAGCAGCACGTGCTGGCCGCGGTCACGGAAATCTTCCGCGATACGGGTGGCATACGCAGCACCCTGCATACGCAGTAACGGTGAGACATCCGCCGGTGCAGCGATGACCACCGAGCGGGCACGGCCTTCTGCACCGAGAATGTTTTCAATAAAGTCTTTTACTTCGCGACCACGTTCACCGATCAGACCCACGACGATGACATCGGCCTGGGTGTAGCGTGCCATCATGCCAAGCAGGACGGATTACCCACCCTGAGCCGGCAAACAGGCCCATACGCTGCCCGCGGCCTACGGTCAGCAGGGCGTAATCGGGCGCACGCCGGTGTCGAGGACATGTTCGATGGCGGTACGCTGAAGGGGGTTAAACGGCTGGGTGATCAGCGCGCCGGTTTCGGTGGTGTCCGGTGAGGGCAGGCCGTCCAGCGGTTTACCGCTTCCGTCCAGAACGCGGCCAAGCAGGGCAGGGCCAAGCGGGAGGCTGTTTCCCGCTTTGCAGTCCATCGCCGCTGATGTTTTTCGCATACACGCGCGCACCGGCAGAATACCTTCAACTTCTTCAAGGGGCATCAGGAACAGGCGTTGGCCGTTAAAACCGACGACTTCGCTCTCAACTTCACGCGTCTCTTGTCCATCCTGACGCTCAATCACGCAGGTGGCTCCCAGCGGAAGCTGCAGGCCAGTGGCTTCCAGCACCAGGCCGGTGGCCCGCGTGAGTCGTCCGTAACGGCGAACGGACGGCAGCTGCGTCATCTTCGCTTCAAAATTATCGAGCGTGTTGAGCCAGCGGGTGAGGCGTGCAGTCATCAGACGACTCCCGGTGCTGCCAGGCGGCACAGTTCCTGCCAGCGGGTCGCAACGCTGGCATCCAGGTCACCTTCATCGGCAGAGACCTTGCAGCTCCGTGATGCAACGACGGGTCGCCGCGCAGACGCCAGCCGTGCAGGCTCAGCGTGGCACCCAGACTCTCTTCCACGCGCTGGAGGTCGTCCGGATGAACGCGCAGCTGCGGTTTCCCACTGAACAGCGGCTCCTGCTGAAGCAGACCCTGAATTTGTTTAATCAGCGCGGTGTTGTCCACCGCCGGCGCGTGGCCGATCACCTACGGGCGCTTCCAGCGCCATCTGCATCAGCCTTGAGGCAATGACGCTGTCCAGCGCATCCAGCGTGTGCTGAAACTCGCTGACCAGCTGCTGCATACGGGCGTGAAGCGGAGCCTGTTGCTGGCGCGCCTGTTCAATGCCGTGTTCTAACCCTTTGGCCAGACCTTCCTGATACCCCTGATCGTGGCCTTTCTGGCGTCCTTCGTTCAGGCCAGCCGTGTAGCCCTGCTCATGGGCCTGCATCTGCAGCTGGGCCAGCATCTGCGCGCGCTGCTCTTCTTCGCTCAGCTCAGGCTGCTCGACATCCGGGTCGCCCTCTTCGGGCGACAGCACTGCGGGTGTGAACTCTGACAGGGGGAGGCGCCAGATCGTCGGGCGTCCCAGCGCTTCCACGGCAGTTCATTAGACATAGGTGTCGTCTCCGCTGCCAATCACCATCTCGCCGGTTTCCGCCAGACGACGAACGATAAGCAGGATGGCTTTCTGTTCGTTTTCCACCTGAGACAGACGGACCGGGCCACGGTTGGCAAGGTCGTCGCGCAGGATATCTGCCGCACGCTGAGACATGTTGCGCAGGAACTTCTCGCGCAGCGGCTGCTCGGCACCTTTGAGGGCGATAAGCAGCGACTCGGAGTCCACTTCCTGGAGCAGGCGCTGGATGCTGCGATCGTCCACTTCGACCAGGTTTTCGAACAGGAACATCTCGTCGATAATTTTCTGTGCCAGCTCGCCGTCGAACTCGCGAACGGCGGTAATGACCGCTTCTTCCTGCTGCGTTTTCATCAGGTTGATGATCTCTGCCGCCGTTCTCACGCCGCCCATTTTGCTGCGCTTGAGGTTCTGGCCATCGAGCAGGTTGTTCAGCACTTCGGTCAGCTCCGCCAGCGCGGCTGGCTGGACACCACCGAAGGTCGCGATACGCAGCATCACATCGTGACGCAGGCGCTCTTCGAACAACGCCAGAATATCGGCCGCCTGGCCACGTTTGAGGTGGACAAGAATGGTGGCGATAATCTGCGGGTGCTCGTCGCGGATAAGGTCGGCGGCACTCTGCGGCTCCATAAAGTTGAGCGTCTCGATACCGCTGGCGGTATCGCGCGTTTCCAGAATGTCTTCCAGCAGACTGGCGGCACGCTCTTCGCCCAGCGCCTTGACCAGCACGGAGCGCAGATAGTCGTTGGCGTTGACATTGAGCGCGGCAAACTGTTCGGCTTCCTGCTCAAATTCAGACAGCACTTCCGTCAGCTGTTTGTTAGAGATCTGGCGTACGTTTGCCATAGCCGCACTGAGAATCTGTACTTCGCGCTGGGAGAGGTGTTTGAACACCTCGGCCGCACGGTCTTCGCCAATGGTCATCAGCAGGATGACGCTTTTATCGGTGCCTGAAAGCGTGTTACTCATGTTCGTTACCCATCCACTGGCGGATGACCAGCGCCACGACGCGCGGATCGTTATCTGACATTTCGCGAATGCGCTGGCTCATGACCTCGGCGCCCATACGCTGGTTAGCACGGCGTTGCTGCATCTGTTCGTCTTTGCTGAGGCGAACTTCAACCGCATCTTCCACTTCCTGACGGGTACTGACCTGTTCGCGCGCCGCTTTTCAGCTTCTGCACGACGCTGGAGCTGAGGACGAATGCCCTTACGCCACAGCAGCCACGCGACAATCAGAACCAGCAGCCAGCGACCTGCGGACAGCAGCTGATCGATAAACGCCTGCTGTTGCCAGAACGGCAGTTCGCCACCTGACTCTTCAACCGAGTTGAACGGTGAGTTCACCACGTTGAGCGTATCGCCGCGCTTCTCGGAGTAACCCATCGCTTCACGGGTCAGGTCTTCAATCTGTTTCATCTGCTCGGCGGTCAACGGCAACGGTTTGCCATCCGCCAGCGTCTTGTAGTTCACCACCACCGCAACCGACAGACGCTGTACATCGCCCACGTTCAGTTTGGTGTGGCGGATAGTACGGTCCACTTCGTAGTTGGTGGTTTCGTTACGACTGCTGGTACGCGGACCGGCGGTGCTGGCTGTTGATGTGGTCTGCTGATTCGTTTGCTGACCGTTCTGCTGATTAGCCGGTGGCGTTGAGATTGGTGCCGCGTTAGCCGGTGCTGGCTGGTTAGACAGTGCACCCGGCACACCGCCTGGGTAAGCGCCGCCAACCTGTTCGTTTTCATTGACCTGACGAGAGCGCATTACCGCCTGAGCCGGGTTGCCATTCGGGCTGTATTGCTCTTCGGTCTGTTCTTTATTAGAGAAGTCAATCTGCGCGGTAACCTGCGCATGCACGTTGCTGTTACCGACGACCGGGCCAAGGATGGCTTCGATGCGACGCTGCACGCGACCTTCCACATCCGCGGCATATTTCAGCTGCGCGTCATTCAGATCGCGGCCTGCGGTATTGGACTGGGTCAGCAGATGACCACTTTGATCAACCAGCGTCACGTTACCCGGCGGGAGACCGGCAACGGCGCTGGAGACCAGATGGGTCACCGCGCTGATTTGTCCTTCATCCATTGCACGGCCAGGCTGGAGGTTAACGGTGACGGAGGCCGACGGGGATTTCTGCTCGCGGACAAACAGGGAGGGTTTAGGCATGGCCAGGTGCACACGGGCACTCTTCACCGGACCCAATGTTTCAATCGTACGGGCCAGCTCACCTTCCAGCGCACGCTGGTAGTTCACCTGCTCGCTGAACTGACTGATACCGAATTTTTCCTGATCCAGCAGTTCAAAACCTACCGCACCGCCCTTTGGCAGTCCCTGTTGCGCCAGGCGCAGACGAAGTTCGTGCACCTTATCAGCCGGTACCTCCAGCGCACCGCCGTTATCCGCAAAGCGATAAGGGATGTTCATCTGGGTAAGCTGGGTGACGATGGCACCGCCATCCTGATCGGAAAGGTTACTGTAAAGCGTGCGGTAATCAGGGCTTTTCGCCCACAAGACCATCGCTACAAGGATCGCAATTGCGGCAGCGCCTGCCACGATCAACGGGATTTTAGGATTCGCGCGAAGGCGGTTCATCCACTCGAGTGATTTATTTTGTGGCGCTGTCGATGCTGTTGCACTCATTGCGCACCTCTTAAATCCTGGTGGTTTACGTTATTCGTGTAGAGAAACAAAACTGACTCCCGGGTCGGCAAACACGACAAAAGTTCCATATTGATGGCCCTGCCATTATTTGATGATTCAGGATTTTCTATGCGTCAAATAACCTGGTTTTTTCACGCTATTTACCGCCATTATCTTATTGACAAGCTGTTAGTCTTGACCCCGTAAAAAACCATTCAGGGGAGAGTCATGGCTATACAGGGTATTGAAGGGGTGATCAGTCAGTTGCAGGCAACGGCGATGACGGCCCGTAATCAGAATGTGGCAGAACAACCGAGCATCAGTTTTGCAGGACAACTGCACGCCGCGCTTGACCGTATCAGCGATACCCAGACCGCCGCACGTACTCAGGCGGAGAAGTTCACCCTCGGCGAGCCGGGCGTGGCACTGAATGATGTGATGACCGATTTGCAAAAAGCCTCGGTTTCCCTGCAGATGGGGATTCAGGTGCGTAACAAGCTTGTGTCTGCTTATCAGGAAGTGATGGGCATGCAAGTTTAGGTTATCTAACCTGATGATATTTATAATTAATAGCCATCCGATCCCACTGCGTGGGGCATGGATGGGGCAAACTCACTCAATTTCTGGTTGAGGATGAGTACCTGGTCCTGGTTATTTTCAGCCATCCAGGATCCGTACACCCGGTAAACCATTTGCGCGTCGGTGTGGCCCATTTGCTTCGCGATGAAGTTCGGGTTAGCACCGGCAGCTAACGACCAGCATGCATACGTGTGTCGGGACTGGTATGCTCTGCGATAGCGAATCCCGGCGCGTCGCATTGCCGCTTCCCACGACTGGTTAATCGAACCCACTGCGTAATGATGCCCGGCACGGCCATTACGTGGTGCGATCTGCGGGTTGAACACGAAGGTGCACGGATGCACATCAGTGCGGCCATACTCGCGCAGTTTCACCTCAACCTGATACTGCTTACCCAGCGTGTTAATTCGGCCTGGCTCTTCAGCACGTCGATCGCCGGCTGAATGAGGTTAATGATGCGGTCCGTTCCTGCCTCCGTTTTCGGAAGGGTGAACTCCTTCGTTAACGTGTGGTTCCGGCGGATCATCATCGTACCCGCTTTAAGGTCGATATCTTCCCAGGCCAGCGACACAAGTTCGCCGTGGCGCACGCCGGTGTACACGGCCAGCGACCACATGTTTTTCAGCTGCTGGTGGGCGCAGGCGTTAATCATCCTGACAAACTCCTCACGCGTCAGCGATCAGGTTCGCAGCGTGACCGCTTAAGCATGGCGATCCCGGTGAACGGGTTCACTCGGACATACCCACTGTCGGCGGCAAACTTAAACATCCCGCCCATGATCTTCATGTAGTTGTTGACCGTTCTGACTGAACGTCCTTTAACCGGAGTTTTTTGCCCTGCCTTCAGGGTGTGATAACCGGTCAGCAATTCTTTCCTGATAAACAGCAGGTCTTCCTGCGTTACTGCAGATACTAGCCTGTCACCTCCGATCCTTGGCACCATGTTGCGCGCTATAGATGAATAGCGTGACATAGCGTTGGTGCTGATCTCCATGCGTTTCAGTTCCAGCCACTTATTCGCCAGCTCCAGCACGGTGATTTCCTTGCTCTCCACCCCAAACCTTTTCAGGTTCGGCGAGTCCGGGAACTGTGCGGCATAGTTGAAGTTGCCGGTCTTTATCGAAAAGCACACCGACGCGCGCAGCTCGCCAGCGACCTTTCTGTTTTTTGGTGTATCCGGCACGCCGAGGCTTTCACGCACCCGGCTACCTTTATATAGGAACCATATGCGGAGTGTTCCGCCGTGGTTCTCCACGCCTGTTGGGTATGCTGACTTAGCCATTATTCCCTCCTGACGTCCAAGAGCCCGCTAAGCATAAACGGATCCTCATTGGCGCGCACCTGGCTGTTTCTTTGACATGCTCTCAACCACTGGTCGACAGCCTTGCGGTTGTACATGCATTCGCTGTTTTTCTTCGGCACTCCGTCCGGGGAAACATGCAGATATTCCCGACCGACCATCCAGCATTTTTTGCGGGCCCGCTGAATAGTGCCCGGGCGAAGGCCGGTAATCTCGACGAGCTTTTCTTCGGTTACCCAGTCGTTGGGCACGATTAAGGTCATTTCGCTCATGGTCGCTCCTATGACATCGTTTATAAACTTCGGGCCGTCTGGCGTGGCCGCGCGTAACTCGTTTTCCGCGTGCACTGAATAATTGCCGTCATCCCAACGCACCCAGGCCTTTGGGTGATCGCCTTCCGGCTCCAGTTGGCTATCCACCACGCCATGTATACCGCCGGTCTTCTTCTGGACTAATGCGCCCACATTAAAAGCAGCCATTGCACACCTTCCGGTTCGTGAAGAAATGAGATGAGAGCGCCCAGCGCCATAATTGCGACGATGAGCCAGGTCATGGGGTTTGATTGCATGGTGAACTCCCAAAAAGAAGCCCGGCGCTGGGCCGGGCAAAAGGGATAACGGAGCAGTGCTTTCGCACCCAATAGCCAGCTCATAACTGGCTATAAGTTGCGTCATGGTTTGATGTGAAGACGCGGCTCACCGTCTTTCGGTTCAGGCCACTGGCGGGTCATGTTCTCCTTTAGTTTTTCTTCCAGCGCCGCGGTGATTTGCTCATCGGTGATACCGGCGCGCCGCTGCGCGTCCCAAAGCAGGAACTGCATATCAGCCCACTCGCTGAGGTCGCCAGGAGCGGCGGCAGCTTCCAGCGCTTCTTTCGAAAGGTGTTTCAACGGCCCGATAGGTCCGACATTACCGAGGTCTTTTCTGACCATTCAGCGTGGCGCCGCCGGATCAGGTTTCTGGTGAACTGTGATTTCTTCGATTCGTAAGGTTTCACGCTCTCTCCTCATGCCGCGCGCTGGGCACGCAGCGATTTAATGTGCTCGCTCGTCTCCAGTTCGGCGCGTATCTGCGCCGCCTCACGGTGATCGAGGCGCTCAAAGTCATTGGTGAATCGGTCGATTGAAGCGGTGTTGATCCGGCCCTGTCGCCAGTAGCGGACTATTTGAGAAGTGCAACTGTGGATGATGACGGGCCAACCGTGCTGGTCAGCGTAAATCTGACCCGTTGAATTAGCTGGAACATTGGATGACTCCTGCAAAAGGAGGTAGACAATTGCCACGGCGCGAAGTGGATTACGGTGAGTGGCGGTGACTCCTAATTCGTGTGATGCCATCCACACAGTCTTTCCTGATGGAACGAGCCGGATCCGATGCTTCTTCATTATCGGGAAAAGCTCTTCCGCTTTGTGCAAAGGGAAGAAGCCAGTGGTTGCTTTGGTTCCACACCAATCCCAGCTAAGTTGAGCACCTCCAGAGTGATGAGGACTGATTTCTGCTTCATATTTCGGCTTAAGAAGGTTTGCGAGAAGCACGCTGATTTGACCATCGCTGAGTTTGCTGTAATCCATCACATGCCTCTCTGTTTATTCCTAAGCTCAATGACCCCCTGGCACTCCGCGCACGTCTGGCAGCCGGGAACGGCCGCGCGCCGCGGCTCGGGAATTGGTTCGTCGCATTCCGCGCAATACTCTGCTGATACGGCATTACGGTCGATGCGGTGAGCGGAAAGGGCAGCGTTACGCTGAATCTCTTCAATCTCTGCTGCGGTATCGATGATGTCGGCCATGGTCAATGCTCCCGGAACTGTCGGTTGATTCGGTTGAAGGTGAACGCCAGCAATAAAAAAGGCCGCTTTAGCGACTGGTGATTTGCGATGTCATGGCTGAATCCACCCTTTGCCCTTGACGTGCTGAATTACGCCAAGCTTCCTGAGCGATTGGAGTCGGCGGTCAAGAATGCGGAAAACATCCATCGGGTGCTTTCCTTCTGCTTCAGCAATGATCAGACACTCCTGCCTGACGGATGGGTTAAATAGCTCCGAAAACGAGGTCGGTTGAGAACCGATAGCGCTTAACACTTCGCTATCCAGTTTCGCGTATTTGGTCACGATTCAACTCCAAAGCGGCGATTAAGCTGCCTGTGTATACGACGAACTCCAGGAGGCTAACTCCCAGAGCTTCAATTTTTTTGTGATGCTTGTTGATGATGGGAGGCACCGTTTCGTTCCAGTTAGGCTTTGGCTTCTTGCGCATGGCCTACTGGATTTCCTCGGTGCAGCGGCGGCAGGCGGATCGGATGGCGTTGTCTGTTTCTAGCGTCATGCGGCCTCCGTTTTCACAACATCGATGGCGCAGCCGGGCAGCAGTTCTACAGCGGCGGTGGCGCACTGATTTCCCCAGTGATGCCAGCCTGGCGCCGCGCTGCGGCTAAACAGCTCAATGCGCGGCACATCTCCGTAAAGCAACTCCAGCCGGTGGCGTACTTCCCAGGGCTTTTCGCTGTGCGCACCGAGCGGGCTGTATACCACTTGCTTAATACCGGCGTGCTTACGTTCCAGCCCGGCGCCGCGGGTGGCAATCAACAGGTCTTCGGTGTTGGCCCGGGTGTGGTTGCCACCATTCATGCGCGTCTCGGCGTTAAGCAGATCGAGGAAGTCGTAAAAGTCGGTGATCTCACCTTCGGCCAGCGCCTTGTTGATGCGCAACTCCGCATTCTGATTCAGCTTCACCCAGGTAAAGCCCTTCATCGTGCGAACGGTAAAGCCCCAGGCCTCTGCCAGTTCGATAGCCTCCTGGTTATGCGTGCCGGTGTACCACATTGCCAGCACCGCGTGTTCGGCGGCAAGTTCCCACACTGGCAGACGCTTGATGTCGATTAACTTCATGGTGGAGTAGTGATCGGCAGCAGCGCCGTTGCTGATGGTGTTACCGTAAGACCATGGCGGATCTGCGTAGATAAGAGAGTAATTGCCGCTCATCAAGCGCCTCCTTTCCGAGACATATTCCTCCACGATGTATCATCATGAGTAAGTCGTCTGCCGTGTATAAACGCATGAACGCTGTGGGCCGGTATCTCCATTTTTTCAGCAATGACTGCTTGTGATAGGCCCTCTTCGTGAAGCGCTACACACAGAGAGACGTCGTGATCACTGTAAAGTGCATGATGATGTCGCTCACCAATGCAGAGCAGGCTTAAGCCCAACAGGCTGGCTTTCCCCTTAACAGAATCGAGCGTGCGTCCGAGCTTTTCAGCAATTTGAGTGGCATTCATGTTTCCTGCACACGATCTCAATATCTGAATTTCTACTGAGCTCCACCTGGTATAACTATCTCGAAGATTGAGGGACAGTCTCGTACTCATCGTACGCACTGCTGCGTGAGTGCGATTAAGTTCTGACGCAATATCACGTAACGTCATCACTCCGGCCATTTTCCGGAGAAAAGCAACGTCAGAATCAGACCAGGGCTTACCATTTGGACAGTTTATGCTGCGGCATTTTTTACCTCCAGCGCTCCGCTTCTTATTACAGAGACCAACCTTTCAGCAGCAGCTTTCTGTGCCGGGACGGAGGCAATGATCGTTGGACGGTCTTTTTCGGCATTCACGCAGATACCACCCCATCGGGAAATCTGGAAGAAGTCTTCCATCTCAGAGGAGCCCGCATTGCTTGCCAGATCCTCAATCATCTGGACGATATCGACGATTGAGTGGTCAGCCATCAGCCGCTGAATGGCGTAGCCGAAGGCATTGATCATCACCGCGTGGAACTGAATGTAGTCACGCTTGTAGTCTGCCTGGCTGGTGCCGTGGCGAATCGCTTCGATCTGCGTCAGGGCCAACCAGGCTCCCAGATGGATTCGATGTCGCCCATTTCCAGCGGTTTACTGCCCGCGTTGGCAAACTTGGCCGTCGCGTCGCTAAGCGCCTTGAAGCTGACCCACAACTTACTTTTCGCCGGAACGACGTTGTGCTCGAAGTCTGTCACCGCTGAGAAAGTGTCGTGCTGAGACAGGAACGACACCATCCCCTGGGCCACATCATTACGCCCGTCATAGGCCATGTTGATCGCAGCGGAAGGTTTCGAGACGTTGTTATTGATATCGGAGAAGAACTGCTGGCGTGCCTTCAGTGGGAGATTATGTGTCAGCATCAACGGGATGCTGATCGGCTCTCCGTAAGTCCGGCAGAACTCAGCTAACCCGGCGGCGCGGTGCTGGCCGTCGAACAGCTTGATCACCGCATCCATCGGGAAACGCGCGACGCCCACATTCGTATTACCGAACTCTTCAAACTCAATATCAGCGTCGCAGTTGCCGACCAGCGGCGGGATGATGAAGGGCTCTTTTTTTTGGTATGCATTGACGAGGTACTGGTAAAACTTCTTCACTCGCGCCTGGTTAATTTCGCGTTGAGAACGCTCGAGCGTGCTGCCGTGATTGTCGGAGGCAAGTATGCGCGTCAGCGCTCGGGCAGGCGCCGTGATCATGTAAGTCGCCGTGCTACCCTGCATGCCGCGCGACGCTGGGAACTCAAAGAAATAATCGCCTACTTTGCTCATGCCGCCTCCTGCCTTTCCCGATATTCCTCAGCGAGCCGCTGCGCCTTTAATGGATTGCTGACCACTTCACCCCATGGCATTAGCAGCCGTTACCAATGAAGGAAGGCACAGTGTGCCAACCTGATGTCGTCGTGAGCGTGAGTCATAGCGATGCCTTTTAGAAGGGGATGTCATCGTCGAACTGAGGATGTTGATTGCTCTGTGATACCTGACGGTTGGCCTGCTGCAGGCGAGACTCAGGGACCGCATTTGGATCCTGCGGATTGCCCCCCATCCGCCGCCGCTATGTGATGGTGCACCCCAGCCCCCGCGAGAAGAATCGTGAGGTTTACGGTCGTCTTTGTCTTTCATGGTGCGCTCGAGTGTGGCGATCGCTTCTGCTGGCGTTTTGTCGGTGAACTCTTTATAGGTCAGACGACTTCCCGGCTGGAAAACATGGCGCACTTCAA
>ENA-OQHY01000194-OQHY01000194.1-human-gut-metagenome-genome-assembly--contig:-NODE-194-length-35301-cov-6.072838_pt1 | contig 35301 bp, 50 predicted proteins | sample MGYA00242570_ERZ504733 | MGnify/ENA primary metagenome ERZ504733 (study PRJEB26092, sample SAMD00036219) | human gut metagenome | host: Homo sapiens | study: EMG produced TPA metagenomics assembly of... | reverse complement strand
AACTCAGTAGATTCATCTATTTTTAAATTAAATTCTGTACACATGTTTCATTACCTCACTTACAGGTAAATTGTACAAGTCTATTTGACATTAATGATGTCTATATCCTGTTTTATTAAATGTGTCTTTGAAACAAAAAAATAAAGTTTGGAAATGATCCAAACTTTTTTCTATCTCCAAACCTCTTCAGCGATTTCTTTGACTAATTTAACTTTAGCCCACTGTTCATCTTCAGTCATGATATTTCCTTCTTCCGTAGAAGAGAATCCACATTGTGGCTTAAACATAATTGTTCTTTTGCCACATATTTTTCGGCTTCCTGAATTCTTTTCTTAACCTCTTCTTTATCTTCGAGTTTCGCAAATTTTGAAGTAATCAATCCTAGAACGACTTTTTGATTTTTAATAAAGCGAAGTGGACTGAAATCACCAGATCTTTCTGAATCGTATTCTAGGAAAAATCCATCTACTTTACAATGACCAAATAAAATTTCGGCAACAGGTTCATAACCACCTGATGAAAACCAAGTAGATCTGAAGTTTCCTCTACAAATATGCATAGTGATTGTCATATCTTCTGGTTTTGCCTCTAAGGAAGATTGATCATATCTACATAGGATTTTGCGATTTTATCTAGATCAAGACCTCTTTCATTATAGGCCTTTCGCTTATTGGCATCGCAGAATTCTCCCCAAGAAGTATCATCCAATTGTAGATATCTACACCCAGCATCATAAAATGCACGAATAACCTTTTGATAAGCAATCGCAATATCGTGATATAACACATTCATATCTTCATAACGTTTGATTGGTGTATATTCTTCACTACGTACGCAACAAATCAAATGAAGCATAGAAGGAGAGGGGATTGTCATCTTACAAAGTGTGCCTTGTGCAATACTATTTAAGTATTTGAAGTGCTCTACAAATGGGTGATTACCAAAATCAATTTTATCTGTAATCTTTAATGTGGCTGCCTTTGGCTGATGTCCTTTAAAATGTACAGACCAATGATCCGCCTTAATTTCTTCAACACCATCTAGATCTGCTAGAAAATCTAAATGCCAATATCTTCTTCTGAATTCTCCATCTGTAACAGCTTGAAGTCCAACTTCTTTTTCTTTTGCGACTAGCTCTTGGATGGCCTTATCTTCAATGGCTTTTAATTGCTTGGCATCAATTGTTTTATTCGCAAATTCTTCTCTAGCTTTTTTTAGATAGTCAGGACGTAAAAAACTTCCTACTACATCATATTTAAAAGGGGGTTGTACTGTCATAATTAATTCCTCAACTTTCGTGTGTTAAGTCTACCATATTTGTAGAATATAGAATAATTGAAAAAATCTTTATGTTGTTATAGGTAAAAACTATAGTAAAAAGAAATCTGGAATTAACCCCAGACTTCTTCAGCGATTTCTTTGACCAATTTAACTTTAGCCCATTGTTCCTCTTCTGTTAATTTATTTCCAATTTCACATGATGCGAAACCACATTGTGGGCTTAGACACAAGTTTTCTAATGGGACATATTGACTTGCTTCTTTAATACGGGCAATTACAGTTTCTTTGTCTTCTAACTTGGCTGATTTTGTCGTAACCAAACCAAGTACGACTTTCTTATCAGGTGTTACCTCTTTTAAAGGCTCAAATCCACCAGAACGAGCATCATCAAATTCTAAAAAATAGGCATGTACATTTTCTTTCGCAAATAATGTTTTTGCGACGGCATCATATGCACCGCTTGAAGCATATGTTGAATGGAAATTACCACGACAAACATGTGTATTGATTGTTAGATCTTCTGGTTTATCTTCCATCGCAAGATTGTTAATACGCAAGAATAGTTCTTGTACCTTTAATAAACCTTCTTGATCTGTTTGGAAAAACAACGGTGCTTTTCATCTACCAACATACCCCATGAACAATCATCGAATTGAATGCATCGACATCCAGCATCATATAATTGTTGGATGACAACCTTATATCCATTCGCAATATCTTGTACCAATTCTTCTGTATCTTCGTAATATTTTTTCGTATTTTCTAGCGCAAAAGGAAGAATCATCTGTTCTAAAAATTGTGCAGGAGCTGGAATTGTTTGTTTGGCAATCGTATTTTCATCTTCAAACTGCTTCACAAATTTAAAATGTTCTACAAAAGGATGCGTACCATTCACGCCTACTTTTCCAGTAATATATGTATCATCAATCATAGCGGCTTCACCATGGAAAGGAAGACCTGTTTTTGTTGGTGTATGAGAAACGCCATCAAATCCCCACATAAAGTCTAAGTGCCAAGTAGCACGTCTAAATTCACCATCTGTAATGACATGAAGTCCGGCTGCCTTTTCTTTTTGAATTAAATCTGTAATGCATGCATCTTCAACTTTGGTTAATTCTTCTTTTGAAATCTTTTTGGCTTCATAATCTTTGCGAGCTTGTTTTAATTTTTCGGGTCTTAAAAAACTTCCGACCACATCATATCTATAAGGTGTTTGAACTGTCATAATTAAATTCCTCAACTTTCGTGTGTGTTAAGTCTATCATATTTGTAGAGTATAGAATAATTGAAAAAATCTTTATGCTGTTATAGGTAAAAGCTATAATAAAAGACCAATTTCACTTGGTCTGTTCAATATATTGTATTAGATGATTTAGATAGTTTCTTGCCATGTTGGATAAGACTCCATCACTGATATAGCCTATTTCCATGACTTCATCACTATCTAGTGGAATGGATACAATATTGTTTCCATTTAAATCCGTGCTTAAGATACCTGAAGAAATCGTATATCCGTCAAGTCCAATCAATAAATTAAATAAGGTAGCACGATCGGAAACAACAATACTCTTTTTAGATGGTTGCGTACTGTGTAATTCTTCTGAAAAGTAAAATGAATTGTTGATTCCTTGTTCATAAGTTAAACGAGGATAGTTTTCTAAATCTTCCATTTTCACTAATTTTTTTATGGATAAAGGATTTGTCTTAGATACAAAGACATGAGGTTTAGCCTCAAATAGTTTTGTGAATGTTAAATGTTCTTTCTTTAAAATACTTTGAATAACTTCACGATTAAAATGAGAAAGATAAAGAATTCCCAATTGACTGCGATGATTTTTAACATCATCAATAATATCGTATGTTCTTTGTTCTCTTAAAGAAAATTCATATTCACTTTGATTATACTCTTTGACTAAGGCAACAAAGGCATTGACCACAAAGGCATAATGTTGACTTGATATCGCAAATACAGTTCTTGCAGGAACGGCATTTTTATATTGTTCTTCAAGTAAGTTTGCTTGTTCAACGACTTGTCTAGCATATCCTAAAAATTTTTCACCTTGTTCAGAAAGTAAAATACCTTTGTTTGTGCGAACAAATAAACAGATGGACATTTCTTCTTCTAAATCATGAATGGCTTTTGATAAAGATGGTTGTGAAATAAATAAGGCTTTAGCTGCGGAATTAAAAGATCCAGATTCAACGACCTGGATCACGTAGCGCAATTGTTGTAGCGTCATTAGTCAACAAGTGTGATTGTATCAATCACTTGAGGATTTCTAGGGCGGTCATTGAATGTAGTAGGGGTCTTCGCAATTTTATCCACATTTTCCATACCTTCAATCACTTTTCCAAACGCAGCATATTCACCATCTAAATGAGGTGCATCTTGGTGCATAATGAAGAATTGACTTCCTGCACTATTTGGATCCATAGCACGTGCCATAGATAAAACTCCACGAGTGTGTTTTAAATCGTTTTTAAATCCATTAGATGCGAATTCTCCATGAATTGTATAACCTGGACCACCAGTACCATTTCCGATAGGGCATCCACCTTGAATCATAAATCCTTTGATAACACGGTGGAAAGTAAGTCCATCATAGAATTTCTTTTCGATTAGATTCAAAAAGTTTTCAACCGTTTCTGGAGCAATCTCAGGATATAGTTCAGCTTTGATTTGATCTCCATTTTTCATTGTGATTAAAATATTTTTTGTTTCCATGTTTTAGTTTTCCTCTCTTATATATTGAATTGCGATACAACCAAGACCAGTATGTACGGCAATTACAGAACTAATATAGTCTATATGAATATTTTGTTCAGGTACACCTTTTTCGATAAAACATTTTTTAAAATGGTCAGCCCCCTCTAAAAAATTAGAATGAATAATATAAATATGCGTATGTTGAATATCAATATCATCCATGATTTTATCGATCGCATAGCGTCGGCTCTTTTTTCTGTACGAACTTTATTTAAAACATCAATTCTACCTTCTGTACTTTTATTTATATGTAAAACAGGATAGATCTTTAATAAACCCGCAAGTGCTGCAGCCATTGGCGTTAATCTTCCACCGCGTTTTAAATGTTGAAGATTTTTGACAAGAATCAATGAGTTGGATTCATCAATAGCAGGCTGAATGATCTTTAAAATCTCTTCTGAAGATTTATGTTCATCCACCAACTTCTTGCTCCAAATCGCAACATGTTTTTCAAGTGCGCATGTTGCATACATATCAATGACATGTACATTCATTTCGAGTTCACGTGCAATACTTTGCATGGTGCTAGCATTTGTAGATAATCCATTTGTCAAAGGAACGGCAAATATTGTGTCATAGTCTTTCTTTAGCTCTTCAAATAAATCATAAATTTTTTGATAAGCAGCCATACTTGTTTTTGGCATTTTACCATTCGCTAATTCGTTATATATATCTTGGGTAGAAATTTCTAATGTATCTTGATAGGTTGTTTCATCAATCGTAATCTGTAAAGGGAGTAGATAGATTCCTAATTCTTTTGCCTGCGCAAAAGATAAATTTGAACCCGTATCTGTTACAACGGCGATTTTTTCCATTTAGAAACCTCGAATCGTTTCAGCATCGATATTTTTAATGATTTCAACCGCAAGTTTTACAGCATTGTCATAATCTTCTTCAGAACAAATGCCAAAAGAAGCATGCGCAAAACGAACAGGAATTCCAATGATTATCGTTGGTATGTTGTAACGATGTGTGATACCTGCATTGGTTCCTCCGCCTTTTCTTACACTTTCTTGTACAGGGATATCTTTTTTGTGAGCTAAGTCGATCGCATAGCGCATAAACGAGGGCTAGTGATGTATGAACGATCAAACCAACGTAACATTGGCCCTTTTTTAAGAGCCGACTGAATCATGTAATCTTGCTCAAAAGTATCATCACTTGGACACCCTTCAAAACAAATCGCAATATTAGGATGTAAGTTTTTAATGGCCGTATCCATACCTCTTTCACCCACTTCTTCTTGCGCTGTTAATGTGGCTTCAATGTTATGATTTACATCTTTTAATTGGTGAAGAACATCCATTACGGCAGCACATCCAATACGGCAATCAAAAGCTTTACCTAAAAAGATTTTGTGGGCTTCATCATATTTACAAGTAACGGCAGGACACATGAAATTACCGACAGAAATATGGAAATCTTCTTTCACTTCAGTAGCACTTGTAGCTCCTACATCAATAACTAAATCATCAAAATCTACTTTTCCATTGCGCTTTGCTTCGGATAAGAAATGAACCGGTTGACTTGCGACAATACCAGAAATTTTTTCACCCTTATCATTTAAAATCCAAACTTCACCTGATACGATGTTTTTTGGATCCCATCCACCAAGTGGTAAAAAGCGAATTGTACCATTTGGCTTGATGGCTTGCACAATAAAACCAACTTCATCTGCATGTGCATCCAAAAGAATGGTTGTCTTGTGTTCTTTATCTTGTTTAAAATGCATATATGTATTACGCATTGTGTCATCATGAACTTCACAAATGTCTTTGACATCTTCCATGGCTAATTTCGATACTTCATCTTCCATGCCACTTGGTCCAAAGGCAGTTGAGAAGTCAAGAATTCGTTTTATTTTTGAATTCATATACATTTCCTCCATAAATTTGTTAATATTATAGCACAGATACATGCTTGTGGATGTGATTCTGGTCATTTGAATTAAATTGTATTTGGACAAAGGATTAGAATACATGTATCTTAACCAAAAAGGAGATTTTTCAATGAAAAAATTAATGTCAAAACTACATTTTAGAAGTATATATAAAACAATCGTATTAACGTTAGTTTTATGTTTTTTATACAATATCGCATATTTGTTGATGAGTGCATCTGCTATGAATGTCTATATAAGGCAAAGTTTAGAAGTTGTACTAAGCTTATTATCAAGTCTAGGCTTTTACTTCATCTGTACAAAGATCTGGAAGACAAAGAACTTTTCGGCTTCTGCAATTTTAAAAGTATTCGTACTACAAGGTATTTATATCTTGATTGTGAGTGGAATTCTTTCAAATCTTGTAAATGTTTGCGCAAATAATACAAGCTTAATGTTAGTATTACAGCTTATGAGTGCATTCGGTTTAGTTGTGATGGTACCATTCCAGTTGATTTTCTATTATGGTTTGATTCATGACAAAAACTTAAAGGAATTTATCCCGGCTGCCATAAAAAAACATCAGAAAAAGATGTTGAACTGGTATTGTACACTGTTAATTTGCATTGTCATATTGGATACGATTTCAGGTGGTTTATTTAGTGCAGCCCAAGGCTTTAATGCCCAAAGTATTTTAGTGGGCTCTATGTATATGGGTAATCCCATGATATCTTGGATGATGTATTTATTTTTAGGTGTAAGCTTTCAATCCAGCCTTGCATCGATGTTTACTTATTTATTTGTGAATTTTTTGATGGGCTTTTTCTATTGCGTTCTTGAACTAAACTATGTTTCTTATGTGGGAAGTCTTTTAGATGCAGATTAACGAATTAAAAATTACCAGTCGAAGACTAGGCCTTTTAGTAAAGATGAATATCTTAACGGTTGAAGATTTATTGAAATATTATCCTTTGCGTTATGACACGGTACAAACTTTGCCTTATGCTTCGTGGAACGAAAAAGAAAATGTTGTTTTTCAAGGTTTGATTTGTTCGGCAGCACGAGTGATCCGTTTATCTAAGAATCGTTCGATGACTAAATTTAAAGTGATGTCATGGAATGAAGAATTAAATATTACTTTATTTAATCGTCCATGGCCAAGTCAGTTTGGTTTTGGTAAGACGATAACGATTTATGGGCAATACCAAGGAAATAATAATGTATTAGCTTCCACTTATAATTTCAAACCTTTAGATCAACAATTGGGGTTACATCCTGTGTATCCATTAATTGAAGGTTTAAAACAGTCGGATATTCAAGCGATTATGAAAGAGGCGCTTAAACATGTGGATATTCTGCCTCAAAGAGTACCTCAAAGATATGTTGAAAAGTATAAGTTACTAGATATATCAACCGCTTATAAGTGGATTCATTTCCGGAAAATGAAAGCAGCTGCATGCAGCCATTCGTACATTAAAATATGAAGAGTTTTTGTGTTTTCAATGTGTAATGCAGTCGATGCATGAAAAGAAAGAAATTAAAACAAAAGGATTTTTCAGTTTCTACAGTAAAAAATTGGATTTCAAATCTTCCTTTTGAATTGACAAAAGATCAGCTTTCAAGTATTGATGATATTCTATATGATTTAAAAAGTACAAATGTGATGTTTCGCCTTGTTCAAGGGGATGTTGGCTGTGGCAAGACGATTGTGGCACAAATTAGTATGTATGCCAATCAACTTGCAGGTTATCAATCGGCTTTACTTGCACCAACTGAAATTTTGGCAAGACAACATGTAAAGAATATGCATAAATTAGGTCTTGAAGCGACTTTATATGTTTCAAGTCTTGCGGCTAAGGAAAAGAAAGAAATTTTAGAGAAACTTGAAAATGGCAAGATTTTTAATGTAGTGGGAACACATGCTCTGTTTCAAGAAAATGTTGTATTTCATAAATTAGGTCTTGTGATTGCGGATGAACAACAGCGTTTTGGGGTGAAACAAAGAAGGTCTTTGTTAGAAAAGGGAAGTGTGTTGATTTTTTAATGATGTCAGCTACACCGATTCCTAGAACATATGCACATTTCTTATATGGGGATATGGATATTAGTTCGATTCATACGATGCCTATAGGAAGAAAGAGTGTTGTCACAAAATACTTTAAAACGGCAAGTATGGCACCTTGTTTAAATGATGTTTTAAACTTTATTAAAGAAGGAAGACAATGTTATGTCGTATGTCCTGCGATTGAAGAAAATGATGAGTATAAGATGCGTAATGTGTTTGAAATTTATGAGGGAATGACAAAGACATTAAAGGATGTGCGAATTGGCTTGTTGCATGGGAAAATGACAAGTCAAGAAAAGGAAGAGACGATGGACAAGTTTTCTAAGCATGAATTCGATATTCTTGTTTCTACAACCGTTATCGAAGTTGGGATTGATGTAGCCAATGCGAGTGTGATGGTCATTTATGATGCGCATCGCTTTGGCTTAAGTACATTACATCAGTTAAGAGGACGTGTAGCTCGTGACAAAAAACAAGGATATTGTTTCTTGTTGTCATCATCAAATGATCCGCAGGCGATTGAGCGTTTAAAAAAGATGGAAGAATTGAAGGATGGCTTTGAAGTATCAAATTATGATTTGCATATGCGCGGTCCAGGTGATATTTTAGGAATAAGACAAAGTGGTATGCCTTGTCTTGTGTTTGGTGATTTTGAAAAAGATCAGGCTATGATGGAAATGTGTATTCAGGATGCAAAAGAAATTATACAAGATCAAGTGGATGTGGATCTCTTGTTGTATATTTCGAATGCGATTGAAAATGCACAATATTTTGATTAGGAGACTAATGATGGATAAACAAAAGATAGAGAATAAATTCATATATTTTATCAGCTTACTTGGTATGGTAATGATTCTTGTATTGATTGCTTATTTCTTCTTTTTGCGTAATGTTGAAGTGGATATTATGGATAATGCGCAATATACCTATGTTGGAGAAAATGGGAATGCAAGTGTTGTGGTAAGCGCAAAGCAGGGGGAATTGAATCAAAGAATGCAGGACTTTTTGAATTCAGTCAAATATGAAGTGAGTCCAAGTTCAGATTTATCCAATGGAGATACAATTCACGTTACGGCAACCTATGATGAGGCTTTAGCAAATCAATATCATTACAAACCTAAAAGTATAGAGGCAAATGTTGTCGTTGAAGGACTTGCCAATCGTTATTTGGCTTTGCAGGATATTCCTAAGACATTGATTCAAGATGGTAGAAATGCTGCACTTGATTACGTAAAGGAAAATCAGGATGCAATCTATAAGTTAGATGGAAAAGAAGAAAAGACACCAAGTCTTGATAAAATGAAAATTGTATATTCAGCATATTTAAAATCGAACCAGAAAAAGAATAGTGATCGTTTTGTGTATATTGTACAAATGACTTATGATTCAGAAGTTCTTTATTATATGGTGTGTATTCCAAATATCAATGATTCCAATGAAATTGATACACACAACATATATGGAGAAAAAGCATATTTAACACAGGATGAATTGGATGGTAAAGATTTTAATGGGTATGTAGATCGTGTCTATTCGTCAAAATATCAAATTGAGCAAAAAAATAAAGAAGTCGACGACTTCTTTATTTTAGTTTATTCATTAATTCTTCAAAATCAGGTTTTTCGATTTCATGAAATTCAATCGTAACACGATCATTATCTTTATAGCGTGGAATTAAATGAACATGGAAATGATTTACGCTTTGTCCAGCCGCTTCATGAACATTACTTAAGATGTTAATGCCATCACAATGTAGAGTTTGTTCTAATTTATTGGCAAGTTTACTTGCAACTGCAAAAACATGATTTCTGGTTTCATCTGGACAATCTAGAAATGAATCGCAATGTTCTTTTGGAACAACAAGGGTGTGTCCATAAGAAGTTGGATTGATATCTAGAAAGGCAATGACACTTTCATCTTCATAAATTTTATTGCTTGGAATTTCGCCATTAGCAATCATACAAAAAATACACATAGGTTTAAGTCCTCCTTATTAAAAATAATACATCGTTTTAGATAAAATGAAAAGCCAGACTAAGGGGGTGTCTGGCTTTTCAATAAGGGGATAGAAAATAGTATGAATACCATAGACTGATTTCATACCGGCAAGGTCTTCAAACTCCTTGCTTGTAAAGAAGTATACCATAAGTTGTGTCAAATAAAATGTGAAAAGTGTGGGAAAATATGTGATATTTCAACGATATAGTGTTTAGGCCCCACTTTTGATGATTTTTTGTCTCAATTCATGAAAATGTATGAGTTTGCAAGAGTTAAAAATGGGAAAATTTGGTTTTTTCTTGAAATATAAATATTGACAACTAGTTTTATGCTATAATGTAAACTAAGCGGAGGTTTTGAGATGATTGTAAAAACCATTCATGAAATAACAAATATGATGCATGCAACTTTGCATGGTGATATTGATGATACAAAAAAAATTCATGGTGTTGTGATTGATTCACGACAAGTGACAAAAGACGTTTTATACGTACCTATTATTGGCCAAAGAGTGGATGGACATACATTTGCCAAACAAACAATTGAAGATGGTGCTTTGATTAGTTTGTGGCAAAAAGACCATGTCCCATATCCTGATTTTCCTGTAATTTTAGTAGATGATACACTTCAAGCTATGCAGGATCTTTCAAAAGCATATCTGGATGAGTTACATCCTTTAGTTATTGGTGTAACGGGTTCAAATGGTAAAACAAGTTGTAAAGATATGTTATATAGATATTTTTCACAAGAGAAAAAAACACAGAAGACACAAGGAAACCGCAATAGTGAGATTGGACTTCCTTTAACGATATTTGATTTTGATGAAGATATTGAAGTGGCCATTTTAGAAATGGGTATGGAAAATAAAGGTGAAATTACACAATTAACTTCCATTGCACAACCGGATATTTCTGTCATCACTTCAATTGGCTCGGCTCATATGGAAAATTTGGGTGGGAAATTACAGATTGCCCAGGCTAAATGTGAAATTTTAGAGGGTACAAAAGAAAATGGATTGTTCCTTTATAATTATGAAAGTAAAGAAATCCAAGAAGTGCTTTGTACTTTAGATACAGAAAATAAAAAAGTCGTATCTTTTGGTCAAGGTGGAGATGTTTCAATCACAAGTGATATTGAATATGATAAAGAAGGAATTGCATTTAATTGTAATATTTTAGATACACCTGTACATTTGCGTGCATTTGGTGATTTTCAGGCAATGAACGCATTGCCGTGTATCTATATCGCAAAAGCTTGTCATTTAAAAGAAGAATCGATTTTAAATGGATTGAAAAATCTAGAAATGACAAAGATGCGTACGCAGCTAATTTCAGTAAAAAATGCATATATTTTAGATGATACATATAAATCAAATCCAGAAAGTGCTAAGGCAGCCATTGATACATTGATGGAACTTCCGGCCAATAAACATATTGCCATTTTATCGGATATGTTAGATCTTGGTAGTGAAGAAAAACAGTTGCATTATGATGTGGGTGTTTATGCCAAAGAAAAAGGTGTGGACGAAATCTATTGTACAGGTCCTCTTTCAAAAGAAACGGCCGATGGTTTTAATGGAAAATGGTATGAAACTAAAGATGAGATATATGAAGCTTGTAAACCTTTGTTAGAAAAAGATTGCATTATTATGATCAAAGGTTCAAGAGCGATGAAGATGGATACATTAGTAGATGCTTTTAGGGGGAAAAACAATGAGTAAATTACGTTTAGGTGTCGTATTTGGGGGACAAAGTAGTGAATATTCTGTTTCATTACATTCTGTCACTTCCTTTTTACGTCAAATTCATGCAGACAACTATGAAATGACTTTAATTGGTATTAATAAAAACGGACATTTCTATTTATACAATGGAGATGTGGATTCTATTGAACATGATACATGGGAAAATGAAGAAACTTGTGTATCTTGTGCATGGGTAAACGGGGGAATCATGCCATTAGATGGTTCAAATAAAGTGATTGAACTAGACTGTGTATTCCCGGTACTACATGGTAAAAATGGTGAGGATGGATTGATTCAAGGTTTACTTGAATTGATGAATATTCATTATGTAGGTTGTGATGTTATGTCAAGTGCTATGTCAATGGATAAAGAAATTATGCATATTTTGTGTAAAGAAGCAAAAATTCCTTGTGCTGACTACATTTGTTTATATGCCAATCGAGAAAATCCTACATTTGAACAAATTCAAGAAGAGATTGAATTGCCATGGATCATTAAACCATGTAATGCAGGAAGTAGCTATGGTGTGCATTTTGTCAACAACAAAGAAGAATTTGAAAGTGCATGTAAAGATGCATTCTTCTATGATGGTAGAGGTAAGATCTTAGTCGAAAAAGTAATTAAGGGCTTTGAGATTGGTTGTGCCGTTATGGGAAATGAAGAAATCTTTACAGGATCAGTCGATGAAATTGAAATCACAGGTGGATTCTTCGATTTTGAAGGAAAATATGAAATGAAAGGAGCCGCTATTTATTGTCCGGCTCGTATTGATGAAAAAACATTTAAAGAAGCGCAAGAATTAGCTCGCAAAACATATATTGCGATGAATTGTTGCGGAATGGCACGTGTAGATATGTTTGTGACAGAAGATAAAGAAGTAATCTTGAATGAATTGAATACAATTCCTGGATTAACAGCGACTTCTCGTTATCCTTCTATGATGAAAGAAGCCGGTATTGAATTTGCGGATTTAATTGATAAGCTAATTGAACTAGCTATGCAAAGGACAATTGGAGCATGCTAGAAGCTTATAGTCGAGCTTGGACTGAAATTGATTATGATGCGATCCGTCATAATGTAAAAGAAGTTAAAAAGCTTGTAAAAAACACAAAAATCATGGGTATAGTGAAAGCCAATGCGTATGGCTTAGGTGATGTTGCATGTGCTAAGGCTCTACAAAAATGTGGCGTGGACTATTTTGGAGTTTCCAGTATTGATGAAGCATTAAATCTTAGAAATGCAGGAATCCAAGATAACATCTTGATTTTAGGATATACACCAAGTATGCATTTTCATTATCTTCATGAACAAAATATCGTTCAATCTTTAGTATCCATTGAATATGCTAGAGAATTAAATGCCTATGCCAAAGAAAATGATGTAAAGATTCGTTGTCATTGTAAAGTAGATACAGGTATGTGTAGAACTGGTATTGTATATCAAGAACAAGATAAACATATTGAAGATATTTATGAAGAGTATCGCTTAGAAAACTTATGTGTAGAAGGAATCTTTTCACATTTTCCAGTGAGTGATTGTTTAGATGAAGATTGCACTGAATTTACAAAAAACAAATTCAATTGTTTGATGAAGTGATTGATTTATTAAAATTGCAAGGTATTGATCCGGGTATTCGTCATCTTCAAAATAGCTATGGAATCTTGAATTATCCAGAACTTGAATATGAATATTGTAGACCTGGCCTATTATATATGGGTGTTACGAGTGATGATCATATTAAAATCAAGACAAATCCTGATTTTATTCCCATCATGTCTATGTATGCCAATGTAAGTTTAGTGAAATGGATCTATCCAGGACAAAGTGTAAGTTATGGTCGTCATTTTATAGCTGAAAAACCAACAAAAGTTGCGACTATGAGCATTGGTTATGCGGATGGATTGCCTCGTTTATTATCCAATCAAGGATTCGAAGTATTAGTACATGGTCAAAGATGTAAATTGATTGGAAACTTATGTATGGATCAATGTATGATCGATGTTACAGAAGTAGAAAATGTTAAAGAAGGCGATGAGGTATGCATCGTTGGTCATCAAGGAAATGAAGTGGTAACTGTAGATCAAATCAGTCGTATGGCTAAGACCATCAACAATGAGACATTAACTTCAATTTCTTCACGTGTACCTAGATTAAAGGTGCGCTCATGAAAAGGCAGTATGCATCGATAGATATTGCGCGTTATGTTTCGGCATTGTTGGTTGTATGTATTCATACATTTCCATTTTTAGAAATATCAGAAACATTTAATACGTACTTTATTCATACTGTTTGTCGTTTGGCCGTTCCATTTTTCTTTACAACAAGCGGGTTTTTCTTCTTTAGAAATTATGACTTGGAAAATGAAGATGTGAATGATGCTCGTTTAAAGAAAGCATTACTTCGTCTTTTTAGAATCTATTTGATATGGACAATTATTTATTTGCCATATACGATTTTTGATTATACACACAATGGCTTTCGCATATCGTATTTATTCACATACGTTCGAGATTTTATCTTTAATGGAAGTTATTATCACTTGTGGTTTTTACCAGCCTTAATGTTGGCGGATGTGATCGTGTATTATTTGTATAAGAAAAAAGGCTTGAAGTTTACATTGATTATTACATTCGCATTCTATGTTGTGGGTTATTTAATTAATGTGTATACACCAGTATGGGAAAGTTTACCTTATATTTCTTTCTTATTTGGATTCTTTACGAAAGCATTATCAACCGCAAGAAATGGAATCTTCTTTGGTCCTATGTTTATTGCGATTGGTTTGTTACTTTCAAGAACACGTCGCTTACCTAAAAAGTAAGCTTACTTGCTTTCTTGATTAGTTTTGTATTATTGTTTTGTGAAGTAGCTCTATATCGTCATTTTAATATTTTGCGCGATCTAACAAGTATGTATATTTGTTTAGTTCCAGCTGTATATTTCTTAGTGAATTATTTATTGAAGGTCAATATTCCATATCGTAAAATGTTTACAATTTTACGCCACGATTCATTGATGATTTATACTTCACATATTTTGTTTGCCAAAATCTTCTTAGTTTTGATGCCACATGCTCATCTCGTTGTATATTTTTTAACTTTGGCATGTGCACAATGTTTAGCTGGTTTTGTGACTCGTTATCAGGATCAATATCCGATATTAAAAAAATTACTGTAAGCTTATGATTCGATTATTTCAAGTGAAATGTGCGAGTGAAAATGAAATTGAAGCACAGATCTTAAAAAAACTGCGAATCCGTAAAGAAGACCTTTTGCAGTGGCACGTACATAGAAAAAGTGTGGACGCACGCCACCAGAAGGTCTTGTTTTCGTATGTCGTAGATTGTAAAGTCAAAAATGAAAAGAAACTTTTAAAATTAAAAGACGTTTCATTAACACCCGATGAAACATATCATCCAGTAATGAGTGGAGAACACGCTTTATCTGCAAGACCTATCGTTGTTGGATTTGGCCCGGCAGGCATGTTTGCAGCCTTGATTCTTGCGCAATATGGGTATAAACCTATTGTTTTAGAAAGAGGATCGAATGTGGATGTTCGTAAACAAAAGGTAGAAACCTTCTGGGAAAATGGAGTGTTGGATGAAGAGTGTAATGTTCAATTTGGTGAAGGTGGAGCTGGTGCCTTTAGTGATGGAAAACTAACGACAAGATCAAAGGATGCTTTATGTCGCAAAGTCTTGGAGGAACTTGTTTCTTTTGGGGCAAAACCAGAAATATTGATGGATCAGCACCCTCATATTGGTACGGATGCTTTTTTGTCCATTATTAGAAATTGTCGGAAAGAAATTGAAAGATTGGGTGGAACTTTCTATTTTGATACGAAATTAGAGGATATCAAAGTAGAAATGGTATCTTAAAACAAATTTATTTCAATCATCAATGGATGGATTGTAATGCGTTGATTTTAGCAACTGGACATAGTGCAAGTGATACAATTTTAATGCTTCATAAACATGGTATGCACATTGAAAATAAACCATTTGCGGTAGGTGTTCGTATTGAACATAAACAAAAATATATTAATGAAGCTATGCTTCATGAGTATAGTCAAGATGAAAGATTGATTCCTGCACGTTATCAATTGACATATACAGCTTCCAACTCGAAAGGTGTATATACATTTTGTATGTGTCCAGGTGGCTATGTGATTCCAAGCTCATGCCAAAAAGAACAATTGGTTGTGAACGGCATGTCGTATGCGAGTCGTAGTGGTGAAAATGCCAATAGTGCTTTACTTGTGCAAATCAATGATTCGGATTATGGTAATGAATTGTTTGCAGGATCAAAATATCAGGAAGAGTTAGAAAGAAAAGCTTTCTTAATGGGACAAGACTATAAAGCTTGTGTGCAGCTAGCCAAGGATTATTTAGCGCATAGAGTGTCTAAACAATTTGAATCGGTAGTACCAACCTATTCATTGGTACAACATTCTGTGATTTGAATGATTTATTCAGTGATGAAGTGAATTTAGCACTACATGAAGCTTTAAAACATTTTGAAATGAAGGTGCCTGGCTTTGTTTCGAGTGGAGCAATACTAAGTGCTGTGGAATCAAGAAGCAGCAGCAGTGTGCGTTTGGTACGTGATAAAGAAAATTATGTATCCAATATTCAAGGTCTATATCCGAGTGGAGAAGGTAGTGGCTATGCAGGTGGCATTATGACAAGTGCAATTGATGGTATTCGTAGTGCTGAGCATCTAATTGAATACTTTGCCAAAGGGGATTTCTAATGAATATTTTTGCACCGAATTATTATGTTCAGAGTTTTAAAACTTTGAATATTAGAAAGCTTCATGAAATGGGAATTCAATTGTTACTTTGTGATATTGATAATACATTAGTGGCTTATGATGAAGAAGTTCCCAATCAAGATGTGTTGATTTTATTCATAAGCTAAAAAGGAATGGAATTGAGGTTGCGCTTTGTTCAAATTCTTTAAGTTCTAGAGGTAAGAATTTTGGTAAGCATCTTCCAGTGTCTAAGACATATCCATTTTCTTGTAAACCATTTCCTTTTTGTTTTAAAAAGGCAATGAAAGATCATGGCTTAAAAGCGAGTCAGATTGCGATTTTAGGTGATCAGATGTATACAGATATATTGGGTGGAAATATTTGGGGTCTATATACGATATTAACGGCTCCAATTGCGATAAAGGATCGAAATATCACAAAGGTGTTTCGTTTCTTTGAAGAATTAATATATGGTTATTTAGAAAAGAAAAAAATATTGAAGCGAGGTGAATTTGATGACTAAATATTGTAAGGGTTGTGGTGTTTTACTACAAAACGAAGATGAAAAAGCACTTGGGTATGTACCTACTTTAGATGCTTCTTATTGTCAAAGATGTTATCGTATTCGTCACTATGGGGATGTTACGATCAATATGCAGCAAGGGATTGAATCCAACGCAACATTGGAAAAAATCAACAAGATTGATGGGGTTGTATTCTGGGTCGTAGATTTATTTGCGTTTGAGGCGAATTTGATTTCGCGCTTGAATCAGAAACTTCCTGGTAAAGATATTGTCATGGTATTAACGAAGCGTGATGTTTTGCCGACAACTTTAACGGATGAAAAAATCATCAACTTTGTGAAGCATCGTCTTCATGAAGAAAATATTATTGTGAAGGATATTGTGATTTGTGGTTATCTATTAAAGGAAAATGATAAATCTAGAGAATACTCATCACGTATTGTGAATGCGATCTTAAAATATCGTAAGAATCGAAATGTAATTTTTATGGGTGTTGCCAATGCAGGTAAATCGACTGTATTGAATCATTTATTGGCAACAAAAGATCTAACTACTTCTCAAAATCCTGGAACTACATTGGATTTAGTTCCAATTCCTTTTGAGGATTATACGATTTATGATACACCAGGCATTGAGAATACGCACTCTTTATTAACGTATCTTCAACCGAAAGATTTAAAGACAGTGATTCCGACAAAGCCAATTCGACCATTTGTTTCACAAATCTTTGAAGATCAGTCATTTGCGGCTGCAGGTTTGGCAAGACTAGATGTAGTGGTAAGTGGTAAGGCAACAGTAGTTGGATATTTCTCTCGTTCTTTATCGATTCATAGAGGAAAATTAAGTAATGCGGATGCGTTGTGGCAAAAACATTTAAATGGCATGTTAGTGCCTTGTGTGGACACTTCCTTATTAACGATGCATACGTTCCATGCACCTAAACTTGAGGATGAAAAGATGGATGTTTGTATTCATGGTATTGGATGGTTCTGTATTAGTGGACAAGTAAAAGATGTATATGTAAAAGTACATAAGGGAATTCAAGTAACGTTTAGAAAGGCGATGATTTAATGTTAACGAGTCAAAATAAAAAATATTTAAGAAAATTAGGAATGGATTATAAATCATTATTCCAGATTGGAAAAGATGGTTTGAGTGATAACTTAATGGATACTTTATCCGATTCATTAGAGGCACATGAATTAGTAAAATGTAATTTATTAAAGACATGTCCAGTGGATGTGCGTGAGGCAGCTATTGAATGTGCAAGGGCAACAGGTAGCGAAGTAGTTCATATTGTTGGACATACTTTCTTATTGTATAGAAGAAGTAAAGAAAATAAATTGGGGCTTAAAAAATGAGAATTGCCATTGTAGGCGGGTCTTTTGATCCAATCCATAATGGACATATTCAAATGGCCAATCAGTCTTTACAAGCTTTACAAGTTGATGAAGTGTGGTTTATGCCTACTTCAAGTACGCCCTTAAAAGATCGTGAATTGACATTGGATCAAGAGCGTTTGGCTATGATTGATTTGGTGGTTCAGAAAGACTCAAGATTTAAGGTATGTACACTTGAACTTGAACGAGCAGGAAAAAGCTATACGTATGATACGCTAAAAAAATTGATTGAAACCTATCCGGAACATGAGTTTTATTGGATCACAGGAAACGATCAATTGGAGCAGTTTGATAAGTGGTATCATGCAGATGAACTAGTTAAGATGGCTCATTTTGTGTGTTTTGATAGGAATGGCAAGCTTGCAGATTCAAAATATGACATTATGTGTATGAAAATGCCATCGGTTCCTGTTTCAAGTTCAGAAATTCGTATGGGAAATAAATTGAATTATTTGCCAAAAGAAGTTTTACGTTATATCTATCGAAACAGGTTGTATGTGAAGGATTTTGTGGCTTCTAGATTAACGGAAAAAAGATATAAACATTCTTTATCGGTTGCCAAACTTTGTGAAGAGTTTGCGTTGAACAATGGTTATGATATGCATATTGCGTATTATATTGGTTTGTTTCATGATATAGCTAAATATATGCCAAAGGATGAGATGGTAAAATGGATGAATAGTATTTGTCCTGAAAACATGGAATATCCTGTAGCTGTATGGCATGGTTTTGTGGGGGCTGCTGTTACGAAAGATATCTTTTTGATTGATGATCCAATCGTATATAATGCAATCTATCATCATGTACTTGGAACAAGTCAAGATCCTTATGCGATGATGGTATTTTGTGCAGATAAATTAGATCCTTTGCGTGGATATGATTCTAGTAAGTTGATTGAAATTTGTAACAAAGATATTAAAAAAGGATTTGATTTGGTGGTTCAACAAAACCGTGAGTATTTAAAGAGAGGTTAGACATGGAGATTTTAGATATTGTAGTTCATGCGATCTGTGAAAAGAAAGCACAAGATGTACGTGTATATGATGTAACGAGTTTGACTCCTTTTATGGATTCAATGATTGTTTGTTCGACTACGAATATTCGTCAGAATAATGCGATTGCACAAAATATTAAGGATCGTTTAAGAGAAGCTGGATATATGGGGGATATGCATATTGAGGGGGACTCTGGTTCAAAATGGCTTTTGATTGATTTAAAAGAAGTGGTAGTCCATTTATTTGTGAATGAGGAAAGGCAGGTTTATAATCTGGACCGTTTATATTCGGATGTTCCAGTAAAAACGTATGATTTATAATACATTGGCACATTATTATGATGCTTTAGTAAAAGATGAAGAAGCTTCTAGAGAATGGGTTTCTTGGATTGAGAGTGAACTTGCACCTTGCGATTGTTTAGAACTTGCGTGTGGTAGTGGTGAGATCACTGAAATGCTTGTGCAAAAAGGCTATACGATGACAGCTCTTGATTTAAGTGAGGAAATGGTGAAGCAGGCAAAAAGTAAAAACTTAGAGGGTTCGATTGAGTTTTTATGTCAGGATATGCGTCATTTAAATAATTTAGGATCTTATTCGGGTATTTTTTGTTTGTGTGATAGTTTTAACTATATTTTAGAAAAAGAAGAAATTGATGCGTTCTTTCATGAAGTCAGTCAACATTTAAAATCAAATGGACTTTTCTTCTTTGATACACATTCTTTGGATCGTTTAGAAGAGTTTGATTCTGAATATAATGAGACAGGTGCTTTTGAAGATGGTTGTCAATACCAATGGTCAATCATGGCAGAGGATGATTATGTATATCAAGATTTTGCGTTTTATATGAAAGACAAAGTGATTCAGGAGCATCATATTCAAAGGGTATATGATCCAAAATGGTTGGATGAGATTTTATCGAAGTATTTTGATATTTTGAAAGTCACAACCGATTTTGACATTGAGGGTATTGCGCCTGGTGAAAAGTATTTTTATGTATGTAGAAAGAAGGTACAAGAATGATTGGTATTGTAGCGGCAATGGATGCTGAAATTCTTGAAATTGAAAAGCGTATGGATGTAGTAGATCATACGAAGACAATTGCGGGATGTACATTAACATATGGGAAATGGCAAGGTAAAGATGTAGTCTTATGTAAAAGTGGTGTAGGTAAGGCTTATGCGGCTATGTCTTGTACAATTTTGTGTATGCAAGGAAATATCGACAGCATTATCAATGTAGGTACAGCTGGTGGATTAACACAGGATGAACAAGTGTTAGATGTTGTGATTAGTGATAAGGTTATTCAAGCCGATTATGATACAAGTCCATTAGATGGTCCTTCAGGTGTTGGATTGGTGTATAATAGTCATGAAAAATTATCTCAAAGTTGTATTGAAGCGGCAAAGGCTATGCAGATTCGTTATCATGTAGGTACGATTGCTTCTCAAGACTTATTTATGTCTAGAGATGAGGATTTTGAAAAGTTGATGAATAATTTTGCAGATTCGATTTGTTCAGAAATGGAAGCAGGAGCGATTGGTGCAGTTGCCACAAAATTTAATATTCCATTTGTGATTGTGCGTTCACTTAGTGATGTTGTGCATCATAATGAAAATCCAATGGAATTTTCTACATATGTTTCTAAGGCAAGTGCACAATCGGCTAAATTAATTGAAAACTGGTTGATGCGTATATAGTAAAAAAGGAGGGATAAGGATGAAACTAAGGCGTAGACATAAAAAACAACATGGAACAAAAACGACACTTGGATTAGTTATCATTCTTGTTCTTATATTACTTGTGATTTGGTCTGAGTTTATCAGTGGACCGAATCGTGTTAAGGAACAGATTTATACGCAAAGAGTTGAGAAAATAGAGAAACAAAATAAACATATAAAAGGAATTAGTGAGCATGTCTTTGATTATACAACGTATCAAGGATATGATGATACGACTTTATATTGGTATAATGCGAAGTCTGAATTGATAACATCAAGAGATATTGAGACTTTGAATTATAAAAAGGCAAAGCGTATTGCGAAAAAGAATTATAAGATCAAATGTGAATCCGTTGTACTTGGGTATGGCTACAACAACCCGGTATATGAGATTCGTGGTTCGAATAAATTGATTTTATTGGATTATGATAGTTTTGAACGTGTTTATGAAAGGAAGATACAATAATGGCTGATTTTGATTTTAATGCACCTTATATAGATCGTAGAACTTGGATCATTGATCATCTACAAGATTTAATTCTAGAACCAAAAGAGATATTAGTCGTATTGTTGATTGATTTTTTCAACCAGCAGCATATTTCAATTGATCACGAATTGATTAGTGAAAAGTTAAAGATTAGTGTGGATGAAGTGGAAGATATTTTTACGGAATTATCAGATAAAGGGTATTTGACTTTAGATTATGCGGATGGATCTTTGATTTTTAATATTGAAGGAATCTTTGAACTTTCAAATACAAACAATACAGCCATTGATCGTTCTTTATTAGAACAATTTGAGATGGAGTTTGCACGTCCACTATCTTCAACGGAAATGCAAAGAATTATTGATATGGCAAGTATGTATGATGAACGTCGTGTGATTTGTGCATTAAATGAAGCTGTATGTAATGAGGCTTGTGATTTAAATTATATTGAAAGAATTCTACAGAATTGGCAACAAAAAGGTTTGTCAACTGAGGATATAGAGAATGGTAAACGATGAATGCGAATGAAATTTTGGATGAAATGGAAAAAATCTTTCCGAATGCCAAGTGTGAATTGTATCATGAATCTGCATTTCAATTGATTGTTGCGGTGGTACTTAGTGCACAAACAACGGATGCGATGGTGAATAAAGTAACGCCTGCATTATTTAAGGCGTATCCTACGGCAGAAAAGATGGCAGAGGCTACAGTTTCTGAATTAGAGCCATACATTAAAAGAATTGGTTTGTATCGTAATAAGGCTCGCTCCATTTCAAATCTAAGTAAAGATTTAGTTGAAAGATATCATGGACAAGTACCTTACACATATAAGGATTTAATGTCTTTAGCAGGTGTTGGAAGAAAGACAGCGAATGTCGTTCGTAGTGTAGCTTTCGATATTCCTAGCTTTGCGGTAGATACCCATGTCAATCGTGTCAGTAAGCGTTTGGGTTTAGCCAAATATAATGATTCGGTTGAAAAGGTTGAGGAAAAACTAAAGCGAAAAATCGATCGTTCAAGATGGAATCAAGGTCATCATGACTTTATATTTTTTGGTCGCTATCTTTGTCATTCAAGAAATCCAGAATGTGAAAGATGTCCTTTTAAAAGCTTTTGTAAGAAAGATAAATATGAGAAATAATAGCACTACACTTGTAGTGTTTTTCTGTTATATAGGAGAAAATTATGATTATAAACACAGAAATCGTAGATGCTTATTTAAATGGGGAAGATATAAATCCATATGCTTCAATGTTTATATATAATCAAGGAGATAGAAATATATTTCAAGGGCCTAAAAAAGATAAAGTTGAGGTAGTATCAAATATAAAAGATGAAATTATAAATCATGTGAAGGATTTTGTTCCTTGCAACAAAAGAATCTGGGATACCTTGTTTAAAGATTGGCAAAATGATTTAGATGATATTATTTTGGATTTAGTTGTAGGTTGTAAAGAACCTAATGATGCATTTGTACTTAAAGATTTAAATGGAAGACATCATATGATCTTTGATTTATTGTGTTGGGAAAAGTATGTTGGAAAGATTTCATTATCTAACTTTCGCAGAATCTTTTAACTCATGAATTATTTCATGTGTTGATTGGAAAATATTATACAGATATTGAAAAAAGTGAACAATTTGGAAATTATATAAATAAACTCGATGCGATTTCGTTTAATGAAGGATTTGCACATCTTGTTTCCTATAATCAACAAGAAATTAATAGTGTTGAATGGGAAAAGTTAGAAGATATTTATATTCAATCCATAAATAAAATGAAGTTAGCCTTGATGGAAACAAATCCACAATCACAAGAACAATACATTTATGAAGCCAACTTTGGAAATTATTATGATAAATATGCATGTATGTGTGGAATGATCTACTTAGCTAAAGAGTGGCAATTAGGTGGATATGCAAGACTAAAGGAATTGTTTGATCAAGGTTATCATGGCTTTGCGAGAAAGTGTATATAAACTAGATTTAATTTTTAGCCAATAGTAAAGGAAGTATGAATATGAAGATTATTAAAGTTATAAATGATGAAGAAAAAAAGAAAATCACAAGAGCTATATTAGAATCGTTGCCTGAGTGGTTTGGGATTTTAGAAGCAAGAGAAGAATATATTCTTGATAGCGTAGGAAAAGATTTCTTTTGTGCTATGGAAAAAGATAAGGTCGTTGGATTTTTGTATCTGAAACAAACGGGTAAAGATACGGTTGAACTAGCTGTAATGGGTGTGTTAAAGAATACCATTCGTAAAGGTATTGGAAGAGCACTATTTGAATACGCAAAGGAAAGTGTAAAGGAAAGTGGGTATTCGTTTATCCAAGTGAAAACGGTGAAGATGGGAATGTATGAAAATTATGATCGTACAAATCGATTTTATATTTCACTTGGTTTTAAAGAATTTGAAGTCTTGAATTCGTTGTGGGATGAAAACAATCCTTGTCAAATCTATGTAATGGCAGTGTAAAGTTGACAAATAGTTGGTAGAGCAACCGCAATGAATTACCGTATAATGATGGTGAAAAGGAGGAAATATGTATTATGAAGGCAACTGTATTTATAGCTTATATTTTTTTGTTGATGTATTTTGTAGTTGGTGTCGCATTCATATACTTATTTGTGTTGGTTGTTAGGGCATTAAAGAAATATATTAAATCTGAACCTGTTAGAAAAGAGAAAGCAGAGAGTGCAAAGTCACTTGGAGAAGTGATTAAAAGATATCGTACGCAACGTAAAATGACTCAAGAATTTGTGGCAGAGTCTTTAGGTGTTTCAAGACAGGCTGTATCAAAATGGGAAAGTGGTGCATCGGATCCAAGTACAACGAATCTAATGGCTTTAGCTAAGCTATTTGGAGTCACTGCTGAAGAAATTTTAAAGGAAGTTAAATAAATTCTTCACTGATTGATAGATATTTATCGGCATAGATACTTTCTTTTTGCCAGATGATGTCAAAGTCGTGTTGGAGTTTAAAATCATCTAAAGTAATTTCTTTGAGTTCTTTTGATTTTAATTCTTTTTCTACAGCTATCTTATATAGGAAAGAAATTCCACAATCTTTTTTCAATAGATTCATGATGGTATGCATATTTTCAACTTGTGTATAATGTGTGAAATTTGAAATATGTAAACCATGCGCAATTAGGCTTTGTTCAAGAATATTTCTTGTTCCAGAACCTTTTTCGCGAACTAAAAGATGCTCAGATATTAGATCATGAATGGTATGAGGTTCTTTAATAAATTGGTGGGATGTAGCACAGACGGCAATATAGTCTTCTGTGCTATATTTATGTGGGAATAGTTTTCTTTTGGATAATTACCTTCGACAATGGCCATACTGATTTGACCTTGATCGAGTAATTCGAGTAGTTTAGATGTGTTTCCATAGTGAAGGTGGATGTTAATTTCAGGGTGGTTTTGAATAAAGTTTGCCAATTTATCAATAATCGCATATTCACCAATAGTCATAGTGACTCCAATGGATAGTGTTTCAATGTAGGATGTGATATTGTTGATTTCATTCATTATGGCTTGTTCATTATTTTTCATAGCTAATAGATGCTATATAGTATTTCACCAGAAGGAGTTAGAGATAACTCTTTATTTTTGTATGCAAATAATGTGGTATTGTATTGTTTTTCTAAGAAATGGATGTGTTGCGATACGGCAGGTTGAGTGATATTTAATTGTTTGGCGGCTGTTGTAAAATTTAAAGTCTTACATACAGTAAGAAATGTTTTTGTTCGATAATCTAGCATAGGTACCTCTATTGATAAGAAATAATTATTGTTCGATAGAATTATATAATTTTACCTTATTGTTGTATAGTGATACAATTCTTCGCATGGAGGGAATTATTGAATGAATTTTATTAACAAATATGGAAAAGGCATTTTGGTTTGTCTTTTAATTGCGATTCCATCATGGATCATTGGAAAGATGTTTCCAGTCATTGGTGGTGCTGTCATTGCGATTCTTGCAGGAATGATTATCGCGATGTTTTGGAATGATAAACAAAATGCAGAAGCTGGTATTAAATGGACTTCTAAAGTGATTTTACAGACGGCTGTTGTATTACTTGGATTTGGAATGAATTTAGGTGTAATTTTTGAAACGGGTAAGCAGTCTTTACCGATTATTCTTTGTACGATTACGACATCGCTTGTGCTTGCGTGGATTATGAAGAAAGTTTTGAAAGTGCCTTCAAATACGTCGATTCTTGTTGGTGTTGGTTCTTCGATTTGTGGGGGTTCTGCCATTGCGGCAACAGCACCTGTTATTGATGCGGATGATGATGAGATTGCCCAATCTATCGCAGTTATCTTTTTCTTTAATGTATTAGCCGCTATTTTCTTTCCAATGTTAGGAAAAGCACTTGGCTTTGATACAATGCATGGCGATGCCTTTGGTATTTTTGCTGGAACAGCCATTAATGATACATCCAGTGTAACGGCTGCAGCTTCTACTTGGGATAGTATGTGGAATTTAGGTAGTGCCACATTAAATAAGGCGGTAACAGTAAAATTAACTCGTACTCTTGCGATTATTCCAATTACACTCGGGCTATCTTTTATTCGTGCTAAAAAAGAAAGACAAGCATCAAACTTTAGTTTGAAACGTGCCTTTCCAATGTTTATACTTTATTTTATTTTGGCAGCAATCTTTACAACTGTATGTGTAAATTTAGGAGTAGACTCTAGTGTATTTGCACCACTTAAAGAATTATCTAAGTTTTTGATCATTATGGCTATGGCGGCCATTGGACTTAACAGCAATGTAATTCAGTTGATCAAACGGGTGGAAAGCCAATTGCGGTTGGTGCAACATGTTGGTGTGGAATCACAATTGTAAGTCTTATCATGCAGCATGTGATGCATATTTGGTAAATTTTGAATTATAAAGAAAGCGTATCAATAAATTTTTGTGTGGCAATATTGGTTGCTCGACTTGCATCCTGGACAAGAAGAATTTCTCGTTCAGGGTTTTTTATATTTGTTTGAATTTCAAAAATATCAGAATCCTTAGAAATTAATTCTTTAGGATAGAATCCAATGCCTAGGTTATGCTTGACTAATGGAAATATTTGATCGGCAGTAGCCACTTCTAAATCGGTATGAAAAGGTATTTTTTGATTTAGGAACAAGTTTGAATAATAGGTATATGTACTTGTGTTTTTGCCTAAGGTAATAAATGGATAATGCGAGATTTGTTGGATGTCTAGAATTTCATTGCTTAAGCTTTCATATTCTTTTCCACCAATTAATATTTCTTCAAAGCAGTAGAGTGAAGTAGTATGTAATGGCTTTTTGATGTTGATTGGACTTGTAACTACGGCAATATCGACAATTCCTTTTTCTAAGGCGTCAACAGCTTGAATAGAGGAGTGGTTGGATAATTTGATTTTAACGTGGGGATAGCTTTGTGGAAATGTTCAAGCTTGGATAATAAAAAGATATTTAGAGCCGTTTCACTTACGCCAATTGAGATGTGTCCATGTTCTAAGGTTTTATTTGAAAGAATTTCACTTTCTCCTTGATAAAGTTGTTCAATCGCTATCGCAACATGTTCATAGAGTTGTTCACCTTCAGGTGTTAGAGTAATACCGGAATGGGAGCGTACTAAAAGCTTACATCCAAATTCACTTTCTATGTTGTTCATGGTTCTTGAAATGTTAGGTTGGTTATTGTGTAGGATTTTTGCGGCTTTTGAAAAGCTTTTGTATTTAGCTACATAGTAAAAGATGCGGTAATAGTCTAGTGTCATTGTATAGCCTCCATATAATTTTTATATAATGCATATTTAAAATATACATTTCACATATTTTATAGGTGTTAGTATAATACTTTTAGTCTGAGTAGCAAGCCATCAAAAACAGATACAAAAAGTGTGTTAAAGGAAGACTTCTTGTATCTGTTTGCCCAAAGGACTAGAAAAGAAGTGAGAATCATGCCAACAATTTTTCCTAGGGAAGAAAAGGCAGAGGCTTTGTTTGATAAAATTGCCAAGATCCTAGAGCTTGTAAACGATTAATGGATGCCTTTTATGAAGGTGTTGCTTGTGATGAGGATTCAAGCGTAGAAGAAGAGAGGGTACTTGTAGATAAACAAGTATTTACCAATGCCTTATTTACTGCATATAAGAACAAAGATCTGTCGGCATTTTTAATGGCTGTATGCGGTAATAGTATGTTTGACTTATTGAGAAATGCATTTTTGATTCCATTGCGATTTAACGATAAGGGAAAAGAGAATCCGATTCTTTTAAGTGATGAAAATGGAAATTTTATAGAAAGTGATATTCACATTCCTGAATCAAAGAAGCATATGTTTAAAAAGCTTGTAGAAAAAAATCGATACTTAGCTTATGGCTTTTTAGAACAGCATAGCTTTAAAGAGGATATGTCCATTCAAACTATTCAAAATGAATCGCATTTAGGTATCTTAGTTGTCCAAGAAATGCCTGAAGAGGTTCATAAAAAGTTAAGTGATGCACAAATTTATTCTGGCTTGTGGGATTCTATGATGAAGCTTGAAGATTTGTTGTATAATGCATTCTTCTATTGTGGGGATTTTAAAGGAAAGTATTGTGTAGGTGTATTCTTACCATTTACACATTTTGAACATAATTTAGAGAAGAATATTGAAGTTTCAAATAGTATCTTATATGAATGTATACAAAAAATGCTGAACGATTAAGTTCAGCATTTTTATGTACAATATCGAAATGAGGGATCGGTTAAGATACGGGCAAATATAAGTCCCATTGGAAGTGCCAAAACAATCAATAAAGATTGAATGAGCCAGTTAGCTCCAATTGACATGGTAGCTGCAAGTTCGAGATTATAAATAGCTCGATACATGTATAAACCTGGGACCATAATCACAATGGATGGTACGGTTATGGCAATTCTAGGATATCCTGTATTTCCTTTAATCATAGAGGCAAGTAGTCCGGCTGTTAATGCGCCAATAAAGGCCGCGGCTGCAGCAGGTAAAGATAAATCGACAAGTGTTAGACGCAATGTGTTTGCGATGGCTCCAATGCATCCGCACTGGCGGCTATTTTTTTTGAACTGTTAAACATAATGGAGAATCCGAATACGCCTCCAAAACTGGTTAATAGTCTTAATAGTAATTTGGTGGATGTTGAAATGTGTAGTTTCACAAAATCAACGGGTTGAAGATGTAAGACTAAAGCGCAGATCCATGCAGTAAGTGTAGCAGCTAAAATAATGATAATGGCATAGGCAAGTCTTTCTATACCGGATCGTAAATCTAATTTAGCTAAGTCAATACCGCTTGTAATGAAAGGAAAGCCTGGAATTATGAAAAGCATAGAACAGATGTATCCGGCTTCATGTTGTGTGGCTATGCCAAAACACGTTTCTAAAAAATTAAATAATAAGGCATATACAAGGCAGGCTAAGGAAACACTGGCAGCGACATTTAAGAATAGGGTGTAGTTATGTTTGATCAGTTTCATTCGAAGTGTATTGCCTAGTCCCGCACCCACAAAGGCACAAAGCATTTCAATGGGGCCTCCTCCAAGTAGAAAGGTAAAACAGCTACAGGCAAGGGCTGCAGCTAATCCTAGAATAATGGGGGAGTAGCTAGAGTGAATGCTTTCGATTTGGTCTAATTGATTGTGAATCTCATTGCATGTGCATGTTTTACATTCGTCTTTAAAGTGATAGACAAAGTCTTCCATACGAGCAAGTTTGGATGTGTTGACACTTGTATTATGTAAAGACAAAGATTGGGCGTGAGAGTCAATTCCATCAATGCATGTGTAGGAAATATTTGTCAGTCCAATGTCGGCAATACATGTAATATTTAATTCACTAGCATGGTGTTCATTGAACTTCTAACTCTCCAGGCACCTGTACCGCAGGCTAGAAGCATCAATCCAATTCTTCCTATAACGGAGGATTTTTCTGTAAGACTTGCATTTTCAATCTTAACTTTTGAATCTTTGTTCGTATATTCATGCCATGGAATGTCCATGTGGTTGTTCATAAGATCATCTCCTATATCATTTATATATAATACACATAGTATAAATATATATTCGATATTTAATTCCATGAATAGTATAGTCAACTAAAAAAAGAAGTCAAATTAATCGACTTCTTTATGAATCCACGTCATTAATACTTTAACAATATAGGCTTTTTGTTTAGGGCCTAGTGGCTGATTGGGTTTGATTTTATGCCATTTGTATAGACATTGTCTGCAACAACAGCCGGTAGCATGTTGGGCAATGAATACAGGATGTCCTTTGAATGGTGTTTGTTTACCATCGTTGGGTATATAGGCTGGAGCTAATCGTTTTTCAACAAAATCGATGGCATGTTTTTCAATGGTATCCATTCCTTTGGCCTGTATATACTCTTTCTCTTTTTGTTTCAGATGAAAACTACTCCTAAATTTGGAGTGGGATAAGCGATTAAAAAGTTGTTCAAACCATTCGGATTCTGTCATAACTGCTCCTTATATATAATAAAAAACCAGCTAAGCTGGTTTTATAATCAAGTGGCGCCTGAAACAAGACTCGAACTTGTGACCTGCCGGTTAACAGCCGGATGCTCTACCGACTGAGCTATTCAGGCATTTGTTTTTCACTTGACTGCCTGTATATAATACCAAAAGATGTTGTGTTATGCAAGTACTTTTTATAAAATTATGATATATTATTTTTTAAATGGAGGGATGGACTATGTTAGATGCGATTGTAATGGATATGGATGGTACTTTATTGGATCCAAATAATAAGATTTTACCAGAAACAAAAGAGGCATTAATTGCTTGTCAAAAGCAGGGGACTAAGTTAGTGCTTGCGAGTGGAAGGAGTTATACAAGATTACTTTCATATGCTAAAGAATTAGAGATGGATGTATATGGTGGCTATTTGTTAGAGGTAGATGGTATTGCATATTATGATGTTCAAAAGGATGAGCGTCATGTTTTAAAGCAGATGTATAAGGAAGATGTTGAGCCTGTTTTTGCGTATTTGATGCATAAAAACTGTGAGACAATGGCTGTGTTTAATGATGGATTATTTGATTATATTCCAGATCCTATAATGGAAAAGAAAAAAGCATTAAGAAATTCACAAGAATATCCAGAGGATTTTCCTTGGACGGGTGGTCCTTGGTCTTGGCTTGCAGATATGCGTGATGGCTATCCTAAGATTACTTATATTAAGGATCTTAGTGAAATCAAGTATCCTGTAAATAAGATTCAGACAATTGAGGATGAAGAGGTAACGACCCAATTGGCTTTGGATATTCAAAATGAATTTAAAGATCAATATGAAGTATTCCGTACTTGTCCTAGAGAACTTGAAGTATTGCCTAAAGGATATAGTAAGGGAGCTACTTTAGTTCGCATGATGGATATGTTTGGTTGGGATAAGGATAAAGTCTTCACATTTGGTGATGGCGAAAATGATGTGAGTATGTTTGGTGTTGTAACTCATAGTTTTGCGATGGGTCAGGCTTTGGATTATGTAAAAGAAAAAGCAGCTCATGTGACCAAGTCCAATGTGGAACAGGGAATTGTAGCTGCTTTAAAGGATTTTAATATTTTGTGATATAGCTAACAACAAGCTTCATTGTGCTTTCTACACCATCATAGTGTGTTCTTTCCATTCCGTGGCTTGCATGAACACCAGGGCCAATCAAGGCTCCTTTGATGTCGTTACCACCGCGTAATGCGGCACTGACATCTGAACCATATTGTGGGTAGATATCAACGGCATAATTAAGCTTGTTTTCTTTTGATAGTTCAACTAGACGTGTAATCATTTCGTAGTCGTATGGTCCGCTTGAATCTTTTGCACAGATAGAAACGTCTTGTTCAGTACAAGCAAGATCTGTACCGATACATCCCATATCAACGGCTAATAATTCTTCAACTTCTTCTGGAAGACAACTTGCTCCATGACCAACTTCTTCATATGTACTGAACATAATGACTAAGTCTCTTTGAGGTGTAATGTTGTTGTCTTTTAAGTATTTTAGTACGCCCATTAAAGCTGTAGCCGAAATCTTATCGTCTAAGAATCTAGATTTAATGAATCCACTTTCTGTGATTTGTGTTTTTGTGTCAATACAAATGAAGTCTCCGTTGCAGATACCTAATTTTTCAACATCTGCTTTTGAGTGTACAACTTCGTCGATACGAACTTCCATTGTATCTTCTTTTCTTTCTAATGTAGAAGCATCTGGATATACGTGAACGCTTGGTGAACAAGAAAGAATCGTTCCTGTATATACCTTTCCATCACGAGTATAGATCTTACAATATTCTCCGTCTAATGTTGGTAAGCATGGGCCTCCGACTTTAGTAATGGCAAGTTTTCCGTTGTCTTTGATGGAACGAACCATAAGTCCTAATGTATCTAGGTGAGCGCTCAATCCTAATGTGTGTTCAGAATCTTTTCCGTCTACATAGATCAACAAGTTTCCTTTTTGGTTACGACCTGTTGTATAGCCTAATTTTTTAGCTTCTTCGTCCATGAAATCGATGGCTCTTTTTGTGTAGCCTGTTGGTGAATCAATATTCAAAATTTGTTTGGCGATGTCACAGACATATTCTTTATCAAATGGTTGCATATTTTAAAACTCCTCCTGTATGTATTATACGCTTTTATACAAATTCAAGACAATGTATTCATCTTTTTTTTGAAAATTGTGATATTGTACAAGAAAAGGAGGCTAATTGTATGGAATTAAATGTAAGAGAAGAAAAGTTAAAAGGTTTATTTAAACAGTTTCAAGTGGAACATAATGAGAATTGTAAGACAGTATTTATTGATAATAATGATGAAAATTTAGAAAACTATTTAAATGAATCAAGTACGGTATATTTACATATGGTGGATAAAGAAGTTAGAAATCTTGATTTGACTAAAGTAAATACAATATTTGTGAATAAAGAATATGCGAGTAAATTAGAAAATGGAATTCAGGATGAACAAAGACTTCTAGAATTATTGTTAAATAAATATCCAAATCTTAGAGTTGTATTAATTACAGATAAAAAGGGTGCTTATTATAAAGATAAGGACATGATGATTTACCAGAAAGAATTAGCTTCAAACTTTGATAAGAATCTATTCTTAGTTAAATATATGGCTTCAGAATTAAAGGGGAATTCAGAAATGACATCTTTATATCGAGGCGTAAATCAGTAAAGACTACTAGATATGTTAGAGTGCCTAAGACAAAAACTTGAATTCGCGTACGCCTTTGGAATTAAAAGACTTTGGAGGTAGATTAATCCATGAAAACCACCCTACATATCTAGTAGTCATTTTCATTATAAAGGTCCAATGTGAAAAGATTATTAAAAGTCAAAAGTTTTTCAAAATATTTTAAAATACATGTGTAAATCGGTAAGTTGATATTTATCATCTTTCTCGTTATAATACAAGTACAGAAAAGACTACTAGATATGGTGGTCACTCTGGATTAGGTTATAGCGCTAATCCCGTTACGAGTGGGTGGTTAGCGCTTTTTGTTTTCTTCATGAATAATAATGATCACTCGTATGAGTTGTAAAATAGCTATTAAAACAATAGTTACATCAATATTAATTTGAATTTGCATACGCCGTATCCTTAATCCCGGGGATCGAAAGTCTCAAGGATTTATCCAGAGGAAACCACCTGCCATATCTAGTAGCAATTTCAATTATAAATGTCCAATGTGAAAAAGACATTAAACCTCAAAACTTTTTGAAAAAACTTAAAATCAACCTACAATGGTGTCAAATAATGTCTTTTGCGATATAAAGACAAAATATAACTCACACATATAAAATCTACTTTATATAAAGTGTATGCTGATAACATACACTTTTGTTTTTTATATAGAAATTTATAGGAAACGGCTTACATAAGTGATATAATGCATATAACATAATTACTTTATGGAGGGCATTACAATGAATAATAAATATGTATTAGGACTTGATATTGGAGTTACTAGCTGCGGGTATGGAGTTATAGATCTTGAAACGGGTAGATTTGTAGATTACGGAGTACGTCTATTTGAAGAAGGTAAAGCAAAAAATAATAAAAATCGTAGAGAAGCAAGAAGTAGTAGACGTTTAACTTCAAGACGTCATACTCGAATTATGGACATGCAGAAATTGTTGAAGGAAAACGGCATAATGTCAGATGACTATCATCCTTTGCAGAATGTATATGAATTGCGTTGTAAAGGATTGAATGAAAAATTGACAAATGACGAATTAACGGCTGCGATTTTGCATATTACAAAACATAGAGGTAGTGTTATTGAAACGGTTGAAGAAGATGCAAAAAAAAGTGACGACGAATTGAGCTTAAAGGCTACTTTGCAGCATAATGAGCAGTTGATTAAACAAGGAAAATATATTTGTCAAATTCAATTGGATAATTTAAACAATAAAGATCATATTCGTGGACATGAAAATAATTTCTCAACAAAAGATTATGTAAATGAATTGAATGAGATATTACAGCATCAAGAATTGGATGAACAATTAATTCAAAAAATAATTGATATTGTTGCAAGAAGAAGAGCGTATTATGAGGGACCTGGAAGTGAAAAATCACCAACACCATATGGTCGCTTTATAGAAGTTGATGGGCAAATTAAAGAAATAGATTTGATTGAAAAAATGCGTGGAAAATGTAGTGTTTTCCCTGATGAATTAAGAGCGCCTAAAATGGCGGTAACAGCTGACTTATTTAATTTCTTAAACGACATGAATAACTTAACAGTAGATGGTAATAAGTTAAGTCCAGAGGAGAAGAAGGGAATTTTAACTATAGTTAGTCAGAAAGGGAATATTACTTTACGTCAATTGGCAAAAGAATTGAATGTGAAAGAAGATGAGATTAGAGGCTATCGTATTGATAAAAATGATAAGGCTATTTTCACTGAATTCGAGGGATATAAGAAAATAAAAGCTATTTTAGAAAAAGAAGGATATTCAATTTCATTAAATGATTATGAAATGCTAGATAAAATTATTGAGATTCTTACGAATAAAAAGGGTATACAAGAAAGAAAAGACTACTTGTACCATTTGGAATATAATCTTTCAGATTCAGTGGTAGATACTTTGGCAAATACAACAAAAATAATAGGTTATCATTCATTATCTTTTAAAGCATTGAATTTGTTAAATAAAGAATTGTTTGAATCTGAAATGAATCAAATGCAGCTGTTACATGAATTGAAATTGTTTGACAAGAATCGTGTTTCACATAAAGGCAAAAAGAATATTGAATCCGATCCAGAAGCTATTTTGTCTCCTGTTGCGAAAAGGGCGCAGAATGAAACTTTTAAAGTTGTAAATGCATTAAGGAAGAAATATGGAGAATTTGATTCTATTGTTGTTGAGATGGCTCGTGATAAGAATTCAGTTGAACAGAAAAAGAGAATTAAAGATTATCAAAAAATACGAGAAAATGGATCTAAAGAAATGGATAAGATGTTACTTGAGAAAGGGTACGATCCATCGGAAATTAACGGAAAAACAAGAATGAAAATTAGTTTATCTAAGAGTAAACAATTTGTGTGCTAGAGATTGCTTTATTTACGGGTTAATTTAGAATTCGATAATACTAAATGCCTTAATATTCTATCAATTTTTGGCCATTTCTCATCTTGAGCTTTAACTCTGA
>ENA-OQHY01000193-OQHY01000193.1-human-gut-metagenome-genome-assembly--contig:-NODE-193-length-35312-cov-10.953872_pt1 | contig 35312 bp, 26 predicted proteins | sample MGYA00242570_ERZ504733 | MGnify/ENA primary metagenome ERZ504733 (study PRJEB26092, sample SAMD00036219) | human gut metagenome | host: Homo sapiens | study: EMG produced TPA metagenomics assembly of... | reverse complement strand
AATACAAATTAAGCTACCTTTGAACAAGGAGGTTTATACCCAAACAATGCTGATGGCAAGACATCAGAAAATAGCAAAACTCTTTGACGAAGAATTTTGGGTGACACGATGACGAAGTCAGGAAAAAAGTGAAAAGTAGGAGGCTACGGCATTAGCTTTCCGCTATGCACCGCTGACTTTCATTTCCTGCCGTAGCCATTCAGTAGGGGCAGCAGTCTCTGCTGCACCAACCAAGCTGCGGTATTCTCCCACAGAACGCACGGAACGCACAGAACCTTCTGGCAGAGAAGAGCCTCCCACAGATGTTCACAGATTAGGATGGTATGGCATCCCTGCTATACCCACGCTGCCAAATTCTGTGTGTTCTGTGAATTCTGTGGGAGAACAGCGCACCCCAACCATCTGTGGGAGGTTCTCTCAGCAATCGGCTTCCGTGTCTTCGGCGTGTTCTGTAGGAGGTCAACGCTCATCAAATTTGTTGTGAAAAACTTTGCGCCAACCCCGTAACTTGCAATGCAAATATTGTTCAAGCACCCTCGACCTGAACACCCATTCTGGAGAAAAAAGCATAGTAGACAGCACCTTTTCGCCCTCGCTGTTCGCCTTGAAAACCACAAAAATGTAGTTTTTGGGTGTGCAAGTACCACTTTTGCCCACCCAAATGCCACTTTCGTCGGGTGCAAGTGCCATTTTCATCCACCCTAAGTGCCACTTCTACCCAGTACTCGCGCTGCGAGTACTGGAGTTTAGTAGCGCGAGTACTGGAGTTTAGTAGCACGAGTACTCGGTGCAAGTGCCACAATAGCACTCGTTTTTAGGGTGTAACGCCACAACCGATTAAATATCAGCATGTTACATTTTTCGTCCTTTCAACCCCTCCAAAACTCGCGAAAAATGCACCCACAATTTGTTTTCTGATTTTCCGCGCACTCTTGAGCGGTCAAACCTACAAATATCGTGTCAAGGCAAAAGGTGTGCCACGCATGCGAGGTGAGGTAACAATAAACCCCGACAATCAGAATGAATTGACTGTCGGGGGCGTTTATTAATCGCTAAACTTGCTGTTAGCAAATCCGAAATACTTTGTAAAGAACAATTTTAGTCTGTCAAGAACATGCTCTACCTTACCTTGGCGGTTTGCATTAGGGTCGAATGGGTTTATTGGAGGCATGATGTTGTTAAGTTCCAGACCACCTTCTGGCACATAGCCACGGGTAAATGCCATTTCTATGAACTCCACTGCTTTGTCGCCCTTAAGATGTTCCTCAGCAACGAGCTTTGCAAACTCTTCCTTCTTCTGCTCATTGAGGTATGTCTGCCACTGCTCATAGACATCACCTGTGGCGGTCATGCTTTCTATGAAGCGTTCAATGAGTTCCTTCTTATCTCGCAAATTGGCACTCGACTCAATAGACTTGATAATGCGGATGTGTATCTCGCTATCCTGGCAATGGCTTTCGTGATACTGCTTTACAAGATATAGGATATAATCAATATTGACCTCAACCTGCTTGACAAGTTCCATTTCAAACTCTATATCATCGTTTATATTGGTTTTATCACCCCCATTTTGGGTGCGATAGCGGTCGTGCAGGTCGATGTAAATACTTGTATAGTCTTGGATTTCTCTTGCTGTAAGCGGATTGAGTTCTGCAAACTGATCAAAACAACTCAAAAGATTGATGAAGCGAAGAATTGTGCCGAACAACTTGATGAAGTCGCGCTCTTTCTGCTCTCCAACGGGTATTGTGCCAGGAGGAACCAAAGCCTTCAATTCTTCAACAAACTCTACATAGCCTTGATGTGCTTGTCGTTCTCATCGGTATAACCATAAAAGTAGTCCTCAAACGGGCGCAGTATCACGGTTCCCTTAGCGTCGGCATCCCCAAAGAGCGAGAGAGCCTTGTTGGTCTCGTCTTCGAGATTGCGGAAGCATACGATGTTGCCTGCATTCTTTACAGAGTTCAGAATGCGGTTTGTACGGCTGTACGACTGTATCAGACCATGATAGCGCAGATTTTTGTCCACCCAAAGAGTGTTGAGGGTTGTGGCATCGAAGCCGGTGAGGAACATGTTCACTACGATAAGGATGTCAATCTCGCGGTTCTTCATGCGGAGCGACACGTCTTTGTAATAGTTGGGGAACTTTTCGGCTGATGTGTCGTAGTTGGTTGAGAACATCTCGTTATAGTCTGCGATGGCACGCTCCAGGAAGTCGCGACTACTCTCATCCATGCCTTCTGTGCTATTAGGCCTTCGTCCTCACTATCCCCATCTACGTCGTCGTTGATTCCATAGGAGAAGATGGTGGCAATCTTCAGTTTCTTGTTTTCTGGCTGTTCTGCCATTTGCTTCTGAAACTCATTGTAATAGAGTTTTGCTGCTTCGATACTCTGGACTGCAAGCATTGAGTTGAAACCGCTGAGTTTAGCCTTTCGTCTTACTTCCTCATAGTCCTTCTTGCCATAGTGCTTCACAACATCCGCTACATCATTCAGCTGCTTGAAGATGTAAGAACTTGCCTGCTTGGTTTGTTCGGCATAATGCTTCAAAATGTAAGCCGTCACATTGCTGATACGCCGTGCGGACATCAGAGCCTTCTCGCGCTCAATATCCCAAACCCGAGCATTCTCTATGCTCTTCTTGCTCTTCATGGTGCTGATGTATGATACACGGAACGGGAGCACATTGTGGTCGCGGATAGCATCTACGATGGTATAAGTGTGCAGTCTTCTACCGAAGATATCATCTGTGGTTTTTAGGTTGCCTCTGCCACCAGACACGTTCTCGGCAAAAATCGGGGTGCCAGTAAAGCCAAAGATGTAGTACTTCTTGAACTTCTTGACGATGGCAGCGTGCATATCGCCAAACTGCGAGCGATGGCACTCATCGAACACCATGACCACATTCTTTGCGAATATCTCGTGATTAGGAAACCGCTTTATTAGCGATGTGAGCTTCTGGATGGTGGTAATGACAATCTTACACTTCGGGTTCTTGAGCTGACTTTCCAGTATCTTAGTTGAGGAGTTGCCGTTGGCTGCTCCTTTTTGAAATCGGTCGTATTCCTTCATGGTCTGATAGTCGAGGTCTTTACGGTCAACTACAAACACAACCTTATCCACGAAGTCGTACTTTGTTGCCAGTTGAGCAGCTTTGAATGATGTGAGCGTTTTGCCCGAACCCGTTGTGTGCCATACATATCCGCAAGCATCTATAGTGCCTTGCTGCTTCATATTGTGGGCACGCTCAATCTGGTTGAGAAGAGTCTCGGTCGCTGCTATCTGGTAAGGGCGCATCACAAGCAACAGGTCTTGTTCGGTCAGTACACAGAAGCGTGTGAGCACATTGAGCAGAGTATGGCGCGAGAAGAATGTGGCGGTGAAGTCAACCAAGTCGTTAAGTACCTGGTTGCTGGCATCTGCCCAATAGCTGGTGAACTCAAACGAGTTGCTTGTCTTAGGCTTGTTCGTCTTGCCTCCCTTTTTTATTTCATTGATATGGCTGTCGCGCGTAGTATTGCTGTAGTACTTAGTTTGTGTGCCGTTGCTCACCACAAAGATTTGCACATACTCAAACAATCCGTTACCAGCCCAAAACGACTCTCTACCGTAGCGGTTTATCTGATTGAATGCCTCCTTGACGCTCACGCCTCGCCTCTTCAGCTCGATGTGTACCAATGGCAAACCATTTACAAGAATGCTGACATCATAGCGGTTAGGACGTTTGCCGTTCCATACCTCATACTGGTTAATCACCTGAGTGCGGTTTGCGTGAATGTCGTCCTTTTTGATGAGATAGATGTTCTTTTCATCGCCATTGTCACACTTCAAAGTCTTTACAAAATCGGTCTGTATTGTTCTTGTCTTGTCTATGATGCCTTTACCTTCGGCAGCTATCTCTGTTTTGAAGAAACTGCTCCATTCGTTATCTGTGAAATGGTAGTTGTTCAGTTCTTCCAGTTTCATGCGCAGATTGGCAATGAGTTCATCCTCATTGTGTATCTGCGCATATTCATAACCTTGACGTTGGAGTTGTTCTATGAACGAACGCTCCAAGTCGGCTTCGGTCTGATAGCCGTCTTCGGCAACCATTGCAGTGCGCTCATAATGAGCCACAACGGTGCTGGTGTCGTTTTCTGATAGTATGTTAAATCCCATTTCTTATTATGCTGTATGTTTGAATGTTAATAGCTTATTGCGATAGTATTCATATTGCTGACGACGAGCCTCTATCTCTGCTGGCAAGCCGGTCTGCAAATCGGTGGTGAGGGCTTCGAAGCGGTCGAGAATGGAAACGATGCGGGCTTGTTCTTCCAACGGTGGAATGGGAACCTCAAAAGTTTCAATCATTGGTTTGCGGATAGAAGTAACGGTTGCACTTACCGCCTTCATTAGAATAAACTTCTTAAAATTTGCAAACATATAATAGTAGAGGAACTTTGTATTGATAGCATCACTTATAGGATGAATACGGTAGGTTCTTTGATGAAGTGCATATTTTCCTTTGTAATAATGAAAAATATCACCTATACCACCTTCTCCAGGAATAAGAATCGCTTCTTCGTCGAATTCGTAATTATCATTCAGAAGCACTTTCTTTGAACGTACAAAGAATGGGTATTTTCCATCTTCTGTTGCATCTTGTCTATTTCCACTTCCTGTTCCAACAATACAAACGTCACCAAGTCTTACAAATTTACCCCCCAATTTCGCTGAATGTCAGTAACTTATTACGATAGTATTCGTATTGCTGCTTTCGCGCTTCCAGCTCCGCTTCCAGCTCCGCTTCCAGCTCTGTCATCTTGTCGAGGACTTCGACAATGCGGTTTTGAATTTCAAGAGGTGGTAGGGGAATTTCAAACTGAGAATATGTGGAAATCCACTGCCTTGAATGTTCCAATGTTTCGTAATTTATGCACTTCATCGCATAATATATGTATCTGAAATTTACTTCTTCGTTGAAAGGTGTAAGCATTTTCATAGCTGAACTCTTAACCTTAAAATTGAAATCAACCCAATGAAACGATGTTGTGAAATCATCAAAGATGATAACCGGCTTTTCTTTTGAGGCCTGATAAACACCATTAGTTTCATTTGTATATCCCAAAATAAAGGTCTGGCCTGCAGTAAGAACAGGAATACCTTTCTCAACGTAATCTTTGGAAGATACTTGATATTTGGTAGGCTGCTCGTATTTCAAACAATCTGCTAATTTTATTTGCTTCACTCCGTTAGGCAAAGACGATTAATCATATCCTTTATGCATTCCATGTCACAATCCTTTAATAAGTTCATTAATTTTAGTTCGTAAGCGACACTGATGCTCAACTATGTGCTTTATTCGCTCGTTAAGTTCATCAATATCAACCTCTACGGCTATGTTTTCTGATTCTACATAAGTAGAAACAGACATATTGAAATTATTAGCCTCAATCTCCGTTGTAGTTACAACCTTACTAAAGTATTCGATTTCTGTCTTGTTGAACTGCGTCTCATAAATCTTCTCGATATTTTCGTCGCTCAGTTTGTTCTTGTTGCCCTCATGGACAAACTCATTGCTTGCGTCGATGAAGCACACTCGGTTGTCGCTCTTGTTCTTCTTCAGAACGATGATGCAAGTGGCGATAGAAGTGCCAAAGAAAAGATTCTGAGGGAGTTGTATTACCGTATCAACGTAGTTGTTGCTAACCAGATACTGACGTATTTTCTGCTCAGAACTGCCGCGATAGAGCACACCAGGGAACTCGATGATGGCTGCCGTGCCCTCGGTGGAGAGCCATGACAGCATGTGCATGGTAAAGGCGAGGTCGGCTTTGCTGGCAGGTGCGAGCACACCGGCAGGAGAGAAGCGAGGGTCGTTGATAAGGGTAGGGTCTTTCGGACCATCCCAAGGTATTGAATAAGGGGGATTCGATACGATAGCATCGAAAGGCTCTTCGTCGGAGTGACGAGGGTTCTTCAATGTGTCGCCCTGCTGAATGTCGAAATGATCGTAGTTAACATTGTGCAGGAACATATTCATGCGGCAAAGGTTGTAGGTCTTGAGGTTGATTTCCTGGCCAAAGAATCCATCAATGACATTCTTTGTTCCGAGTATCTCCTTGAATTTCAACAGCAATGAACCGCTACCGCACGCAGGGTCGTACACTTTGTTGACCGAAGTGCGACCGCTTGCTGCAATCTTTGCCAGAAGATAGCTCACCTCAGCAGGAGTATAAAACTCACCTCCCTTTGTTCCTGAATTAAGGGCATACATCTTGATAAGGTGCTCATAGCAAATGCCGAACACATCAAGACCGGAATCTTGATACTTGGCAAATTCGAGGTCGCGAACACTCTCCAAAAGGGTAGTCAAGAGCTCGCAACGCTCTGCAACAGTGCCGCCGAGACCTGGGTCGTTAGTGTTGAAGTTGGCAAACAATCCCTTCACATCACTTTCGCTGGCTGTGCCGATAGCACTTTCCTCAAAAGCACGGAAGTTGTTGGCGAGGGTTGTGTTAAGTTCTGGATTGCTCTTTGCTTTGTTAGCTACATTGATAAAAAGATGTGATGGCAAGATGAAGAATCCTTTAGCATTGATAATCTGCTGTCTGGCATTCTCTGCCACATCATCAGCCATATTTGCATAGTCGGGGTCGGGTACTCCTGCGTCTTTCATCAACTTGTTGCAATAGTCGATGACATCCTCAGATATAAAGCGGTAGAACAGGCTACCGAGCATGAAATCCATAAACTGGACGGGCGACACCTTGCCACCATGTACGAGGCTGGTTGCCGTCTTCCATATTAGGCTACCAAGCTCGTTACGAAGTTCTTCTGCTGTCATATTGTTGTTCCATTTATTAATGTGGGTTGGTATTAAAATCGTTCAAAGAGCAAAATTACAGGTTTTTTTTGAAATATGAATGCTTTTGAAGGCAACTTCCATTCAATCATTCTATTTTTACATCGTTGCACCTGATAGATTCCCCTCTCTGGCTGACAGATAAAAGCAATGGCTGGAAGATTACAAGCGTATCTTCCAGCCATTGTTATGATTGTGTATCAATGAGTTGTGGCGGGAAAAGGCGGAAAAATGGTAGATGGGAGATGAAAATGATTATCCGCAATTATACCACCAAAATTTCGGTATAGTTAGAGAGCAAACAACACATATAGGAAAGCAGCATAAGATCAATTTTAACAAAAATATAAGCAGTATTATGAGCAAAAGACTTACAAAGAGAACGATCACTCTATTTGAAAGCATAAAGAGTTTGGATGATTTTGGTAACGAGTACTGGACATCACGAGCTATGTGGAGAATACTGGAATACAATGAATATAGGAATTTCCTTCCAGTCATAGAGAAAGCAAAGACCGCCTGTATCAATAGCGGTCAAAGGATAGAGGACCATTTCGTGGATTTCCACGAAATGGTCGGGATTGGTTCGGGAGCGGAACGCTCAGTTGATTCCGTCAAACTATCCAGATATGCTTGCTATCTCATAGTACAAAATGCTGACCCAAGTAAAGCAATCGTAGCACAAGGGCAAACTTACTTTGCCATTCAGACTCGTATCGCCGAGGTGCAGCAAATGGCAGAATACCAAGAGTTGTCCAGTGAGGAGGAAAAACGATTGTTCCTGCGTACAGAATTGCTAAAACACAATTCCTTGTTGGCCAGTGCCGCGAAAGATGCGGGTGTTATAGATGCCAAAGATTATGCCAAGTTTCAAAATTACGGTTATCGGGGACTGTATGGCGGAATGACTGCGAAAGACATTCATTCCCACAAAGGGTTGAAGAAAAGTCAGAAGATATTAGACCACATGGGAAGTACAGAACTGGCAGCGAATCTTTTCCGTGCAACTCAAACAGAAGAAAAGCTAAGGAGGGATAATATAACCAACAAACAAAAGGCGAATCTTACCCATTATGAAGTCGGTGCAAAAGTGCGCCAGACGATCAAAGAACTTGGCGGAACAATGCCTGAAGATTTACCAACGGTTGAAAGCATCAAGGCCGTAGAAAAAAAGAAGCAAAAACTACTTGGCACTAAAAGAAACACAGAGGAGCAATCGGAATAAGAATCCCAATGGAACTAAATCATCCCTATCTCCAACCACATAACCTCAATCAATCTCGCTGCGGAAACAAAATGGGGGACATCGCTCGGCAGAAACCTTGCTTTTAGGAGGAAAATTTATTAACTTTGCATACGTATCATTAATAACGAGTGCTTGCTTGAATAAGGCGGGCACAGCAAACAAAAGATGTTATGGCATACTCCAAAATTAAAGAAATAGAAAAATGCCTCTGGGGTAAGTACAATGTACACATAAAGGCTAACGATGATGTAAACATCATTGTTGGTATAAACGGTAGTGGCAAGACGACATTGCTCAACGAAATCAACAAGATGGCGCTTGAGAATGCTGATGACAAGAACCGAGTAGTGTATGTACCCTCCATTGACAATATAGCGATGCGCGACAAGCGAAAGGTTGTAAATGCTCTGACGCAGGATTTGGAGTTCTACATGTTCGACATGAAGACTGGTCCGTCTATGATGTATCACCGCATGTCTATGATTGACGCTTCTGTAGAAAGACAAATGGAGATGAAGGCTGGCATAGATAACTTCTGCGCCATCGTGAACGGACTGTTTGATACAACGGGCAAACGTATAGAGATAGAGGGCAATAAGTTCAATGTTGTTTCTGACGGAGAACTTATTCCTATCAATGCTTTGTCTTCTGGCGAAAAGCAGATTCTGCTGATTCTACTACGTGTGTTCTTACTGAACGGAGAAGAGTCGTGTGTGCTGCTTGACGAACCTGAGAATTCTCTCGATATCAGTTGGCAGTTTGAACTTGTAAATATTTTGGTGAAACTGAATCCAAATGCTCAATATTTCATCACCACTCATTCGCCGAGCATCTTCGGAGACGGTTGGGGCGATAAGATTATCTACATGGAGGATGTTACGACTCCAGCAAAGTAAAAGGATATGGATAGAATCTATCAACAAGCTCAATATTTTAGTAATCTTCCATTGCGCGACAGAAGCATAAAGGCCGTTGTGCACTTGGAAGATTCTGATGATGTGCTTTTTTGGAGCAACCAATTGAGAAATATACATCCTGCAAAATACCGATTTCTTACGTATTCGAAGAATGGCAATGGTACGGATTCAAGGGGATGTGAACAATGTCTGCGCTACAAACCGTATCTTAATAAACGATTCTTTATATGTATAGATAGTGATTTACGACAACTGAAAGGTGAGCAAGGGCTTACTGCAAACAACAATGTCGCTCAAACCTATGCTTACTCATGGGAGAATCATTTCTGTGAGGCAGAGCATTTGCAAGAGCGTTTTACTGAATTGGTGTCAGATTCGGACTTTGACTTTAAGGTTTTCCTTCATAATCTTTCGGTGGTAGTATATCGTCCATTGATTTATTTGGTACATTACAGCCGTTGTTCAGAGTTAAATCAGCAATGGAACATTACAAAATTCAATTCTTGCCTGCCACTGCAACCTAAGCGTGATGAATTGGAAGACAATGGAAAGGGATATATAGGAAGGGTTGCTGAATTGTTTGACGAGAAAATCAGTGGACTTCAGCTGCCTGAGGAAATGACAAATGAGTATATTGACGAAGCCAATGCTTATCTGCATATTCAGGGGCATCAACTATATAAACTTGTACTGCAAATAGGCTCTATGCTCTGTAAAGGAAAGGGTGTGGCATTCAAGACCGAGATCCTTGACAAGGCTGTACACACAGAAGGTTATAACGAGATAGAGAATGTGCAATTGGATCTTATGCAGATTCTGGTGTAAAGTATGCCTGGCAGAAGCCCCCCTCTCCGACTGGTAGATAAACGCAAAGGCTGGAAGATAACAAATGTATCTTCCAGCCTTTGCTGTATTTGAGTATCAATGAGTTGCGGTGGAAAAAGGCGGAAAAATGGTAGATGGGAGATAAAAACACAAAAGTACTTTATATAAACCGTTTACCATTAAATGCTTTCTAAGGCTGCGTGGTATGGCAAGATGCCCATACCTCCTACGTTTTATTTTTCTTCCTCGAAGTCGACATACTCGCCCTCATCCTTCGCAAAAATCTTACGATTAGCTTGGCGTGGTGAGCGTTCGTCGTAGAGTTCTTCTTCCACGACTACGCCGTCGTCGTACTCAGCGCTGCGACGCTTGGTGCTGCCCGCAGCAGAGCTTTGCTGCTGGCTGCGGTTGGTGTGATTGGTGCCGTTGCGAAACTGCTTCGTCATGCGCTTTACGCGCAGATAGATGAAGCTGACGATGCCGATGAGGAAGATGGCTACCATCAGCACCATGATAAATATGCTTTTCAGAAATAGTCCGATGAATGTCATAGGAATGGTTTGTTTGGTGCTACAATCCGTTTCCACTCTCTTGTTGTCTACTTCTCGATGTCGACCGTGGTGTGGGTGCGACTCACGATGTCGCTACTACGGAGGTGAGGAAGTAGAGTGTGATGACTATCCACATGCCACCAATTACGCCGAAGAGGGCGATGACTACGCCGGAGAGGGCGATGAACGAGTAGCGAAGCTCGTTGCCACGCCAGCCCCACTGCTTGAACTTAAGGGCGAACATGGGCAGCTCGCTGACGAGCAGAAGGCTTGTGAGCACTACGAGCAGCAGTATCGCGGGAATCATCCATGCTGACGACTCGATGAGTGTGGGCTGCGACACGAGCAGCGAGCCCCAGAAGAGGGCGTTGGCTGGTGTGGGCATTCCGATGAACGAGGTGGTCTGGCGTGTGTCGAGGTTGAACTTCGCGAGGCGAAGGGCTGAGAATGCTGCGATGAGGAAGGCGCAGTAGGGGATGTACGGCTCTAGCTGGCGAGCACTGTGGGGTATTCCATCACGCTCAACTGTGCGAAGACGATTGCCGAGGGGCTACGCCGAATGTCACGTCGTCGCAAGCGAGTCGAGCTCTTTGCCGATGGGTGATGATACTCCGAACAGGCGGGCACTCATACCGTCGAAGAAGTCGAACACGGCACCGATAATAATCCATATCAGCGCACAGCGTGCGTCGCCTCCGAGTGCCATTACGGTTGCGATGCAACCCGAAACGAGGTTGCCGCATGTAAGGGTGTTGGGTATGTTGCGTGTTATGAAGTTAGCCATTACTTTATTTCAGTTTTGCTATTATTGTTCCGTTGCCAGTGGTCAGCTGTCCCATCTTGACGCAGATTTCGGTGCCGAGGGGCAGGTAGACATCGACGCGTGAGCCGAACTTGATGAAGCCGAGGTGCTCGTCGATGTAGCAGTCTTCGCCTTGCTTGGCGTAGGTGACGATGCGACGTGCCACTGCGCCTGCTATCTGGCGGCAGAGGATGTCGGTGCCTTCGGGGGTGGTGATGACTACGTCGGCGTGCTCGTTCTCCTCGCTCGCCTTAGGCAGCCATGCCTTGTGGAAGTTGCCGTCGTGGTGGGCTACGGTCTTCACTTTGCCGTCAACGGGGAACCAGTTGGCGTGTACGTTGAAGAGACTCATGAAGATGCTAACCATGATGCGACGCTCGTGGAAGTAGACATCCTCGTCGACTTCCTCGATTACTACTACGCGGCCATCGGCTGGAGCTACTACCAAGCCCGTTGTGTCTTCTTCGGGAAAGAAGCGTATGGGGCAGCGGAAGAAGTTGATGACGATGCAGTAGACGGTGCCCATGATTGCCGTGAAGCACCAGAACGGCACCTTGCTGTCTATGAAACGCCAAAGCAGCAACGCGATTGCTGCGATAACGATGAAGCCATAAACGAGTGTGTCGGTTCCTTCGCGGTGAAGGCGTATTTTCTTTAGTTTCTTTATCTTTTTGATCATTGTTTGGTTCGGTATGTGTAAATTAGTTGTTGATAATCGGTTGTCGTAAAAATCGTATGCACGTACGCAGCCATTGTACGGATACATATATTCTGTGCAAAGTTACCGTTTTTTATGGAAGTGACAAACTTTTTGTTGCTTTTATGGAAAACAAAGACGCCGAAACAACCCGGCGTGTCATGCTGACGGGTTGTTTCGGCGTTTATCTATAGTGGGTAGGGGGTGCACTTGTCTCAAGTGCACCAACCGATCATAAGGAATTTTCCTTGGTTGGTGCAGTTGGTTGCATTCTGCTTGGTTGGATGTATTCTACTTGGTTGGTGCACTTGAGACAAGTGCACCCCCTGATATTACAGGAGTTCGTCGAACTTCTTGCGAAGATCGCCTTCTGTGATGGCACCTACATGCTTGCCAACGAGCTCGCCGCCCTTGAAGAAGAGCAGTGTCGGGATGTTGCGTACACGGTACTCAGCTGCTACGTCGTCGTTCTCCTCTACGTCGCACTTGCCTACAACGATCTTGCCGTCGTACTCCTCTGCGAGCTTAGAAACGATAGGAGCGATCATGCGGCACGGACCGCACCATGTAGCCCAAAGGTCTACTACCAATGGCAGTTCGCCAGTTCTGTACTGTTCGATGTTCTCTGTTGTGATTGTTACTTCCATAGTTGTATTCGTTTATTTGTTAGTGATTATTCTTTATACTTGCGATGATGGCGCAAGGGTTTACCTCTTTGGAGATAATGATTAAATATCAAAATCTGTGCCAATGTACCAACGATTATTAGTTGATGCCATAGCGCACGCCTTGTTCTGCCATTTCGTCGAGCGAGGTGAGCAGCTTCTTGTTCACGTCGACTGTGATGTTACGGCTGTAGAGCTGTACGTTGGTGTTGTTCTTGGCATCGTGGATGTTGATGTAGAGCGGCACGTTGCCGGTGGAGTTCTTCAGTGTTGTCTCCAAATCGGTGAGTTGTGCGTCGTTGAACATCGTGGAATCCATGTACACCGTGAACTTCTCTATCGACTTCTCCTTTACGTCGCTGAGGAACTCTATCTTCTTTATTACCATGTCGTAGGATCGGGGTTGTTGCGGAAGCGTTGCACGCATTGTGCTGTGATATAGATGTGGTATTCCTCCTGCAGCATGGACTGCCATTTTGTCCAGTCCTCGCCAAAGAGTGCCAGCTCGCCTTGTCCCTCGAAGTCTTCGATGGTGACGATGCCGAACGGCTTGTTGGTCTTTGTCCAGCGTTGTGAAACGGAGGTGACGATGCCGCCGAAGGTGAGTTCTTCGATTGAGGCGAACGCCTTCTTGTCCATCTCGCGGCCTATCTGTGGGCAGTGCAGGTTGCACATGTGGTTGAGCACCACGGCGTAGTCGTCGAGGGGATGTGCCGAGAGGTAGATGCCCACCAGCTCGCGCTCGCGTTTCAGCAGTTCCATGGTGCTCCACTGCTCGCATTCGGGCACTGGCGGCGTTTGTATCTCTACGCCTCCCATGTCGCCGAACAGCGAGTTCTGCATCGACGACTGTTCCGACTGGTACACCTGACCGTAGCGCAGGAGTGTCTCGACGAAGGTGTCGCCCTTGGCGTTGGGGGCGAAGTACTGCTCGCGGCGTATGCCGAACGAGTCGAAGCCGCCGCTCAGTGCGAGCGACTCCATTGCCTTGCGGTTGACAGCGGATAGATTGACACGCTGCACGAAGTCGAAGATGTCCTTGTATTGTCCGTTCTTATGTCGCTCGGCGATGATGTTGATGGCAGCTGCCTCGCCCATGCCCTTGATGGCGGAGAGTCCGAAGCGCACCTCGCCCTTCTTGTTGGCGGAGAACTTCTGCTCCGACTCGTTCACGTCGGGACCGAGGCAGGGGATGTTCATCGCCTGGCACTCGGACATGAGCTTCGTAATCTTAGTGATGTCGTTAAGGCATCGGCTCATATTGCCCGCCATGAACTCGGCAGGGTAGTGCGCCTTGAGGTACGCCGTCTGGTAAGCTACCCATGAGTAGCACGTGGCGTGCGACTTGTTGAAGGCGTAGGATGCGAACTTCTCCCAGTCGCCCCATATCTTCTCGAGCACCTTCGGGTCGTGTCCGTTCTTCTTTCCGCCCTCGATGAACTTTGGCTTCATGGCATCAACGATGCCTTCTTCTTCTTACCCATCGCCTTACGCAGTGCGTCGGACTCGCCACGGGTGAAGTCGGCAAGCTGGCGCGAGAGGAGCATCACTTGCTCCTGGTAGACCGTGATGCCGTAGGTGTCCTTCAGATACTTCTCCATGCAGGGGATGTCGTATGTGATTGGTTCCTTGCCGTTCTTACGGGCGATGAACGACGGGATGTAGTCCATAGGTCCCGGGCGGTAGAGGGCGTTCATGGCGATGAGGTCTTCGAACACCGTGGGGCGCAGCTCGCGCAGATACTTCTGCATACCTGCCGACTCGAACTGGAACGTGCCGATGGTGCGTCCCTCCTGATAGAGTTTGTATGTGAGTTCGTCGTCGATAGGGATAGTGTCGAGGTCGAGCGTGAATCCGTCGTGGGTGAGGCGTATGTTCTCCACCGTCTCCTTCATGATGGACAGTGTGGAGAGACCGAGGAAGTCCATCTTGATGAGTCCGGTCTCCTCGATGACGTGTCCGTCGTACTGTGTGGCGAGCAGCTTATGTCCGGGGTCGCTCTTGTCCTCAGCCGTAGACACCGGCACCCAGTCGCTGATGGCGTCGCGGCAGATGATTGTGCCGCAGGCGTGTATGCCCGTACCGCGCACGGTGCCCTCGAGCATCTTTGCGTACTTTATGGTGTTTGCCATCTGCGGGTTGGCACTCGCTTCGGCGTCGCGCAGCTCCGGCACGCACTTGATGGCGTTCGTGAGGTTCATCTTCAAGCCGTCGGGCAGCTTGTCGGGGATAGCCTTGCAGAGGCGGTTGGATATGTCGAGCGGCAGCTTCTCTACACGAGCCACGTCCTTGATAGAGTTCTTCGTAGCCATCGTGCCGTAGGTGATGATGTGCGCCACCTTGTCGTGACCGTACTTGTCCTCCACCACTCGAGCACCTTGCCGCGTCCGTCGTCGTCGAAGTCGGTATCGATATCGGGGAGAGAGATACGGTCGGGATTGAGGAAACGTTCGAAAAGCAAGTCGTACTTGATAGGGTCGATCTTCGTGATGCCCAGACAGTAAGCCACAACCGAGCCGGCTGCCGATCCACGACCCGGACCCACCATTACGCCCAACTCGTCCTCAGCCGAGTTGATGAAGTCCTGCACGATGAGGAAGTAGCCCGGGAAACCCATCGTCTTCATGATGTGCAGCTCGAACTTGATGCGCTCGTACACTTCGTCTGTGAGCGGTTCGCCGTAGAGTCGCTTCGCTCCGTCGTAGGCGAGCTTGGCTAAGTAGTCAGCCTCGAACTTGATGCGGTAGAGCTTGTCGATGCCACCGAGCTTCTTGATCTTCTTCTCCGCCTCCTCGTGAGACATTATCTCTTTGCCGTTCTCGTCGGTAGTGAACTCGCGGAATAGCTCCTCGGGCGATATGCGTTTGCGTGTCTCTTCCTCCGTGCCGAACTCCTCCGGGATGGGGAAGAACGGCATGATGGGCGAGTGGTCGATGGAGTAGGTCTCCACCTTATCTAATATCTCGAGCGTGTTTGAGAGAGCTTCGGGCACGTCGGCGAATATCTCGTTCATCTCCTCGCGCGTCTTGAACCACTCCTGCTTGGAGTAGAGCATACGTGTAGGGTCGTTCAGTTCCTTGCCCGTAGAGAGACAGAGCAGGTGGTCGTGCGCTTCGGCGTTCTCCTGATCGACGAAGTGGCAGTCGTTGGTGCAGACAACCTTTATGCCGTACTCCTTTGCGAGTTTCAGAATCTCCTTGTTGGCACGCTGCTGCAGCGGGAATGTCTCGCGGTTGGCGCGCTGGTTGGGATCTTTCACCTCGTGGCGCTGAAGCTCCAGGTAGTAGTCGTCGCCGAAGATGCTCTTATACCATTCTATCGCTTCGCGTGCCCCTGGTATGTCGCCCTTCAGTATCTTCGCCGGCACCTCGCCGGCGATACATGCCGAGCAGACGATGAGGTCCTCGTGATACTTCTCGAGGTCGGCTCTGTCGGTACGCGGCTTAGAGTAGAAACCGTCCACCCAAGCACGCGACACGAGCTTGATGAGATTCTTGTATCCGTGGTAGTTCTTCGCAAGCACGATGAGGTGATAGCCGCCCGCGTCGCCCTTCTCCTTCACACGGTCGGCTTTGGTGCGGCGTGCCACGTACATCTCACAACCGAAGATAGGCTTGAACGGCTCCTTGCCCTGTTCTTTCAGTTTGCCGTTTATCTTGTTGCAATAGTTGTACAACTCTTTCACGCCGAACATATTGCCGTGGTCGGTGATAGCCATGCCGCGCATACCGTTAGCCACGGCCTTGTCGACAAGCTTTTCCACCGGCGACTGTCCGTCGAGAATGGAGTAGTAGGTGTGTACGTGCAGGTGTATGAAGTCTTCCATCGTGCTGTTGCGATTTTTATGATTGAATGCTTTATAGTATAATGACTACAAAGTTACGCAAAAAAACTCATAACTCACAATTTTTTTCCTCCGAGCACCACCTTCTTAACAATCGGCGTGGTATAAGCATACGGGATGAAGTCGACAGACGGCAGTGGAGTGGTGATGAAGAAGTTGGCAACCTTGCCCTTTGCGATGCTTCCGTAGTTCCGGCTCTCGCCCATAGCGTAAGCACCGTTTATCGTTGCGGCGTTGAGTGCTTCGTTGGGCTGCAAGCGCATCTTGATGCAAGCAAGCGAAACCACGAACTTCATGTCGCCCGATGGCGTTGAACCAGGGTTGTAGTCGCTCGCCACGGCAACGCCTAAACCAGCGTCAATCATCTTGCGGCCCTTGCCGTAAGGCATGTTCAGGAAGAACGACGTGCCGGGCAGCACGGTCGGCATCGTCTCGCTACCGCGCAGAATGTCAATCTCCTCCTCAGTCATGCTCTCCAGATGGTCGACCGACAACGCGCCGTGCTTCACGCCAATCTCCACACCGCCCGACGAAGCCAGTTCGTCGGCATGAATCTTCGGTCGCATACCCCATGCGGCAGCCGCCTCGAGCATACGTGCCGTCTCCTCTGGCGTGAAGAATCCGCGGTCGCAGAACACGTCGATGAAGTCGGCGAGATGCTGGCGACCCACTTCGGGTATCATCTCGTCGATGATGAGCTTTACATAATCGCTTTGCGTCATGCCGCGAGCCACGGCGTGCGCTCCGAGGAACGTAGACACAATCCTCGCCGGCGAAGCCTCCTTCATGCGCTGTATCACGCGCAGCATCTTCAGCTCGTCCTCGAGGTTCAGTCCGTAGCCGCTCTTTATCTCTATGCAGCCCGTTCCCTTGCGTATCACCTCGTCGAGTCGCTGCATAGCCTGGCGGAAGAGTTCGTCCTCCGAAGTGTTGTGCAGCAAGTCGGCAGAGTTGAGAATGCCACCTCCGCGCCGCGCTATCTCCTCGTAGCTCAGTCCTTTGATCTTGTCGACGAACTCGCGCTCTCTGCTGCCTGCGAAGACGATGTGCGTATGCGAGTCGCACCACGACGGCAAGACCATTCCGCCTTCTGCGTCGATGGTCTGGTCGAAGGTGCCCGTCGGCATACCGTCGGCAACACTACCGAACGCAGCGAAGCGACCGTCCTCAACGGTCAGCCAGGCGTTGTCGATAGTGTTGAACGCAGACATCTCCTTGCCCTGCAAGCGCAGCTTCGGAGCGTATTCGATGCCAGCGAGAGTTTTTATGTTCTTTATTAAAGTTCTCATTTTCAACTATAAAGCTACTTGCGTAAGAATTCTATTGAGTTGGCAATGTGCGGATACATCACCTCGTCGCGTACGATGAACGGCACCACCTTGCGGTAGCTCTCGAAGATTGCCTCAACAGCCGGCGACGACTTCAACGGACGGCGGAACTCAAGAGCCTGAGCCGCGTTGAAGAGTTCGATGGCAAGCACGCGCTCCGTGTTGAGCACCACCTTATACAGTTTGATGGCAGCGTTGGCACCCATGCTCACGTGGTCCTCCTGCCCCTGACTCGACGGGATGCTGTCTACCGACGACGGTGTAGCGAGCGACTTGTTGAGGCTCACCACCGAAGCGGCTGTGTACTGCGGAATCATGAAACCGCTGTTCAGACCGGGGCTTGCCACGAGGAAGCTCGGCAGACCGCGTGTGCCGCTGATGAGTTTGTAGATGCGGCGCTCGGAGATGTTCGAGAGCTCGCACATGGCTATCGAGAGGAAGTCCATCGGCATGGCTATCGGTTCGCCGTGGAAGTTGCCGGCAGAGATGATAAGGTCGTCAGCAGGACATACCGTCGGGTTGTCAGTAGCCGAGTTCACCTCCACGTCAATCACCGAGTCGACATACGCGATGGTGTCCTTCACCGTGCCGTGAACCTGCGGAATACATCTGAACGAATACGGATCCTGCACGTACGACTTCGGCTTCTCTACAATCTCGCTGCCCTCAAGCAGTTCTCTCATGCGAGCCGCCGTGACAATCTGTCCCTTATGCGGACGCACCTGATGCACTGCATCGGTGAACGGCGCGGTGAGTCCGTAGTAGGCGTCGAGCGACATAGCCGCAATCTTGTCAGCCCAATCGCTCAAGCGGTGCGACTGCAAGAGAGCCCAAACAGCAGAAGCTCCCATGTTCTGCGTGCCGTTGAGCAGTGCCAGACCCTCCTTCGATGCGAGCTGTATAGGCTGCCAGTTGAACTTGCGGAGCATCTCCTCGCCACTGATAACCTTGCCGTCTACCTCCACTTCGCCAAGACCGACGAGCGGAAGCGTGAGGTGAGCCAGCGGCACGAGGTCGCCCGAAGCACCGAGCGAGCCCTGCATGTACACAACAGGATAAACATCGTTGTTGAAGAAGTCGATGAGTCGGTTGATGGTTGCGAGCTGGCAGCCCGAGAAGCCGTAGCTGAGCGACTGTATCTTCAAGAGCAGCATAATCTTCACGATGTCGTTAGGCACGCGTCGCCCGTGCCGCAGGCGTGCGACATCATAAGGTTAATCTGCAGCTGCGCCAGATCGTCGGCACCGATGCTCACGTTGCAGAGCGAGCCGAAGCCCGTCGTGACACCATATATCGGTGTGGTGGTCTCCGCAATCTTGCGGTCGAGATACTCTCTACACTCCACGATGCGCTTCTGCGCGTCGTCGCTCAGTTCTATCTTGTAGCCACCATACACCACCTCGCCAATGCGTTCGATTGACAGGTGCTCGGCTGAAATCTGATGTTTTTTCATTGTCGTTGTTTTTAGTTGGTTGTTGAGGAAGGGGGTGCACTATATTAAATTGATATGTCGTCGTCGACGATGCTCGGCATCGTAACCTGCAGTCCGTGCGAACGCTGCATCTCGCGCTCTATGCTGTGGATAGAACCTCGTTGCGTGCCCAAGCACGGCGAGCGATGCCGTTGTTCACGTCCCAGAACAGCATCTCGCTGATGTGTCGGTCGCTGTCCGCGCTGCCGTCTATCACCATGCCGAAGCCGCCGTTTATCACTTCGCCCCAGCCTACGCCGCCGCCGTTGTGCAGCGATACCCATGTGGCACCGCGGAACGAGTCGCCGATGACGTTCTGCACAGCCATGTCGGCGCAGAACTGCGAACCGTCGTATATGTTGCTTGTCTCGCGGAACGGCGAGTCAGTGCCCGACACGTCGTGATGGTCGCGTCCGAGCACGATGGGTCGGATTATTTCGCCCTTGCGTATAGCCTCGTTGAACGCCAATGCAATCTTCGCGCGGCCCTCTGCGTCGGCGTAGAGGATGCGAGCCTGCGAGCCCACCACAAGTTGGTTTCTGCCTGCCTCCACAATCCAGTGGATGTTGTCAGCCATCTGTCCCTTTATCTCGTCGGGCGAGTTCTGCATAATCTCCTCCAGCACGCGTGCTGCAATCTCGTCGGTCTTGGCAAGGTCGGCAGGGTCGCCCGAGGTGCATACCCAGCGGAACGGACCGAATCCGTAGTCGAAGAACATCGGTCCCATGATGTCCTGCACGTACGACGGATAGCGGAACTTGCCGTCAGCTGTGCAGATGTCGGCACCGGCACGCTTCGACTGCAGGAGGAATGCGTTGCCGTAGTCGAAGAAGTACATGCCGTTGGCAGAGAGGCGGTTGATGGCAGCCACCTGGCGGCACAACGACGTCTGCACATGCTTGCGGAACTCGTCGGGGTTCTCAGCCATCATCGCCTTCGACTCCTCGAGAGTGAGGTCGGCAGGATAGTAGCCGCCTGCCCACGGGTTGTGGAGCGAGGTCTGGTCGCTACCTATATCCACGTGTACGCCCTCGTCGGCGAGACGTTCCCACAGGTCGACCACGTTGCCCACGTAAGCCATCGACACCGTGCGCTTCTCCTCCACGCTGCGCTTTATGGCAGGTATGAGTTCGTCGAGATTGTCGTGCAGCTCGTCCACCCAGCCTGGTCGTAGCGTTTCTTCGCAGCCAACGGGTTTATCTCAGCCACCACGCTCACCACGCCGGCTATGTTGCCAGCCTTAGGCTGAGCGCCCGACATGCCGCCCAGACCCGACGACACGAACAGCATACCGCGTATGTCCTGCGGTCCGCCCTTCTCGCTGCGCTGCTTGCGTGCCGCGTTCAGCACGGTGATGGTAGTGCCGTGCACGATGCCCTGCGGACCGATGTACATGTACGATCCGGCAGTCATCTGTCCGTACTGGCTCACGCCGAGAGCGTTCATGCGCTCCCAGTCGTCGGGCTTCGAGTAGTTGGGTATCACCATTCCGTTCGTCACTACCACGCGCGGAGCGTTCGGGTGCGATGGGAAGAGTCCGAGCGGATGGCCCGAGTACATCACGAGCGTCTGCTCGTCGGTCATCTCGCTGAGATATTTCATTGTGAGTCGGTACTGCGCCCAGTTCTGGAAGATGGCACCGTTGCCTCCGTACACGATGAGCTCGTGCGGATGCTGCGCCACCTCAGGGTTCAGGTTGTTCTGAATCATGAGCATGATGCAGCAGCCTGCTCGGAGCGGTGCGGATACTCGTCGATGGGGCGAGCGTACATATCATAAGTAGGGCGATAGCGGTACATATAGATGCGTCCGTACGTGTCGAGTTCGGCGATGAACTCTGGTGCCAACTGCGCGTGCAGATGCTTCGGGAAGTAGCGCAGAGCGTTGCGCAGTGCCAGCTGCTTCTCCTCGTGGTTGAGTATCTCCTTGCGCTTCGGCGCATGATTTATATTCGGGTCGTAGGGCATCGGTTCGGGAAGGAAGTCGGGTATGCCCAAGCGTATCTCTTCTGAAAAAGTCATAGGGTTAGGTTTTAAGAGCCCCTCCCATCCCTCCCCTCGGGAGGGAGTTGAGTTGGGCTATGATTAATAGTTTCGCTGCCAGCTCTCCCTCCCGACGGGGAGGGTGGGGAGGGGCTACAGCTTCTCTTCAACGAGTTTCGTAATCTCTGCCTCTTCGCTGTTAGCCTTTGCTATGAGCTGGTTAGCCTCGGCGATGAGTGCTTCAGCCTTCTCGCGATCCTTCAGCGATCCGGCGTTGATTTTCACGTTCATGCCCGCACCGATACCGCCGCACGCGCAGCCAAAGCGCCCACACCTGCGTCCGACACGCTGTTCGGATTGCCCTTTTCAACCATCTTGCGGCAAACGTCGAACACCTCGTACGAAGCTTCATCGTCTCCAGCGGCACCTCTGTAGCGAACAGCGTTGCTACTTGTATAGCCTCCGAGCGTGCTGCCTTCTCCTCCGACGTGTTCTTCGGCATTCCGAAGGCAGCCATGATACGGTTGAACGCCTCTGTGTCCTCGTCGACGAGGTGGAGCAGGCGCTCCTGCAGAGCCATGCCCTCCTCGGCAACGGCAGCGAACTCTTCCCACTGCTCGTCCCATCCCGCTTGTGGCTCGACAGGTTAGCCACCATCGTAGCTAACGATGCGCCTAATGCGCCCATGTATGCCGATACCGAACCGCCGCCAGGAGCCGGACTCTCGCGCGATGTCTCTTCGGCGAAGCCTTCACGGTGAGGTCTACGAGCAGGTTCTGCTTCTCTGCGCCAGCCGCCATTACGTATTCTATAATCTTCTCCTCGGGCTTGAACTCCTTGAGGTCGGACAGTCCGAGCGACTTGATAGCTATGTCGAGGATGTCCTTCTTCGGTATGCCGGCAGAACGCTGCTGCTTGGCGAGGAAGTAGCGACCGGCTTCGAGCAGGGTGCGCTCCGGCACGAGGCCCACTATCTCGGTGCCCGTGACGCGCACGCCGCGGTTCTGTGCGCAGCGGCACACCTCGTCGAACGCCTTGTGCAGCGGCGTTACATTGATATTGGTGATGTTCATCGACACCTGAGCGATGCCGTACTCGTCGATGAACCAGCCGATAGCCTTCGTACACTTCAGCGTACCGGGCTTCATGATAGGCGTACCGTCGGCGTAGCAGAGCTTCTTGCCGGTGATGGGATTGCCCTCGCGCATCGGGCGGCCCTTCTCGCGCACGTCGAACGCAATGGCGTTGGCGCGGCGTGTAGACGTTGTGTTGAGGTTGAAGTTGACGGCGATGAGGAAGTCGCGTGCTCCTACTACGGTGCAGCCCGTGCGAGCCACCTGCTCGTCGAATGGGCGTCTGCCGAAGTCGGGTGCCTCAGCATCGTCGTCAATGCGCTCGGCGATACCCTCGTATTCGCCCTTACGGCACACGGCAAGGTTCTTGCGCTCCGGCTTGAACGCCGCAGCCTCGTAGCAATAGCACGGAATATTGAGTTCGTCGGCGATGCGCTTGGCGAGCTGGCGCGAAATCTCAGCGCACTCCTCAAGCGTTATGCCGCTCACGGGAACGATTGGCAGTACGTCGGTGGCACCGATGCGCGGATGTGCACCGTGATGCTGACGCATATCTATAAGTTGTGCGGCTTTGCCCACTGCTCTGAAGGCAGCCTCCACCACGTCGTCGGGTTCGCCAACGAAGGTTACGACTGTGCGGTTGGTTGCTTCGCCCGGGTCTACGTCGAGCAACTTCACACCCTTAACGCTCTCTACTGCGTCAGTAATCTGACGAATAACGTTCATGTCGCGGCCCTCGCTGAAGTTAGGCACACACTCTACAATCTGCTTTGTCTTTGCCATAGTGTAAGATATTATGTTAGTAGTAAATTTGTTTTAATGCAAAAGTATCAATGATACGGTTGCAAATATAGCAAAAATGGCAATTTGAAGCAAGCAAAAAGATGCGAAAAATGCAAAAAGAAGTTCTACTAATAGCATCCGCACCGACCGACGCAGATGTCTGCACCGACCGACGCGGATGTCCGCACCGACCTGACCGTCCTGCCAGATACGCAGGATATTTCCCACGCAGGCATTGAGCTTGCTGTCAGGGTCATCGGGTAACAGGGTGTTCATTAGCCGCTGATCCAGTCCCAATTTTCTCCGTCGCTGGTAATCTTGAGCATATTATCGACGGACGGGTCTACAATACCGGCATGAACATCTGCTGCTCTCTCTGAAAGGGAAGCCACCATATCCTTCTGGTACTCAGAGGCTGAACCACAACCGTTTCAAACTTTGCTTCGGGAACAGGGAGATGCAACTGGTCAGAGGTCTTGATGTCGGCAACCTCCTTGAACATATTCATCAGTTCAGGCAGGTTGAAGAACTTCGCAAATCGGGTTCTGGCACGATAGCCGGTTCCCTCCGGTGCAAGCTCAATCGCAGTTGTTGTTTCTCCGAAGGTCGATGCCCAGGAATCAAAATGGGTCAGGTTCTTTTGCTGGAGCGTACTGTACTGGAGATAGCGCATGACCGTATAAAGCTCGGTCATCGAGTTACTTACTGGAGTACCGGTTGCAAAGATCACACCACGCCCGCCGGTCAGCTCATCCATATAGCGGCACTTCATAAACATATCCGAAGATTTCTGGGCTTCGGAGGTGGACAGACCTGCCACATTTCGCATTTTTGTGTAGAGGAACAAATTCTTGAACGCATGGCTTTCGTCCACAAACAGCCGGTCTACACCCAACTGCTCAAAGGTAATGACATCATCTTTCTTGTCAGCGGCAAGGAGCTTGTCCAGTCTGGCTTCCAATGATTTTCGTGTTTTCTCCATCTGCTTGATCGTGAAGTTTTCGCCACGCTGCCATTTCAGCTCCGCAATCGCACCCTCGATCTCATCAATCTGCTCCCGCAGCTGCCGTTCCTGTCGTTCGGCAGAAAGCGGGATTTTTTCAAACTGGCTGTGACCGATGATGACTGCATCATAGTCACCCGTTGCGATACGAGCGCAGAACTTCTTACGGTTTGCTGTTTCAAAATCCTTCTTGGTGGCAACAAGGAGCTTGGCACTCGGATAGAGGTGCAGGAACTCGTTTGCCCACTGTAAGGTCAAGTGATTCGGCACAACGAACAGGGATTTCTGGCTCAATCCAAGCCGTTTACTCTCCATAGCCGATGCAGCCATCTCGAAGGTCTTGCCCGCACCAACTTCGTGTGCAAGCAGCGTATTTCCACCATATAGCACATGAGCGATAGCATTTCTCTGGTGTTCACGGAGGGTAATATCCGGGTTCATGCCGCCGAAACGGATATGAGAGCCATCATACTCACGAGGTCTGGTGGAGTTAAAAAGTTCGTTGTACTTGGTGGAAAGGGTTTCTCGTCTGTGCGGATCTCTCCAAATCCAATCTCGGAACGCATCCTTGATTGCCTGCTGTTTCTGCTGTGCCAGGGTAGTTTCTTTTTTATTGAGGACACGCTTCTGCTTACCATCTGCATCTTCAATCGTATCATAGATACGAATATCCTTCAGATTCAGCGTTTCCTCCAGAATCCGATATGCGTTGCTCGCTCTGTACCGTAGGTGACATACGCCGCCACATCGTTGTAGTTGGGAGAACTCTTACCGTTGATGCGCCACTCTGCGGTCAGCTCGGAGAACTTGACCTCAATGGAACGGCGCAAGTAATACGGCGTTTCAAAGGTTTCCTCCATGAACTGCTGAATATAATCGGCATCAATCCATGTTGCACCCAAACGCACATCAATCTCGGACGCATCCAAGTCCTTCGGCTGTGCTTTCTGCAAGGCTTCCACATTGATGTGGAAGGAAGAATCCCTGTCTGCCGCCATCTGTGCGACACGCAGCTTGCTTCTTACATCACCGGAAAGGTAATCATCGGCAGTCTGCCATCCAACTTCCACAGCATCGGGAGCCATCGGGTCTTTGAAGATCACCCCTCGAAGCTCTGCCTGAATCGCATCGTATTCTCCAGGTGTTCCAAGCAGCTGTGCCATAAACGGCAAATCCACCTTGCCACGCTCACCGATAGAGATTGCCAGAGCTTCGGACGGCGTATCCACGCTCGTCACTCTGCGTTCCGGCTTGATGGTTCGCTTGGTGAACATATCCGCCTTGCTTTTCAGATTGCCGTCCTCATCCACATTTTCCAGAGAACACAGGAGATAGTAGGAGGAATCGTCAGCAAATGCCTGACCATTGGCTCGATTATTGATAAGCCCGTTCTTTGCGGCAAACGCATCGTAGGCATCATTCAGTTCTGCCTGTTTCTGAGTAATCATTTCATCCGGGTAATCCTCAAGCTGATATTCGATCAGCTCGTTGACGATACCACGAAGTTCCACCATGCCCATCACACGGTCTTTTGCTTTCTCATTCAGGTCTACACGGCGCATCAGGGAGTTTTCACGGAAGTACACATTGCCATCCACCACGGTATAAGAGAAATTCTTTACATCCGGGGTTGCAGGAATGGTTTCGATTTCCTTACCCTTGTCAGCTTCGGGAAGCTCCACAGCCTGATAGGTTCCTTGGATGTGGGAAACTGCTTCTTTCAGAAGTTCGGACAGTTCCATGCCCTCAATGGGACGCACTGTAATGTCCATGCCGTAGGCGGTACTTTCTTCCACCGTATCGCCCAGAACCATTTCAGGATGAGCGACAAAGTAGCTGTTCATGGTGTGTCCTTCTTCGGTGCGGTCAAGGTTTACCCATTCCGGTACAATGTCAATCGGATGGTCACGCTTTTGCAGGAACAGGATGTCGGACACGACTTCCGTGCCTGCGTTTTTCTTAAAGGCATCGTTTGGCAGACGGATTGCACCAAGCAGTTCCGCCCTCTGCGCCATATATCGCCTTGCGTCAGAGTTCTTGGAATCCATGGTGTAACGGCTTGTCACAAAAGCGACCACACCACCGGGACGAACCTGATCCAAAGCCTTGGCAAAGAAATAGTTGTGAATGGAGAATCCCAGCTTGTCATACGGCTTGTCGGACACTTTGTAGTTGCCGAAAGGGACATTACCCACAGCCAGATCGTAAAAGTCTCGGCGGTCTGTCGTTTCAAAACCGGCTACTTTGATTTCTGCGTTGGGATAGAGCTTCTGAGCAATTCTGCCGGTGATGGAATCCAGTTCCACACCATACAAACGGCTGCTCTGCATTTCAGGAGGGAGCATACCAAAGAAGTTGCCGATACCCATAGCAGGCTCCAGAATATTTCCTGTTTCAAAGCCCATCTGTCCGACCGCATCGTAGATGGAGCGAATGACCGTAGGCTGGTGTAATGTGCGTTCAGGGTGGAAGCTCTTGCCGCAGCATATTCATCTTCGGAAAGCAGGTTTTTCAGTGTCTGATACTCCTTCGCCCAATTTCCCTTGTCCGGGTCAAAGGCATCTGCCAGACCGCCCCAACCGACATAATTCGACAAAATCTCCTGTTCTTCGGTAGTGGCGTTCCTGTTCTCGCTTTCCAGTTTGAACAGAGTTTCAATGGCTGCGATGTTTCTTGCGAATTTCTGCTTCGGTCCACCTTCACCGATGTTGTCATCCGTGATGTGGAAGTTCACCGCAGGAACAGGTGGGATTTCTCTGGTGGTGATGGACTGCTCAAGCTGAGCGATAATGTCCATGACTTCGGCATTCTGCCATCCGTCCACCTGGGCATAATCCTGAATGATGGTGTCCTTTCCATCTACGCACTGTACGAAGTCCAGACTACCCGGCAGATCTCTGGTATTCATTGCACCCAGGGCTTTTCTCTGCGTGTCAGGAAGTGCATAGTAGGCTCGCAGGGCATCATCAAAGGAACTGTATTCCTTGATGTCCAGCGCACCCCGCTTCTGAATGTCCTCGGCAACATAAAAATGATCGATGAAGTGTTCCGGTTCCTGCTGTTCGGGTTCCGCACTGGCTCTGACCTGTGCGTGTGCCTTTTCGTCAGGGTAGTCCCCATAGATACGGATGCACTTATGCTCCTGCTGATCGTAAACGGCAGCACCATCGTACTTGAATCCGTCATCCTCCATGGTTCCGTCCACATAGCCCTGGGCAGCTTTTTCCGCTTCTTCCAGAGTGTAGTAGTCCAGTTTATCATCGAAGCCGTTTTCAAAGTGATGGTAGGCGGCAACCAGATAGCGGGGAGCCATGCGCTCCTCGTAGCTGTTAATCATCTCAGGTGTCAGCCATTCTGGTTTGTCGGGAATCATTTCATACAGCTCACGCATCTTGGCAATCTGTGCATGGCGGTTGCCTGCCCACAGATGCTTTTCGCTGTGCTGTCCTGCACCAAGGAAGTATTCGCAGTCCATACGCAGACGGTCTAACAGCTGATACTCAGGGGTGTAGTCCCTCGGTTCGGTTTTGCCCAGAAAATCCTCTGTAACGGGCTTTTCTTCGGTTTGGGCATCAACCTTACCGCATGGTTTCTTTCGTCCTGAGAGAGCATACGCTCGAAATTCTCACGATTCTCGGCACGGAAGATGGGATAAGCAAGCGTAGGGTCACGCAGCTGAACTTCTCTGTCCGTGATCTGCTCCACACGGAAAGCTGTATCGTCCAGATATACCGTGTCACCGACCTGATAATTCCATTTCGGTTCCTCGGAAGCAGATGCTTCCACAACTTCGGCAGGCTCTGCCACAGGCGCTTCTGGCTGAACCGACTCCATCGCAGCTACGGACTGACGAACTTCCTCCAAATAGTCATTGGCAAGCCATTCGTCCGTGAAGTATTCCGTAACGCCTTCCGGGTCTACATAGTAGTCATCGGTCTGATTATCCCAGATCGCATACTCGCCATCCTCGGTATCAATCACTGCGAAACGGTCATAAACATCTTCCAACGGATCAGTTTTAGCTTCTTCGATAGCCTGTCGTTCCGCTTCTTCCTCCGGGCTGAGGTAGCGTCCCTTTCGTATCAGACCGTCGATTCTCTGCACCACCTGCGCCCAGGACATCTGCAATTTATCGCAACCGCTCTTGGTGTAAGCAACACCCTTGGCATCGTGATCCTGACCGCTGTGCGTTGCACCAGAGCAGGCATGGGAATGACCACCGGTTCCGTATTCATGCTTCAGGAAGTCCATCTTTTCCTTGGCAGAATGATTCTCCTGCCAGTAGTTATAAATACGGGCTTTACCACCGGAAAAGCCGCTTCCACGGGTCAAGTCTGCATTGACTTCATCATCCGTAATGAACTGGCGGACAAGGGGCATCTGCATCATATCGGTCTGATACTCACGCAAAGGCATATTCAACTCATACAGCTGTTTCTGAATGAGATTCAGCTTGTGATAGTGAAAACGAAGCAGATCGGGATTTTCCGCAAGGGTTTTTCTAAATTCCGAATACTGCTGTACCAAGGTTGCGTGGAAACGAGGGTCATCCAACTTTTCAGCCAAGTCTGCGGTTTCGTCAGGGAAACCACGAAACGGTTCCTGATGAAGAATTGCCAGATAGTTGCTGGAACGGGCTTCTTCACTCAAATCGTGATAAAGATGCCACAGGGATTCTGCCAACTTCTGACGCTCATATCCGGATGCTTCTACCAGTTCCACATTAGTTGCGAACCGACCATTTTCAAGCAGTTCTCCAATGCGCTCGGCAACCGTTTCCCAAGAAACGATCTGCGCTCTGGGGCTGTCAATGGCAGAGGAACCTTTGGCAAGGTGGATACCGTCCTCGGCATACCACGCACAGATATTCCCGCTATCTTCTTTCAGACCATAGCCGCCGTGATAGACCTGCTTTAAGGTCTGAACGATTTCTTCCAACGGCTTCTGCTTCATATATTCCAGCGCTACGACTTTTCGGGCTTCATCGGTATTGCTACCAAGCAGAAGGAAGTGGTCGATTTCTTCCTGGGCAAAAGAAAAAGCAGAGGGCGTAAAGCTCTCTGCTCGGTCGATAAAACTGATTTGTTCATTTTCGGAGAGGAAAAGGTTCAGACTCAGCTGTTGATAAGCTCCGTCATCACGACTTCCTCCGCCTGTGCTTTCAGGCTGTTCATGTGCTGCACCCACGCCATCTGCTGCGTTTCCTTGTCCGGTGCGGGGCTGTCCTTCAGGTACTGCTCCATCAGAAACTCCACTCTGGCTTTCGCTGTTTCCTCGATCTCCCACAGGTGCGGGAACAGGCTCTCCGTCAGAATCATGTCGTTCAGGAGCATCGGATTGTTCTGTTCCAAAAATGCTCGACGCATCCTGCCGTACTTGCCCAGAGGTTTCTCTCCCTCGTTCTCCAACTGAAGGTTCGGAATCTGATAATCTCCGGCCTGTCTGTAAGTCATCTCGCTCATAATCTGTACTCCTTTCGGTAGCTTTAATCTGCTCATGTTCTCCAATCGCTTTTTCGATTTCCTGAAACATCCTTGTGCTGATGGCATTCACCGCAGTACCAAGGGCATTTACCGTCTGTCTGGTGTTAAAATCAAACACCTTCTGGAAATCCTCATGCTCGAAGTAGTTGTCGGGACTTTCCACGAACCGGCAATACATCGTATAGGATACGCTGTTTGCCACCGCATTTTTGAAAGCTACTTCGATGTTGAGTTCATCATACTCCTCAAGGAAGCTGTTGGCAACGATGTCGAGGAACTGCTTTTTGTAATCGTCCCAATACTCAGCCGCCAGTGCGGATGCAATATCTTCAAGCTGTGCTTCCAGTACCCCGTCAGCGGCAACACCGAAGGTACGCTCCATCGCTTCCATGACATAGGAGCGGTTTTCAGGCGTCACCTCCCACGGTTTCAGTTCCGGGGAAGAACGGCGAACGCCGGTATCCGCCACATCAAACACATAGCGCAGATACGGTTTATCCCTGTTCATCACAAACAGAGCAATGCCGGTAGAGCCACGCTTTACATATCTGCGGTAATTTTCAGCGTTCCAGTCCTCATAGGGCTTGCAAAAGGTCGCATTGGGGCGCTGAGCATAAATCATCACCTGTTCCGGATAGGTGAACTCATAGTTGCGGGACATCGTTCTCAAAAACGAAGTCCAGTTATCTGTGTTCGAGGTGATTTTCCCAATCGTTTCTTTTGCTAATCCGGAATAAAATCGCTCTTTTGCGTTCATTGTATCCCTCCAATCCTATCAATCCGGATAAAGGTTCAGCTTCTCAAAGGCGGCATCGTCCATGGCTGAAACTTTACGGAGAACCGAGTCTGCCAAAGCAAAAAGCTCTGACTCGTCCTCCGAAAGCTGTTCCTTCATCAGTGTCAGTGCTTCACACAGCCCTGACCTTGTGCCAGGGCTGTAAAGCATCATCATGTTCCGCTCATCCTGTGTGAAATCCATCATTCAATCTCCCTTTCCGGGTGGCTCTTGGGCGGCTTATGGGAAACATCCGGCACGGGCTTTTCCTTTAACTGCTCCAACACCGAAGGACGTTCCTCTAATCCGGACGCTTTTCCGTTATTGATGATACCGTCAATCATCCCATAATCATCTTCCATTGCCATCTCTGCGTTTTTCAGGTAGTTTTCGGACTTCATAAAGTTTTCCAGCTTCTGAAACCCAACAGAATCTACATAGTGAAAGGATACCTCACCGACTACCTTTAAGGCTACGATGTCGCTGACCGACATACTGTGACCACGGAAATCATCCGGGTGGTCAATATTGAACTTTACATACAAATCTTCCAGCTGCCGATTCACATCCTCGGACATAGAAATGGAGCCATGATAGACCACCTCGTAACGGTCAATCTCAGGCTCCATTTCTTTCTTCTGAAGGTAGCTGTAATTTGCAAACATGAGCGGGATATTATCGTCTACATCTTCCCGCAGCTGAAGAATCGCATAGGAATCCGTGGGGCTTTCCAGAAAAGCAACCATTCTGTCATCCGGGGTGGTATTTCCGTGAACATCATCCCATTTTTCGTTTTTCATATCCGTGTCCTCCTTATCGTTCAGGCTCTTTGCGTTTGGGAGAGGGACTGGCAGGCGCAGCTTTTTCTGCGGCCTGTGCCAGTTTTTCCATGACCGACTCACGCTTCGGAGAGTCGAGCTTATCCAGCTGACTTTTCAGCACTTTGGCAACCTCAACCGCAGTTTCCTCACGGGCTTCTTCAATGGCTGTATTCAGGAACTCACGATACGGAGCCGTATTACCAGCGGCAAGATCTGCTTGATTTCTTGGATATGCGCCTGCACATCATCGACCTGATCCATATATTCATAGGGGTCGAAGTTCTCTGCAAAACGGTCGAGCTTAAAAGCAAGCTCAGCGATAGGGTCATTGACCACCACCGCCTGTCTGCCGACTTCAAAAGCCTGCTCCATGACATCCTCATAGAACATTGCCCGCAGTTCCCGGCGCTCCAGCCCGAAGGATTCCAGAATATCCCGGCGGACTTCGAGCATGGACAGTTCAGGGTTATCAACCTGACCGCCATCAATCTCGTTGTAGTTTTCATCCAACAGGGTGTAGTCGTAACCATCTTCGCAGGTCTGCACCGCAAGGATTCTATCCTTTCCGACCTTCCATGCGGCTTCATCGCCCATAATCTCAGGCTCCGGCATATAGCTTGCGCCGTTGCGCTCCATAATTTCTGCAAACTGGCAGATATGAAACACATTGTATCCGATCTGCGTATGATACTCGTCAATGAAGGTGCAGGGCTTCACAACCATTTCATCCGGGTAGTGAATCTGCACACAGCTGCCATCGGGGATATGAAACAAATCCTTATAATGGCTGTCGATAAATCGGATTTCCTTACCATCCGGGTTGTACTCATTTGTCATTTGCGCTTTCCTCCATTTTCAAATTCCATACTGAACTTCGTTTTGCCATCATCTGATACCTCCATAAAGACGGTGGCATCAAAGGTGTTGCCCGTTCTTTCGGACTTGCAATTCTTGAGCTTTACCTTGCCGGAACCAAGCAATTTCTGCGCCGTGGCAGAAGTCATGCTCTTGCCGATGCTCGCAAAGTAGCGATTGTTTTTCCAGAGGGCAAATTTGCAAGCTCTGTTGGAACAGAAAAATGCCTTGGCTTTGTCCTCTACAGCACTGCCGCAGAGCGGGCATTTGCCGATAGAATTGGCTTCTTTCGACATCATAACCTCGGAATCACGGATTACTTCATAGTTCTGAATCAGACCGGCAATCACATCTTTGATCTCGTCCATAAAGTCCTCGCTGGCATATTCGCCTTTCTCAATGAGCAACAATTTTTCTTCCCAATCCGCCGTCATGGATGGGGACTGAATCTGTTCCGGCATGACTGTTACCAGAGCCGTACCCTTGTGGGTCGGAATCAGGTGTTTGGTTTTCTTATCACCCTTACGCTCCAGAAAACCGATGCGAACCAGCTTCTCAATGATACCGGCACGGGTCGCAGGCGTTCCCAAACCTTTGCGCTCCACCTCATCAGGCATTTCGTCCGCACCGGCAGTTTCCATAGCAGAAAGCAGAGTATCCTCGGTAAAGTGTTTAGGGGGAGATGTTTTCCCTTCCTTGATTTCCGTGCCGCTGACGGTCATTTCGTCACCAACGGAAACAGAAGGGAGTGTCTGCACGTTTTCGTCGGATTTTGTCGAATCATTTTTCTGAACCAGAGCTTTCCATCCATCCTGCACAACAGTTTTGCCTTTGGTGGAAAACACGGTACCGCCACAGTCCAGCTCAATAACTGTCTCTGCGTATCGGTGCGGATCGCCAACAGCTACGCACAACCGATTCGAGATCAGTTGCAAAATTGCAAGTTCACCCTTGGGAAGTTCGCTCAGATTGCATTTCTGCAATTCTCTGGTCGGAATGATGGCATGGTGATCTGTGACCTTTTTGTTATTCACAACCTGCTCTGCATGAACTGGTATGTTATCCACATCCTCCACGGGGAATGTGTGGAAAGCCAGCTTTACGAGGTCGGTCAGGCTATGTGCCATATCTTCCGTCAGAAACCTGCTGTCGGTACGGGGATAAGTGACCAGTTTCTTTTCATAGAGGTTCTGCGTGTAGTCCAAGGTCTGCTGTGCCGTGTAGCCAAGCACACGGTTGGCTTCTCTCTGTAAACTGGTCAGGTCATAGAGCGCAGGCGGCTTTTCTGTTTTCTCCTTACATTCAGCTTTCTGAACGATTGCCACCGAACAGCTTTGTTTGACAGCTTCGGCTGCTGCCTTGGTTTTGAAGCGTTCGCTTGCAGCCGTAAAACCATCCAATCCAATCTGAACTGTGTAGAACAGTTCAGGCTTGAATGCGGAAATGGCAGCTTCTCGCATAACAGCCATAGCAAGGGTAGGGGTCATAACACGACCAACATTCAGGGTCTGCCCGTAAAGGGTCGAAAAAAGTCGAGTAGCGTTAATACCAACAATCCAGTCGGCTCGTTCTCGACACAGTGCTGCTTCATACAAAGCATCATATTCCGTTCCAGACCTGAGATTTTCAAAGCCCTCCTTGATTGCTACATCTTCCATCGAGGAAATCCAAAGCCGCTCAAACGGCTTTCTGCACCCGGCTTTGTGGTACACCAACCGAAAGATCAGCTCGCCCTCACGACCGGCATCTGTTGCACACACAAGACTCGCAACATCTTCTCTGGCCATGAGCTTTTTCAGAATCCCAAACTGTTTTTTCGTACCGGCAGAAACCTCATACTGCCAGTCCATCGGGAAGATAGGAAGGTCTGCATAAGCCCATTTGCTGTACTTCGCATCATAGACTTCCGGCTGTGCCAGCTCCACCAAATGCCCTACACACCAGCTGACCACATATCCGTTTCCCTCTAAGTAGCCATCCTCACGCTTGGCAGCACCTAACACTTTGGCAATACTCTGTGCAACCGAAGGCTTTTCAGCCAAAACTAATTTCATTTGCATCTGCTCCTTTCACAAAAAAATAAGCAGCCACACACCGTAGTGCATGACTGCTATGTAAAAAGTTCGGAAAGGATTTTTGCAACCTGATACAATTTTCTGTTCTACAATCTCCGTCATAATAAAAATATCTCCATCATTTCAAAAGAGAATGACGGAGATATTTCACCTTGCTTATTCTTGTAGCAACCAATCGGCTATATCGTGAATTTCGATTCCTTCATAGCTATATTGGGGATGTTTGGTTCTGGCAATAATCATTTTCGGATAAGCGTCTCGAATCTGAAGCAGAGGAGAGCATTCTCTCTCAAATGTTTCCTGCCCGGAAATGTTGTCGCTGACCTGAATATAAATCTTTTCGCTACCTCTCTGAGCAACAAAGTCGATTTCCTTTTGATAGAGCTTGCCGACATAGACATCATATCCACGGCGAAGAAGCTCGATACAAACAACGTTTTCATATACTCTGCCATAGTCTATATTTCTGCTTCCCAGTATTGCATATCGAATACCGCTGTCACACAAATAGAACTTTTCAGAGCTTTCAAGGTATTTCTTACCTCGGATGTCATATCTCTTAATATCATAAAATACAAAAGCATTGCACAAATACTTAATGTACTTGCCGACGGTTACATGATTGGTTGGAGTCTCATTTGCTGTCAGTAGCTGACTGACCTTATTCGGAGAAGTCAGGTTGCTGATATTATCCATAAGGAACTCGCTCAGACGTTGTAAAACCAAAGTGTCCGGGAGAGTATATTTCTGTACCAAATCCCTTGTAACAATCGTTTCGTAGACCTCTTTGATATAGTTTGTTCTGTCTTTTTCGGTTCTATAAGCATAGGAACCTGCTAAACCGCCCTTGATAGCGTACTCATCAAAGAGCTTATCTTTGTCACTAATATCATCATAATACTGGCAATATTCCTGGAAGCTGAAAGGAAACACATGAATTTCAATATAGCGTCCGGTAAACAGAGTTGCCAGATCTGCACTCAACAGGAAAGCATTAGAGCCTGTTACATAGATGTCGTATTTTCCCTTAGAGTACAGGCTATTGATTGCCAACTCAAACTTGGGACACATCTGAACCTCGTCTACAAACAGGTAGTTCGTTTTTCCTTCCTGATAATGTTCTTCCACATAGGCGTGTAAGGCATGGTATTCCTTGATTTCTTCATACGCCAAATCCATGAAGTCGATGAAGATAATATTGATGTTTTCAAAATTGCTTTTCAGATACGCAATATACGCCTGCATCAATTTGGACTTACCAGATCGACGA
>ENA-OQHY01000192-OQHY01000192.1-human-gut-metagenome-genome-assembly--contig:-NODE-192-length-35316-cov-4.958112_pt1 | contig 35316 bp, 32 predicted proteins | sample MGYA00242570_ERZ504733 | MGnify/ENA primary metagenome ERZ504733 (study PRJEB26092, sample SAMD00036219) | human gut metagenome | host: Homo sapiens | study: EMG produced TPA metagenomics assembly of... | reverse complement strand
GGTGTTCCTCTTCCGGTCATAAATACCTGTAGTGTGATACCGGATGCAAGCTGGCAAGGTCCACAGACAATATCACTGGCCGGTGTTGCTGCATAGATAAGACCTTTCTTTGACGGGCGCTCTGCCGACTTTTACAGAATCCGTATTGATCTCCGGAAATTCCGCTAAGTAATATGCATGATATCCTTCGCTGTTTCCATCTACATCTCCCACCTTGTCATTGATATCCCCCATCTTTGTACCTTCGTACACTGTCTGGTAGGTTCCATCCACAAGCGCTTGAATTTCAAATGCACCAATCGCATTATTTCTTGACACAAAGAGGTCAAATTTCATCTGGCTGAGTGGCTCTGCTTTTGCAAATGTCAATGTGAGCTCCATCGGTTTGGAAGTATCTACACCTTTTGATGCCCATCTTGTCGCCGGATTTCCGTCAATCATCTTCTCTTTTGCATAAGTATCTCCCAATGGTTTTCATGGGATACTACCAAATCTTTAACGGAAATACCTTCTGTCATATATTTCTTTGTATATACCGGACTGACTCTCTGCTCTTTATAGAACAATGCTGCTCTGACAACAGTGTCCTCCTGATTACTCAACTGAAGTGGTTTCTCGTAGTTTTCTGATGTCTTTCTCGGAACACTTCCATCTGTTGTATAGCGGATCTCATAATTTTTAGCATTCTCACTCTTACTCAAAGTAAGCGTCCGGTCCTCCCCAATGATTCCGGAATCTTTACTAAATGAAATCACCCGGTTCTCCATCTGTTTTTCTAATTGTGCCGCGGTATCAGTAAGCTGACTTTCTGCCTTCTGATAGTATTCCATATCCCCTGTGTTTTCCAGCAACGTATTGCGCAATTCTCTCAACTGATTGTAAATAGTATCAATCTCATTGTAGGCAAGCCCTTCCTGATCAGTCAGATAATATACGTTCTCTGCTTCTTGCAGATATGTGCGGTATAATTGATCCATCTGTTTTGCTTTTGTCAGAATACTTCCCAGTTCTTTTGAAGAACGGTCAATCGCCGACTGCAGTTCTTCTTTAATCTTGATCAGATCCGGATGGAGTTGTTTTAAAAATGCTGTTGCCTTCTCTTTCAATTCCTCCACATTCGTCTCAGACATATCAATTGTATACGTCTTTCCTGCTTTCGCTTCAAAAGAAATACGACCTGTTTCTTCTTCTTTTGTCACTTCAATTTCTTTTCCATCAGCATATACTTTTGCAGAAGTGATATCCTCATAAGATCCTGTAAATGTACTGCTTTCTTTGTCTCCGTCATAGCATACCGTAAATGTCTCCGCCACGCCGTTTGCCCACTTTTCTCCAATTGTAAAGTTGCCTCTTGCTTTCAGTCCCTGTACGCTTCCTTCTTCCCATGCGCTTGGAATTGCCGGAAGAAACTGTGTATATCCGGACTGTGACTGTACAAGCATCTCTGCCACACCGGATGTCAGGCCAAAGTTACCGTCAATCTGCCATACCGGAGTTCCATTCATCATAGTGTCTCCACCGCCGGAACCATGAGAATCAAATAGATTGTACTGAAGCCCGGAAGAATTTCCTCCAATCAGATGATTCAAAAGTGTATATGCTTTCTCTCCATTCTCTGTCCTTGCCCAAAGGTTAATCTTATTTGCCTTTGACCAGCCGGTAGAGTATTCTCCACGCTCTGTTAAAGACTGGATTGCCGCATTCATATACTCTTCATTGTCTTTGTTGATCAATGTTCCCGGGAACAGACCTACCAAATGAGATGCATGTCTTTGTTCTCCCAGATGTCCGATATTCCATCCGCTGTTTGGAACTTCGATTTCTGCAAGATCTCCTGCCTGTGCATAAGACTGGTTATGACCGTTCTTCTGTCCGACACGTGTCTCCTCATACCACTCCTTGATTCCATTTGTATCATTGATCTCAATCGGATCCAGTTTTTGCATCTTTTCTTCCCATGATTTCAAAAGTGCTTCGTCTTCTCCGACAATTTTTCCTGCCTTGATACATTCATTGTACAACTCCCACACAAGCGACTGGTCATAAGTTGTTCCAACTGCTGTCGGTCCCTGTTCCTCTGAAAAACTTGGTGCAACTACAAGTCTGTTCTGGCCGTTATATGGCGAGTTCTCATCGTTAATTTTCTGATACTCCGATGTCCAGAGATATGAATCCCAAAACAGAGCTGCCTCTTTCATAATCGGATAAATCGTATTCTTCAGATATGCCTCATCCTGTGTAAACTCATAATGCCACCAAAGATTTTGGATTGCCCATGCAGCCCCTGTCGGATTCCATCCGTATTCCTGTGCATTTGTCGGCGCTGTCATACCAAACGGATTGTTCTCTGTATGTACGGTAAATCCGGTATGATTTTTCACTGCTCCTTCAATTCCGTGCACTCTCTCCGCAGTCAGGCGTCCCGGCTCTCTTAACTTATCCATATAATCTACAAACGTTGTCCCACATTCTGCAAGATTCGTTGCATAAACCGGCCAGTAATTCATTTGTACATTCACATTGAATGGTAGTCTCCTGTCCACGCAGAGTTGCCAACTGTCCACAATCCAACTAAATTACTTGGAAGTGTTCCTCTTGAACCTGCGATTGTCAGATAACGTCCATATTGAAATGCTAGCACTTCCAGATAATGCGAATAATTTCCATTTCGATATTCATCCACAAGCTGGTTCGTCGGTACTGATGTGCGCTGTTCTCCCAAATCCAGACTTACTCTGTCAAATAATCCCTGATGGTCTGCGATATGTGTTTCCTTCAACTCATCATAGGATTTCTTCGTTCCATTGTTCACACGGTCAGCGACTACTTTTTTCAAATCTTTGTTCTTATCCCGATATGTCGGATAATCATTCTTATAATCCGTCTCTGCCGCCATCACGATCATCACGCAATCTGCATCCTGAATCTGATAGACTTGATTCTTTTCATCTGCGCTCAGTTTTCCACCTGTCAGAACGAGCTTCATCGTTGTGCAAAACTTCAGATCATTGTCCTTTACCTTTCCTTCGATCGTACATGTCTGATTCTTTTCATCAAAAGTGGTCTTCCCTTCTAAACCACTATTATTAAGCTCCATTTTTACATTCAAATCAAGTTTTCCTTTTTCAGATGCAGAAAGCTCTGTCACCATCACCTGATCCGGATTACTCACAAAATGTTCCCGCTTATATGTCACGTCTTTGCAAGAAAACTCTGTCGCCGCAATTCCGGTCTGAATATCCAGCTCTCTGCGGTAGTCCTTTACATTGTTATCATTGATTCCCATCTTGGAAAAATCAAGCCAGATATCTCCGAAATCCTGATAACTTCCTTTGTTCAGATTATTCTCTCCCGGGAACTTAATCTTTGCCCCCATTCCGTAACCGCCAAGACTTTTGTCATCGTTGAATACATTTGTAGATTTGTCATCTAAAAGCTTTCGATACTCCTCAATCTCCGTATCGGTATACGCTGTTGCCTTATTCCCGAACTGATAATTTTGACGACTTGATGAAGGTCCACCTGTCCAAAGCGTCTTTTCATTAAAATGAATCCTTTCCTTTGCAATCCCTCCAAAAATCAGATTTCCCAGATTTCCATTGCCCAAAGGCAGGGACTGCTGCATCCACTCGCCGCCATTTGTTTCTGCTGTGTCGATCTTAGCCGGCGAAGTATACCATAATTTCAATTCTTGATTGATCGACTTTTCCGCGGATACCGGCAATGCCTGTTCCGACTCTTTTGCAAGCACATTCTGTACAGTTCCGGTCGGCATGACCAACACTGCGCACATCCCTGCAAGAAACTGTTTGATTCCTTTTTTCACCATAACCTCTCTTTCATCTTAGCTTCTTTTTTCTATTCTTTCCTCTTTCGATGATACTACCGCTATTATACATTGTCAACTTTGACAATAAATTTATTTATCGAACATTCTTTTTTGTTGTTTTATAATATAATAAATATTTTCAGGAGGAGTTGTTATGAAATATATTGACAAATTAATTTGGTCACGAGCAGAATTATTTGACTTTTTTTCTACTGTGGATCATCCATTTTACAGTACAACTTTCCGTGTGGATGTCACGCAGCTTCACAAATACACCAAAAGCCATGGTATTTCTTTCTATTATGCACTGACCTACCTGGTTACAAAAGCGATAAATCAAGTGGAAAAATTCCGCTATACAATCCATGATGGAAAAGTTGCACTTTTAGAAGAGCGGATTCCAAGTTTTACAGACATAAAAAAAGACAGTGAACAGTTCTATATTGTCACTGTCCGCTGCCAGGATTCCATGGAAAAATTCTGCCGTATTGCAAAAGAAAAAAGTCATACACAGACGACGTTTATTGACCAGACCGAAGAAGGCGACGAGCTGATCTATATGTCCTGTCTTCCGTGGCTTGACCTTACCGGATGTACCCATGAACGTAATCTGGATATCGATGATATGATTCCACGAATCACCTGGGGAAAGATCATGGCCCAAAACGGTCGTGAGACACTCGGAATGTCCGTGGAAGTCAATCACCGCATAATCGACGGCGTTCATATTGGCAGATTCTATGAAGGTCTTCAAAAAATGATTGATGAATTATAAGTCTCAGAATGTGTCAGGCTGTGTCACTGCACACAGCCTTTTTACATCTGTTTTCTCACAATCTGATATTCGTCTCCGAACTGATAGTACGGGCAATCCCGAAATTCTCCCCGAACAAACCGATACATCTCATCTTCATCCAGATTTTTCATACATACATAGTAATCATATTCTTCATCATACTCGTAATTCATACAACTCTCACAGTTCGTCTGAGCCATTTTTCTTCCTCCTTCCAATTCGTTCTTGCAATGTGATAACAAGATAATAACCTGCCGCTCCGGCTCCAAGCCCGACAAGCACTCCGCCTAAAATATCTGTCGGATAGTGCACATACAGATACATTCGTGAAAATGCAATCAAAACAGCAAGCACAAGCGAGACCTTCCAAAGCTTTTTCTTCCCCGCAAAATAAAGCGCCGCAACCGCCGCAAAAGATGCAGCCGTATGTCCTGACGGAAACGAAAAATCTTTTGGCGCTGTAATCAAAAGCTGCACTGCCTCATTGACATCAAACGGTCTCGTTCTGGCAAACAGATTTTTTAAAATTCCATTGCACACAATGACATCAATGCATAATGCCGCTGCCACGATCAATCCGCTCTTTCTCGTTTTCGGGATCAAAAGCAGAATGACCGCCAACACGATCCAAAAAATTCCCGCATCTCCAAGGTGCGTGATCCCAAGCATCATTTTATCAACTATTGGACTATGTAACGTCTGTAGCCAGTCTAAAAATTGTATTTCTATTCCCATCTTTTTCTCCTTATTTTCTAAAACCATTTTTTCTTTTTAAAGAACCATATCTCAATCAACACAATCAGCAGACAGATGCCGCAAATAACCACATATCCATACCGCAATGAAAGCTCCGGCATATGGACAAAATTCATACCATACCATCCTGCAATGAGTGTCAGTGGCATAAATATGGTTGTCACGATCGTGAGAAATTTCATAATCTCATTCTGCCTGATATCCACCTGTGTCTGATGCATCTCCCGAAGCTGCATGGAGTACTCCTTCAATTCCTGGACAGTCGAATAAAACCGTCCCGCCCTTTCACATAACAAAGAAAATAATAACTCTTCTTTCTCAGCCCCCTGCTCGGCCGCATTCTGCTTTAGCGTCTCTCCCATATCGGATAATTGTTCATAATAGGAACTCAGCACAGAAAGTTCTTTTCTGATAGCCAGAATCGTGCGGTTAAAATCTTCCAGATTGTTATTTAACAGTTCATCCTCGAGATCCTCCAAATTATCTTCATATCCTTGCAAAAAAATCATATCATCTTCCAGCAGATATTCCATAAATTTGAACAGAAACTGCAACGGAGATGCCGCATCTATATTCGGATAGTCCTTCATCTCTCTCAGCATCGGTTCTATCTTTGTCTCGTACTCAATAAAAATAAATCGGTTCGGTAATACACAGTATCCAAATGCTGTTTTTTCTCCTCGTAAATGTTCTTTTTGCGGAATTGCAACGTCCCCTCCACTGCCTGACTCCAATTTTCCGCCTTGCAGAAACGAATGTAATGCAGTTTGCTTGACTCAAAACTTCTATGAAATAATTCCTCGTATCTTTCCGCAAACTTTTCAACTGACAAAATCTCCATATCCCACTTTTGGTCCATATCTACACACTCCTGTCTTCTGTCAATGCTTTGCCCTATTCTAACATACATTTCAGCATCTGAAAAGGGAGAGCATACCGCTCTCCCTCGTTAGAATTCACTATTTTACTCTTTTCTTTTTGCTGATCAATATTCCGCCCACTGCGACAACACTTGCAAGCAACCATGCCATTGGCAGACTACTTTCTGTTGTGTCACCTGTGTGAACTTCATGCTTGTCATCCGAATCTGGTTTCTGATCCTGCTGTGGTTTATCTGGTTTTGGTTGTTCTGGCTTAGCAGCATCTTTCTCCACAAGATTTGCTTCCGCTGTCTCAAATGCATTTCTCAGTTTCAGATATTCTTCCTGTGAAACATTGTCAAGACGATCTAATACTCCACAAAGTTTCTGATATGCATCTTTATATACCTTGTAAGATTCCTCTGTGTATTTTGAGGCATCTTTCAACTCAATACCATTGATATAAGCTTTCACTTCCTCACCATTTGCTCTTGTCACAAGCGCTTTGATCGCTGCATCTAATTTGTCAACAGCCGCTTTTACAGACTCCTCTGTACTGTCTGTTCTGTCAAATTCTGCTTTTGCAGCGTTAAGTGCTTCTGTCAATGCCTGATAGCTGTCTTTTGTATAAAGCTGTGCATCTAAACCTTCCGCTGTTTTAATCAATCCAGACAACACTTCTTTTGATACAGGTGCTACCGGTACAAAAGTCAATCCCTCTTTTGCATCTTTCAACGCTTTCAATGCATCTTTAAATTCTGATGGGTGTACCGGTGTTGTCTTGTTCTTTTCAATCAGCTGTTCCACTGCTTCTTTTGCCGCAACAAAATTATTCCAAGACTCTTCTGTATAGATAGATTTATCTGTTGCATTGATAAAGTCATTTTCTGCCTGCACTGCGAGCATACATTCTTCCATTGCAGACGGATTGTATACAAGCGCTGATTTTGCCGCCTCTAAATCTGCAAGTAATTTTTCTACATCTGCTACTGATGTATTATCCGCATTTTCCATTGCTGTTTCAATCGCACTTACTGCGTTGCTGTATACACGCCATGTTCTTGCTGTGTAGTTCTCAGAATCTTTCAGCGCCTTGTCCAATGCTGCCTGCAATTTTGACATATCGCCTTTCAACTCTTTGTCTGCCACTGCATTTTTAATTGCAAGTACTGCGCTGTCAACGCTTCCTTTGCTTGCATGTTCGCTGTCATATACTTTCTGACCTGCTGCAATTGCCGCATCATATGCCTGCTTACTGTCTGTTGTCCAAGAAAAAGTATCTTCTTTGTTGTCTAACAGCTTTTTCAGTTCTGCTTTGTCCACATTCACAGTATCTGTTTTTGCAAATACTAATTCTGTGATAGATGGTGTCACATTTTTCCACTCTAATTTCACATCTAAGAGAACGGTATCTTTTTCTAATACGAACTCATTTACTGTCTGTGCAAGCGTTCCAAGTGTAATCCATTTGTCCGGATTTTTCAATGTGCGGGCTTTTACAGTCGCATTGGAAATTGCGTCTGCTCCCTGAATGATCTTAATCACATTGACATTGTTATTGTCAGAAACTGTATAGTTCAATGTTCCTGTTTCTTTTGCCGGAACAAATGCTGTAGACAAATCAGCATCTACCATGTATGCATATTTTCCGTTTCTTGTATCCAGACAGTCACTTTCAAATGTCGGGTCGTTCACTGTCGGCATATACTCACCGCCATTGATCTCAAATTCCTGGAATCTCACCCATTTATCTGAACCTACTTTTGTTCTTGTAATCTCAAACTTGATAAAACGAGCTTTCTGGTTGATATTTTCTTCCAATTTTGCATTGTAAGAAGTCTCATGTAACGGAAGTACATCATTGATATTATCTTCGTTTGAAGCTTCGCCTTCATTTTCTTTATCCTGATTACCGATTGTCATCACATCTGTCCACTTTTGACCATCTGTTGATACTGAAATCTTTGCGTGATGTGGGAAATCAATCTCACTGTCTCTACATACTACTTTCAATGTCTTCAGGTCAATTGTCTGTCCCAGATCATAGACAAATTTTGCGCCCTGATTTTGGCTTCCCTGATAGATAACCTGTGTCGTGCGGTCTCCGTCAAACAGGTTTGTTGCCGGATTGCTTGCCGCCTCACCGATTGCAAACGTTGTCTGATCAGCTACAAGTGATTTTTCATAAATCTCAAATGTCTTCAATGACAACTTCTGAATATCGAATGTTTTCTTCGCATCTGTCTTGTTGATGAGACGTACATAACGTGCATCTACATCAAATTCTCTGAAAGCAATCCAGCTCTCCTGATTTTCCTGATTTTCCAGACGAAGATACTGTGCCTCGATGTTTTTGTCCGAAAGATCTACCTGAATATGTCTTGTATTTTTAAACGGCTCTACACCCGGAATATCCTTCCAGTCTGTTCCATTTACTGAATACTGCAATTTTACATTCTTGAAGTAATCACCATCATTGCCATTCTTACCCTGTAAAATATCAATTTTACCTAACGTGATTGGCTGTGATAATTTCACTCCGACATAGTCACCTTTGATTGTAGTATTTGCCGGATTTCCATTCTGTCTTACATTATACCAGATTGATGTCTGTGTATTTTCGTCAATCAAGTTACTTTCTTCTCCTTGATATGGAGCCCATCCGTCCTGTGTACGGATGACTTCTTTCGTAAACTCAACTCCTGTCTCCGGTGTTGTGGATACTTTGAATTCTCTCATAGATGGCCATTTATTGCCTGAGCCTTTTTGTGTACATTCATAACGTACTGCCACAACATTCTCAATCTCGATACCGGATACATCTACACGCTCATCCAAAAACATGTTTTTGGATATTTTTCGACATACTTTTGGATATTTTCATAGTTAATTTCCTGTTTCCTTTAATTTTGACTCATCTGTAGTTTGTGCGTCAATACAGACTGCATGGATGGCAAGCCGCTTGCTGTATCCGTTCCCTGTACAGGTAGAAAGTGTCAGTATCTTGTTACTGGTCTGCGGCTTTACTCCTGTATCAACATCGGAATCTTTTATCATCTGGTCGATAAATTTCTGATACTCTTCGCCCGGCTGGTATCCTACTTTGTATACATCACCGCCATTGACTGCATCCTCATAAGAGAAGATTCGATAACGGTAGGCGGTTGTCTCAGAATATACAGTGAAGTATTGATTCTCTTTCCAGAAACCGTCATCCTTATATTTTTTCAGGCTCCCGAACATGCTTCCGTCATTCATATTATGACCGTAGATAATGTTGTAATAATCCGAAAAATCAGATTTGTTAAGGCCTTCCAAAAAGATACATCCTGCGATGTGACTGTTGCCATGCAGGTCGGTTCTCAGATATTTCTGATTGTCTCCTGAATACAGAATTGGATAATTGATGCCAAGTTCATCCTGATTATCAAACCGTATCCATCCGATGACATCTAGATTCTCAGCTTTCAACTTGTCAAACTCTACTTTTACATCTGTAGCCCACCAGTCTTTTTTCTTCTGCTTTCCATCATCTGGTTCGGACTCATCATTTACATACTCTTCGGCAAGTTTGTCATAATCTCTGGCAGATTTCCATCGGTCGATGTATGGGGGCAGGATATGCATAAGTGCTACCCCGATCAAAACCACTGCCAATATGATCCATATCAGCCATCGGTATGAGCTTTTTTTCTTCATGTTGTCTCTCCCATTTTTCCTGTTAGTTCTCTCGAACCACTATCGTCATTATGGAATGTGTGGTCAGAATTGTCAATCTTTTTCTTCTGGCGTACTGTCTGTTGCCCGTCCGTCTGCCCCTATCTGTCTATCTGCTCCTGTTTCTCCATCTGCTTCTGCCTGTCCGTCTACGAGGTCGTAGCTCATATCGAGTAAATCCAGAACTTTTGAATCGCTGACAGAACCGTCCAGCGGAACTGCCAGCCAGTGCTTCTGATCCATGTGCTTTGCCGGAGCAAGATGGTACATTTCGATGTAGTTGCCTATCATGTCCGGCTCTGCCTGAACTTCCATGAAAGTTGTTCTTTCGGCTGATTGGTAAAAGATGACATAAGGTGCGGCAGTTCTTGGGTTTTTGAAGATGGTGACGGGGTATCCGGATTTGGTGATGGTGTCTGGATGGACGGGGTATTGCTTTTGGATGTATGTGAATATTTCTTGTTGGTTCATGGGGATTCCTTCTTTTTTCTAATGAATGGATGACCTCTTGCCATCCATTATCATTTATTATAACTTTTCTGATTCGCTTATTACAATAGCTTTTTTAACAAGTCTCTGTTTTTGAAGCAAAAGAAAACTACCAGTTTTTTCCTCTGATAGTTTTCCATTCCTTCTCTATACCATTTATATTTATTATTATTCTGATTCATTTTTAGTTGATTCTTTTATCTTCTCAACTAATTTTTCTACCTCTTTTTCACTATAGCCAACACATTCTATTCCATTAGCTTTAAAACTTTTCGAATCATTTCTCTTTATAAATGCAATAATAATCTTACAAAGTTTTTCTATTAAAACAACAGCCGTACCTGTTTCCAAAAAGTAATATAAAAGATCGAAACCATCAAACCCATTTTGTTCAAATTTTTCAACCTTAATATCTTCTATTTCTTCCAACGCTGAATCTAATTGACTGATTGTTTCTTCATTCGTATAAGCTACTTCAAGTTTAATTTTCATTTTCTTACCTCCAATTTAACAATTTATATATATCTTGATCTGATAATTTTTCACAAGTATCAGATGAGAATATATTCTTCCAATATTCAAGAGCCTTTTCATTAAAAAAATAAGAATACAACATATTTTCAAGATTATAATTGTCCTCAAAACCATTATAATTCCATAGATTTTCATCTTCGTAATCTTGCAAATCTTGTTGTATGATTTGTATTGCAGAAATAACTTCAAAAAGATACATCCTCATTGATATCGCCTGTTGATGAATATTTACTTCATCAATATTGCAATTACACTTTTGCCAAAAAGTCTTTAATGAAATCAATATAGAATTATAATAATTCACGATACGAATTGTTTCTGAACATTTAGTAATAATCTCTTTTTCTGAATATTTCTTTTCCCAAACCTTTCTATATACCGAGATACAATTATTAAATGAATATGTATCACATAACAGTTCTTCTTTCAAATCAGTATCTGACATTGCAGAATTAATCATTTCTAATAATTCTGATTTACTTTTCAAATATTTTTCTTTACAATATGATTCATCATAATTCTCATAAAGTCTATGTACTATATCTAGCATATCTTCTATATTCTTTAAATCAAATGCTTTTTGAACTTTATCATTCTCATATTTAAAATGTGTTTGTTCATGATTTTATAATACGTGGAAAAACATAATTTGTAGAAATCATTTTTATAGTTAATCCATAATTATTACAAACAGATTCTATCACCCTATCTATATGATCTGCTGTATATTCAGAACCATTATCACGTACAATACTATTTTCATATATAAAATCATCAATTGTCATTCATATCACCTTTTTCTAAACTCATCAATTATAAGGTCATCACAACTAATTGAATCATTTTTTATTTGTGCTTTTTATTTCCGCTACCAGTTCTTCATACTTACGTTCGTCAATGATATATTTCCGTTTAATCAGTATATAAGCAGCTCCTATAGAAATTACCGGAACAGCTACAATTCCAAGACGCAATATAAATCTTTGTCCGGCATCTGCTGTCTGGATAAATTTATCTGCCTGTACAATTACATTTTCCGAAGTAAGTTCTCCTATACCAGCTTTTATTTCTAATCCGGATATTTTCTGACTGATTGCATAGATATTGCTTATAATCAGTATTAACGCAACAATCGCCTGATCAACTGCACTGGCCAGCTTTGTTGCAAAAGATCTTACTGCTGAGATAATACTGTCATGTCGTTCATGAAACCGGACTTCATCATACTCTATAGTATTATTTAACATGACAATCATCGTCATATTGAATGCCCCCTGTGAAAAGAAGATCAGGAAACCGATGATATTCAGTAAAACAACACTCTTTGGTAAAATGTAGCCTACACTCATAAAAAGCATATACCCAATGACTGTAATGACGGTAGCTGCAGTTATAATCTGATTTCGTGTGAATTTTGAGGAAAGCCACGCAAAAGATGCCTCTGATATCAGCGTTCCTAATCCATACATAATTGTAAACCAAAATACAAGACTGCCACCTACAGAATATCCAAATTCAAAATAAAAGAAATTCATTCCAATCATAATCAGAAGACCATTTCCGATTTGGAATAATAAACATGCAATTCCAATCACTATCAACTGATCATTCCTCAGAAATATATGAAACATATCTTTTAATGACAGTGTTCTCTTCTTTTCCGGCCGTTTTCTCTCTTTTACTCCAAACACTGTAAGAAGCTGGAAACCAATAAAACAAAAAGCAATCACAATCGCAGCCGTCCGATACGCCATAATCGCATTTCCTGCTACCATATCAGGGAGCAGACCCGCAACAGAAAACTGTCCGATACAGATAAAAATTCCCTGTACGGTTACCAGCCAGTTCCGTTCTCCCGGATCTGATGTAAGACTCGGCAGCATTCCCCAATAGGCAATATCATTCATTGTGTAAGTCATTCCCCATAAAAGATATCCCACTCCAAAAAATGCGACAAATCCCCATCCTTCCGGTCTTACTGTAAACAGGCAGATAATTACCAGGCTGTTTAAAATTACTCCTATAAAAATCCAAGGTTTAAATTTTCCGGCTTTCAAATGCGAATTTTCAATAATAATTCCCATCATTGGATCATTAATGGCATCCCACAGCAGACACACTACCATAATTGCTGATATTACTGCATATTGGGCAACTGTCAGTTTCATCGTATACTGAATATATGTAAGAAGAAACATAGAGACGAGTGCATACGCCATATCTCTTCCGGTTGCTCCTATACAATAGCTCCATTTTGTGCGTTTATCCAATTTATTGTTTTCCATATACGACCCCCCTCTCTCTATTTCTTCAGCAGTCTTTTAAAAGCCTGCAAATATTTTTTATTTGCATTGTAAACTAACATATCGATTAACTTCGGAGTTGCAATTCCACCACTGGTTGCAATCAGACCTTCCAGATTTCCTTCTTCGACTCCCATTTTTACCATTTTAAAGGCCGGGTCCCGCTCTGATTTTCCCCGAAGCATAATCTTAAGTCCGATATGTACGATTCCACGAACAAATTTTCCAAACATTGAGACATTTACCACATCCTGATAGGAATCGTAAACCGTATACTCTCCACGCTTTTTTTCTTTGTCATGTTTTGGTTCACCGCCTAATAGCTGATAAAACTGTTCTGCACTGATTTCCATTCCATGTGGCTGCTCTCTAAAATAATCCGGAAACAGTTCTCTTTCATTTCTAAAATAACTATTTCCTACTACTTCTATATTCGCCTTTAATTGCAAATCATGTACCGATGCTCCGATACAGATCTGATATTTACCGCTTAACATGGAAAAGGCTTTTTTCTCTACATCATAGACGGAAAAACTTCTTTCATCCAGCTCTAGTATAACTTCTTTTTCTTCTCCCGGATGCAGATATATTTTTTGAAATCCCTTTAATTCTATATGGCTTCTGATAACATCTGATTCGTTCGGGCAGACATATAACTGTGCTATTTCTGCTCCACTCACTTTTCCGATATTTTTAATTTTAAAACGAATTTGTATCTTTCCACCACTATACACTTCCGATACATTCAATTCCGAATAGGAAAAAGAAGTATAGGAAAGTCCATAACCAAACGGATATTTTACCGGAACATGGAATGTCTCATAGTAACGATAACCCACAAAAATACTTTCCCTGTATTCTACATCATCATTCGGAGGTGCAAAATATCTCCATGCAGGAGTATCTTTTTCTGAAAACGGAATTGTCTCTGCCAATTTACCGGATGGATTCACTTCTCCACTGATTAAGTCAGCAACAGATTCTCCTACAGCCTGTCCTCCGAGGTACATGTGAAGAATTGCTCCTACATTCTTTTCAAAACTAAAATCCATAGGTGCACCACCAAAACTAATTGCTGCAATATTATCTTTTCCAACAGTTTCTGCAATTTCAGCCAACAGCTTTTCCTGATTTTGAGGGATTTTAAGATTTTTCCTGTCGTATCCTTCTCCTTCGTAAGATTCTGTAAGACCGATAAAATATAGAATCACACAATCTTTTTTTCTATATTCCTGTTTCAGTTTTTCTATCGTATCCTGTAGTTGCTTTTCTCCTAATTCTTCCTTTTCATTCTGATATCCCTGTATATAAGTTACCTGATATCCTTTTTCACGTATTGCTTCAATCGCATTTGTCATCTCCGTCGGCTGGATATGACTGCTCCCACCTCCCTGAAACCGCATCTGCCTGGCAAGCTCTCCAATAATGATTACCTTCTTCTCTTTTCCAATTGGCAAAACACTATTATTTTTCAAAAGTACTGCACTTTCATTTTCCAGTTTACGTGCCACCTGATTCTGTTCTTCCATATCTACCTCATAATTTTCTTCTATATTTTTATGAAGTGATACAAAATTCTGCAGAACATTCTTAGTCCAGTTATCCAGTTCCTGATCCGTAATCCGGCCATCCTTATACGCTTCTTTTAACACATCTGTGTGGAAGCCTTTCGGATCTGGCATTTCCAGTGTCAGACCATTTTTCATACAGCTTACAATATCATTTGCTGCTCCCCAATCCGACACCACACCACCTTGATATTTCCATTCTTTTCTCAGAACATCTGTCAGTAAGTATTTATTTCTTGCTCCAAATTCGCCATTAATCCTGTTGTATGAAGCCATTACAGATGTCGGTTTTGCTTTTTTCACAACTTCTTCAAAAGCCGACAGATATATTTCCCTAAGAGTTCTTTCATCAATCTGGCTATTGGATGTCATTCGTCTTGTTTCCTGTGAATTAACAGCATAATGCTTTAAACTCGTACCTATCCCAAGACTCTGTACCCCTTCGATATATCCCGTTGCCAGCTTTCCTGTCAAATACGGATCTTCACTGAAATATTCAAAATTTCTTCCGCATAAAGGAGAACGCTTGATATTGATTCCGCAGCCTAGCACAATGGATATCTGCTCTTTTTTTGCTTCTTTCGCAATCGCTTCACCCATCTTTTTAACAATAGCAGGATTCCAACTGCAGGCTATTGCACTTGCAGTTGGAAAACAGGTTGCTGGCTTACTGGTTTCAATATCCCCAACCTTTTCCTGCTCCTGTTTTCGAATCCCATGTGGTCCGTCTGTCATCATAATAGAGGGGATTTTCCCATTACAGTCATAAGTATGCCAGTCACCAACACCGCCTAAAAGCCGGATTTTTTCATCTATTGTTAACTGTTCACATATTTTATCAATGTTCATGGCTTATCCCCTCTTTCAAAGTCCATATCTAATGCCAATATTCTGTCGAAGTTGTTATCCATTGTGATTCATCTCTGCTTGGATATGTATCTGAGTATTTCTCTGCACGTTCTATCATTCTGATATACGCTTCAGCCGAATTAAATGTTGCATTAATATCCACAATATCGCTATTGGTTGACATTTTATTCCAGAAATCTGGTACTAAACCATAATGTGCAACACCACGATCACCATTGACATCAAATGTGACATTTCCTGTAGTTTGTTTATTAACCTTTGCTGTTACTCCATCCGCATAAATTCCCGGATATAAATCTGTAAAAGTGTCATAATCAACTGTATCGAAACTTTCTTGTACTTTATCAAAGTTCGGTAACATGCATGCACCATTAACATCGCTTCCATACGGTATTCCAAGAATCATGTCATCTGACTCATCATCATTCATGTTATACCATGTAGTCGGCACTTCGTATGGTCCGTCATATTTAAAGTAATTTTGATTATCTAATATTCCTGTAGTCGGTGTTTCTGAATTATTACTCAGTTCTATCATATATTCCAGATAATCCGTTGCACATCTCTGATGTCCTGTTGTTGTTTCCCACATCATAGGTGATATAATTCCACCAAGCTGATATATTTTTATCATACGTGGAATATCCAATTGTTCCCATGCCTCATCTTCTGGATTAAACATATCCAAAATTCTTGTATGAGAACATATAATTCCCGGATATTTTTCTTCCCATACGATATCCAAGGTATCATTTAAGGACTTGTCACTCATGTGATCAAGTTCTATAATCATGTGTCTGTTTATCATCTGATGAATCATCCATTTTCCAGTCTCTGTAAGTCCCTCAACATTGGCATGTCCCTGTGCATCTTCTGGAAGATCTGCTTTCGGCTGTTTGTAGAATACTCTTGGATTGGTGCTTACCTCTGGTTGATAAAATCTGATGTTTTCAGGTAATTCATAATACTGAATATTTCCCCCTGATATAACTGACATCCACCGAAACCGTTATTCAATGCATGTATCATATAAAAACTTCTTATTCCCAGATCATATACTTCATCCAATTGCTTTTCTATATTTTCCAGACCTGTGTTCATTTCTTCTTCTGTGATTTCTCCAGCATTATATTTTCCAACAAAATCCGTATCTGCACCAAAAATTGTGTCTACTTCAATTCCTAAGAATACAGCCATTTTGCCCTGACTGATCACATCTCTTGCCTGTTCGGATGATGTTACAATTCTAAACCATCCTTCATTCGGTCCACCGCACTGTGCATCTATATAATCCTGCATTTTATATACATACTCTATTTCCTGTCGGATTGCGTCCATATCATTTGTTACGCCATTTTTATAAGGCGGAAGTGCATTGGTAACTTTTCCTAATATTTCATTATTTACGCACTGATGTACCAGCACTCTTTGCCCCGCCAGATAGGAACGCTCCAGCCATTTATAGTATGTCTGTTCGTGGTTTGTAGAATAACTTGTAGGCCAGTAACTAAAATTTGGATATCCCGATGTATTATGTGTCGTTGCACCATCTACTGCTTTTCCCCAAATATCATACGCTCCATTTACTCCATGCAGATCCGTACAATCATTGAGTGCATCTGCAATTCCCAGGGGACTAAATGCATCTCCATTAAATACAACTTCTCCTGATCCTTTGTTATGACACAAATGTGCATGAGTATCTGCTGTTCCGATAATGTTTTCACCACTTGACGGTCTCGCCATCACGTTCGATGTCGTTATTGGATTCCCATCCCCGTCATAAAAATAAATATTTATATCTGCTTCCGGAAACGGATTATTTCCTTCTGTAAGTTCCAGTTCAAACCGGCATGTATCATCCACATTGTCTTTCCAAACCAGTGAAGTTCCCTTAATTCCAACATATTTCTTTTTAACATAAGAATAAAAAGAAAAGGAATTATCTTCATACTGCTCTACTTTAAATCGCGTCTTATCTGACAATGTCGTATTTCGGACAATTGCATTAAAAGTGTTATATGTGAGATACTTGCTATCCTGATCAAAAAGAATATATTCTCTCAAGTCAGATGCTTTAAAGTAGAATGTCATTCCACTATCGGCTGTATCTGCCTGAGCTTCATATCTTGCTTTATTTCCAAGCAAGTATTTCCCATTACTGATAGACTTGATTTTAAAATAATGATTGGCCAGTGAATAAATACTTTGTTCCGAAGAACTTTCTGTCTCTGCTGTTGCTGCATAACAATTACTTGGATATGCAAAACCACCAACAGAAGTTCCAACTAACAGCATTGCCAGTAAAAAAAATACTTCTTTTCGTTTCATAGCATCTATCTCCTCTCTCTTAATCTCTTAATTGCATTTTATCTATTTCCGGCATATAATTATATTGATTTATCGTGTTTTATGTCAATTTATCGTGTTTTTGACAGGAGGAATTACCTATGTATAAAATGAAGTCAGACATCAATTTTTCACTCACACATGAAATGTTGGAAAATGCAGAAAATGAACGGATACATACATCTTATGCACAGGAAAAAGCAATTCTCGAATGTGTTTCAAACGGAGATATTCACGCATTGGAGAATACCTATTATTCACTCCCAACAACTGTTTACGGAAAGATGACCTCTTCCAATTCCAAATTAAAATTACTTTTTTATGCAAGTATTGCTAATACAACTTTAGTTACCAGATATGCCATCGAAGGAGGACTTAATGAGGAAACTGCTTTTTCCTTAAGTGATGTATATATACGAAAAATGGAACAATGTACCGATGTTGACGCTTTAATGAAATTAAATGAACAGATGGCTATTGAATTTACGCTTCGTGTTGCTGAAGCAAAAAAGACGCCAAAAAACTACTATTCACCAGCTATTTCTCGCGTCATTGATTATATCTATCATGGTAAAAATAAAACTTTAACCTTAAATCAACTGGCATCTTTAGTTAATTTAACACCTAAATATCTGTCTGCCCTGTTCCATAAAGAAACCGAACAGACGCTTACTGTTTTTATCCATAAAGTTCTTATTGAAAAGGCACAGAATTTACTGGCACATTCCGACTATAGTCTGGGTGAAATCAGTACTTACTTGAATTTTTCATCTCAAAGTTATTTTATTTCTATTTTTAAGAGATACACTGGTATAACTCCCGGACAATATCGTAAAATGCATCGCCAGATTAGTTGGTAAAATAGAAAATAAAATAAGAATATCGATGATTAAACGTTACTATCGCCAGAACTTTTCTCGTCTTGAAGATAAAAGAAAGCTACCAGTTTTTCCTCTGATAGCTTTCCATTCATTCTTATTCTGTTGGGAACATCGCTGCTTCCAGCTTATTCATCTCTGTATCCGAAAGACCATATTTTCCTGAATTATCTTTTTCCACGGATACTTTTACAGTAACAGTTTTTCCATAACTGTTCTTTTCAAGACTCTTCTGGACACTTTCTGTTAATACGGCTGCAAAGACTTCCGGATCATTTCCATCCAATCCCTGCTTTATTTTTTCATTGCTTACCTCTGAAGAGCTTTGTTGCAATGTCTGAAATACATTGGATGTTCAACTTGTACACTTACTGTATAAACTCCATCCTCTTCTTTCACATCCTGTACTTTGTATTTTGCCAGTTTCTTTACTTCTGTCAGTTTTTCCGTATAATCAGCAATTCCTTTATCCGTAATGTTATCGGAATCATCAAATTGCTTTTGGATGCTCTCATTAAAATCCTCTTCGATTTCTTTCTTTGCATCTTTTTCCGAGAGTTCTAACAGATTCGCATAGTCCTTATATTCTCCATGATAGTATGCATCAAGAGAACTTTGGACGTAAGATTTGGCATCGAAGTCTGGTTGTTTAGAGCACGCACTAATTCCAATACTTAACATTATCGTTCCCAAAATCATTAGATACTTTTGTAAGTTTTTCATCCTGTTATCCTCATACTTTTACTTTACAAAAAAATCCACAAATTTTCCGGCCTTTGATGGCAGTTTAAATTTATATTCTTGTCCTTCATACTTGAAAGAAAACTTTCCACCAAATAATCCGGCTTTTCCTTGGATATTTTTCATATTTGGAATATAAATTTTTGCTAATTGTTTGCCATAAGAATTATCAATATTGGCTCGGTGAATATATAAAATATCTTCATATACACTCAGCAATACTAATCCCTTAACGCTCCCAATAAGACCACCTATTTTATTGCTAAGTGATGCATAAATGTAATTATTTTTTTCATCTAAAAACTTATCACTATATAATTGCTTTTCTATTTTTTCTAAATTCATAATTCTTTTTCCCTGTATTTAATATTAAAAACAGAAGGGTCTTTCCGGCAGTTTTTCAATTTTATATTTTTCGAATTTCATTCTATAGTTTGCTTCTAATACTTCATGATTACTAGCTTTTTTTTCCAATTCCAACATCCAATTTTTAAAACCACCATCTCGTACAAAATATCTTTCTTCTGGCCATGATTTTAATTCATTGTAAACCGTATGCAATGCATTATCAAAAAGTTCTTTTTTTCTTGTCCAGCTACTGATGTATACATAATCCTCATATTCTACAATTGTTCCTTTATTTGGGTTTTTAAAATATCGTTCATATCCATTCTTTACGTCCTCAAAAGTCACTTCCCCTTGTAACGGAATATATGCTTTTTGGATTAATTGTTGGGCAATTTGTTCACTATAAATTTCATGCATTTGCATATCCATCGATCGTCCTTCTATTTCTAAACTAGAAGGTAATACACTATAATGGCTGTATAGATTTCCCACTTTATATAAAGGCATATAAATCGTTCCATCCCCTATTATTTGCAAATAGAACCCGATAACTAAAGGACCTACTCTATTATCTATATCTAGCATACGCAATTTACTTAATTCAGGACAATATTTCTGCCAATCATTTGTAATTTTTCTTTTATATATTTTTGGTCGTTCCATATTTTCCTCTTTTCTAAGCTATTGCAACATATTTGTTGCAATAGCTCAAATCAATAATTTAATTAGGGTTAATTTCTATTATGTCCTCATTACTTAATCCTAAAGGTCCTTCCTTCTTTATTTTTTCAACTTGTCTTTTGGAAAGTCCTTTGCCAGGATTCTTTACAATTTGTAATCATATACCGTATTTGTGTCTTTATCATAAACATCTAATCTCGTACTTCTTTTCTCATTACCATTGATTCTAACATTATCTTTCCAATTTTTTTCAACTTCTAAATTGGTTCTCGACTTCATGTTATCTTGAGTTTGTCAATGTATTTTATCATGATTAGTACAGGTGGACAGCGTCAGGATCTTATAGACTGCCGAACATACTGCCATTATTCATGTTGTGTCCGTAAATGATGTTCAAAAGAAATTCTCCTCCGACTGTGTGACTGCGCAATCGGAGGAGGATTTTTTACCTACTGATTTTCATATTTATTCTCAAAATAATCTAAATATTTTTATATCAAACTAGAGCCTTTCTACTACAACTTTACAGCGTTTTTTATAAAATGCGATTCCATATGCGAGTATTTCGTTCCGTCCGTCCTCGCGTAATGCCTGGTCGTATCTTCGGTCTTTGATCTGTTCCAATGCCCTCTCGCATGCCTGATCCAGATTATTGAAAGAATTTGCATATTTCAACTCCATGATAATCCCTGCATCCGGATTCTTAGGTTTCACCAGAATATCCGCGAATCCATCTCCGGACTCTCTGTTCGATCTGACCGCCCAATCAGATTTGCTTTTCAGAATGCCAATCAAAATGCCATGATAGAATATTTCTTTTTCCTCATTCCGTGCCTTTGTATCCAGCACGCTGATTGTTTCCCCAAGGAACATCGTCAGTTCCTGTTCTATATCCTCTACTTTTCCTTCCAGAAATCCACAGTTGATTTTCTTTGTAGACGCCTGGTCATTTGCAACAACCCGGTCAAACCACTCCCGGATTTGAAGAACAAAAACTTCCAAGACTTCTTTATTTGGAATCACCAGCTTATACATTCCATTTTCAGACTCACCAAGCCGTGTGAGATATCCAGTTGTGAACAGTACACTCCACACATTTTCTGCGCTGTTATCAATCTCATCATAAGTCAGATCCAGCCGGATTCTCTTCTGGACAGCCTTTCCTGTAATCAACTGCTCGATTTCATCCCTGGTGGTCGTATCAGCCTTGTCTATAAAACGCTTCACAAGATCATTTCCACTGCTGTTGATCCAATACGCCTTTGGTTTTGCTTTTGAATCACTCATAAGATCATCGATGTAATTAATCACATCCCACGGACAGTAAATGTCCGCATTTCCAAAATGATACCCATCGTACCATTCTTTCATTTCTTCAAAATGGTCTTGTTGGTTGTAGGCTGCCAGAATCTTCTTGACGTCTTCAGTTGTAAATCCAAATTCTTCGTCATACTGAACATCATCGGCCGAATAAACTTTGAAGTTGTTCAGCCTGTAAAAATGCTTTCTTTTGACACACGAAGACAGCCTGTCAGTACAGCAAACTGCAGAAAACTGTTTGTTTTTAACGCCTGCCCGAATAAGCCTCGGATCAGCGATACCATTTCCTTATAATATCCATGCTGGAATGCTTTATCCAGAGGCACATCATACTCATCGATCAGAATAATGGCTTTCTGATCATAATGCTTATATAAAAGCTGTGCCAAAACTTTCAATGATGAAATCAAGAAACCTTTGTCTATACAATATTTCCCGTTTTGGATGATTGTGAAACCACGATACTGCTCCTTTTCTGTTTCAGAAAGTTTATCACTGTTTAATAAAAAAGGGAACCTTGCAGCCTCACTTCCAATGAGCTGAATTAATGCATTTTCAGCTTCATCATACGTCAACCCGTCAACATCTTTCATTGACAAAAATATCACCGGATACTTCCCCATATATTCTTCACAGAGTTTCTGATTCTCGGAAATATAAAGTCCCTCAAATAAGGTCTCATCTGTTCCTATTTCAAAAAAGTTCTTAAGCATGCTCATATTTAAAGTTTTTCCAAATCGGCGCGGTCTGGTGAAAAGGTTCACCTCGCCCCATTTTTGCAGAAGATGCTCAATAAGTTGTGTCTTATCTACATAATAAAAATGATTTTCTCGAATCTTCTTGAAATCATCAAAGCCAACTGGCAGTTTTTTTAAATTTTCCGTACAGATCACCTCCTCAATTGGTTATTATGAGTATAGCCTTTTTTTCAGTCGTCTGCAACAACTTCCCGGTTTGCTCTCGGCTTCTCTTTGGTTTCCATGATCATTCCTCACTTGTTTTCTGTGTATCTATACATACCGCATGAACTGCGAATCGTTTGCTGCTATCATGATCAGTACAGGTAGACAGCGTCAGGATCTTATTTCTTGACTTTGGTCTGATCCCGGTATCAAAATCCGAATTTTTCACCATCTCGTCAATGAACGTCTGGTATTCTTCCCCCGGCTGATAACCGACTTTATATACATTGCCGCCAACTACTGCATCCTCATAGGAGAAGATCTGATAGCGGTAGGCAGTGCTTTCGGTATAGACCGTAAAGTACTGGTTCTTTTTCCAGAAGCCTTCATCCTTGTATTTGTTCAGACTGCCGAACATACTGCCATTGTTCATGTTGTGTCCGTAAATGATGTTATGAAGGTCTGAAAAATCCATATCAGCCATCTATAAGAATTCTTTTTCTTCATGTCACGCTCCTATTCTTGTTAGTTGTACCAAACCTCTATCAGTTTCAGTCCCGAACCAGCCGGATTGCTTCATCGGCAGTCATTATTTCATACATGGTGTAATTTCTCCTTATCCCAAATATTCTTACCGTTCATTATACACTATCTCAGGAAATCAATCATCATCAATTTCAGGATCTCCAAAACGCTTCATAGGGTTAATGTGTCAATTATATTCTTTAATGCGTCTGCTGATTCTTTTAGCTTCAATGCTTCTTCTCCACTAAGATTAATCGGAATATCAGATTCAATTCCGTCTGCACCCACAATAACAGGCATACTTAATACAACATCATCAATCTCATATACTCCATGTATCATGTGTGATACAGGTAGGATTGATTTTTCGTCACGCATAATCACTTCACAGATACGTTTTACTGACATTGCAATTCCATAATATGTCGCATGCTTCTTGTTAATAATCTCATAGGCACTATTTTTGACGGCAGCTGCGATTTCCTCTGTGTTTTCCTTATGATTATAATGTCCTCTCATCTCACACATGTCACTAAGTGGAACACCTGATACATTGGCAGATGACCATGCCACAACTTCACTGTCTCCATGCTCTCCTACTATAAATGCATGCACACTTCGACTATCCACTGATAAATGCTGTCCAAGCTTGCTTCTAAGTCTTGCACTGTCAAGAACTGTTCCTGAACCGATAACTCTCTTCTCCGGAAGTCCTGACAGTTTGATTGCAACCTGTGTCAGAATATCCACAGGATTTGCTACAACCAGAAGGATTCCTCCAAAATCTCTTTTGGCGATTTCCGGAATAATGGACTTAAATATTGCCACATTCTTATTTACCAGATCAAGTCTTGTTTCTCCAGGCTTTTGCCCTGTGCCTGCTGATATAATAACAATCGTAGCATCTGCCACATCATCATAGTCACCGACATATATCCTCATAGGGCTGGCAAACGGTATTCCATGACTGATATCCATAGCCTCTCCCTCTGCCTTATTCTTATCCGCATCTATTAACGCAATTTCAGTAAATAATCCATTCTGCATAAGCGCAAATACAGATGCTGAGCCTACGAATCCGCAGCCTATCATAACTGCCTTTTTTGAATTTGATTTTTTCTTATTCATGCAACCATTCCTTCCTTTTGTTTTTCATCTGCTTAATTCCTGCAGCATTTTTTCAGGATCATCCGCTGCTTTTACTTTATCATTAGCTTTTACTATTATTCCATGTTCGTCAATAAAATATGTTGTTCTGATCACACCCATGGATACTTTTCCGTAGTTTTTCTTTTTTACTTTCTTTCCAAGATATTCGCTTAATTTATGTAATTCTCCATTCTGATCCGGTAATTCAAAATCTGGTGCTTTTGTTCCTACTTCTAACATTTTCTGGAGAACACTGTCTGTAGCTGTAATACATCCGTGAAGAGGCAAGAAGGATGTTGACAACATAAACTGTCCGTATCCGGACAATTGAAAAAGCGTGCTTGTTATCTATACAACTAACAAGCACGCTAAGAAACAAAGTTAAATCAAATTTCTTTCTTCCACCCCTATCACACAATCCAGCTCCTGATACTCTGCCGGGCAGCCATCTGTCAGAATCTTTGCATTCACAAAAGCAGAAAATGTCACAGAACTGATACATCCGAATTTCGAATGATCTGCAAGAATATATCGATTCTTACATCTCTCAATCGCTGTTTGTTTCACCAGGGCTTCATTCGCATCTGGTGTTGTGAATCCTTCTGCTTTTGTGATTCCATTTGCTCCAAAGAAGCCTTTCGTAAAATGATACTCCTGCAGATTCTTCATTGCCTGAGCACCGATCACTGCTTCTGTAGAACTCTTGAGTTCTCCGCCAATCAGAAACACTTTGATTCCCTTAGCTGCCAGCCTCTGTGCATGTGAAACAGCATTTGTCACAAAAACTGCATTGGTATATCCAAGAACATCAATCATATAACCTGTCGTTGTTCCTGCATCGAGATAAATAAAGTCTTCCTCCTCGATCAGTTCTGCCGCATATTGCGCGATTTTCCTTTTCTCTTCCACATAGAGTTCGCTCTTCTGCTCAACTGTCGGTTCATAAGCAGAGACAGTGCCTTCATCTTCTAGCGCAACCGCTCCGCCAAATACCTTGATAAGCTTTCCGGCTTTATGAAGTGCAGTAATATCTCTTCTTACCGTAGACTCTGATGTGTCTAAAATCTCTTTCAGTTCTGTCGCTGTGACACTTTTCTTCTCTTTCAGCAAATCCAATATAATCTGATATCTTTGTTCTGTAAGCATTTTAGTATCTCCTTTTAAAAAAGAACCTGAAGCCATGAATCTCAAGCATCCGCTTCCAGATCCACAACTTCAGGTCCTGATTCTTATATTTCTTTTATTGGTTTTGACAGATTATTTTATTCGGCATTTCATCCAAATGATTATTGCTTTATGCAACTTTCTTCTTAAGGAGTCCAAGCAGTACTGCGGAGATGACTGTTCCTACTACGAGGGAAACAAGATACATTACTGCATTTCCAACAACCGGGAATACGAAGATTCCACATGTGGTGCCATCAGTGTACATCCAAACAGCATTGACATTCCACCGGCAATTGCTGAACCGATGATACAAGATGGAAGTACATGCAGCGGATCAGATGCTGCAAATGGGATTGCTCCTTCTGTGATAAATGCAAGACCCATGATAAAGTTTGTCGGACCTGCATCTCTTTCTTCTTTTGTAAACTTATCCTTAAACAACAGTGTGGAAAGGGCGATGGCACATGGCGGAACCATTCCTGCAACCATAACTGCTGCCATAATATCATAATTACCAGCTGCGATTGATGCTGTACCGAATACATAAGCTGCCTTGTTGAACGGGCCACCCATATCGATGGACATCATTCCTCCAAGAATCAGTCCTAATACTACTTTACTTGAATCTCCCATACCTGTCAATGCATTATTCAGGCCTGTGTTGATTCCACCCATGATTGGCTCGATTACAAACATCATCGCAAGTCCGATCAGGAGAACACCGATCAATGGATAAATAAGTACCGGCGCGATTTTTTCCAGTGCATCCGGAAGCTTGTCGCATACTTTACGGAGAAGTACAATGATATATCCTGCAAGGAATCCGGCTACAAGAGCTCCGAGGAATCCGGATTTTCCGCTTGCTGCCATCATACCGCCTACAAGACCAACTGCAAGCGCCGGTCGGTCACCGATTGCCATTGCGATAAATCCTGCAAGTACCGGAAGCATGAATCCAAATGCTGTTCCACCAATCTGTTTAAATACTGCTGCAACCGGAGTGATCATACCAAAGTTTGCTCTCTGATCAGCCGGAAGTGCATTCAGATCTACGCACAATCCGTCAATCAGAAATGCGATTGCGATCAGTATACCACCGCCAACAACGAGTGGAAGCATATGAGAAACACCATTCATCAGCTGCATGTAAATCTGATGTCCGACACCGCCGCTTTTCTTTCCTGTAGAAGAAGATGCTGCAGCCGGATTGTTTCCGTGGAAGACCGGAACATTTCCGGCTTTCGCCTGAGCTACCAGTTCATCTGCTTTACTGATTCCGTCTGATACCTGACAGATGATTACTTCTTTCCGTCAAAACGATCCATCGGAACCTGTGTGTCTGCTGCAACGATAATACAATCCGCATCAGCAATTTCCTGGTCTGTCAGCACATTTTTCGCGCCGCCGCTTCCTCTTGTCTCGATTTTCACGAAACAGTCGGCAGCTTTTGCTGCTTTCTCGATTCCTTCTGCTGCCATATAGGTATGAGCGATACCTGTCGGGCAGGCTGTTACTGCAAGAATCTTGAAATCACTCTCTGCATTTCCTGTATCTGCCAGCTGCTCATCAATGTCAGCTCTCTCATCATCTGCTTTATCAATAATAGAAAGGAATTCCTCCGCAGAGGTTGCATTTCTCAGAGCTTCTGTAAACTGCTCATCCATCAGCATCATTGACAATTTACTAAGTACTTCCAGATGAACGTTATCTTCTGTATTCGGTGCCGCAATCAGGAATAAAAGTGTTACCGGATCTCCATCCAGAGAATCGAAATCAACACCATTTTTAATTACCATTGCTGCAAGTCCCGGCTTGCTTACGCAATCACCTTTTCCATGTGGAATAGCAATTCCCTCACCAATTCCTGTTGTGCTTTCCTCTTCTCTTAAGTAAACCTGTTTTCTGTAGGCTTCTGTGTCATTAATCTTACCACTTGCACACATCAAATCCACGGCCATATCCAAAGTTTCCTGCTTATTCGCCGGATTCTTGTCAAAGGCAATGCTTCTTTTATCGAGCAAATCTGTAATCCTCATCCTACCGCTCCTCCTTTACAACCTGTTGATATACTCCGGCAATCTCCTCTTTTGTTGCCAAATTCTCTGAAAATGCACTTGCACTTCCTGATGCAACTCCCATGTGGAATGCATGTCTGTATTCATGTTTCTCCATCCAGCCTGCCATAAATCCGGCTACCATAGAGTCTCCTGCTCCAACACCGTTTTTTAATTCCCCTTTCGGCGCCGGAGTGTCATAAACACTTCCATCTTCTGCTACAAGAACGGCACCTTCTCCTGCCATGGATACAAGAACATTTCTTGCTCCTTTTTCCTGCAGTTTCTTTGCATATGGTACAACAGATTCTCTTGTCAGAAGTTCCACATCAAAAATCTCTCCAAGTTCATGATTGTTCGGTTTTATTAAAAATGGATGATATTCAAGAACGTTCAACAGCAGATCTCTCGTTGCGTCTACAACGATCATGACACCTTTGCCATCAAGCTTCGCCATAATCTTCTGATACATGTCATCCGGCATAGATGTTGGAATACTTCCTGCCAGAAATAGAACATCACCTTCTCCAAGTTTGTCAAGCTTCTCCATCAGCTTCTCTACATCTTCCGGAGAAATCACCGGTCCACTTCCGTTAATCTCTGTTCCGTCGATTGATTTTAACTTCAGGTTGATTCGAGATACACCTTCATTGATCTCAATAAAATCAGATGCAACTCCCATCTCTTTGAGTCTTCTTTCAATCTCTTTTCCGGTAAATCCGGCTAAAAATCCAAGTGCAGTATTCTCGATACCAAGATTACCAAGCACTGTAGAAACATTGATGCCCTTTCCACCTGGAAGGATCAGCTCTGAACTCGTTCGATTCGTAAGTCCAAGCTTAAAGTCCTCAACAGAGACAATGTAATCCAATGACGGATTAAATGTTACTGTGTAAATCATTTTGCTCCTCCTTCTCTCAATCCAGTCACTTCAAACTGCTGCCACAGTTTATTTGCAAGCTTTATTCAGTCAAACTCGGTCAGTCTCGATAACCTGCTTTCATTTCTGACTGCTTGTTTTTCTTTATGTTTGTATTATACGTTCAAACTCGGTCATAGTCAATCAAACTAATCAACAAAATTTATGACTGTTTTTGGTGGAATTTGCACAATTTTAGTTTTATTTTAAAATAAGAACTCTGCCAGCACACAATTGCTGACATCCATCCCCCGATGCGTCAGTCGGATTCGATCTCCACTAAATTCCAGCAATTGTTCTTCTTCTAATTTATCAAGAATTTTTCCATAAACATCATCCACATTCTTTCCAAAACAGTTCTGAAAATCTGTTCTCGAAACTCCCTCTACTTTTCGAAGCCCCAGATACATGAACTCTTCCATCTGCGATTCCACGGAAAGAATTTCTCTGTCAATAAGAATCGACTCGCCATTTCTAATCTTTTCAATATATGCTTTCCGATCTCGAATATGATCAAACCGCTCTCCTTTGATCAATGAGGAGGACCCTGCTCCAATCCCAAGGTATTCCGTTCTGTCCCAGTATCCCAGATTATGTCTGCATTCTTTCCCTGGCTTTGCATAATTAGATATCTCATATCGATGCATTCCTGCTTCTGCGAGTCTTAGTATTGTCAACTCTCCCATCGCATATTCTTCTTCCTCAGATGGAAGTTTCCATGCACCACAATCTAACTTTCCTTTTTCATACCAGTCATAGAATACAGTACCTTCCTCTAAGATCAAACTATATGCGGATATATGTTCCGGCTCAAGTGCCAGAACTTTTGAAAGTGTATCTTCGTAGCTTTCTATCGTCTGTCCCGGAAGTGCGGACATGAGGTCTATGTTTCGGTTTTTGAATCCAGCCTGTTCTATCAGTTTCCAAGTCTCAAGGAATTCTTCAAATGTATGGATTCTTCCTAGCATTTTCAGTTCTTCATTTTGTGCCGACTGAAGTCCAATACTCAGTCTGTTCACCCCTGCTGCTTTCATGGCATGAAGTTTCTCGATATCAACTGTTCCCGGATTCATTTCCATTGTGATCTCTGCATTCTCATTTACTGAAAATGTATGATAAATTGCATTAAAAATCTGTTCTATCTGTTCCGGTGTCAGAAGAGACGGTGTTCCGCCTCCCAGGAAAATGGTCTGAACTTCATACTCTCCATATAATTCCTGATAACCCTGAATCTCCTGAATCATAGCACTGACATAAGCTGCCTGCTCTTCCTCTGTTCCACTTGCTGAGAAAAAATCACAATAATTACATTTTCTTACGCAGAACGGAATATGGAGATATAATTCTAAATTTCTCTTTTTCATCTTTAAATACAGAAAGATACTGTCTGATAAAAACAGTATCTTTTCCTTCCTTCTTTTATCTAGTTTTCATCCAGCTTCAGGACACTCATGAATGCACTCTGTGGATCTCTACGTTTTCCAACCTGACGCATTCTCTTCTTTCCTTTCTTTTCTGCTTTTAAGCAGTTTCTTCTTACGTGAAATATCACCGCCGTAACATTTTGCAAGAACGTCCTTACGCATTGCCTTAACTGTCTCTCTCGCAATAATCTTACTTCCGACTGCTGCCTGGATCGGAATCTCGAAAAGCTGTCTTGGAATCTCTTCTTTCAGCTTCTCGCACATCTTTCTTCCACGCTCATAAGCGCTTCCTTCGAATACAATAAAGGAAAGAGCATCCACTTCTTCTTTGTTAATCAGAATGTCAAGTTTGACAAGCTCGGAACGTACATAGCCAAGCATCTCATAATCAAAAGATGCGTATCCTCTGGATCTTGATTTCAATGCGTCAAAGAAATCATAAATAATCTCGTTGAGTGCAGATGATATGTCAACACGGCTCTTGTCTCTTCAATATATTCCATTCCCTGATAGATTCCACGGCGTTCCTGACACAGATCCATGATCGCTCCGATGTACTCGGATGTCACCATGATCTCTGCCTTTACCATAGGCTCTTCCATATATTCAATCTCTGCAGGATCCGGCATGTTTGTCGGGTTTGTCAGATCGATCACATCACCGTTTGTCTTATGGATCTTGTAAATAACACTCGGTGCTGTTGTAACAAGATCAAGGTTGTACTCTCTTTCCAGACGTTCCTGAATGATCTCCAGATGAAGGAGTCCTAAGAATCCACAACGGAATCCGAATCCAAGTGCTACCGATGTCTCTGCCTCAAACTGAAGCGCAGCATCATTAAGCTGCAGTTTCTCAAGTGCATCTCTCAAGTCCGGATACTTTGCTCCGTCTGCCGGATAAAGTCCGCAATATACCATCGGATTTACTTCTTATATCCCGGAAGTGGTTCTGCACAAGGATTCTCTGCATTCGTGATCGTATCTCCGACACGGGTATCCTTTACATTCTTAAGACTGGCTGTGATATATCCTACCATTCCTGCTTCAAGTGCGTCACATGGAATGAACTGTCCCGCTCCAAAAGTTCCAACTTCTACAACTTCTGCTTTCGCACCTGTTGCCATCATAAGCATCGGTGTACCTTTTGACCGTACCTTCCTTGATACGGCAAAATACAATAACTCCCTTGTAAGAATCGTACTTGGAATCAAAAATCAGTGCCTGAAGCGGTGCATCCGGATCTCCGACCGGTGACGGAATCTGCTGTACAATCTGCTCGAGAACTTCATGTACATTCAGTCCTGTCTTAGCAGAAATCAGTGGTGCATTCTCCGCATCGATTCCGATCACATCTTCTATCTCTTCTTTTACACGCTCCGGCTCTGCGCTTGGTAGATCAATCTTGTTGATAACCGGCATAACATCCAGATCATGATCCAGTGCAAGATATACATTCGCAAGCGTCTGTGCCTCAACTCCCTGTGCTGCATCAACAACAAGAATTGCTCCATCACAGGCTGCCAGACTTCGGGATACCTCATAGTTGAAATCGACGTGTCCAGGTGTATCGATCAAGTTGAAAATATACTCTTCTCCGTCATCTGCCTGATATACAGTACGGACTGCCTGTGCTTTGATCGTGATTCCACGCTCTCGCTCCAGATCCATGTTATCGAGAACCTGTGACTGCATTTCTCTGCTAGTCAAAAGTCCTGTCTGCTCAATGATACGATCCGCCAGTGTAGACTTACCGTGATCGATATGTGCTATAATACAAAAATTTCTAATATGACTCTGATCAATTGTTGACAATACTTCTTACCTCCATCTATCTTTCTGAATGTTTTACAATAAAAAGTTCTACCGCAAGATTGTCTGTCAGCAATCCTGTCTTTACATCCTGCTCCAACTGTGCCCCTTCTTCCATTACACGGCGCAGCTGTCCCATCTTAAACCGCTTCGCCTGTTCCATGTTCTTTCCTGCCACAAATGGATGTAAGCCTGCTTTAGACGCAATCTCTTTTCTTCCATACCCCTGGTTTGCAAGTGCCTTGACATGGAAAAGCATCCTGTACTGACGCACCAGCAGAAAAAGAATACGCATCGGCGGTTCTTTTAAAGCCAGCAGTTCATAATACAGATCCAGTGCTTTCTGCTGATTTCCGGCTGCAACCGCATCTACCATCTCGAAAATATGATTCGTAATCTGCGTCACACAGACAGCATCAATATCTTCCTTCGTGATTGTATCCCGCTCCAGTGCATAACAGAATACTTTTTCCAGCTCTCCCTGGATATTTTCCATATCTGTTCCAACTTTATCCAGAAAATACACGATCACAGACTCTGAAATCTGCTTCTGCTCTTTTCGGACCAGACCTGCAACCCAGCGTTTCAAAGTTCCTGCATCCTGCGTGGACAGCTCTGCAATATATCCCTTTGATTTCACTGCTTTATAGAGCTTATTTCTCTTATCAATCTCTTCTTCCACAAAGATAAAACAAGTTGTCTCTGGCATGTCCTTAATATAATCCGCCAGATCTGCCCCTGCCGCAGTTTTAAAAAATCCCGTATTCTCAAATACGATCAGTCTGCGCTCTGCAAAGAAAGGTAAGGTCTCTGCAAGATCGATTGCTTCTTTCACTGGCGTATTCTTCCCTTCATAATACGAATAGTTCATCGTATCACCTTCCGGAAGCATTGCCTTCACAAAACGGTTCTTATACTGTTTCTTCAGATATCCTTCTTCTCCGCAGAGAAGATATACCTGCTTAAATTGTCCTGATTTTAAATCTTCATTTAAGGTCTTCATAACTATTCTATTATAAATGAATAACCAATACTTTGACAAGAGCCTTTTTATCACCTATTCCTGTTTTATAAATACTTGTGAACCTTTATTTTTCGTCCATCGCTCCTTAGTGTAATTGCACCACATTCCTGCGTGGACAATACTTCACTTTCGATTTCCTGCAGGCGTTCCAGCGTCTCCTCATGTGGATGTCCGTAGCGGTTTTCTATCCCCGCTGAGATTAATGTTAATCTGGGTTTCACAATCTGAAGAAATTCTTCACTTCCCGAATTCTTCGACCCATGATGTCCTGCTTTTAAGATTGGACAGCTTTCCAATGCTCCGCTTTCCACCAGCTGTTCCTCTCCTCTTCCTTCCAAATCTCCTGTCAGAAGCATTTGAAACGCCCCATCCTTCAATTCAAGTACAACAGATGCTTCATTTCCCGCTTCCAGGCGAGGTACCTCCTCTTCCTTGCCACGAATACGCTCGTTTTTCCTCGTTGTCAACGGAGCGATGCATTTTAAATACGTTCCTACTTTTTCTCCGGCATAAATTGTCAACACTCTCGTCCCATTTTCTTTCGCTATTTCTGCAAGATGGAGTAATTTCTCATCCATATATTCTTCTGGCGGCAGAACAAGCGCATCGATTTCCACTCCCTGTTTCTGATTTTGCAGAAGTTCCTGAATTCCATTGATGTGATCCGCATCACCATGTGTCACAAAAACATACTCCAGTTTTCTGACCCCCTGCGACAATAGAAACGGCTCTATCCGGTAAGTACCGACAGAAGACAGATCACTGCTCCCTCCATCCACCAGCATTTTCTTTCCTTCCCTGTCTCTTATAAAAATACAGTCCCCCTGTCCAACATCCAGAACAGTCACCTGAAGGTTTTTTGAATCATTATTGAGTATTCCGCATCCGCAGATCGATCCTGCTATGACAATACAAACAAGAAGTGAAAATCCCGCCTGTTTTCTTCGGTTATCTGTCTTATTTTTCATTGCATGAAACAGGAAGCACAAAAACAACAGCACACCATAGTAAATAAGCACCCACCATAACTCTGGCTGTCCGGTCACGATCCTGCTGCCCGGAAGCGCTGATGTCAGCTCACATAATTTATCATAGAAGGACAACAGGCGATCACAGCTTCTGAATCCAATTTTTCCTACGGTTCCCGATAATTCTGAAAACAAAATTCCACCTATACCTGTCAACATCACAAATGGAAACACCGGAATTAAAATAACATTCAAAACGAGTGCATACGGCGGCACCTCAAAATAATAATACAGCATGATTCCCAGAAGCATTCCATTAACAGCTAAACTAATCTTAAATCCTTCCCATGCTTTCAAACGTATTTTCTGTTCAAAAATTGGATACAATAATAGAATCCCAAGAATTGCACCAAATGAAAGCAAAAATGCTGCATCTAGCAGATACAGCGGTTGATATATGCTTAAGATAGCTGCTGTAACCGCCAGGCTTGTTGGCTGATCCACATCTCTCCCGGTAATTTCTGCGCCCATGCGGATAAAAAACATAAGAAGTGCACGAAGACTGGATACCTGTGGCCCTGTCATAACCAGATAGAAAAACAGGATCCCTCCTCCGGCAATTCCGGAAAACAGAAATGAATTTCCCATTCTTCTTAATAACCGGTAAACAGACATTCCGATCAGTGACATGTGTAATCCTGAAATTGCAAGCAGATGTCCTAATCCGTTCTTCTGATACAATTTTTTCATCTCCGGATCAAGTCCGCTTTTTTCTCCCAACAAGATTGCAGAAAGCATCGCGCCATGTGTTTTTCCCATCTGGCTTACAATCTTCCAGTTCCAGTAATTTTTCAGCCGGTCTAGCTGATTCCGTATGCTATTCCATCGTGATACAATCCAGTTCTTGTCTTTTTCAGACAAAACTATCTCAACCTGTTCTGCCTTTGTTAAAACCCCAACATGGATTCCCTGTTTTTGATAATAACTTTTTTGGTTAAAATTACCCGGATTCCTTGGCGGATGAAACGACTGTTTTGTCCCCCACACATTCAGCTTCTGTCCTATTTTCATTCTGTTTTTTTTACCGGATTTATTATTTTTTATTGTTACAAGGATTTTCTTTTCTTTGATTATCTGATTCTTACTCTTTTGATCTGTACAAGAAACAACCGCATCTTTCAGATAAATTGCAGTTGATTGTGATTTATTTTCAATTTTATAAACCGTGCCCTCGCAAATCACATCTTTCTCATCTGAAATCAATGTTTCTGCAAGGGACGGTTTCTGATCTTTTGTATTCTGTAAAAAACTCACTCTTACAAGCTGTATGGCAAGCA
>ENA-OQHY01000190-OQHY01000190.1-human-gut-metagenome-genome-assembly--contig:-NODE-190-length-35447-cov-7.055040_pt1 | contig 35447 bp, 53 predicted proteins | sample MGYA00242570_ERZ504733 | MGnify/ENA primary metagenome ERZ504733 (study PRJEB26092, sample SAMD00036219) | human gut metagenome | host: Homo sapiens | study: EMG produced TPA metagenomics assembly of... | reverse complement strand
GGGTTGCCAGCCTATATTCGGATACACGGCATCTTGTACATTTTCAGGTTGCAATCCTCGTAGACAAGTGGGTTGCCAGAAGCTCCTCCAAATCGTTTAATAATGATATTTAACGTTGCAATCCTCGTAGACAAGTGGGTTGCCAGTTTTGCAGTCTTTGCAAAGTTGAACCCTATCAATGTTGCAATCCTTGCAGACAAAAAAGTAAATAAGTTTAATCGGGAAATGCTACAGATTGTGCATTTCCCATTTTTATGTTGTCAACCAAATCGTAGTTAATATTTGTTATAGCTGTCTCGCTTAAATTTTACAAAAAAATGCTTGACAAAAAGTGAGCGGATAGTTTATAATGTTTAATCGTGGGACATTCTGTAATTGCGCCCGTTTTTGGGGATATTATTGATGTTTCACAAGGCTTTGCAAAAGCAAAGCAGTTTTATCAATTCTTATATTTTTTGAAAGGAGGACAAATAATGCCTACATTTAACCAGTTGGTACGCAAGGGCAGACAGGTTTCCGAGAAGAAGGCAAAGGCACCTGCTCTCTTAAAGGGTTGGAACTCAAAAAAGCGTGTTGCTATTGATCAGAGCTCCCCACAGAAGAGAGGTGTTTGTACTGCAGTAAAGACCGCTACACCTAAAAAGCCTAACTCAGCGCTCAGAAAGATTGCCAGAGTAAGACTTTCTAACGGTATTGAAGTCAGTTCCTATATTCCGGCGTAGGTCACAACCTTCAGGAACACAGCGTTGTTCTTATTCGTGGTGGCCGTGTTAAGGACTTGCCTGGTGTTCGTTACCACATCGTTCGTGGTACACTCGATGCTCAGGGTGTTTCGGGCCGTATGCAGAGCCGTTCAAAGTACGGTGCTAAGCGTCCGAAGAAGGGTAAATAAGGAATTGACAAAACTCTCTTGACTTAAATTATTTAAGTTCTGCTATGCGGCAGGAATTTTACTATATATATTATGGTAGAATGTCTTGTTGGCATACGGGAGTTTGTCGCTTTCGAGTACCTATGATATCTCAATTATTGTGAAGGAGGGAAGCAAAGTGCCAAGAAGAGGTTCTATTGCGAAGCGTGACGTATTACCGGATCCGCTTTATAATTCAAAACTCGTAACTCGTCTTATCAACAACATTATGTACGACGGTAAAAAGGGCGTTGCTCAGAAAATTGTTTACGGTGCATTCGATATTATTGCTGAAAAGACAGGTAACAACCCGCTTGAGGTTTTTGAACAGGCTATGGAAAATGTAATGCCCGTTCTCGAAGTTAAGGCTCGTCGTGTCGGCGGTGCTACTTATCAGGTACCTATGGAGGTTCGTCCTGAAAGACGCCAGACACTCGGTCTCCGCTGGATTTCTACTTATTCAAGAGCTCGCAGCGAAAAGACAATGAAGGAAAGACTTGCAGGAGAAATCCTTGATGCCACAAACAGTGCCGGCGGTGCTTTCAAAAAGCGTGAAGACACTCATAAGATGGCTGAAGCTAACAAGGCTTTCGCTCATTACAGATGGTAATTTTATCATCAGCGTTTATTAGGAGGATTTTATGCCAAGACAGGTTTCACTTGAAAAAACAAGAAACATCGGTATCATGGCTCACATTGATGCCGGTAAAACCACAACAACTGAGCGTATCCTGTATTATACCGGCGTAAACCATAAAATCGGTGAGACACACGACGGTGCTTCCACAATGGACTGGATGGTTCAGGAAAAAGAGCGTGGTATCACAATCACCTCTGCTGCTACAACTGCATTCTGGTTCGGCAGCAAGCATCAGTATGACAAGCACAGAATCAACATCATCGACACCCCCGGTCACGTTGACTTCACTGTTGAAGTTGAGCGTTCACTTCGTGTTCTTGACGGTTCTGTAACAGTCCTCTGCGCAAAAGGCGGCGTTGAGCTCAGTCTGAAACAGTATGGCGTCAGGCTGATAACTACGGTGTTCCGAGAATGGTTTATGTAAACAAGATGGACATCATGGGCGCTAACTTCTACCATGTTGTTCAGATGATGAAGGACAGACTTAAATGTAATGCTGTTCCGATTCAGCTTCCGATCGGTGCTGAGAGCGATTTCAGAGGCATCGTTGACCTCGTTACTATGAAGGCCGAAATCTATCACAACGAAGACGGCACAGACTACAGTGAAGAGGAAATTCCGGAAGAGATGCAGGATCTCGCTAACGAGTATCATGAGAAACTTATCGAATCAGTTGCTGAACTCGATGAGGATCTTATGGAGAAATACTTCGGCGGCGAAGAGCTTACAATCGACGAAATCAAGAGCACAATCAGAAAGGCTACTATTGACAACACAATGGTACCTGTAACCTGCGGTTCTTCTTACCGTAACAAGGGTGTTCAGATGCTCCTTGATGCTATCGTTGATTATATGCCTGCTCCGACAGATGTACCTGCTATCAAGGGTGTTGACCCTGAAACAGGCGATGAGGTTGAAAGACCGTCATCAGATAAAGAGCCATTCGCAGCTCTCGCATTCAAGATTGCTACTGACCCGTTTGTTGGTAAGCTCTGCTTCTTCAGAGTTTACTCCGGTACAGTTTCTGCCGGCACAACTGTTTACAACTCAGTTAAGGACACCAACGAGCGTCTCGGTCGTATCTTGCAGATGCACGCTAACGACAGAAAAGATATCGACTGCGTATATGCAGGTGACATCGCTGCTGCCGTTGGTCTTAAAAATACAACAACAGGTGATACTCTCTGTGACGAGAAGGCTCCTGTTATCCTTGAGTCTATGGAATTCCCTGATCCTGTAATTCGTGTTGCTATTGAGCCGAAGACAAAAGCAGGTCAGGAAAAGATGGGTATCGCTCTTGCAAAGCTTGCAGAAGAAGATCCTACTTTCAAGGCTTATACAGACGAAGAAACAGGCCAGACAATCATCGCAGGTATGGGTGAACTCCACCTCGAAATCATTGTTGACCGTCTTCTCCGTGAATTTAAGGTAGAAGCAAACATCGGTGCTCCACAGGTTGCATACAAGGAAACTATCCGCAAGGAAGCTTCTGTTGACGAAAAGTATGCTCGTCAGTCAGGTGGTAAGGGTCAGTACGGTCACGTTAAGATCAATATCTATCCTAACAAGGACAAGGGCTATGAGTTCGTTAACAACATTGTCGGCGGTGCTATTCCAAAGGAATACATTCCGGCTGTTGACCAGGGTATTCAGGGCGCAATGCTCAGCGGTGTTGTTGCAGGCTACAATGTAGTTGATGTTAAGGTTGAGCTTTATGATGGTTCTTATCATGAAGTCGACTCATCAGAAATGGCATTTAAGATTGCCGGTTCAATGGCATTCAAGAACGCTATGAAGAAGGCAGATCCTGTACTTCTCGAACCGATCATGAAGGTTACTGTTATCACTCCTGAGGAATACCTCGGTGATGTAATCGGCGACCTTAACTCTCGTCGTGGTATGATCCAGAGCATGGAAGCTGACAACGGCGTTCAGAGAGTTATCGCTCATGTTCCGCTTTCAGAGATGTTTGGTTACGCAACAGACATGCGTTCCAAGACTCAGGGTCGTGGTCAGTATGTTATGGAGCCTGACACATATGCAGAGGTTCCGAAGAACATTGCTGAAAAGATTATGAGTGAAAGAGCTAAAAAGGACTAATCATACCTTTTAAAGCACTTTTTTCAAAAATGTATTGATTTTTTTAGAAAAAATTGATACAATATGATTAAATCTATTGTAAATTCTTTTTACAACAATAAGGAGGAAATTTCCAATGGCAAGAGAAAAATTTGAAAGAAATAAGCCCCATGTTAACATTGTACAATCGGCCACGTTGACCATGGTAAAACAACACTTACTGCTGCTATCACAAAGGTTCTCAACCTCGAAGGCGATGCTGATTTCGTTGATTACGCTAACATCGATAAGGCTCCTGAAGAGAGAGAGCGTGGTATCACAATTAACACAGCTCACGTTGAGTATGAAACAGCCAAGCGTCACTATGCACACGTTGACTGCCCAGGCCATGCTGACTATGTAAAGAACATGATCACAGGTGCTGCTCAGATGGACGGCGCTATCCTCGTTGTATCAGCTGCTGACGGTCCTATGCCACAGACAAGAGAGCACATCCTTCTTTCTCGTCAGGTAGGTGTACCTTACATCGTAGTATTCATGAACAAGACTGACCAGGTTGACGATCCTGAGCTTCTCGAGCTCGTAGAGATGGAGATCCGTGACCTCCTCAACGAGTATGAGTTCCCGGGCGATGATACACCAATCATCAAGGGTTCAGCTTATCTTGCTCTTACAAGCACATCTAAGGATCCTAACGCTCCTGAGTACAAGTGCATCCACGAGCTTATGGACGCTGTTGACGAGTATATTCCAACTCCTGACCGTAAGGCTGACCAGCCATTCCTTATGCCTGTTGAGGACGTATTCACAATCACAGGTCGTGGTACTGTTGCAACCGGTAGAGTTGAAAGAGGTCAGATTAAGACTGGTGAAGAAGTTGAAATCGTTGGTCTTACAGACGAAAAGAGAAAAGTTGTTGTTACAGGTCTTGAAATGTTCAGAAAGACTCTTGACTTCGCTGAAGCAGGCGACAACGTAGGTGTTCTTCTCCGTGGTGTTCAGAGAACTGAAATCCAGAGAGGTCAGGTACTTGCTAAGCCAGGTACAATTCACCCACACACAAAGTTCCGTGGTCAGGTTTACGTTCTTACTAAGGACGAAGGCGGCCGTCATACTCCATTCTTCAACAACTATCGTCCGCAGTTCTATTTCAGAACAACTGACGTAACAGGTACAATCTCACTCCCAGAGGGCGTAGAGATGTGCATGCCTGGTGATAACGTTGAAATGGACGTTGAACTTATCACTCCTATCGCTATCGAAGTTGGTCTTCGTTTCGCTATTCGTGAAGGCGGCAGAACAGTAGGTTCAGGCGCAGTTATCGCTATTAACGAATAATTTTAACCGATTATCGTTTATATTCTAACATTCAGAGCCGATACATTTGTATCGGCTCTTTTTGTGTTTTTTGTAGGGGCAGATATCATCCTTATGCAGGTAATATCACAAATTATATGTTAAAACAAATTCTATAATGGCACAATCTCGTAGGGGCGTTCATCGGACGCCCGCACGGCGGGCCGCCGTCCCCAATTCGAGTAGTTAGTTTGATAAAGTAACAATTCCAATGCCCGAATTAGGTAAAATGTAAGTTGTTGCTATTTTGTAGGGAAGAACCGTGTTCTCCCGCAGGTAATAGTACATACATTATGATGAATGTAAAACATATAAATGTCACAAAGTCATTGTTCACCTGTAGTGGCGATCAGCGATCGCCAATCGAACCGATTGCAAAATCGGTTCGACTTAATACAAATCATTTGTTATATGAAATTTATGTTTGTAAATATTTGCAAAATTGGTTTGCTTGTTTTGGTTGTACAACCAAACAAATGGCGAACACGGTTCGCCGCTACAGTTTACACATAACATCCATCACATCAAAATATTTTTATAAAACAACCTCATTCATCAAGGCGGGCGCCCAATGAGCACCCCTACTTCACGAATTGGGAACGGCGGCTCGCCATTGTCGGGTGGAAAAACTATAGCAATGTTACGCTCGGGAAATATAGCTGTTTATATATCAAACTATCTACACGAATTGAGTACGGCGGTTCGCCGGCTCGCCGTGCAACAGCAAGTTGCTTGTGAAAAATCACGCTCTGCATTATAATATACGCAAGAGGTGACGGCTATGGATACAAAAGAAATTTTACTGAAATTAAGAACAAAATCGGGCTTTTCTCAGGATGAGTTGGCTGAAAAACTGTTTGTAACAAGACAGGCTGTTTCTCGTTGGGAAAACGGCGACACAGTTCCGAATACGGAAACATTAAAACTTCTCTCAAAGCTTTATAATGTGTCAATCAATACCTTGCTCGGTTCTCCGAGAGAACTCATTTGTCAATGTTGCGGTATGCCGTTGGAAGATGAGATTATCAGCAGAGAGAAAGACGGCTTTATGAATGAAGATTATTGCAAGTGGTGTTATGCCGACGGAAATTATATGTACAGCGATATGGATGATTTGATTGATGTCTGCGTCAAAAATATGGCAAACGAGGAACATTCCGAAAAAGAGGTGCGTGAGTATCTGTTGAGAACACTCCCGAAGCTCGACTATTGGAAAAGATATAAGGAACTCGGCGGAAACAAGGCTTTTGAGGAATTTAAAAATGTTCTGATTGATGAGATAAATGCCTTAAATGTTGACGGTATGCCAAAGCTTACAAAGCTGAATGCGCTTGTCGGAAAATTTGTTAATTTGGAATACAGACTTCCGAACGGCAACACGGTTAAGTTTTTGGATGACAACGCAACATATCTCGGCAATCAGCTTGAATGTGAGTTCGGCGGTGACAGATATTTCGGCATTGTTGCAAATACCGATTTCATCCTGATTTCAACTTATGAGGAAAATCTTAAAAATCCGGAGCTTGTTTTGTACAAGAAAAGATAACAACATAACAGACAAAGAGGTGTCAGCGTTTGCGACACCTCTTTTTGCAGTTGTAATTATTGAAAAGTCAGAATAAGGTAATCCCGAACATATGCAGTACCCATAAAACAGCACCGAAAACAACAGATGCGGTAACACCGTAAACTATGACAGGTCCTGCAATGATGAACAGCTTTGCGCCGAGTCCGGCAACATATCCCTCGGATTTAAACTCGATTGCAGGCGATGAAACAGCATTTGCAAAACCTGTAATCGGCACAAGCGTACCCGCACCGCCATGCTTGGCGATTTTATCGTAAACACCGATTGCTGTCAGCAAAATTCCTATGAAAATCAGCGTTACCGATGTCAGCGTTTTTGCATCATCTTTGCTGAGGTCAAGCATTGAATAGCTGTCGGTCAAAACTTGCCCTATAAGGCAGATGAAACCACCGATGAAAAATGCCTTAGTTCCGTTCACAAAACATTTACTTTTCGGTGAATTATTTTTCACAATCGTGCTATATTCTTTTTTTGAAATCATAAAATGCCACCTTTGCACCGTTAATTAATTTACATATATTTTTGCCGTATAAATTTCAATTATGTTTGAATTATCACTTTATTTTTTTTGACTGTTGTAGTATACTTATTAATATGTACAGCTATGTAAAACGAAATGAGGGTAAAGTAATGGAGCATTATCTCGATAACAGCGCAACTACGAAGGTGTCGCAAAAGGCGGCAGAAAAAGCGTTTGAGATAATGACCGAAAATTACGGCAATCCTTCGTCACTCCATTTGCGTGGAATGTATGCAGAGCAGGAGCTTGTAAAGGCTCGAAAAGAGGTTGCAAGAAAGCTTGGTGCAACTGCCGACGAAATCTATTTTACAAGCGGCGGTACAGAGGCGAATAACCTTGCAATTTTCGGTGTTGCCGAGGCTAAAAAACGCAGAGGAAAGCGGATTGTTGTGTCTGCCGTTGAACACAGCAGTATTATGGAATCCGCAAAAAAACTTGAGGATAACGGCTTTGATGTTGTCTACATTATGCCCCGTAAGGACGGCACAATTCACAAGGAAGATGTGCTTGAAAATGTTGACGAAAACACAATTCTTGTGTCTGTAATGTGCGTCAATAATGAAACGGGCGCAATTATGAATGTTACGGATATTTTTTCTGCCGTAAAGGCGAAGAACAGCGATGTAATCTGCCACACGGATGCCGTTCAGGCGTTCGGCAAAATCTCGCTTTCTGCGTCAAGGCTTCATGCGGATTTAATCAGCGTGAGCGGTCATAAAATCCATGCCCCGAAGGGTGTGGGCGCAATCTTTGTGAAAAAGGGTGTACGGCTTGTTCCGCTTCACTACGGCGGTGAACAGGAGAAAAAACTCCGCCCCGGTACAGAGGCGATTCCGTTGATTGCCGCAATGGGTGTTGCCTGCGGTGAATTTAACATAGATAAAAATTACGATTATGTTTCAAAGCTTAACAGCTACGCAAAGGATAAGCTATTAAAAATTGACGGTGTGGTTCTCAACTCCCCCGAAAACGCACTTCCGTATGTATTGAATATTTCGGCAGGAAAGGTCAGGAGCGAAACCATGCTCCATTTTCTTGAAAATCTTGATGTCTATGTGTCCTCGGGAAGTGCCTGTGCAAAGGGCAAACCGAGTTATGTGCTTGAGTCAATGAATATCGGTCGTGACAGAGCCGACAGCGCACTGAGAATCAGCTTTTCAAAATTTAACACAGAGGCAGATATCGACGCACTTTGTTACGGTATTGAAAAGGGACTGAAAACCCTTGCTCACAAATAAAATCGTATGAATACATATTAAAACAAAGGAATACATTTTATGAAGGAAATTTTACTTTTGAAAGACGGCGAAATTGTTCTCAAGGGACTTAACCGCCGTTCATTTGAAGATGTCCTCAAAAAGAACCTCAAACACGCATTAAAAAGTGCAGGCCATTTTGAGATTACATCCGCACAGTCCACAATTTATGTAAAACCGCTTGATGATGACGCAGATCTTGAAAAGGCTTGCGAAATCGTTTCAAGGGTGTTCGGAATTATCGCTTTTTCAAGAGCTGCTGTTTGTGAAAAAACAATCGAATCCGTTCTTGAAACCGCTCCGAAATATCTTGAAAATCAGCTTAAAAATATAAAAACCTTCAAGGTTGAGGCAAAGAGAAGCGATAAGAAGTTTCCGCTTAAATCTCCCGAAATTTGCAGAGAGGTCGGTGGTGAAATCCTTTCAAAGTTTCCGCATCTCAAGGTTGATGTTCACAACCCCGACCTTGTTGTAAATGTTGAAATCCGTGACTTCGGCGCTTATGTTCACGGTGAGCCGGTAAGAGGAGCAGGCGGTATTCCGGTCGGCACAGGCGGCAGAGCCGCAATTCTCATCAGCGGAGGTCTTGACTCTCCCGTTGCCGCTTATATGATGGCAAAAAGAGGTATCAGACTTACTGCAATTCACTTTGCAAGTCCGCCTTACACAAGCCCCAGAGCCGAAGACAAGGTTGTCAGACTTCTCCGCAGAGTCAGCAGATACGCAGGCGATATGGTTATGTACACCGTGCCTTTTACAAAGCTGCAGGAGAAAATCAAGGATGAATGTCCCGAGGAACTTTTCACAATCATTATGCGCCGCCTGATGATGCAGATTTCAGAAAAGATTGCCGAAAAGTACGAATGTCAGGCACTCATCACAGGCGAAAGCTCGGTCAGGTTGCAAGCCAGACAATCGGTGCACTTTCGTGTACAGATGAGGCGACCGATATGCTCGTGTTCAGACCGCTCATAGGTATGGATAAGCAGGAGATTATCGACATTGCCTACAAAATTGACACCTACGATATATCAATTGAGCCGTATGAGGACTGCTGTACCGTGTTTACACCAAAGCATCCCCGTACAAGACCTGTTCTCAAATATGTAAAAGAGGCTCAGGAAAAGCCGAACTTCGGATCTCTTGTTGAGGAGGCTCTTCAGAACCTCAAAGTTACAAGAATTTCGGCTGATGATGAATAATCAAACGATTGAAAGGGGAATTGATATGGATGTTGAGATTTTTTCCTTAACGGGCAAAAATTCCGCTGACCTTTCTCAAACAAGCGGTGAAATTGCAAAAAAGCTTGAACAAAACGGCTTTTCCGTAACCAAAGTAAAAAGCGTTTCACCTTCATATTCTAAAATTATTTCTGCACTTAACGAGCTTGCGAAAAGCGAAAAAGCGCCTGATCAGGTTGTGATTGCAGAGGCTCTTACAACAAAGAACAGCACATCTTTTCGCAAAAAGTTTGCCGAGGTTGTTGCGGCATCCGAGAAGTATGAGAATACTCCTGTGCCGAAGGACTATTGGCGAAAGAGAAATCTTGATTTTCTCGATGCCAAAAAGCGTAAGGCAGACAAGGAAGAGATGGAACAGCTCGAGGACAAATACAGAATGTTCCGTAAAAAGTCAAGAATTTTCAGTCTTAAAGATATGGGCAACGGCTATCGTGGCTACTGCTTTATGTACCGTGGTATTCAGGTTGCCGTTCTTCCAAAGTCGGCTCTTGCCGGTGAAAATCCCGAAGATATGGTTTGTCTTGCCTGCATAAGAGCAAAGTCAAACTTTGAAAATTCTGCAATTGACTATCCTAACGGTTTCAGCGACAGGGAATTTGTTCCGGCAAAGACAGGCTTTGTCAACAACTTCATTCCTATGCGTGGTGACGGTTCAAAGGAAGTTACAAGAAAATGCGTTGTAATTGTTTCGTTTCTCGTGTTTCTTACGGCACTTTCGCTGTTGTTCTACAATATGATTTACCTCAGCCTGAGAAATGCCGAGCTTAACGGCGAGATTCAGCGAATTGCTCACAGCGTTGATGACAGTGAAACAACACCCGAAAAGAAAAAGGATGACACAATCAATTGGGATAAACTTCTGAAAATCAACGATGAAATTGTCGGCTGGATTCAGATGAAGGATACCCACATTGACTACCCCGTTCTTTGGCATAAGGCAGACAGCACACCGCAACAGTATTACCTTAACCACAACTACAAGAATGAGTGGGACGGCTTTGGAAGCGTATTTGTTGACTACCGTTCAACAAAGGGAACAGACGGCAAGAACCTTGTTCTTCACTCTCACCACATTCAGGACGGTTCAATGTTCGGTGATCTTATGAAGTTCGGCGGAACAACGGGGGATCTCGATTTCTACAAAGAAGTTCCGACCTTCCGTTTTGACACTCCAAAGGGCAAAGGTACTTATAAGATTATCTCCGTGTTCAAGACAAACACTCTTACCGCACATGGCGATTTCTTCAACTACATGATAAGCGACTTTGAAAATGACAAGGATTTTATGAACTATGTTTACAATGTCCGTGTTCGTTCACTCTTTAATTGTCCTGTTGATGTAAACGAGGACGATGAGCTTGTAACACTTTCAACATGTTCGTATGAGTTCACAAACTTCAGAACGGTTGTTGTTGCAAGAAAGGTAAGAGCGGGCGAGTCAACAAAGGTTGATGTTTCAAAGGCATCGCTTAATAAGAATGCAGTATGGCCGCAGGTTTATTACTCATCCTACGGCGGTACAAGACCTACCGTCACAGACTTTGATACAGCATACAAGAAAGGTCAGATTACCTGGTATGACGGAGATTACAGCTTTAAGAACCAAAAGGTAACCAAGAAAACTGAGGCTACAACCGCAACAGATACAAAAGGTCAGGTTGTAACACAAAAGCCACAGCCTAAAACAGAGGCAAAGGTTTATTGCAATGTAACCTTCCTTAACTACGACGGTTCAGCTTTGTCAACACAAAAGGTTGAGTACGGCAAGTCGGCGGTTGTGCCTAAGACCGTACCGAAAAAACCGAGTGATGAGTATTATACCTACACCTTTGAGGGTTGGGACACCACCTATGACTATACAAAGGTAACGGCTAATTTGAGCATTGCACCAAAATTCAAGGCAACGCTGAAACCCGAATACGCAAACGCACAGTAGGAGGACGGAAAATGAATTGCAGGCTTGTATTTTTCGCTGCTCGCAAAACCTCGTTTTGCGAAAGAGCTTTGCAAAAATCCTTTTCCGAGCTTGACCTTGAACTCGTCAAAACCTGCTTTGCAACCGATTCCGAACAGCTCGGAAATGAACTTACAGACGCTTTCAAAAAACTGAATGTGGTTTTCGTTGTCGGCGGACTCGGATTTGACGATGAAAAGGGAATAAAAAGCATAATTTCCCGTGCTTTGTGTGAAACCCCTGTTAATGACTGCAAAAAGCTGAAAAATGAAAACGGCGATGACGGATATGTTGTCAGAGCCGCAAATCAGATTCTTATTCTTCTGCCCGATGAACCCGAGCAGATTGAATCCATTATGCAGGGACCGCTCAGAAAATATATTATGGCAAACTCGGTAATGCAATGAGCATTGCGAATTGAAAGTTGAAAATTGAAAATGTAAAATTACAGTCGGCGGTGTGCCACCGCTGTCAATTCGAGAAGATAGTTAGATAAAAAAGATTGCATCAGATGCCCGAATAAGGTTCTGATGCAATTTTTGTTTTATATGGAATCAGTAGGGGTAGCCTTGCGACTATATTTCAGACAGCACTATGCTCCCTTTATCCGCCACAGGCGGCGGTCGCAAACCGTGTTCGCCATTTATAAAATTAATCTTGACAATGCAAAAAATGGTGCTATAATTAAAACATACTAAATACATAGGAATAGTAGAAATAAAACACATACATAATCAAGCACATAAAAATCATGCTAAGAAAGGAAGTACAGTTATGGCAAAAAGAAATTTTGGTGATGAATTCGGATTTCAGACAAGGGCTGTTCACACGGGCAATGATGTTGACAGCGAAACAGGAGCAATCAAAAGACCTATCACAATGGCAAACAGCTATGAACTCCCATATGATCCGAGTGACCTCAACTGGAGCAGTGCAGGCAAAAACCTCTACACACGCAACGGTGGTTCAAATCAGCAGTATCTTCAGGAAAAGCTTGCGTCCCTTGAGGGCGGAGAGGATTGCGTTGTTCTTGCAAGCGGTGTTGCGGCTCTGTCGGGACTTTTCTTTGCATTGCTCAAAAGCGGTGACCATGTTGTATTTTCAAGCGTAACATATATTGCGGTTTACAGACTTCTGAACGAACTTCTCAAAGACAAATTCGGTGTTGAAACAACAATTGTTGACACAACCGACATTGAAAAAGTTAAGGCGGCAATCCGTCCGAACACAAAGCTCATTCACATTGAAACACCGGGCAACCCTACTCTTTCAATTTCCGACATTGAAAAGATTGCAGAGCTTGCCCATGCAAACGGTGCACTTTTGTCGGTTGACAACACATTTGCTTCTCCGTTCAACCAAAGACCGATTGAACTCGGTGCAGACTTTACCGTTGAAAGCCTTACAAAGTACATCAATGGTCACGGTGATGCAATGGGAGGTGCAATCATCGGCAAAAAAGAATACCTCGACATTATCCGTGCACAGTCGCAGATTAACCTCGGCGCAACAATCAGCCGTTCAATGCATGGCTGATTATGAGAGGTTCGGTAACACTTCCGTTGCGTATGAAACAGCACAACGAAAATGCCCTCAAGGTTGCTCGTTATCTGAAAACGGTCAAAGGTGTAAGCTTTGTTGCATATCCGGGACTTGAGGATCACCCGAATCACGATGTTGCAGTTAAGCAGATGAAAAACGGGTTCGGCGGAGTGCTTTCGTTTGGACTTAAAGCCGACCACGATACCTACAACCGTTTTGTTACACATCTTAAAGTAATCACATCGGCTGTATCACTCGGTCACGATGAAAGCCTTATCGTATTTCTCGGTGAAAACGATGAAAGACAGTATCTTTATCCCGAAGAATTCCACAACGGATTTTTCCGTTTCAGCGTTGGTATTGAGGATGCCGAAGATATCATCGAAGATTTAAGACAGGCTTTTGAAAAAGAAAACCTGCTTTAAGGAGAACTTATTATGAATTTTTCATATTCACAGGTGCTTGAATTCAAGAGGATTCTTGACGAAAAATTCGGAGTGTATCTACATTTTCACGATGCCTGCGGAGGACAGTATTTTTCGTTTGATGAAGCAGAGAAGGACGAAGTATATCAGTTTTTAACCTCTTATTTTGCAAATATCGGCGGTAAAATCAATATTGCCGACAATAAATTGACATTTACAGTAGATAAAGCGTAATCAGTAAATTTTTTTAAAAGATTTTCAAAACATTCTCTTGTTTGTCATTATTCTGTCACGATTGCCGTGATATAATAAGCACGGCAAGTACGATTAGACTTATAATTTTGCAAAGTGCTTATTATGTCAATTTATGTTCCCCTCAAATTTTGCCCTGCAATTTCGATGGGTGATTCTATCATAACTCATTTCATGATTTATGATAGAAAGCATGGCAAGTGTGATTAGATTTATAATTTTGCAAAGTGCTTATTATGTCAATTTATATTCCCCTCAAATTTGCTCTGCAAAATTCTCGATGGGTGATTCTATCATAACTCATTTCCTGATTTATGATAGAATAAACTCACAACATAAGAAAGGGTTAACAAACAACCGTTATTTACATTCGTAAAGGCAGAACGGCTTGATTTATAACAAGTCTTGCCCGAGCGTGACAGAATAAGTGGTGATAACCCATGTTAAACAGCTTACAAGATTTTCATTTGATATATTTTTCCTCTCTCTTTAATTAAAAATATGGAAGAAACAGCGAGTTACACCGCTGTTTTTTCATTTTACGGCAAAGCCGCAATGAATAACTGTATGCCGTTTTTCATATACATTATCGGTGATTGATATGAAAAATGCTCTTGTGTGTTTTTTTGCGTAATGCTTGCGGCATTGTCGGCTGTCGTGTTTACGGGCGGAAAGGACACGCAAAAAAACTACATAAAATATGTTGAATTTAATGTTACAAAAGACGCTTTGCAAAATGCCGTTGACCTCGACATACAAACTCACGATGACGACAGGCACACCGACTGCATAACCATGCTTGCGTATCTCGGTGCGAAATACGGCGGAGATTTTACAAAGTACAAATACAGCGATATGACAGATTTGCCGACAAAATCAAAAACGGCGAAACCGTTGAAAACCTGACAAAGGATATGAAATATTTCAACTACTACTCTCAGGCATACGGTGCGGCACTTTCGGGAATTGTCGGTGATTACGAAAAAGAAACTTCAAACGGCATGGAAAAAGGTTACGGCTTGTGTTGGTTTTCCCCGATTGCAAAAACCTTTCCGTATTCCTGCTATGATGATTTCGGTGCGGTCAGAACCTACGGCTACACAAGACCGCACCTGGGGCATGATCTTATGGCGGCTGTCGGCACACCTGTCGTGGCGGTTGAGTCGGGAACGGTTGAAATTATGGGCTGGAACAGGTACGGCGGTTGGAGAATCGGAATCCGTTCTGCCGACAAAAAACGCTATTGGTACTATGCACACCTAAGGCAGAACCGTCCGTTTGCAGAAAACTTAAAAGAGGGCGACAAGGTTTGTGCAGGCGATGTAATCGGTTATGTGGGAAGAACGGGTTACAGCGATACCGAAAATACAAACGGAATAACTGAAAGTCATTTGCATCTCGGACTTGAGCTTGTGTTTGATGAGAGCCAAAAAGAAAGCAATAACGAAATATGGATTGATGTGGGTGCTATAACAAGCGTTGTTGAGCAAAATCAGAGCGAAGTCGTGCGTAATAACGAAACAAAGGAATTTACAAGGAAATACAAGTTTACCGTTGGCAATGATTGACAAAAAACGAGAGCAAGATAAAATTAAATTAGCACAAAAATTAAATATTTTGATAGTTGTTGACAATATAATGCGAATATAGTATAATGTGACCACTATGTTTTTTAAGGAGAGTAAAACCATGAAAAAAATTGCACTTATACTTGCTGCAGCACTTATCGCAGTAACATCAATCTTCTGCTTTGCAGGTTGCGGTGAAACACCTGAGCAGAAACTCGCAAACTACATTGCATCAGATACTTGCCAGAAAGATATTGATACATTGAAATCTTCTTTTGGCTCAACTTTGGATATTGATGTTAAGGCTGAGGGCGAAAATGTAGTTTTCACATTTGCTTACAAAACAGACCTTCCCGAGGAATCACTTGACACTGTAAAGTCAACTCTTGAAACAGGTTTTGATTCTATGTCATCAACATTTGAAGGCTTTGCTAATGATATTAAAGATGAAGCAGGTGTTGACAATCCATCGGTTGTTATTGAAATTAACACTAAGGACGGCAAGAACCTTTTCTCAAAGACTTACAACGCAACAAAATAATTTGATTGCTTGCAATCTGCGGACTGTCACACGGCAGTCCGTTTTTTTGTTTGTCTGTCGAAAAAAGTCACGAAATGTCAACTGAACCGTACAGAACGACCTCTTCCGTTAATAGCACAAAATCATAAACATTACTTTTATTCTTTATGGGCAAAAAATCATATAATTTGTATGTTGACTGAAAAAGAGCGATAAGCTAAAATATGTAGGACGGTATGTGAAAATTATGAACTTAAATTTGCAGGAGGATAAAACGAGTGGTATTTTCGAGCCTTGTATTTATGTTTGCGTATCTGCCGATTACCTTGCTTGCTTACTATCTTGTGCCAAGGCAGGGACGCAATATTTTTCTCTTTATCGTAAATCTTATATTCTACGGTTGGGGCGAGCCTAAGCTTGTTCTGCTTATGGTGTTCAACATCTTCTTGAACTACACAGGCGGTTGGCTTGTTGACAAATACAGAGCCGACGCCAAAAAGAAAAAGCTGTTTCTGATTCTGACCTGTGTGCTTGATATAGGTATTCTTGCGGTGTTTAAATATACGGGAATGATAACCGAAACGCTCAATATGCTGCCGTTTCTCAATATTCCGGAGCTTCAAATCAGCCTGCCGATCGGCATCAGCTTCTACACATTCCAGACAATGAGCTATGTTATTGATGTTTACCGTGACGATGCGCCCGTGTCGAAGAACTTCATCAACTTCGGTACTTATGTTGCACTTTTTCCGCAGCTTATTGCAGGTCCGATTGTCCGTTACCGTGATGTTGCCGAACAGCTTGTAAACCGCCGTGAAACACTTGAAATGTTCACAAAGGGTGTAAAGCTCTTTATGGTCGGCCTTGCCAAAAAGGTAATTATCGCAAACACCATGGGAACGCTCACAACAAACATTTTTGCAACAACCGATGAAAACGGTGTTGTCGGAACATGGGTGGGTATGATAGCCTATACATTCCAGATTTACTTTGATTTCTCGGGTTACTCTGATATGGCTTGCGGTCTTGGCAATATGATGGGATTCGAGTTTCTTAAAAACTTTAACTATCCTACATCGCAAAGTCAATTACAGACTTTTGGAGAAGGTGGCACATTTCCCTTTCAACATGGTTTAAAGAGTATGTTTATATCCCTCTCGGCGGTAACAGAAAGGGCGTTAAAAGGCAGATTCTCAACCTTCTCATCGTGTGGGGGCTTACAGGACTTTGGCACGGTGCGGCATACAACTTTGTACTTTGGGGACTTTACTACGGACTTCTTCTTATTCTTGAAAAATTCGTACTCAAAAAATTTCTCGACAGACTGCCGTCATTTGTTCAGCACATTTACACTCTGTTTATCATAATCATCGGTTGGGGGCTTTTCTACTTCACGGATGTCGGACAGCTCGGTGAGTTTATGGTTGACCTTTTCAATTTCGGCAACGGAATTTGCGGTGATCAGGCGTTCAATCTTATTATGAGCAACCTGCCAATGCTTATTATTGCGGCTGTTGCGTCAACTCCGCTTGCAACAACGCTTTACACACGCTTTGAACACACACGCTTTATGTGGATTCCCGAAACACTCTACTGTATGGGTGTTCTTGCCGTCAGCACGGCAAGCCTTGTTAATCAGAGCTACAATCCGTTCCTTTATTTCAGATTTTAAAACGGCTGTGAACAATTAGAAAAAGTCAGGTGAATATATATGCGTTTTGCTGATAACAGAAATAAAATCGGAAAATACATTCCTGCGGTTGTATTTCTGATTTTCATATACGGAATGGCTTTGTGGTTTATCTTTTCTCCGAAACCCAACTACAGCTCTTCCGAAAAAAGATATTTGCAGAAGTTTCCGGAGGTTACAGCCGAAAAATTGCTTTCGGGTGATTTCGGCAGTGAGTTTGAAACATTCTTTGCCGACAGGTTTCCGCAGAGAAACACATGGGTAGGTCTTAACGCATACACCGCCCTTGCAGTGGGTAACAACGGTGCAAGCGGTGTGTATAACTGCAAAAACGGCTACCTTATCAACAAGCCTGTTTCGACTGAAAACAATCTCGATAAGAATATCGGTGCGGTTGCGGATTTTGCAAAATCAATCGACACTCCGACAACGGTTATGCTTGTTCCGTCAACGGGATATATTGTTGATGATGTGCTTCCGACATTCCACGATAAATACAACGATGATGAGGATATAAGCAAGATTTCTTCAACGCTTTCAAAGGATAAAATCGGATTTGTCGATTTGCGTGAACGCTTTAAGAGCGAATACAAAAACGGCAGTCAGCTTTACTACAAAACCGACCACCATTGGACAACAAAGGGTGCTTACACAGGCTACCAAGAGCTTTGCAAGGCACTCGGCATTACTCCGATTGATGATTCAACCCTGAAAAAAGACAGCTACCCCGACTTTTACGGCACAACATATTCTTCAAGCGGTTTTTGGCTCACACCGCCCGATAATATCGAAATTTGGAATAACCCCAAAAATTCCGACAGGAATATCTCCGTAAAAATTACCGAGGGTGCAAATATTAAAACTTCGGGTTCAATGTACTTTACCGACATCTTAAAGAGGACGACAAGTACCCCGTGTTTATTGACGGCAATCACGCTCTCACGGAGATTACAAACACCAATGCAAAGAACGGCACAATTCTTCTCATCAAGGACAGCTTTTCGCACAGCCTTGCACCGTTCCTTGCAGAAAACTACAGCAAGGTGGTTCTGGTTGACCTGCGTTATTATAAGGAAAGCGTGTCAGACCTTGTGACAACCTACAACCCCGAACAGGTTGTTGTGCTTTACGGAATTGACAACCTTGCAACCGATACGGATATCGTATGGCTCAAGTAAGTTCTTTAATATTCAATTGAATTAAAAACGGCTGTTGCTGATGAATTGACTTTCGTCAAGTGACAGCCGTTTTTCTGTAATTCTTTAATCCGTTATATCCCACATTCCTCGTAAAATAATGCAAAAAAATAACCACCCATAAATCGGGTGGTGTCGGATACGATTTTATAAGCGATACGCTCGAGCGTTTTATGTTTTTTGTAAATTAAACTATCTACACAAACTTAAAATTAAAATTCAACGCCGATTCTGCCGGTGATGCCTCGGTCGTAGGGGTGCTTGATTTTCTTGAACTCGGTCACATAATCGCAAAGGTCAATCATTTTTTGTGACGGGTTATGACCTGTCATAATGATTTCCATGCTTGAGGGAGCGTTGGTGATGAACTCAACAACCTCGGATTCGGTGAGCATTTCAGCATTGATTGCGTCAATAATCTCGTCAAATACAACCATGTCGTACTTTTCGGTCAGGGCAAGTGTGACACTGTGGTCAAAAATACCCTTGAAAATTTTTGCCGCCTGAGCCTTTTCCTTTTCGTTCATCTGAAATGTGAACTTGAGGTCGGCGGGGCAGAGCGTGAGAGTCACATTCTCGGTGTGACTGAGAACATGGCGTTCACCCGAAAATTCCGTTTTTAAAAATTGCACAAACAGCACCTTGAGGTTACTGCCTGCCGCCCTGACGGCAATTCCTACAGCGGCTGTGGTTTTGCCCTTACCGTCGCCAAAATACAAATGTTTCATTGTCTGTCATTCCTTTTCATAAAACTGCACAATTGACAAAATGGAATCCCTTATATACAATAGTATAGAAAAGACATTTTCGTCTGCCTAATTATAACATAAAATCGGCAAACGGGAGTATGTACAAATTAAACAAAATTAATCGAAAATATTTTAAAAACTTCTATACAGCTTATTTTGCCGAAAAGGTTGAAATAATGCGGTATTTCGTTTATAATAATGCTTGTGTGACTGCACAAGATATGCGATGAAGCGGGAGGTTGCGGCATTAAGCCGGTTTTTCCGTGGAGTATGTCCGATTTTAAACCGGGCGATTAAATTGAAACACAGAGCGATTGAGTGGCAATGGGGTTGCTTTGCCATAACTGCGCTCAAACGCTTTCAGAACTTCCCGGTTAACTGAATAGTTAAACGGGTTTTTTAATGCGGGGTGAGGAAACACCCGGCAGAGTTTCAAAAAGTTTTGAAAAGCAACGCCCGCCAACTAACATTTTTAAGGAGGCGACGATAATGGCAGTCAAGGAAAAGATTAGAATAAGATTAAAGGGTTATGATCATCAGCTCGTTGATCAGTCTGCAGAGAGAATCGTGGCAACAGCTAAGCGCACAGGCGCAAGAGTTTCAGGTCCCGTTCCGCTCCCGACTGAGAAGCAGGTTGTAACAATTCTCCGTGCTGTTCATAAGTACAAGGACAGCCGTGAGCAGTTTGAAATCAGAACTCACAAGCGTCTTATCGACATCTTAAGACCGTCAAACAAGACAGTCGAAGCTCTTATGAGCTTAGAGCTCCCTGCCGGCGTTGATATCGAGATTAAGTTATAATCGGATACCAACCTACAAGCAGACAGGGTCATGTTGGGAAACCAACCAATAACCTATAAGGAGGATACAATTTATGCAGAAAGCAATCATCGGTAAGAAAATCGGTATGACACAGATTTTCGATGAAAAGGGAATCATGATTCCCGTAACTGTTGTTGAGGCAGGCCCTTGCGTGGTAACAGCCAAGAAAACAGTTGAAAATGACGGCTACGCTTCGGTACAGCTCGGCTACGGCGATGTTAAACCTCACAAGGTAAACAAGCCAATGAAGGGCTTCTTTGATAAGGCCGGTGTAGCACCAAAGAAAACTCTCAAAGAGTTCCGCTTTACAGACACAGACGCTTACAGCATCGGTGATCTCGTTAAAGCAGACGTATTCACCCCCGGCGACAAGATTGACGTAACAGGCAAGAGCAAAGGTAAGGGTACAGCAGGTGTTATTAAGAGATGGAACTTCCACCGTCTTAAGGAATCACACGGTACAGGTCCTTGCGTACGCCACGGCGGTTCAATCGGTGCCTGCTCATCACCTTCAAGAGTTTGGAAGGGTAAGAGAATGGCAGGTCACCTCGGCGCAGAACAGGTAACGGTTCAGAACCTCACAGTTGTTAAGGTTGACGCAGAAAACAACCTCATCGCTGTTAAGGGTGCTATTCCGGGTCCTAACAAGGGAATCGTTGTAATCAAAGATTCCGTAAAGGCTTAAGGAAGGGGGATTATAAATGCCAAATTTAGCAGTAGTAGATATGGAAGGCAAGAATGTCGGTACAATCGAGCTTGCCGAGTCCGTATTCGGTATCGAACCAAATGCAGCTGTTATGCATCAGATGGTAGTTAACTACCTCGCAGCACAGCGTCAGGGCACACAGTCCGCTCTTACAAGATCAGAGGTTTCAGGCGGCGGTAAAAAGCCGTGGAGACAGAAGGGTACAGGCCGTGCAAGACAGGGTTCAACAAGAGCTCCGCAGTGGACACACGGCGGCGTTGTATTCGCTCCGAAGCCAAGAGATTACAGATTTTCCGTAAACAAGAAGGTAAGAAGACTTGCTATGAAGTCAGCTTTCTCTTCAAAGGTTATGGAGAACGAGCTCATCGTTGTTGATTCAATCAGCATGGACGAGTACAAGACAAAGAAGATTGTTGCAATGCTCAGCGCAATCGGAGCTGAAAAGAAGGCTCTCATTGTTCTTCCTGAGGTTGACAGCAAGGTTATTAAATCAGCTAACAACATCCCCGGTGTTAAAACAGCTCAGGTAAACACTCTTAATGTATATGACATTTTGAATGCTGACAAGCTTATCATCGTTAAGGATGCGGTAAGCAAGATTGAGGAGGTATATGCATGATAGCTCATGATATTGTAATCCGCCCTGTTATTACCGAAAAGAGTATGCTCGGCGCAGTTAACAAAATTTATACCTTTGAAGTTGCTAAGTCAGCAAACAAGATTGAAATTGCAAAAGCTTGTGAAGAAGTTTTCGGCGTTAAGGTTGCAAAGGTAAACACAGTAAGCATGAGAGGCAAATTCCGTCGTCAGGGCAGAAACAACGGCGGCTACTCAAAGAGCTGGAAGAAAGCAATCGTAAAACTTACCGAAGACAGCAAGCCTATCGAATTTTTGAAGGCATGATGTAATACTGACTCAGGTTCAGTATTGAGTCTGAAAAACATTATTCAGGCAGAATGTATGGGAAATGCCATATTCCCGCAAAGCATCATGAGGAGAGTGAAACCAAATGGCCATTAAAGTATATAAGCCGACCATTAACTCAAGAAGAAATATGTCGGTTACAGATTATTCGGGTCTTTCAAAGGTTGAGCCGGAAAAAAGCTTGCTTGCTCCTTTAAATAAAAAGGCAGGTCGTAACAGCTACGGCAGAATCACCGTTCGTCACAGAGGCGGCGGCAACCGCAAAAAGTACCGTATTATTGACTTCAAGCGTCAGAAATTTGATGTTGAAGGTACAGTTAAAACATTAGAGTACGATCCAAACCGTTCTGCATTCATCGCTCTTGTAGAGTACACAGACGGCGAGAAGGCTTACATTATTGCTCCGGAAGGACTTAAGGTAGGCGACAAGGTAACAGCAGGTGCAAACGCTGATATTAAGCCCGGTAACGCACTTCCGCTTACAGCAATCCCTGTTGGTACATTTATCCACAATGTAGAGCTTTATCCCGGCAGAGGCGCTCAGCTCGCTCGTTCAGCCGGCAACATGGCTCAGCTCATGGCTAAGGAAAACGGTCTTGCACTTTTAAGACTTCCTTCAGGCGAGCTCAGAAACGTTCCTGAAAACTGCATGGCTACAATCGGTCAGGTAGGTAACACCGATCACGAAAATGTTAAGATCGGTAAAGCAGGTCGTAAGAGAAACATGGGTTGGCGTCCTACTGTTCGTGGTTCTGTAATGAACCCTAACGACCATCCGCACGGCGGTGGTGAGGGTAAGTCACCTGTTGGTCGTCCGGGCCCTGTAACCCCATGGGGTAAGCCCGCACTCGGCTACAAGACTCGTAAGAACAACAAGAGCAGCGACAAGCTTATCGTAAGAAGAAGAAACGGTAAGTAAGGCGGAAAGGAGCTAAAACATGAGTAGAAGTACTAAAAAGGGCCCTTATGTTCAGCCTGTACTGCTCAAAAGGGTTATCGAAATGAACGAAGCAGGCGAAAAGAGAATTCTCAAGACTTGGTCAAGAAGTTCAACAATTTTCCCTGAATTCGTTGGTCACACATTTGCCGTTCATGACGGCAGAAAACATGTTCCTGTATATGTAACCGAAGATATGGTTGGTCACAAGCTCGGTGAGTTTGCTCCGACAAGAACATTCAAAGGTCACGCAGGATCAAAGACAAGCAAATAAGCGGAAGGAGAGTATTGCAGATGGAAGCAAAGGCAAATGCAAAATTTGTTCGTATTTCACCCCGCAAGGTTAATGTAGTTCTTGACCTCGTAAGAGGCAAAGACGTTAAGTATGCGGAAGCTGTTCTTAAGCACACTCCCAAGGCCGCTTGCGAGCCGCTTTTAAAGCTGCTCAATTCAGCTATGGCAAATGCTGAGAACAACCATGACATGGATGTATCCAAGCTTTACATTGCTCAGTGCAATGCAACAGCAGGCCCCATCCTTAAAAGAATTCGTCCGAGAGCACAGGCAGAGCGTTCAGAATTAACAAGAGAACTTCTCACATTTCCCTCGTACTCAAGGAAAGAGAAGACGACTAAGGGGAGGTTAGATTATGGGTCAGAAAGTTAATCCGCACGGTCTCCGTGTCGGCGTTATTAAAGATTGGGATTCCCGTTGGTTTGCAAACAAGAAGGACTTCGGTGCTACACTCGTTGAGGACTATAACCTCCGTAAGACTCTGAAGGCTCAGCTTTACAACTTCGGTATCTCAAAGATTGAAATTGAGCGTGACGGCAAAAAGGTTAAAATCAGCATCCACTGCGCTAAGCCCGGTCTTGTAATCGGTAAGGGCGGTTCTGAGATTGAAAAGCTCAGAGCACAGTGCGAAAAGATGCTCGGCAAGCCCGTTGCAATCAATATAGTAGAAGTTAAGGCTCCTGAGCTTGATGCACAGCTCGTTGCAGAAAGCATCGCTCAGCAGCTTGAAAAGAGAATCTCTTTCCGCCGTGCAATGAAGATGTCAATCGGCAACGCAATGCGTCGTGGCGCTAAGGGTATTAAGATTATGTGTTCAGGCCGTCTTGGCGGTGCTGAAATTGCTCGTTCAGAGCAGTACCACGAAGGTACTATTCCGCTTCAGACACTTCGTGCCGACATCGACTACGGCTTTGCAGAAGCTAACACAACCTACGGTAAAGTAGGCGTTAAGGTTTGGCTATACAAGGGCGAGGTTCTTAACGAAGTTAAGTCAAGAAAGCCCCGCAGAGAAGGAGGCAGAAAGTAATGTTATTACCTAAGAGAGTAAAATACAGAAGAGTTCACAGAGGTCGTATGACAGGTAAGGCTCTTCGTGGTAACAAGGTTACTTACGGCGATTTCGGTCTTCAGGCTACAGAGCCTGCATGGATCACCTCAAACCAGATTGAGGCTGCCCGTGTCGCTATGACTCGTTACTGCAAAAGATTCGGTAAAGTATGGATCAAAATTTTCCCTGATAAGCCTGTTACAGCAAAGCCTGCTGAAACACGAATGGGTTCAGGTAAAGGTTCACCCGAGTACTGGGTAGCCGTAGTAAAGCCAGGCAGAGTTATGTTTGAACTCGGCGGCGTAGATGAAGCTACTGCAAGAGAGGCTCTTCGCCTTGCTGCAAATAAGCTTCCGATCAAGTGCAAGTTTGTTAAGAAAGAGGAGGGTGAGCAGTAATGAAAGCATCAGAACTCAGAGATATGTCAGTAGAAGAGCTTCAGACAAAGCTCACTGAACTCAAAGAAGAATTATTCAATCTTCGTTTCCAGCTTGCTGTTAATCAGCTCGAAAACTCATCCAGAATCGGTGCTGTTAAAAAGGACATCGCAAGAATTTCAACAGTTCTTCGTCAGATGGAACTTAACGGCGCTGAAGCTTAAGAGAGGAGGACTTAACAGTGAGTGAAAGAAATATGAGAAAAACTGTTGTCGGAAAAGTTGTAAGCGACAAGATGGACAAGACAATTGTCGTTGCAGTTGAAGACAGCGTAAAGCACAAGCTTTACAACAAAATTGTTAAGCGTACAGTTCGTTTCAAGGCACACGACGAAAACAACGAGTGTGGCATTGGCGACCGTGTAAAGATTATGGAGACCCGTCCTCTTTCTAAAGACAAAAGATGGAGACTCGTCGAGATTATTGAGAAAGCTAAATAAGTTTATTTTAGCGGCTTTGAGTAAAGGAGGAATTACACTGTGATTCAGCAGCAAACTATCCTCAAGGTTGCCGACAACACCGGCGCAAAGGAACTTATGTGCATTCGTGTACTCGGCGGTACCAGAAGGAGATATGCCAACATTGGCGATGTAATCGTAGCCTCGGTTAAAAAGGCAGCACCCGGCGGTGTTGTTAAAAAAGGCGACGTTGTAAAGGCTGTAGTTGTTCGTTCTGCAAAGGGCGTCAGAAGAGAAGACGGTACTTATATCCGTTTCGATGAAAATGCAGCTGTTATTATTAAGGAAGATAAGAACCCGAAGGGTACTCGTATCTTCGGACCGGTAGCAAGAGAGCTTCGTGATAAAGATTATATGAAGATTCTTTCTCTCGCTCCCGAAGTACTTTAATTGGAGGTGTCACAATGAGTAAAGTTCATGTTAAAACAGGCGACACCGTTATCGTATTAAGCGGTAAGGACAAGGGCAAGACAGGTCAGGTTATGGCTGTAAGCCCTAAAGAAGGCAAAGTTATCGTAGAAAAGGTAAACATGGTTTCAAAGCATGTTAAGCCCAAGAAGATGGGCGAGCAGGGCGGTATCATTAAGGCTGAGGGTGCTATGTATGCATCTAAGGTTCAGATCGTTTGCCCAAGATGCAAAAAGCCTACAAGAGTTGCTCATAAGTTCTATGAGGACGGCTCTAAGGGCAGAGTTTGCGCTAAATGCGGCGAAGCACTTTAAGGAGGAAATAAGATATGGCAAGACTTAAAGAATATTATTCAAAAGAAGTTGCACCTGCTCTTATGTCAAAGTTCTCCTACAAGAGCACAATGCAGATTCCTAAGCTTGATAAAATCGTTATCAATGTAGGCGCAGGCGAAGCAAAAGATAACTCAAAAGTAATTGATGCTATCTGCACAGACCTTTCTGCTATTACAGGTCAGAAGCCTCTCATCTGTAAGGCAAGAAAGTCAGTTGCTAACTTCAAACTCAGAGAAGGTATGGCAATCGGCTGTAAGGTTACATTAAGAGGCGAGAGAATGTATGAATTCCTCGACAGATTCTTCAATGTAGCACTTCCCCGTGTTCGTGACTTCAGAGGTATCAACCCTGATTCATTTGACGGCCGTGGTAACTACAACATGGGCCTCAAAGAACAGCTCATCTTCCCCGAGATTGACTATGACAAGATCGACAAGGTTCGTGGTATGGACATTTGTTTCGTAACCACTGCAACAACAGACGAAGAAGCTCGCGAGCTCTTAAAGCTTATGGGCGCACCGTTTTCAAAGTAAGGAGGGATTGTTGTGGCTAAAACTTCAATGAAAGTAAAGCAGCAGAGAAAGCAGAAATTCTCTACAAGAGAGTACACAAGATGTAACATCTGTGGTAGACCACACGCCTACCTCCGTAAGTATGGCATTTGTCGTATTTGCTTCCGTGAACTCGCTTACAAGGGCGAAATTCCGGGTGTAAAGAAAGCAAGCTGGTAAGCAAGGGAGGTAAAGCATAATGCAGATTACAGATACAATTGCTGATTTACTTACAAGAATCCGTAACGCAAATTCAGCAAAGCATGATTCTGTTGAAATTCCCGCTTCAAACCTCAAGAAGTCAATTTGTCAGATTCTTGTTGACGAAGGTTATGTAAAGAATTTCACAGTTATTGAAGACGGCAAGCAGGGCGTTATTAAGGTAACACTCAAGTATACAGACGGCAAGACTCCTGTTATCACAGGTCTCCGCCGTGTATCAAAGCCCGGTCTCAGAATTTACAGTAATGCAGAAGATATGCCAAAGGTAATGAAGGTCTTGGTATCGCTATCATTTCAACCTCAAAGGGTGTTATGACAGATCGTGAGGCAAGAAAGCAGCACATCGGCGGCGAGGTTCTCGCTTACATTTGGTAAGAGGAGGTGCGATAAATGTCTCGAATTGGAAGAAAACCTATAAATATTCCCGCCGGCGTTACAGCTTCAGTTGACAACGGCGTTATCACAGTTAAAGGTCCTAAGGGTACACTTGATTTCAAGTTTAATCCTGCTATGACTGTTGAAATCAAGGGCGATGTAATTGAGGTTACACGTCCTAACGACGCAAAGGAAAACCGTTCACTTCACGGCCTTACAAGAACACTTATCCATAATATGGTTATCGGTGTTACAGAGGGTTATTCAAAGACTCTTGAGGTTAACGGCGTTGGTTACCGTGTTCAGAAGCAGGGTAACAAGTGCGTTATGAACCTTGGTTATTCACACCAGGTTATCGTTGAGGATACAGAGGACATCAAGATTGAAGTTCCCGATCCTAACAAAATCATCATCTCCGGCATTGATAAGCAAAAGGTTGGTCAGTTTGCTGCCGAAGTAAGAGAAAAGCGTCCTCCGGAGCCATATAAGGGCAAGGGTATTAAGTACGCTGATGAAGTTATCCGCCGCAAGGAAGGCAAGGCCGGTAAGGGCAAATAATTAAGGAGTGAATAATTAATGGTAAGCAGACCAGATACAAAAAAGGCACGCGCAAAACGCCATAAGAGAGTCCGCAGCAAGATCAGCGGTACAGCTTCTTGTCCTCGTCTTTGCGTATTCCGCTCCACAAGCAACATCTATGCTCAGATTATTGACGATGTAGCCGGTGTTACACTTGCTCAGGCTTCAAGCCTTGATAAGGAAATCACAGGCAATGGCGGAAACAAAGAGGCAGCTAAGGCTGTCGGCAAGCTCGTTGCAGAGCGTGCAAAAGAAAAGAATATCGTTGATGTTGTATTCGACAGAGGCGGTAACATATATCACGGCCGTGTTAAGGAATTGGCCGAAGCGCCCGTGAGGCGGCCTCAATTTCTAAGGATTGGAGGAATAACTTTGGCTAAAACAGTAGAAGTAACAGGCGAATTAAAAGAAAGAGTAGTTACTATTAACCGTGTTTCTAAAACAGTTAAAGGCGGTCGTATTTTCAAGTTTGCAGCTCTCGTAGTTGTAGGCGACGGTAACGGAACAGTTGGTTTCGGTATCGGTAAAGCAGGCGAAGTACCCGACGCTATCCGCAAGGGTATTGAGGATGCTAAGAAGAACCTCATGAAGGTTTCACTCAGAGGTACAACAATCCCTCACGAAGTAATCGGTGAGTTCGGTGCAGGCAGAGTTCTTATGAAGCCCGCAGCTCCCGGTACCGGTGTTATTGCCGGCGGTCCTGTTCGTGCCGTTGTTGAAGCAGTAGGTATCAAGGACATCAGAACAAAGGCTCTTCGTTCCAACAATCCCTGTAATGTAGTTAGAGCTACTCTTGCAGGTCTTGGCGCATTAAGAAATGCTGAAGAAGTTGCTGCAATCCGCGGTAAATCCGTTAAAGAAATTCTTTAATAGGGAGGTTGTAAATTATGACAATTAAGTTAGTAAAGAGTCTTATCGGCTCTAAGAAGGATCAGATTGCAACCGCCCACGCTCTCGGTCTTAAGAAAATCGGTGATGTTACAACTCAGCCGATAACGCTCAGACTAAGGGTAAGGTAGCAAAATCATCCACCTCGTAGAGTTAGTGAAGCATAAGCAAGGAGGTGCGAACTAATGAAGTTACATGAACTTTCTCCTGTTGAGGGTTCTAAGAAGGACTCAAAGAGAATCGGCAGAGGTCACGGCTCAGGCTGGGGCAAAACTTCCGGTAAAGGTCATAAGGGCCAGAAGGCTCGTTCAGGCGGCAGCATCCGTCCCGGATTTGAGGGCGGTCAGATGCCTTTACAGCGTCGTATCCCTAAAAGAGGTTTCAACAACATTTTTGCAAAAGCTGTAGCAGCAGTAAACCTCAGCACTTTGAACAGAAAGTTTGAAGACGGTGCGACAGTAGATATTGAGGCTCTTGTTAATGCGGGCGTTGTTAAGAACGGCTTTGATGCTGTTAAAATTCTTGGCAACGGTAAGCTTGACAAAAAACTTACAGTAAAGGTTTCTGCTTTTTCCGAATCAGCTAAAGCTGCAATTGAGGCTGCGGGCGGAAAGGCAGAGGTGATCTAAGTGTTTAAAACCATTAAAAATGCTTGGTCACTCCCCGATTTAAGAAAGAAAATTTTATTTACTCTCTTAATCATTGTTGTATTCAGAATCGGCTCGGTTATTCAGGTTCCGTTCCTGGATACTGCGGCTCTCAGAAGTGTTATGAATCCGGATGACTGGTCTAACACAATGCTTTCTTATATGAATACACTCTCAGGCGGTGCATTCTCTAACGCAACATTGTTTGCAATGGGTATCACCCCTTATATCAACAGCTCAATCATTATCCAGCTCCTCTGCGTTGCTATTCCTCCTCTGGAGAGATTGGCAAGAGAAGGCGAAGCCGGCAGACGCAAAATCAGTGCTATCACTCGTTATGTAACAGTCGGTCTCGGTATTATTCAGGGTACTGCATATTACTTCTACCTTCTCAACAGCAAGGTAACACTTTACAACAGCGGTTTTGAACTTTGGTTCTCTGCTATCGTAATCATCCTTGTTTTTACCGCAGGTACGGCGGTTATGATGTGGCTCGGTGAACAGATCAACAGCCACGGCATCGGAAACGGTATTTCCATTCTCCTTTTTGCAGGTATCGTTGCTCAGTTCCCACAGATTATCAACACACTCGGTCAGTACTGGAACCTTGCTGTTAACGGCAGCACACAGTTCTTCTTCCTCGTACCTCTCTGGGTAGTTCTCTTTGTTGCTGTCGTATGGATTATCACATTCATGCAGGACAGCGAAAGAAGAATCCCGATTCAGTATGCTAAGCGTGTTGTGGGCAGAAAGATGTACGGCGGTCAGTCAAGCCACCTTCCTATCAAGGTTGCTCTCGGCGGCGTTCTTCCAATCATCTTTGCAAGCTCAATTCTTTCAATTCCAAGTACAATCAACCTCTTCCTCAAGATTCCTGCAGGAGAAGGTTTCTGGGGTGCATTCTTTGCAGCATTCAGCACCACAGGCTGGCTGTACATGGTACTTTATTTCTTGTTCATTATAATGTTCGCTTATTTCTATACATCAATTCAGTACAACCCTGTTGAAATGGCTAACAATCTTAAAGCTAACAACGGCACAGTTCCCGGTATTCGTCCGGGTGCTCCGACAGCTGATTATATCAGAAAGATTTTGTCAAGAATCACTTTAATCGGTGCAATGTTCCTTGCTGTTATCGCTATGATTCCGCTTATCTACGGCGCTGCTTCCGGAATGGGACAGATGTCAATCGGTGGTACATCAATCATCATCGTAGTTGGTGTTGCTCTTGAAACTGTTAAACAGCTCGAGTCACAAATGATGATGCGTCATTACAAAGGTTTTCTTGACTAATTGAGAAAAAAGGAGTATAATAGATGAACATTATCATGTTAGGTGCTCCGGGTGCAGGTAAAGGCACACAGGCTGCTGTACTTTGTGAACACTTTGGTATTCCCACAATTTCAACCGGAAACATGATCCGTGAAGCGCTGAAAAACGGCACTGAGATGGGCTTGAAGGCTAAATCCTTTATGGATGAAGGCAAGCTTGTTCCCGACGAAGTAGTAATCGGTATTGTAAAGGAAAGACTTTCTGCCGATGACTGCAAGAAGGGTTTCATTCTTGACGGTTTTCCAAGAACTATTCCTCAGGCTGAGGCTCTGGATAATATGGGTGTTGAGATTCAGCATGTCATCAACATCGACATTTCTGATGAAAAAATCATCAACCGTATGTCCGGACGCCGTGTTTGCGAAAATTGTGGCAGACCTTTCCACATTGTGACTTTAAAGCCCAAAAAGGAAGGTGTTTGTGACGATTGCGGCGGCACCCTTGTTCAGCGCAAGGACGACCACCCCGATACCGTGCTTGCTCGTCTCGAAACATATCACAAAGAGACCGAGCCCCTCGTTTCTTACTATGAGAAGCAGGGTAAGCTTGTTACTGTAAAAGGACAGGACGATGTAGAAGCTACTACAAAGGCTATCCTTGAAGGTATTGAGGCTTAATTCATGGTTGTAGTTAAGACAGCACGGGAACTTTCAAAAATGAAAGATGCCTGCAGAATTTCTGCCGAGGCATTGCGTGTTGCGGGAGAGGCTGTAAAGCCCGGCGTTACTACTTATGAAATAGATAACATTGTCCGCTCATACATCGAGAAACAGGGAGCAGTTCCCTCGTTTCTCGGTTACGGCGGCTTTCCTGCGAGTGCGTGCATTTCCGTTAACAATGTGGTTATCCATGGCATACCCAGTAAAGAACTCGTTTTAAAAGAGGGCGACATAGTAAGCGTGGATGTTGGCGCTTTCTACGGGGGATTTCACGGCGACAACGCCTTTACATTCCCCTGCGGCAAAATCAGTGCAGACGCACAGGCTTTGCTTGACGCCACAAAAGAGAGTCTGTATGAGGGAATTAAACAGGCTCTTGCCTTCAACCGTGTCGGTGACATAGGCAACGCTGTTCAGAAGTATGTCGAAGCTCGCAGTTACTCGGTGGTACGAGATTTTGTCGGCCACGGCGTAGGTGCGAAACTGCACGAAGACCCAAGTGTACCCAATTACGCACTGCTCACAGAGGAGTGCGGCTTATTCCGGGTATGACTATTGCCATTGAACCCATGGTGAACCAGGGCAGGTGCAATGTGCGTGTTCTTGATGACAAATGGACTACCGTCACTGCTGACGGAAAGCTTTCAGCTCATTTTGAACATACTGTTGCAATAACTCCTGACGGACCTAAAATTATGACTTTGTGCGATTAAAGGTGATTTTATGAACACAGTAAAAGGCAGTATCGTAAAGGCTGTGGCAGGAAGGGAAAAGAACGGCTTTTTTGTTGTTCTCGACTGCGATTCCGTTTTTGCTTACATTGCAGACGGAAAGCGAAGAAAGGTTGAGAAGCCTAAAAAGAAAAAGCTTATTCATATTTCTCCTACAGGAACCGTGATAGAGGGTTCAATCAAGACCAATCCGCAGATAAGAAAAATTTTGAACAATTTTAGAAAGAGCGAGGGTTGACAATATGTCAAAACAGGATGTAATCGAAATTGAAGGTATTGTTAAGGAAGCTTTACCGAACGCACAGTTTAAGGTAGAGTTGCCGAACGGTCACGTGATATTAGCTGTTATTTCAGGCAAACTGAGAATGAACTTCATTCGCATATTGCCGGGTGATAAGGTAAAGGTGGAAATGTCCCCCTATGACCTGACAAGAGGCAGAATTACCTGGAGAACTAAATAATTCGGGTAAAAACACGACTTTTTAGAAAGGAATGATTATACATGAAAGTCAGACCTTCAGTAAAGAAAATGTGCGACAAGTGCAAAGTAATCAAAAGAAAAGGTAAGATTTTAGTTATTTGCGAAAACCCCAAGCATAAGCAGCGCCAGGGTTAATTTACCTAACGAAAACAAAACTATATTTTAGAATTTATATGGAGGTGCAACTATATGGCTCGTATAGCAGGTGTTGACTTACCGAGAGATAAAAGAGTTGAGATTGGTTTGACCTATATCTACGGTATCGGCCGTAAGACTGCAGACGACATTATTGCTGCAACAGGTGTTAATCCGGACACTCGTGTCAGAGATTTGACAGAAGAAGATATTGCAAAGCTCAGAGAATACATCGAGCATCACTGCCGCGTTGAAGGTGACCTTCGCCGTGACATCGCTTATGATATTAAAAGACTTATTGATATTGGTTGTTACCGTGCGTTCGCCACAGAAAAGGACTTCCTGTAAGAGGTCAGCGTTCAAAGACTAACGCTCGTACTCGTAAGGGTCCCCGTAAAACCATGGCTAATAAGAAGAAGTAAGGAGGGCAAAGGACTATGGCAGCACCAAAGGTGGTAAGAAGGTTATCCGCCGTCGCCGTGAACGCAAGCACATTGAAAAAGGCGCAGCGCATATCCAGTCTACATTTAACAACACAATTGTTACTATTTCCGATACACAGGGCAACGCTGTTTCATGGGCAAGCGCAGGCGAGCTCGGTTTCAGAGGTTCAAAGAAGTCAACTCCGTTTGCCGCTCAGTCAGCAGCCGAAACAGCTGCAAAGGCAGCAATGGAACACGGCATGAAGTATGTTGAAGTATATGTAAAGGGTCCCGGTCAGGTCGTGAAGCTGCAATCCGTGCATTGCAGACTGCAGGTCTTGAGGTAACAATGATTAAGGATGTTACTCCAATCCCGCACAACGGATGCCGTCCTCCAAAGAGAAGACGTGTATAGTATTTTAAAAGGAGGAAAATTCTACTATGGCTAAAAATATGCAGCCTATCGCTAAGCGTTGCAGAGCTCTTGGCATTTCACCCGCAGTTATGGGTTATTCCAAGAAGACTTCCAACAGAAATCCCGGCGGTAAGATGAGAAGAAAAAAGAGCGAATACAGCATGCAGCTCACTGAGAAGCAGAAGGTAAAATTTATCTACGGCATCATGGAGAAGCAGTTCAGAGCTTACTACGAAAAAGCTGAAAAAGCTGAGGGTAAGACAGGTGCTGTATTGCTTACACTTATTGAAAGAAGACTTGACAACGTTATCTTCAGACTCGGTCTTGCAGCTACAAGAAGAGAAGCAAGACAGCTTGTTAGTCACAGCCACTTTACCGTAAACGGTAAGAAGGTAAACATTCCTTCATACCTTGTTAAGGTTGGCGATGTAATCGAAGTTAAGGAGAAGAGCCGTTCAACTGCAAGATTCAAGGCAATCGCAGATGGCGAAACATCTTCAATTGTAACACCAAAGTGGCTTGAGAAGAACGAAAACCTTCTCGGTGGCAAGGTTGTTGCAGCTCCCCAGAGAGAAGACATCGACTTTCCTGTTGAAGAACACCTCATCGTTGAGTTGTACTCCAAGTAATCTTATATTTCACAGGCAGATTACACACAGATGGGCTGCTTTTGCAGTCGCATAATGTTTAGGAGGATTCGCGAATGATAGAAATTGAAAAGCCAAGAATTGAAACCGAGGAATTAACCGAGATGGAAAGTACGGCAAGTTTGTTGTTGAACCGCTCGAGCGTGGTTTTGGCAACACACTCGGCAACAGTTTGCGCCGTGTGCTGCTTTCCTCTCTTGAAGGCTGTGCTGTTACATCAATCAAGATTGACGGCGTTCTTCACGAATTTTCAACTATTCCCGGCGTAAAGGAAGACGTTACGGAAATTGTTCTTAATATGAAAAGTCTTGTTGCAAAGCTCCATGAAACAAGTCCCAAGGTTATAGAAATTGCAGCCGAGGGTCCCTGTGAGGTAAAGGCTGCCGACATCAAATGTGATGATGAGGTTGAAATTCTCAACCCTGAACTCCATATTGCTACACTCGGTGAGGGTGCTAAGCTCAATATGGAAATCACAGTTGACAAGGGCAGAGGATATATTCCTTCAGAGCGCAACAAGCAGTTAAGCGGCAACAATGTTATTGGCGTTTTGCCGATTGATTCAATTTATACTCCCGTGTTAAAGGTAAACTATACAGTTGATAACACTCGTGTAGGTCAGATTACTGACTATGACAAGCTCACTTTGGATGTTTGGACAAACGGAGTTATCAATGCTCAGGAGGCTGTTTCTCTTGCAGCAAAGGTTCTTACCGAACACCTTAACCTTTTTGTTAACCTTTCCGACAAAGCTTCAAGTGCTGAAGTTATGGTTGAGAAGGATGACAAGGGTAAGGAAAAGATTCTTGAAATGACGATTGAAGATCTTGATCTTTCAGTTCGTTCTTTCAACTGCCTCAAGCGTGCAGGCATTAACACGGTAGAGGATTTGATCAACAAGTCCGAAGAGGATATGATGAAAGTGCGTAACCTCGGTAGAAAATCTCTCGAGGAAGTTGTACAGAAGCTCAATTCTCTCGGTTTTAGTCTTCAGAAGGAAGACGAATAACTTCCCAAAGTCTTTGACAGGCTATTCTGTCAAATTCTTACCAACAAACTCAACGGTAAAGGAGTGAAAGAAATGCCAGGTACAAGAAAATTAGGAAGAACTACTGCACAGAGAACTGCAATGCTTCGTGCTATGGTTACTTTCCTTTTGGAAAACGGCAAAATTGAAACAACTCTTACTCGTGCCAAGGAAGTTCAGGCTATGGCAGAGAAGATGATTACTACAGCTAAAGAAGATACTCTTCACAACAGACGCCTTGTTTTGGCTTTTGTTACTAAGGAAGATGTTACAAGCAAGCTCTTTAAGGAAATTGCTCCAAAATACAGCGATAGAAACGGTGGCTATACAAGAGTTACTAAAATCGGTCCCCGTCGCTTCCGATGCCGGCAAAGAGCTCCGTATTGAACTGACCACCTACACCTCCAATTACACCGGAGTTGTCAATCCTGTTTACTGCGGAAACAAGGCAGATATCTGGATATATATTTTCAGCAGATACG
>ENA-OQHY01000189-OQHY01000189.1-human-gut-metagenome-genome-assembly--contig:-NODE-189-length-35601-cov-4.253989_pt1 | contig 35601 bp, 36 predicted proteins | sample MGYA00242570_ERZ504733 | MGnify/ENA primary metagenome ERZ504733 (study PRJEB26092, sample SAMD00036219) | human gut metagenome | host: Homo sapiens | study: EMG produced TPA metagenomics assembly of... | reverse complement strand
TTTTAACAGGTAATCTGTGGTAACGCCAAACAGCTTGCTGATCTGCAATATCTTTTCAATATCCGGAACCGACTGTGCGCCCTCCCATTTGGAGACCGACTGCCGGGTCACATTCAGCTGTTGGGAAAAAAATCAGGAAAAATCGTTAAAAAATAGAAAAAATCCTGTTATTTTGTCGGGAAACATCGAAAAATGGTACATTTTAAAAATGGAAAACACTTGCAAGAAAAAACTTTTTGGTGTATAGTCAGTGGAAGTTACGACTAATTTAGGAATTATTCTGGAATTTGTAATGATGCAGAACTATGCGATATGAAAAACGCAATATAGATCTGGACAGTTATAAAAATATGTATTCAGGAGGCATCAGAGGTGGCAAAATATCTTGTAATAGTGGAATCACCGGCAAAAGTCAAGACGGTGAAAAAGTATCTCGGGGCAAATTACGAAGTTGCAGCATCTATGGGCCATGTGCGCGATCTGCCGAAAAGCCGGCTTGGAATTGATGTAGAACATGACTTTGAACCAAAATATATCACCATCCGCGGAAAAGGAGAGCTTCTGGCATCTCTTCGAAAAGCCGCAAAAAAAGCAGATAAAGTTTATCTCGCAACTGACCCTGACCGCGAGGGAGAGGCAATTTCCTGGCATCTGTCGATTGCGCTGAATCTCGATGAGAACAAGATGCGCCGCATCACCTTCAATGAGATCACAAAATCAGCAGTCAAAGCGTCGATCAAACAGGCACGCGACATCGATATGAACCTGGTGGACGAGCAGCAGGCGCGCCGCTGCCTCGACCGTATGGTAGGTTATGAAATCAGCCCATTGTTATGGAAGAAAATCAAACGCGGACTTTCCGCCGGCCGTGTGCAGTCCGTTGCACTGCGCATCATCGGCGACCGCGAGGATGAGATCAATGCGTTCATTCCGAAAGAATACTGGACACTGGAAGCAGATCTGAAAATTCCAGGCGAGAAGAAACCGCTCGTCGCAAAATTCCACGGAAAAGGCAGTGAAAAGATGGCGATCGAGACGAAAGAGCAGCTCGATGAAATCTTAAAGGGACTGGAAAATGAGACCTTTACCGTATCCGAAGTGAAAAAAGGAGAGCGTTCCAAGAAAGCGCCGCTTCCGTTCACCACGAGTACCCTGCAGCAGGAAGCATCGAAGGTGCTGAACTTCTCCACACAGAAGACGATGCGTCTGGCGCAGCAGTCTACGAGGGCGTGGAAGTAAAAGGAAAGGGAACGATCGCTCTGATTTCCTATCTGCGTACCGATCTACACGAATCAGCGAGGAGGCCGATGCGGCAGCACGTTCCTTTATCCAGGAGCAGTACGGCACAAAATATACCGCAAGCGGGGACACGACGGAGAATAAAAACAGCAAGGCACAGGATGCGCACGAGGCCATCCGTCCGACCGATGTGACGAATACACCGGTAATGGTAAAAGAATCCCTGCCAAGAGATCTGTTCCGCCTGTATCAGCTGATCTGGAAACGCTTTGTGGCAAGCCGCATGCAGCCGGCCGTCTATGAGACAATTTCCGCACGGATCAATGCAGGAGAGTATCTCTTTACAGCAGCTTCCTCCCGTCTGGCATTTGATGGTTTCATGTCCGTTTACACCGATCCGGATGAGGAAAAGAAAGAGAAAAACGCCGCTGTCCGGAGCCTGGAGGCAGGAACGGAGCTGGCACTGGAAAAGATGGATCCGCAGCAGCACTTCACACAGCCGCCGGCACACTACACCGAGGCTTCCCTTGTCAAAACACTCGAGGAACTCGGCATCGGCCGTCCAAGTACGTACGCGCCGACCATCACAACGATCATCAACCGCCGTTACGTGGCAAAGGAGAACAAGAACCTTTACATGACAGAGCTCGGCGAGGTGGTCAACAACATGATGAAAGAGGCATTCCCGAGCATCGTGGATGTCAACTTTACGGCAACGATGGAAGCTCTGCTCGACAGGGTTGGAGATGGAAGTGTTCCGTGGAAGACAGTAGTCGAGAACTTCTGCCGGATCTCTATGAGGCGGTCACAGAGGCAGAAAAGAACCTCGAAGAAGTTAAGGTAGAGGATGAGGTGACAGATGTCATCTGCGAGAACTGCGGCCGCAACATGGTGGTCAAATACGGCCCGCACGGAAAATTCCTCGCCTGCCCGGGATTCCCGGACTGCAAGAACACGAAGCCGTATCTGGAAAAGATCGGTGTTCCGTGTCCGAAGTGCGGAAAAGAAGTGATCCTGCGCAAGACGAAAAAAGGGCGGAAATATTATGGATGCGAAAACAATCCGGAATGCGATTTCATGTCCTGGCAGAAACCGTCTGCCAAGAAATGCCCGCAGTGCGGCGGCTATATGCTGGAAAAGGCAATAAGCTGGTCTGCGCGGACGAGCAGTGCGGCTATGTAGAAGCACGCGAAAAGAAAGACGAAGACTGAGAATGACAAAGCGGTCTGTACTGGTGAAAAACTGGTGCAGGCCGTTTTTTTTGCTTATCGAGGCGGAAAAACAGGAAGATCTGAAAAAAATTTAGCATGAATTTTTATAAAATTTATAGTTTTCTGAAAAATATATTGATTTCCGGAAAACTACATGATAGAATGAGCTTAGTTTTAAGGGTTGTCTGAAAAAGGCATCAGTGTGCATTTTTTCGGCGGATACGCCAAAAAAAATGCAGAAAATAAAGAAAGGAGAAGAACATGAGCGTACAACTGCTGGATAAAACCAGAAAAATCAACAAACTGCTTCATAACAATCACTCCACGAAGGTCGTGTTCAACGATATCTGTGAAGTCCTGATGGAAACGTTAAGTTCCAATATCCTGGTGATCAGTAAAAAAGGAAAAGTGCTGGGCATCAGCCTTTGCCCGGGCGTGGAAGAAATTACGGAGCTGATCGAGGATAAGGTGGGCGGTTATGTCGATGCCGCATTAAACGAGCGTCTCCTCGGCGTACTCTCCACAAAAGAGAACGTCAATTTACAGACCCTCGGCTTTGAGCGGCCTGGTGTAGAGCGCTACACCGCAATTATCTGCCCGATCGAGATCGCCGGAGAACGCCTTGGTACCGTATTTATGTACCGCTGCACCCCGCAGTACGATATCGACGATATCATCGTCAGTGAGTACGGCACAACCGTTGTCGGACTGGAAATGATGCGTTCCGTCAACGAGGAAAATGTGGAGGAAAACCGCAAGGTTCAGGTGGTTAAATCCGCATTCAACACGTTGTCCTTCTCCGAACTGGAAGCCATCATCCATATCTTTGATGAACTGAACGGGGATGAGGGCATTCTGGTTGCAAGCAAAATTGCAGACCGCGTCGGCATCACAAGATCCGTCATCGTAAATGCCCTCCGCAAATTCGAGAGCGCAGGCGTCATCGAGTCCCGTTCCAGCGGTATGAAGGGAACGTATATCAAGGTATTAAATGATTATATCTTTGATGAACTCGACGAGATCAAAGCAAGAAAGAACCTGAAAGGAAAGGGCGATGCCCATCCGGACGAGGCGAAAAAATAAAAAAGTGGAATGTAGAAAAGAATCGGAGCCGTTTAAGAATGGCGCCGTTTCTTTTTGTGCAAAAAAGCATTCGGGGAGCGGAAAAAAATGGTATCATTCCCGTTTTTAGGAATAAACTATAATTAGATTCTAAAGAGAGTATAAAATATGAAAAAGTTGCCAAAATAAGAAAAAACGAGAAAATAAGAGAAATTAAGAGTTATCACGAGAAAAAAAAAGAGAATTACAAAATTCATGCATTTGCGAAATGAGGTGGAAAACACTATAGTAAGAACCATCAAGTAGCACTCGAATGAACTGAGTGCTAATAAATAAAACTGAATGAAATCTTGAAGGAGGAAACATAAATGAAGTTAGTACCTTTAGGTGACAGAGTTGTATTAAAAGAGTTAAAAGCAGAGGAAACCACAAAATCCGGTATCGTACTTCCGGGACAGGCACAGGAGAAACCGCAGCAGGCTGAGGTTATCGCAGTAGGACCTGGAAAAGTAGAAGACGGCAAAGAAGTAAAAATGGAAGTTGCAGTCGGAGATCAGGTAATCTATTCCAAATATGCAGGAACCAACGTCAAACTGGAAGACGAAGAGTACATCATCGTAAAACAGGATGACATTCTGGCAGTTGTAAAATAAAGAATAATCAAGTAAAAATCAGGAGGCATGACAATCATGGCAAAAGAGATTAAATATGGAGCAGAGGCAAGAAACGCTCTTCAGAATGGTGTAAACCAGCTTGCAGATACCGTACGTGTAACCCTTGGACCGAAAGGAAGAAACGTTGTTCTGGACAAACAGTACGGCGCTCCGCTCATCACAAACGATGGTGTTACGATTGCAAAAGAGATCGAGCTGGCAGACGGCTTTGAAAACATGGGCGCACAGCTCATCAAAGAAGTTGCTGCAAAGACCAACGACGTAGCAGGTGATGGTACCACAACCGCAACCGTTCTGGCACAGGCTATGGTAAACGAAGGAATGAAAAACCTGGCAGCAGGTGCGAACCCGATCGTTCTTCGTAAGGGAATGAAGAAAGCAACCGATAAAGCTGTTCAGATCCTTGCAGAGATGAGCCAGCCGGTAGCAGGCAAAGAGCAGATTGCAAAAGTTGCAGCTGTTTCTTCCGGAAGCGAAGAAGTAGGCCAGATGGTAGCTGACGCTATGGAAAAAGTTTCCAAAGACGGCGTTATCACCATCGAGGAGTCCAAGACCATGCAGAACGAGCTGGAGCTGGTAGAAGGTATGCAGTTCGACCGTGGATATATCTCCGCTTACATGTGTACCGATATGGAGAAAATGGAAGCCGTTCTCGACAATCCATATATCCTGATTACCGATAAGAAACTGTCCAACATTCAGGAAGTTCTTCCGCTGCTGGAGCAGATCGTACAGAACGGAGCAAGACTGCTGATCATCGCTGAGGACGTAGAGGGCGAGGCTCTCCAGACACTCGTGATCAACAAACTGCGCGGAACCTTCAACGTAGTAGCTGTCAAAGCACCGGGATACGGCGACAGAAGAAAAGCAATGCTCGAGGATATCGCAATCCTGACCGGCGGCCAGGTGATCTCCGAGGAAGTTGGTCTGGAATTAAAAGACGCTACTCTGGAAATGCTCGGACGTGCAAAATCTGTTAAAGTTCAGAAAGAGAACACCGTTATCGTTGACGGTGCCGGCGCAAAAGATGCCATCGCAGCAAGAATCGGCCAGATCAGATCCCAGATCGAGGAGACCACTTCTGAGTTCGATAAAGAGAAACTGCAGGAGAGACTGGCAAAAATGGCAGGCGGCGTAGCTGTGATCCGTGTAGGTGCAGCAACCGAGACCGAGATGAAAGAAGAAAAACTCCGTATGGAGGATGCTTTAAATGCAACGAGAGCAGCCGTAGAAGAGGGTATCATCGCAGGCGGCGGTTCTGCATACATCCATGTAACAACACAGCTTGCAGAGCTGATTGACAGCCTGGACGGCGACGAGAAGATCGGTGCAAGAATCGTACAGAAAGCACTCGAGGCTCCTCTGTTCCACATCGTAACAAACGCAGGTCTGGAAGGCGCTGTTGTTATCAACAAAGTAAAAGAGTCCAAAGTAGGTGTTGGATTTGATGCATACAACGAAGAGTATGTAGACATGATCCAGGCTGGTATCCTTGATCCGGTTAAGGTTACCAGAAGCGCACTGCAGAACGCTACCAGCGTTTCCGCAACCCTGCTGACCACCGAGTCCGTAGTTTCCACCATCAAAGAGCCGGCTCCGGCTATGCCGGCAGGCGCAGACGGCGGAATGGGAATGATGTAATTTCCGGGATAAAAATGTCTGGTAAAACAAAATAAGAAAACCGGCTGCAAAGACCGTAGCGGAACATGGGTTCCGAAGTCCTGTCTTTGCCGGCCGATTTTTTAGTGGAAAGTTTTTCTTCCATTTCGCATGGCCCTGAATCGTTACAAAAAATTTCAGAAAGTTTTCATGCTTTCGCCGGGCGGCGTATATGGACGCTTCCGGCGTTTTATGCTATACTGATTTGTAGGATGTTGGGGGAAATACAACAAAGGAGAAGAAACACACATGGCAAGTCGTTATGAATCCGACATGACAAGGAAGGAGAAGATGCAGCTCGAAAAAGAGAAGCTGTCGAAAATGAATTTTAAAGAGAAACTGGCCTATATCTGGGAATACTACAAGGCTGTCATTTTCGGCATCATCGCTGTTATCTTCATCATCGGCACGATTGTGAATATCCATGAAAATGCGAAGTATTATGACCTCGTGAGCATTGCCGTAGTGGATTACGCAGGACTGCAGGATGTAAGTCCGATCGAGGAGGACCTAAAAGAAGCGCTCGGAACCGGAGATAAGTACGAAAAGGTAAGCATCGATACAAGCTACAGCTTCGGTGAAAACCTGGAAAACGCGGATTACAACACGCTGATGAAATTCACAGCCGTGATTGCCGCACAGAGCATGGATGTTCTGATCTGTTCACAGGCCGTGTACGACAACTACAGCAAAGACGATTATTTTCTGGATCTGTCCACACTGTTTGACGAAGCGACGTGTGAGAAGTACGGGATAAAGGCGGGAGATACCTGCCTCGACATTTCCAAATTGAAAAAGTACCAGGATATGGGCCTTACGTACTATGAGCCGTGTTATCTGACCGTGTTGGTCAATACAAAGAACACGGACAATGCAGCAAAACTGATCGAATATCTTGAGGAGGATGGAGTAAATGAGTGATCTGTACACAGAAGTGCTGGTGAAAAAACAGCAGACAGGAAAAGACAAGGCGATCAAAGGAGTTCTGATCTTCTTTACCGTTCTTTTTGCAGCCGCAGGAATTATGATGAATCCGCTGATTCTGCTTCTTGCGCTGGTACTTGGAATCGTAGACTATATTTTTATCCCGAAGCTTTCGGTAGAGTTTGAGTATCTGTACGTCAACGGCGAGCTCGACATCGACCGTATCTATTCGCAGTCAAGAAGAAAAAGAGCCGCAAGCTATGAGCTTTCCAACATGGAAATCCTGGCTCCGTACCAGTCCCATCAGCTTGATTCCTACAAAAACAATCAGAGCATCAAACGTTACAACTATTCCTCCGGAATCGAAGGACAGGGTCACAAACCGTATGCATTTGTTATTTCAAAAGACAACACAATGCAGATGGTCATCTTCGAGCCGGATGAGGTGATGTTAAAGGATATCCGCAACCGCGCACCAAGAAAAGTATTTATGGATTGACAGCGTTTTCGTTTTTTGTTAAACTAGGTGATAAATCAAAAAAACTTAAGAAGAAAGGAAGAAATGAAAATGGGTACAATTATTGGTGATGGTATTACCTTCGATGATGTGCTTCTGGTTCCGCAGTATTCTGAAGTAACCCCAAACATGGTAGATCTGACTACGCATCTGACCAAGAAGATCAAGCTGAACATCCCGATGATGAGCGCCGGCATGGATACGGTTACAGAACACCGTATGGCAATTGCATGGCACGTCAGAGGAATCGGTATTATTCACAAGAATATGTCGATTGAGCAGCAGGCAGAAGAAGTAGACAAAGTAAAACGTTCTGAGAACGGTGTTATCACCGATCCGTTCTATCTGTCTCCGGAGCACACCCTGGAAGATGCCAATAATCTGATGGCAAAATTCCGCATTTCCGGTGTCCCGATTACCGAGAACGGAAAACTGGTTGGTATTATTACAAACCGTGATCTGAAGTTTGAAACTGATTTCACCAAGAAAATCAAAGAGTCCATGACCAGCGAAAACCTGATTACTGCAAAAGTAGGCGTTACGCTGGATGAGGCGAAAGCAATCCTTGCAAAATCCAGAAAAGAGAAACTTCCGATTGTCGATGACGATTTCAACCTCAAAGGTCTGATCACCATCAAAGATATCGAGAAAACCATCAAGTACCCATTGTCCGCCAAGGATGAGCAGGGACGTCTGCTCTGCGGTGCCGCAGTCGGCATCACGGCAAACGTGCTCGATCGTGTCGATGCGCTGGTAAAAGCACACGTAGACGTGATCGTCATCGACTCCGCTCACGGACATTCCGCAAATATCTTCAAAACACTTCGCCTCATCAAAGAGCATTATCCGGATCTGCAGGTAATCGCCGGAAACGTGGCAACCGCAGAGGCAACAAGAGACCTGATCGCAGCCGGAGCAGACGCTGTTAAAGTCGGTATCGGACCTGGTTCTATCTGTACGACCCGTGTCGTTGCAGGTATCGGTGTACCGCAGGTCACAGCCGTTATGGACTGCTATGAGGAAGCAAAGAAGACCGGAACTCCGATCATCGCCGACGGTGGTATCAAGTACTCCGGAGACATGACAAAGGCTATCGCAGCCGGTGCCAATGTCTGCATGATGGGAAGCATCTTCGCAGGATGCGATGAGAGCCCGGGAGATTTCGAACTGTTCCAGGGAAGAAAATACAAAGTATACCGTGGAATGGGATCCATCGCAGCCATGGAGAACGGAAGTAAAGACCGTTACTTCCAGACCGGCGCCAAGAAACTGGTTCCGGAAGGTGTGGAAGGCCGTGTGGCATACAAGGGTCTTGTAGAGGATACCGTATTCCAGCTGATCGGCGGACTTCGTTCCGGCATGGGCTACTGTGGAGCAAAAGATGTTGAGACCTTAAAGGAGACTGGAAAATTCGTGAAGATTTCTGCAGCATCCTTAAAAGAGTCCCATCCGCATGATATCCACATTACCAAAGAGGCTCCGAACTACAGCGTAGACGATAAATAAGAATAAAAAGTCGCAAAAGGCAGAAGGAGGAAAGGGCAGAAACTTTTCAGCTTCTGCCTTTTCAAATGAGGGGGCGCTTATTTGCAGCGGGGAGAGAACATATGGCACAGAAGAGACGGGGAAAAATGACAAGAAAACAGAGGCAGCGCCAGCTTCACCGCAGAATGTTTCTGACGGGAGTTCTGGTGGTGCTGATCTGCGTCGGCATTTACAGCGGCATCCGCCATCTGGCAAAGACGGAACCGGCCATGAGCGATGCACTGGCAGACGGCAGCAGCACTCAAGGCGGTCTTTTGGCAGATGACTATGAGGACAATGATATCACCGACTGGACCGGTGCTCCGCCGATCGATGTGGAGCTTCTGACGCCGAACAGCTGGTCCAGACCGCAGACCCGGCTGAAAAGTGAATGGCATTGTCATTCACTACACGGCAAATCCGGGAAGCACAGCGATGCAGAACCGTGATTATTTCGAAAATCTGCCGGAGACGCAGGAGCACAGGCCAGCAGCCATTTTGTGATCGGTATCGAGGGAGAAGTCGTTCAGTGTATTCCGACGAGCGAATGGTCGTATGCATCGAACCAGCGCAATTTCGACACGATCTCAATTGAATGCTGTCACCCGGATGACAGCGGTGAATTTACCGATGAGACATACAATTCTGTGGTCCAGCTCGCCGGTTTCTTATGCAAGCGGTTCAATCTGACTTCGGACGATGTGATCCGTCACTATGATGTAACCGAAAAGCTCTGCCCTCTGTACTACGTGGAGCATGAGGATGCCTGGATTCAGATGAAGGCAGATATTCAGGCGTATGCGGATTCACTTTCCTAAGAGCTGTTTTTAAGAAAAATGAAAAAATCCCCGTTGGGAAAATCAGTTTCAGGAGAAATGATTTTTCAACGGGGATTTTTCTGTTATCCAATATTTTTAGTAATAGTAACGCCGTCTGCGCCGCTTTCTTTTTTTCGTATTTCCGCCGAGTGCAATCCAGCAGAACAGCCGTACAAACGTGATGCCGAAGAGAACGCCGATGCTGTCGATGCCGACGTCCTTTACCGACGGGCCGCGGTTGGCGACCATCGTCTGGTGGAACTCATCGCTCGCGGCAAAGGCGACACAGAGGATGCCGGCAAGAAATGTGAGCGCGAAGCCGCGCAGGCCGTAGACGTAGAGCGGAAGCGAAACACAGATTGCAAGCAGACAGTACTCTGTCATATGAGCCAGCTTCCGCACCGGGTACTGATACTCGTCAGCAGTTCCTGGATCTTCTCATCATCCATCCGCGGTCCATGACGTGGTCGATCGTGATGAAAATGCCGCGTGCCACCTTTTCACTGAGATGTGAGGATTCCGTTCCGTTCTGGGAAGAGAAGGAGAAAATCATCGACATCATCAGAATCGCCGGGATGAAGGAAAACGGTTTTAACAGTGCAATTACAATTCGATTCATAAAATACCTCCAGTAAAACAAAGCAGGTCAGATCGGAAACTTTTTATGCGGTATGCTCGCGGATTCTGGCAATCGCAGAAAAGATCAGGAATGCCAGCAGGTTCACGATTACGACCGTCGCTCCGGCAGGGGAGGACAGGAAAAACGAGAGGGACATGCCAAGAAGGAAGCATACCACGGAAAGAACCGCGGAGCAGATTACCACGCTCTGGAAGGTATGGCAGAGACGCATCGAGGTCAGTGCCGGGAAAATCAGCAGGCTGGAGATCAGAAGTGCGCCCATCATGCGCATGCCGAGGACGGTGGTGATGGCGGTTAAGAATGCCAGCAGCATGTTGTAAAGCTCTGCGCGGACACCGGTTGCTCTGGCAAATGTTTCATCGAAGGTGACAGCAAAAATGCGGTTGTAGTACAGAACGAACAGGAGCAGCACGACGATGGAGAGCACCACGGAGAGAACGACGTCCTCATCACTCATCGCAAGGATGCTTCCGAACATGTAGTTGTTGACATCGGTGTTCATGCCGCTCGACCACGAAACCGTGATGACACCGATCGCAAGCGCAGAGCTTGAAATCAGGCCGATGGCGGCGTCGCCTTTGATCTTGCTGGATTCGTTCATGCGGAGCAGCAGAAAGGCGGCAAGCACGACGACAGGGATTGTGAAGGCAAGCGGAGCAAAACCGAGTGCCGTTGCAATTGCAAGAGAGCCGAATCCGACATGGGAGAGGCCGTCGCCGATCATGGAGTAGCGCTTTAACACGAGCTGACGCCAAGCAGTGCGGCACACAAAGAGACGAGAATGCCGACCACAAGGGCACGCTGCATAAACGGATAAGAAAGCATTTTCAGCAGATTCGAAATCATAAGTCGGCACCTCCTAAAAACTGTTTTCCAGCCTCGGTTTTCAGATACTCGTCCGTCGGACCGAAGAAGACCTGCTTCTGGTCGAGCTGGAGAATGTGCGTTGCGTCCGGCAGAATATTGCGGATATCGTGGGAAACCATGATGATCGTAACGTTCTGCTCGCGGTTGATGCGGCGGATGAGCTGGTACATTTCGTTTGTCATGACCGGGTCAAGGCCAGTGACCGGCTCGTCGAGGAGCAGCAGTTTCTTTGTGGCGCAAAGCGCACGAGCGAGAAGCACACGCTGCTGCTGGCCGCCGGAGAGATCACGGTAGCATCGTTTCTTTAATGGAAGGAGGTCGAGAAGCTCCATATTGCGGAGCGCGTCCTCTTTGTCTGCCTTTGTGTAAAACGGCGGGAAATGCGGGTGGTTCTGCCGGCCGGACAGCACGACTTCCCAGACGCTCGCCGGGAAATCCTTTTGTGCGGCGGTCTGCTGCGGCAGATAGCCGATCTCGCTTGGATGAAGCCCGTCGCCGGTTGTGATCGAGCCGGTGGACGGATTTTTTAAGTGAAGCAGTCCCTTGATCAGAGTACTTTTTCCGGAACCGTTCTCGCCCACAATACAGAGGTAGGAGCCGGCTTCCAGGGCAAAGTTGACATCGGTCAGGACCGGGATGCCCTCGTAGGAGAAGGTGACATCACTGCAGGTAAGTAGAGCCATTTAGTTTAAAGCCTCCTTTAATGCGGAAACGTTCTGTTCCATGAGGGAGAGATACGTAGCGCCGCTTTCGAAATCATCTTTGGATACATTGTGACAGGAATGAAGCAGCAGCTTTTTCGCGCCGGTCGCCTCACAGATGGAGTCCGTCATTTGTTCATTGGACAGCTCGGTGTGGAAAACGACGGGAATCTGTTCTTCCTTGATTTTATCAATTAAAAAAGAAAGGGTTTTGGCACTTGCCTCGGATTCCGAGGAGCAGCCGGGAAACGCCGCGTAGTAGTCGAGGCCGTAGGTGTCCGCAAAGTAGCGGAACGGGAAACGGTCGCCGAAAACAATGGTATGGCGGCTTGCAGTTGCGGTGACATCGGAAAATTCCTCATCGAGGGAGGCAAGCGAAGCAAGATACGAGGCGGTATTTGCCTGGTAATCGTCCGCATGCTCCGGGTCGAGGCGGCAGAGGGAATCGCAGAGTTTCTGGACAATCCGCATCGCATTTTTCGGCGAAGTCCAGACGTGCTCGTCCTGTTCGCCGTGGGATTCGTGCGCATGATCATGGGAAGATTCGTCGTGTGTATCCTCGTCCTCATGGTCGTGTACATCCTCGTGATCTGCATCTTCGTCCTCATGGTCGTGCGCATCCTCGTCCTCATGATCGTGTGCGTGGCCGTGGGTCTCCATTCCCTCGACGGTTTCCTCGGCAACGGTGTCAACGCAGTCCATCAGCGTCACTACCTCTTTGTTCGAGGTATCGACAGAATCAAGGATTGTCTCGACCCAGGCATCGGAATCGCCGCCGACGTAGACGAAGAGATCACATTCGGAAACCGTAATCATATCGCCCGGTGTCGGTTCAAACGAGTGACTTTCCGCACCCGGGGAAAGCAGCATGTGGAGATCGAGATGATCGCCGCCGATGGCGCGCAGAAAATCATACTGCGGAAAAATCGTAGCCACGGCGGAGAGTTTCGTGTTCTCCTGGGAATCCGCCGTCTCTTTTGAGGATCCCGCACAGCCCGTCAGAAGAAGGAGGGCAGGAAGGAGGAGAAGGCGTAACGTTTTTTTTTTTGAAAAAAATGTCATGATACTCCTTTCTGAAAGAAAACACGGAGGCATTCGAAAAAGCTCCGTATCAGACTGTTTCGTGACAAATGCCGCAGGAGTGGGAAGCGGCAGACGGGAACAAATGTCCCCGAAAAAAGATCAGTTATCATCATATAGCAGGAGGATTCATTTGTCAAGGAAAGGAAAACCAGTTATAGAAAAGAGGGAAAAAAACTGCCTTTCCCTGTAAAAAAGAAAGGCAGTTTTGAGAAAATTTCTTGATTTTAGGATACCCGGCGGAACTGTGCCTGGTAGAGCTGGTAGTACGCGCCCTGCTTTGCCATCAGTTCGTCGTGGGTTCCTTGCTCGAAAATCTTTCCGTGGTCAATCACGAAAATCCGGTCGGCATTTTTAATAGTAGAAAGACGGTGTGCAATGATAAAAGAAGTACGGCCTTTTAAAAGGCTCTCAATACCCTGCTGCACCTGAATTTCTGTCTGCGTGTCGATGCTGGATGTCGCCTCGTCGAGAATCAGAATCCGCGGATCGGACACCATCGTTCTGGCAAAGGCGAGAAGCTGGCGCTGGCCGTTGGAAAGACGGGCACCGCGCTCGCTGATCTCGGTGTCGTAGCCGTCCGGCAGTTCTATGATAAAGTCATGGGCATGCACGGCCTTTGCGGCGGCAATGATTTCTTCCTCCGTGGCATCGAGCTTTCCATACGCAATGTTGTCGCGGATCGTGCCGGAGAAGAGAAAGTTGTCCTGTGTCATCACGCCCATCTGGGCACGCAGGCTGTTGATGGAGACATCCGTCAGGCTGTGGCCGTCGACGCGGACCGTTCCCGAAGTAATATTGTAGAAACGGCTGATCAGATTGACAATGGTCGTCTTTCCAGCGCCGGTCGGGCCGACGAGTGCGATCGTCTCACCGGGAGCCGCTGTAAAGCTGACATCTTTTAAAACCAGCGTGTCCGGATCATCGGAGTAGGCAAAGCTGACGTGGTCGAATGTTACTTCTCCTTTGATCGGCGGCAGTTCTGTGACGCCAGGCTTGTCGGCAACCTCCGCCGGTGTGTCGAGGATCTCAAAGATTCGCTCCGCAGCGGAAAGGTTCGTGATCAGCTTGTTGTAAAAACCGGCCAGGTTCTGGATCGGATCCCAGAACATCGTCAGATACATCGCAAACGCCGTGAACGTACCGATCGGAACGGCATCCACGCCGAGCACGGAAATACCGATAAAATACAGAAGAAACGTTCCGATGCCCCAGGTCACCTCGATCACAGCGGAAAAACCATCCGCCAGGCGGACCGCATGGATGAAGGAGTTCTGATGCTCAAGAAGAAGCCGGTCAAACTCGCCCTGCGATTCCTGCTCTGCGGTAAAGCTCTTGATGATGCGGATACCGGAGAAGTCCTCGTGGATATACGCCGTAACATTGGAAGATTTTTTTCGGAACGTCTGCCATCTCTTGTGTGCGACGATCTGAATAAAATACATGCCGATAGCGATCAGCGGCAGCACGAGAATCGCACTTAAGGAGAGCCAGATGTTTTTGATCATCATGATCACCAGAATGGCGATGATCGTGAGAATGTTTGGAATCAGCTTTGTGACACCGTCGTTCAGCACATCCTTTAACGAGTTGACATCGCCGATGATGCGCGCCAGGATCTTTCCGGCCGGGCGGGTATCGAAAAAGCTGAAGCTTAAGGTCTGGATATGCGTGTAGAGCTCGTCACGGATTTCCAGAAGAATGTTGTTGGTAATGCGCGCCATCAGAAGCATCCGCAGGCGGACACCGGCCGCGTAAACCAGGTTGATCACAACCATGAATACGCAGAGGGCAACAAGCCCGCGCCAGTCTTTCTGCGCAATATTGACGTCGATGGCGTACTCCAGGAGCAGCGGGTTCACAGTGGAAATCGCGATGGTAACGGCGAGAACCACGAGAACGACGGCAACCTGGCGTTTATAATTTTTAAGTAGGAGAAGAGGCGGCGGATGGTCGCGCTCTTTAAGACCTCTTTCTGCTCTTCATCTACTTTACTGGAATTGATAGCCATAATCGTATTGTTCCTCTCTTAACGGGTAAGTAAATACAGAAGTTGTCGGGTAACAGATTAAATTGAATTAAGCATTGGCAGGAAGTGCCTGCTCGAGGGCTGCCTTTGCTTTATGGTAATCACCGTACTGAGCCTCCCAGGTGGAGTAGTACAGGCCTTTCTGTGCCATCAGACTCTCATGCGTGCCGCGCTCGGCGATGCGTCCGTGATCGAGATACAGGATCTCATCGGCACTCTGCACCGAAGAAATGCGGTGGGCAATGATGATCTTGGAAACATCTTTTTTCTCGGCGAGATGGCTCTGGATTTCGTATTCGGTCTCCATATCGAGCGCCGAGGTGGAATCATCCAGTACAAGGATCGGAGCCTGTTTTGCCAGGGCGCGTGCGATGGAAAGACGCTGCTTCTGACCGCCGGAAAGTCCCATGCCGCGTTCGCCGATGACGGTTTCGTACTGATCCGAAAGATGGTCGACGAACTCGGAAGCACATGCAGCGGAGACAGCGTTATGTACCTCCTCGGATTTCATCGTGCTGCGGCTGCCGAGGCGGACATTCTCAGAAATGGTATCTGAGAACAGGAAGACGTCCTGCATGACGACGGAAGAAGTATCGCGCACGGTGCGCAGCGGCAGGGTGCGGATATCGTGGCCGTCGAGACAGATGGAACCGTCGGTGACATCGTAAAAACGCTCGAGCAGATTGACGATGGTTGTTTTCCGGAACCCGTCATACCCATGATGCCGAGTGTGTGGCCCTGCTTTAAGGTAAAGTCGATATCCTGCAGAATCGGTGTGTCATGCAGGGAGAAATCGACGTGATGGAATTCCAGGTCACCCGGAAGTTTTGAAAGCTCCACCGGATTTTCCGGTTCTGCGATCTGCGGCTCCTCTGCGAGAATTTTGTTCAGCTTCTTGTTGGAAGCAATCGCAGAAGCGAAGCAGTTGCCGAGCCAGCCGACGTTTTCGATCGGCCAGGTGATCTTGGAGGTGTACTCCATAAAGGCCGTTAAAACACCGAGCGTAATGCGTCCGTGGATGACACCGTAGCCGCCCGCGAGAAGGACGAGCACGCGCATCAGCTTCGTAAGAAACGAGATGGCGGGATCGTATTTCATCAGGACGCGCGCCTGATCCATGTTGAGATCGCAGTATTTCTGATTGTGTTTCCGGAATTTTTTGATCTCATACGGTTCCCGTGCAAAGGATTTGACGGTGCGGACACCGGCGAGATTTTCCTGTGCAACGGTATTCATGGCGGCGTTTTCCTCACTGATCGCATCGTAGACACGGTCGAGTTCTTTTTCGAGGCGGATTGCGATGCCTGCGACGAAAGGAAGGATCGCCACGGAGACGAGTGTCAGCGGCAGATCCAGTTTGACCATACTGACCATTGCCATCATGATACAGATCAGGCCTTCTAAGATCAGCATGCCGGCAAAGCGAGGATATCCCAGATCCGGTCGACGTCATCGCGCACGCGGGCGAGGAGTTCGCCGGTATTGTTTTTGTCAAAGTATTCCACCGAAAGCCGCTGGACGTGGCGGAACAGGTTGTCCCTCATCTGGCTGGCGACGCGGACGCTGCTGACATCGAATAAAAATTCTTTAATGTACTGAAACAGGGCTTTTGCGGCACCGATCAGAAGAAAGGCGGCAAGGTATTTCCAGAGCAGTTCCATTTTGTGACCGACCAGCACGTCATCCACGATGTGCAGCGTGACAAGCGGCGCGAGCATATCGAGAAAGACACTTAAGGCCATGGAACCAAAAGCGAAAACGTAGTAGTACCAGTTCTGGAGCAGGTACTTACCGATTGGATTTTTCTTCATGAATGTTAAAACCTCCTCATTGATGTCGTTTGGGTGTCTGGCAGAACATAGGCTTTCAAAAGCTCCGTAAGTGTGGGAACGGAACAACGGGAAACGAAAGCGAAGGCTGCGTTTGTATATAAAAGAAGGGAATCGATGCGGTAAGAAGACCGCGGAATCTGCCTGCCGGAAACGGAGCGAAGCCGGAAAGAACGGTTTCGTACTGTTTATAGCAATAAAAAAAGCCGCAGTATCGACGTACCGCGCCTTCTGTGCGAAATAGCAGGCATAAAGAATGCATAGAGATTTGTTATGCAGAGTTAATGCTTACAAAGAATTTCGAAAGAAGGGCAGCCACCTGGTTTGATCGCCATACGAAGTTTATTCTGTTTTACGCTGGATGCATAAATAAGATTGATCATAAGTGGTGTTCTCCTTTCATGATTTTTTCTGCCGCATCTGATCGAACACGACAGCTTATGGTTCTAAGCTACTCCTGTTTTCTGGATTTGTCAATTGTTATTTTCAAAAATTAAAAAAATAAAAGCTGCAAAAGGTATGAAAATTGCGAATTTGGGTAGCTGTTTCGGGGAATATGCGATATAATAAACGAGAGTATAAGCGGAAAAATCACAAGCTAACATGTGAAACGAGGGGACAAAAAGATGGAAAAAATAATTGCAGGCCTGGTGCAGATGGATTCCGGGCCGGATATGAATGAAAATATGCGTATGGCCGAGCAGTATGTGCGGGAGGCGGCGGAACAGGGAGCGAAGCTGATTCTTTTCCCGGAGACCGCAGAATACACGGGAGCAGACATGCCGGGCCACGCAAGTGCAGTGCCGGGCTACGTCAGCCGCCGGTTTTCCAGCCTTGCCAAACGGTACGGTGTCTATCTGCACTGCGGCAGCATGACGGTACGGCGCCATCCGGGGCGTCCGTCCAACACGTCGTTTCTGTTCGGACCAGATGGAGAAACGATTGCAGAATACAGCAAAATACATATGTTTGATGTAAATATTCCGGGCAGTGTCTCCTACGAAGAATCACACGAGATCTGCCCGGGAAATGAAATTGTTCTTGCGGACACGGCGCTTGGTCTGTTCGGCATGAGCATCTGCTACGATATCCGCTTTCCGGAACAGTACCGGCTGATGGCATCCTCCGGAGCAGATGCATTTCTGATAGCGGCGGATTTTACGAAAGCAACGGGAGAGCGCCACTGGGAAGCACTGCTGCGCACGCGCGCCATTGAAAACGGATGCTACGTGCTCGCCGCCAACCAGTGCGGCCAGAAAGCGCGGTTTGAGGCGTACGGCCATTCCATGATCATTGCGCCGGACGGCGAAATTCTTGCGGAGGCAGATGATACCCCGCAGGTACTCATCGCAGAGCTGGATCCGGAAGTGCTGGAGCGGACAAGAAATGAAATCCCGTCTCTGGAAAACAGGAGAGACGATCTTTACCGTGTAAGCTCGGGAAACGTACGGATTTATGAAGAATAAAAATGCAGGGAGGAAATAAGAAGATGGATCAGTTTATACAGTATACCCCGACGGAAGTCGTGTTCGGAAAAGAGACCGAAAACCAGGCAGGCGCTGAGGTAAAGAAATGGGGCGGCACAAAGGTGCTCGTCGTTTACGGAGGCGGAAGTGCAAAACGGAGCGGTCTTCTTGACCGAGTGGAAGCATCTCTTGCAAAAGAAGGCCTTGCCTTTGAAGAGCTTGGCGGCGTAAAACCAAACCCGAGACTTGCCCTTGCCGAGGAGGGTGTGAAAAAAGCAGTGGAAATGCAGGCAGACTTTATTCTTGCCGTCGGCGGCGGAAGCTCGATTGACACCGCAAAAGCCGTTGCGCATGGAGCTGCAAATCCGGAGGAGGCACTCTGGGATATCTGGACGAAAAAAGTACCGCTGACAAAATCTCTCCCGGTAGGAGCGGTTCTGACGATACCGGCAGCCGGAAGCGAGATGAGCGATTCAGCCGTTCTGACAAACGAGGCAATCGGCAAAAAGGCCGGCATCAACACGCCGTTCAACCGCTGCAAATTTGCCATCATGAACCCGGAGCTGGCAGCAACCCTGCCGAAATACCAGATTGCCTGCGGCGTAACCGACATCATGATGCACACGATGGAGCGCTATTTCATTCCGGAGAGCCAGTGCGAGATGACGGACGAGATCGCAGAGGGACTCCTCCGTACCGTAATCAAAAACGGACCGAAGGTTCTGGAAAACCCATCCGATTACAATGCGATGGCGGAAATCATGTGGTGCGGAAGCCTGTCACACAATGGACTGACGGAGTGCGGACGCGGCAAAGATTTTTCGGTACATAAATTTGGCCATGCGTTAAGTGCAAAATATGATGTAGCACACGGCGCATCCCTGGCGGCAGTCTGGGGTGCCTGGGCGAAATACCAGTACGATGAGGAGACGGTTCTCTGGCGGTTTGCACGGTTTGCAGAAAAAGTCTGGGGCATCACAGAGGGAAGCGATCACAAACGGGCAACGGAAGGCATTGAGCGCACAGTAGCGTTCTTCCATTCGCTCGGCATGCCGACCTCCCTGCATGAGCTTGATATCCCGAACCCGTCGGATGAGGATCTGCGTGCCCTTTCCATGGATGCAACACAGCAGGACACTGTAAAACTGTCCCGCATCCGCAAGCTGGGCGCACAGGAAGTATATGAGATTTACCAGATGGCGCGATAAAAGGAGGAAAACCAGATGGCAAAAAAGAAAATCGCAGCACTGCTGATCGCAGCGGCCGTTGCGGCGGGAGGCTGGGCGCTTCCGGCAAGGGTAAGCGCAGCAGAAAATGACGGCACGGCCGTAACCTGGCAGCAGGATGAGACGGAAAGTTCCGAGCAGAATTCGGATGAGGAAGCGGCAGCGCAGGAGCAGAGCGGTACTTCGGAAAACGAGACGCCGGCTGTTACGATTCCAGGTGAGGACAACGAACAGGAGCCGGAAGAGAAACTTCCTGCCGGCTGGGTGAAACAGGAGGACGGAAGCTGGAAATACAGAAAAGAGGACGGCACGATGGCCGCCAGCGAGTGGATCACCCATCTGAACCGGAGATATTATCTGAATGCAGACGAAATCATGTGCACGGGTCTTTCGATGGTCAACGGAAAGCTCTATTATTTTGAGAGCTGGGGCGGAGCCGGATTCCAGGGCTGGAAAAAAGTCGGCGGGGCATGGTACTATCTGAACGAGGACGGAAGCGTCAAAACGAATGAATGGTTCGTTCACGACAAGAGAACATACCATGTAGATGAAAACGGTGTGATGAGCACCGGACTGCAGAAGATTGACGGAACGCTCTACTACTTCGAGAGCTGGGGCGGAGCCGGATTCCAGGGCTGGAAAAAGTCGGCGGAACATGGTACTATCTGAATGAGGACGGAAGCCTCAGAACGAATCAGTGGTTTGTGCATGATAAGAGAACGTACCATGTAGACGCAGACGGTGTGATGAGTACCGGCTGGCAGACGATTGACGGCGTTGATTATTACTTTGAAAGCTGGGGCGGCATGCGCGTGAACGCCTGGGCGGCCAAGGGCAGTGACTGGTATTACATGGACAGCAACGGAACCCAAAGGGGAAGGCTGGCTGCTGTATGACAAGAACTGGTATTATCTGAGGCAGGACGGCAAAATGATGCACAGTGAATGGCTGTGGTATGATAATAACTGGTATTACCTGCAGAGCTGGGGCGGCATGTATAAGAGCCAATGGGTAACGATCAAAGGCGCAACGTATTACTTCAGGAGCTGGGGCGGTATTTACAAGAACGGCTGGCAGGAAGTGGACGGAAAAACGTATTACTTCCGAAGCTGGGGAGCATCTATAAGGACACCTACATCGACGGCTATTACGTTGATAAAAACGGTGTCCGCCGGAACAGCAAAAATATCTGCGTGGCAATCGACGCAGGACACCAGAGAAGAGGAAACAGCGAGAAAGAGCCGATCGGACCGGGATCATCGACCTATAAGGCGAAGGTTGCTTCCGGAACATGCGGTGTGGCAACCGGCATCAATGAGTATGAGCTGAACCTTGCGGTATCCTTAAAGGTACGCGATATCCTTGAGGAGCGCGGCTACGATGTTTACATGATCCGCGAGACGCACGACGTCAATATCAGCAACTCCGAGCGTGCAAAACTTGCCGCGCAGAACGGAGCAGACATTCTCGTGCGTGTACACGCGAACGGCGATTCGAACCAGTCGGTTTACGGAGCACTCACGATGGCACCGAGCAGCAGAAATACGTATCTTTCCGGTGATGTGATCAGCAAGAGCCAGAAGCTCTCCCAGAAGATGATCGCAGCATTCTGCAAAGACACCGGTGCGAAGAACCGCGATGTGATTTACACCGATTCCATGAGCGGCATCAACTGGAGTACCATTCCGGTCACGATCATTGAGCTTGGCTTCATGAGCAATCCTTCCGAGGACCGTTTGATGGCAACCGAGGATTACCGAAACAAGATGGCACAGGGAATTGCGGACGGAATCGACGCATATTACGAATAAACAAAGGGACCTGCCTGAAATGGGCGGGTCCTTTTTGCATGCAAAAAAGAAAGCGGAGCGAGTCCGCTTTCTTTTGGGAATCCATAGGATCAGATCTTATTTGTTGTTGTTTTTCTCCAGCTCCTGCATCTTCATTGCACGAACCTTCAGCGGCAGACCGAACAGGGTGATGAATCCGTCTGCATCGTGGTGATCGTAGAGATCGCCGGTGGTGAAGGAAGCAAGAGACTCATTGTACAGGCTGTACGGAGAAGACTCGCCGGCTTTGATGATGTTGCCTTTGAACAGTTTGAATTTTACTTCGCCTGTTACGTATTTTTGGGTTACATCAACGAATGCCTGGATTGCCTCGCGCAGAGGAGTGTACCATTTTCCTTCGTAAACAACCTCAGCAAGCAGGTTTCCGAGATCTTTCTTTGTTTTCAGGGTCTCACGGTCGAGAATCAGCTCCTCTAACTGCTCATGTGCAGCCATCAGGATGGTTCCGCCAGGAGTCTCATAAACACCGCGGGATTTCATGCCGACAACACGGTTCTCAACGATATCAACAATACCGATGCCGTGTTTTCCGCCCAGCTTGTTCAGCTCGGTGATGATTTCAGAAACTTTCATTTCTTTTCCGTTTAAGGTCTTCGGAACGCCGGCCTCAAAGGTCATGGTTACGTACTCGCCTTCGTCCGGAGCTTTTTCCGGAGGAGTGGTCAGTACGAGAAGATCGTCGTAGTTCGGCTCGTTGGACGGATCCTCAAGCTCAAGTCCCTCATGGCTGATGTGCCACAGGTTACGGTCACGGCTGTAGCTGTGGTTTGCATCAAACGGAAGGTCGATGCCGTGTGCTTTACAGTAAGCCAGCTCGTCTTCACGGGACTGCATGGTCCATACATCGGTCATTCTCCAAGGAGCGATTACTTTGATATCCGGAGCAAGGGCTTTGATGCCGAGCTCGAAACGGATCTGGTCATTTCCTTTACCGGTAGCGCCGTGGCAGATGGCAACAGCACCTTCTTTTCTTGCGATCTCAACGAGTTTCTTTGCGATAACCGGACGTGCCATGGAAGTACCGAGCAGGTATTTGTTCTCATAAACAGCGCCTGCTTTTACGCACGGCATGATGAAGTCTTCACTGAACTCGTCGATAACGTTTTCGATATATAATTTGGAAGCGCCGGAAAGTTTTGCTCTCTCATCGAGGCCAACCAGCTCGTTTCCCTGGCCGCAGTCGATGCAGCAGCAGATTACTTCGTAGTCAAAGGTCTCTTTCAGCCACGGAATAATGGCAGTAGTATCAAGTCCGCCGGAATAGGCAAGTACAACTTTTTCTTTCATAATGTAAGATCCTCCTTGGATTTCTCGTGCACCTATATGCGCGGTGCATCGTCAATGACTAAAATATACATCATACGACAGGATTATGCAAGCTTTTTTTCAGAAATTCAAAAAAAACTTGCATAATATACATTTGAGGTGTATACTTATGCAATCGACGGTATATGACAGCAGAAAACAAAGATTTTCATTGAAAAAAGAAAATAATTGAGCTATCATAAAGAGAAAAAGAAAAAATGTCCGGCAAGACAAGAAAACGGGCGAAGAAAAAAGGAGAAAAAGGTATGATCAGAGCAGGAATTATCGGTTCTACAGGATATGCAGGAGGCGAGCTGGTGCGTATTCTCCTGGGACACAAAGATGTGGAGATTAAATGGTATGGTTCCAGAAGCTATATCGATAAGAAATATGCGTCGGTTTACCAGAATATGTTTCAGTTAGTAGACGATGTCTGCAAGGACGATAACATGGAGCAGCTTGCAAAGGAAGTAGACGTCATTTTTACAGCAACTCCGCAGGGCCTCTGTGCTTCCCTGGTAAATGATGAAATTCTTTCGAAAGTAAAGGTCATCGACCTGAGCGCCGATTTCCGTATTAAAGATGTAAAAACGTATGAAGAGTGGTACAAGATCAAGCATAAATCCCCGCAGTATATCGACGAGGCGGTTTACGGACTGTGCGAGATCAACCGTGAGAAAGTAAAACAAGCGCGCATCGTGGCAAACCCGGGATGCTATCCGACCTGCTCAACTCTTTCGATTTATCCTTTATTAAAGGAAGATCTCATTGATGGCAACACCATCATCATCGATGCAAAATCCGGAACTTCCGGAGCAGGAAGAGGAGCGAAAGTGGACAACCTCTACTGCGAGGTTAATGAAAATATCAAGGCATACGGCGTTGCCGGCCACCGCCACACACCGGAGATCGAGGAGCAGCTTTCCTATGCAGCCGGCTACCCGATCACCCTGAACTTCACCCCGCATCTTGTTCCGATGAACCGCGGCATTCTCGTAACGGCATATGCATCCCTGAAAAAAGATGTGACTTACGAAGAGGTTAAAGCCGTTTATGATAAGTATTATGCCAACGAGCAGTTTGTACGTGTTCTCGATAAGGATGTCTGCCCGCAGACGAAATGGGTCGAGGGAAGCAACTATGTGGATGTCAACTTCAAGATTGATCCGAGAACGAAACGAATCATCATGATGGGTGCGATGGACAACCTGGTCAAAGGCGCAGCAGGACAGGCGGTACAGAATATGAACCTGATGTTCGGCCTGCCGGAAAATGAAGGCCTGTGCATGCCGCCGATGTTCCCGTAAAAAAGACAGAAGCAGACAACAGACGGAATTTACGAAAAGTGAGGATAAAAGAATGAAAAAGATTGAAGGAGGCATCACTGCTGCAAAAGGTTTTCAGGCAGCAGGCGGCGCAGCAGGAATTAAAAAACAGGGCGTAAAGGATATGGCACTTGTCTACAGCGAGGTACCGTGCGTAGCAGCAGGAACCTTTACTACAAACATCGTAAAAGCAGCTCCGGTCAAATGGGACCAGGAGATTGTATACAACCATCCAACCGCACAGGCAATCGTCTGCAACAGCGGAATCGCCAATGCATGCACCGGCGAGGAGGGCTATGGCTACTGCAGAAAAACCGCAGAGGCAGCATCGGCTGCACTTTCCATTCCAGAGGACTCCGTTCTCGTTGCATCGACCGGTGTTATCGGAAAACAGATTCCGATCGATAAGATCGCAGCCGGCGTGGAAATGCTGAAACCGCAGCTTGCAGCTACAAGAGAAGCCGCAGCTACAGCAGCACAGGCGATCATGACAACCGACACCGAGCCGAAGGAAGTTGCTGTTCAGATCGAAATCGGCGGAAAAACCGTAACGATCGGCAGCATGTGCAAGGGCTCCGGTATGATCCATCCGAATATGTGCACCATGCTGAGCTTTGTGGCAACCGATGCCAATATTTCAAAAGAGATGCTGCAGAAAGCACTGAGCGAAGTCGTACCGGACACCTACAACATGGTTTCCGTAGACGGGGATACTTCCACAAACGATACCGTTCTCCTTCTGGCAAACGGTCTTGCCGGAAACCCGGAAATTACGGAAGAAAACGAGGATTACAAGATTTTCAAAGAAGCACTCTTTGAAGTCAATAAAACACAGGCGATGCACATCGCAGGCGACGGCGAGGGCGCAACCGCACTGTTCGAAGTGACGATTCAGGGAGCCGAGAGCAAAGAGCAGGCCGTGACACTGGCAAAATCCGTCATCACATCGAGTCTGACGAAAGCGGCAATCTTCGGCCATGACGCCAACTGGGGAAGAATCCTCTGCGCGATGGGTTACTCCGGAGCAAAATTCGATCCGGAAAATGTAGATCTCTACTTTGAGAGCGCAGCCGGAAAACTGCAGATTATCACGAAAGGTGTTGCCGTTGACTACAGCGAGGAGGAGGCAACGAAGATCCTCTCCGAGCCGAAAGTAACTGCGATCGCCGACATCCACATGGGAGAGGCGACAGCAACGGCATGGGGCTGCGACCTGACCTATGACTATGTAAAAATTAATGCGGATTACCGTTCTTAAAAAACATTCGGATGAAATTCTGAGGGAATACAACGAAAACGTGCCGGGAAATCGTGTTTCCGGTACAGCAGAACCAGGAATCAAAAGAGGAGAGCGAGGAAAAAATCATGGTAAATCAGATGTATCTGGACAAAGCAAATGTGCTGATCGAGGCACTTCCTTATATTCAGCGGTTCAATCGCAAAATCATTGTCATCAAATACGGCGGAAGCGCAATGGTGGATGAAGAGTTAAAGAGAAACGTCATCCAGGACGTGGTTCTTCTGAAACTGGTCGGCTTCAAACCGATCATCGTACACGGCGGCGGAAAGGAAATCAGCCGCTGGGTCGGAAAAGTCGGCATGGAACCGAAATTCGTCAACGGCCTTCGTGTAACGGATGCCGATACGATGGAAGTGGCAGAGATGGTGCTGAATAAGGTCAACAAAGAGCTTGTCACCATGATTCAGTCACTCGGTGTCAACGCGGTCGGCATCAGCGGAAAAGACGGCGGACTCTTAAATGTAGAGAAGAAGCTGTCCAAGGGCGAGGATATCGGCTTCGTTGGAAATATCAAGAACGTAAACCCGAAGGTGCTGTACGATCTTCTGGAGAACGACTTCCTTCCGGTTGTCTGCCCGGTAGGCATGGATGATGATTTCAATACTTACAATATCAACGCAGACGACGCGGCATGCGCCATCGCTGAGGCGTTAAATGCAGAAAAACTGGCATTCCTGACCGATATCGAGGGTGTCTACAAAGATCCGAAGGACCCGGAGAGCCTGATTTCCGAGCTCCACGTACAGGAAGCAAGAGATCTCATCACCAACGGAAATGTCGGTGGCGGTATGATTCCAAAGCTCCAGGGCTGTATCGACGCGATTGAGAACGGTGTTTCAAGAGTCACATCATGGACGGAAGAATCCAGCACTGCCTGCTGCTTGAGATCTTTACGAACAAAGGAATTGGTACGGCGATTTTAGGGGAAAACAAGGAGAAATTCAATCATGAAGACAAATGAGTATATGGAACAGACCGAGCAGTACGTGCTCCACACCTATAACCGGTTCCCGCTCGTGATCGACCACGGCGAGGGCGTTCATCTGTATGACACCGACGGAAAAGCATATCTGGACTTTGCAGCAGGTATCGCGGTATATGCGCTCGGCTACAGCAATGACGATTATAAAAAAGCAGTGAAAGACCAGGTGGACAAAGTCATCCATGTTTCCAACCTGTTCTACAATGTGCCGATGGGCTCCGCGGCAGAAAAGCTGGCGAAGGCATCCGGCATGGATAAAGTATTCTTTACGAACAGCGGTACGGAGTCGATCGAGGGAGCCATCAAAGTAGCGAGAAAATACGCTTACTTAAAAGACGGCAGCAACGATCACGAGATCATCGCGATGAACCATTCTTTCCATGGAAGAAGCCTTGGAGCGCTTTCTGTAACAGGAAATACGCATTATCAGGATCCGTTCAAACCGCTGATCGGCGGCATTAAATTTGCGGATTTTAATGATCTGGAGAGCGTAAAGGCACAGATTACCGACAAGACATGTGCGATCATCATGGAGACTGTACAGGGCGAGGGCGGTATCTATCCGGCAACGAAAGAATTTTTACAGGGCGTGCGCGATCTGTGTGACGAGCACGACATTCTGCTGATCCTCGATGAGATCCAGTGCGGCATGGGAAGAACAGGAAAGCTGTTCGCATGGCAGGATTACGGCGTACAGCCGGATGTCATGACGTGTGCAAAAGCACTTGGCTGCGGCATTCCGGTCGGCGCCTTCGTGCTGAATAAAAAGACGGCAGAGCATTCGCTCGTTCCGGGAGACCACGGAACGACATACGGCGGAAACCCGCTGGCCTGCGCGGCTGTCAATGCTGTATTTGAATGCTATGAGAAACAGAATGTCGTAGAACATGTAGCAGAGACGGCTCCGTATCTGGAGAAAAAGCTGGACGAGCTGGTGGAAAAATATGACTGCCTCGCAGCACGCCGTGGAAAAGGCTTTATGCAGGGCCTTGTCGTAACGGGCCGTCCGGTCGGAGAAGTCATCAACCGCGCGATTGAGAACGGACTTCTTGTGATTTCCGCCGGAAGCGACGTTCTTCGTATGGTACCGCCGCTTGTGATTACGAAAGATGACATCGATGAGATGATTGAAAAACTGGAGAAAGCATTACAGTAATGTGAAATAGACAGCCGTCTGGTTTCCTATGCAGGAGACCGGGCGGCTGTTTTCCTGCTGTCCCTGAGTTCTGTATAAAAACGGGGAAAAAAGGAATAGTATAAAATGTACTCTCGGAGCCTTTCTGCACTTGCTTTTATGGCCGATTTTCCGCCAGCTGCACCCAAATTTCATCAACGTACGCACCGCGTACGCCTCAGAAATTTGGGCACAACTGACAAAAAATCTTCTCGTAAAATCAAGCACAGAAAGACTCCGAGAGTACATAAAAAAACAGCAGGAGGAAAAATCAATGGCGGGAATTTTAACAGCGCTGCTCTCCGGAGCGCTGATGAGTATTCAGGGCGTTTTCAACACAGAGGTGACGAAACAGACGAGTACATGGCTGGCGGCCGGCTGGGTGCAGATTAGTGCGTTTGCCGTCTGTCTTGCGGCATGGTGCATCACCGGGAGGGAGCCGATCGGGGATTTGTTCCGCGTAAAGCCGTGGTATCTGCTGCTCGGCGGGGCAATTGGCGCGTTTATCACGATCACGGTTATCTGGAGTATGGCAGGGCTCGGCCCGGCGAAGGCGGCGATGCTGATCGTCATTTCCCAGCTCGCAGCGGCGTGGCTGATTGAACTGTTCGGCCTTTTCGGTATGGAAAAACGGATTTCACCGTGCGCAAGCTGCTTGGCATGGCAGTGGCAGTTGTGGGAATTGTAGTGTTTCAGTGGGAATAACGATTAAGATTTCTACTTGTATTTTTATGGTTTCTTCGATACAATAGAAACGTAGTTATGCGTACACAAGGGACCCTTGCGCGTCAGATGCGAAGCGGAAGGGAGTACACAGCATGAAATTGAAAAAACAGCAGGAAAGAGGCAGAAAACATGCAAAAATACTGGCGGCGATGCTGGTTTTTTGCTCTGCGGATGCAACCACAGGGATACAGAATACAAACTGTCAGATAGCACAGGCGGGAGCACGGCGGAAACCGTTTTCGGGAATCAGAAGGAAGTGGATGAGGAGCAGACGGTTTCCGAAAAAAGCGCTGGAGAAACCACAGGCATTCCGGAAAAACGTGAGGCACAGGAGGCAGCACCGGAAGAAACGGTGCAGGTTTATATCTGCGGTGCGGTCGCTTCCCCCGGTGTCTACACGCTGCCGTGCGGAAGCCGCGTAGTGCAGGCTGTGGAAGCGGCAGGCGGATTTCTGCCGGATGCTGAAGAAAAAATCCTCAATCTTGCACGGAAAATCGAAGACGGAGAGCAGATCACCGTCTGGACGCGCGAGGAGGCAGAAAACATGGAAATCACGGAAACGCCGCAGCAGAATACGGGCGGCACGGAGCAGGCTTCCGGTTCCGGCAAAGTCAACCTGAACACGGCCGGAAAAGAAGAACTGATGACACTCTCCGGCATCGGAGAGAGCCGTGCGGATGCCATCATCGCCTACCGCGAAGCAAACGGCCCGTTTGGTTCGATTGAGGAGATTATGAACATTGAGGGCATCAAGGAAAAGATGTTTGAAAAGATAAGGGGTTCTATCGAGGTTTAGAACAAGAAGGAGAAAAAATGGCAAAGAAAGTTCTTGTAGTTGATGATGAAAAACTGATCGTAAAAGGAATCCGCTTCAGCCTGGAGCAGGACGGCATGGAGGTTGACTGCGCATACGACGGCGAGGAAGCACTCTCCATGGCAAAAGAAAAAGAATACGATATGATCCTTCTGGATCTGATGCTGCCAAAGCTGGACGGATTGTCCGTCTGCCAGCAGATCCGTGAATTTTCCAACGTTCCGATCGTCATGCTGACCGCAAAGGGCGAGGACATGGACAAAATCCTGGGACTGGAATACGGCGCAGATGATTACATCACAAAGCCGTTCAACATTCTGGAAGTAAAAGCACGCATCAAGCCATCATGCGCCGTGCGGCCCGCCAGGAGCCAAAAGAAGAGAAAGCAAAAGTCGTACAGGTGAAAGACCTGCGGATCGACTGCGAGAGCAGAAGAGTCTTCATCGGAGACCGCGAGATCAATCTGACTGCGAAGGAGTTCGATGTGCTCGAGCTTCTCGTCTTCAATCCGAACAAGGTGTACAGCAGAGAGAACCTGCTGAACATTGTCTGGGGCTATGAGTACCCGGGCGACGTGCGCACCGTAGATGTACATATCCGCCGTCTGCGCGAAAAGATTGAGAAAAATCCAAGTGAACCGAAGTACGTTCACACAAAGTGGGGAGTTGGTTACTATTTCCAGGCTTAAAAACAAAGAAAAATGGAAGTTTCTGCGGAGTCTGCGCTTCCGCATCACGGTGATTCTTGCGATCATCGGCATTGTACCGTGTGTGATCCTTGAGAAGAGCATCGTAAACAGCTATGAGGACCGTGCGGTATCGGTGCGCAGCATTACCGTAAAAAATCAGTGCGATATTATCTGCAACCAGCTCATCCAGCAGAATTACATGGAAGATCCTGGATCGGATGTCATCAACGGACAGCTCAGTATGCTGACGAATATCTACGGCGGCAGAATCCTGATTATCGACCAGGATTTCCGCGTCATCAAAGATACGTACGATATGGACCGCGGAAAGACGATTATCTCGCAGGAGGTCATCCAGAGCTTTCAGGGCAAGGAGACGAGCCAGTACGACCGGAAAAACAGCTATCTGGAAATGACGGTGCGGATTCAGAATACCGAGACGAAGGAGACGCTCGGCGTTATGCTCGTCAGCATTTCGACGGATGAGATCCGTGCGAATATGAAAATTCTGGAGACGAAGGGAATGACGATTCTTTCGATCATTGCGCTTCTCGTGCTGGTTTTTGGCTATCTGCTCGCGGGCATTCTGATGAAGCCGTTCCAGAAGGTCACCCGTTCCATCGAGGACATCACCGACGGCTATCTCGACGAAAGCATTTCTGTTCCGGATTACCTCGAGACAGAGCTGATCACGGACGCATTCAACAAGATGCTGACCCGCGTCCGCACGCTCGACGATTCCCGCCAGGAATTTGTTTCGAACGTCTCGCATGAGTTAAAGACGCCGCTTGCGTCCATGAAGGTTCTGGCGGATTCGCTGAACGGGCAGGAGGGCGTTCCGGTGGAACTTTATCAGGAGTTCATGCAGGATATTACCTCGGAGATCGACCGCGAAAACCAGATTATTACCGACCTTTTGTCGCTGGTCAAGATGGATAAAAAGGTGGCAGACCTCAATATCACCCAGGTCAATATCAACGAGCTGTTAGAGCAGCTGCTGAAGCGGCTTCATCCGATTGCCGCACAGAAAAATGTGGAGCTCATTCTCGACAGCTTCCGCCCGGTCAATGCGGAGGTGGATGCGACGAAGCTCTCGCTGGCGTTCTCGAACCTGATCGAAAACGGCATCAAATACAACAACGAGAATGGATGGGTGCGTGTATCCTTAAATGCGGATCACAAATATTTCTACGTGACGGTGGCAGACTCCGGCATCGGCATCCCGGAGGAGTCGATTGCGCATATCTTCGAGCGTTTCTACCGCGTGGACAAGTCCCACTCGCGGGAAATCGGCGGAACCGGCCTTGGCCTTGCGATTGCGCGGAGCGCGATTGTCATGCACCGGGGAGCGATCCGTGTATACAGCAAAGAAAACGAGGGAACGACATTTTCCGTGCGGATTCCTCTGAATTACGTGATGTAGGAGGTGGCGCACATGAAACGGATACTTGGCGTACTGCTGGCCGGCGTGCTGCTTCTTAGCGGCTGCGGGCAGTGGCAGAAGAGCAGAAGGAGTCGGCGTATCACCTGTACTGCCTGGACAAAACCGGCACAACACTGGTGCAGGAGCCGTATGAACCAAAAGAAGGAACGGATCAGAAACTGATCAAGGAGCTGGTTGACGCGCTGCAGGAGAAACCTGCCAAGGACGGAAACCAGGCACTTCTTTCCAATGGGATTTCCATCAAGACGTATACGCTGGAGAACGGGCTCCTTACGCTGAACTTAAGTGGAGAGTACGGAGAGCTTGCGCGGCCGCAGGAGGTTTTGGTACGTGCAGGACTGGTGCGTACCTTTGTGCAGGTTCCGGAGGTGGAGCGCGTGACGCTTCTGATTGACGGGGATCCGTTAAAGGATTCCAAAGGACGCGAGATCGGAACGATGACGGCGGACAGCTTTCTGGAAAATTCCGGAAGGGAAATTTATCAGTATCAGTATGCGACGCTGACACTGTATTTTGCAAATGAAGCAGGCGATCATCTTGTGAAAGAGACGCGGCGGGTGCCGTACAGCACGAACATTCCGCTGGAACGTGTCGTGGTGGAGCAGCTGATGAAGGGACCGAAAGAAGACGGCCACTATGCAGTGCTGCCGGATACGATGAATGTCTTAAGTGTCACGACATCCGATCGGATTGCCTATGTGAATTTTGACAAATCTTTTAAGGATTCTGCGCTTTCGAGTGTGGCGGAGCAGATTCCGATTTACGCGGTGGTGGATTCCATCACGGCGAACTGTAAGGTGGATAAGGTGCAGTTTTCCATCAACGGAGAGAGCGATGTAACCTTCCGTGAAACGATGAAACTAAATCAGTTCTACGAGGAAGACCTGTCTTATCTGGAGGAAAAAGATACATGAGAAAACGGCCCATGTGCTTGGCGTGTCTTGGATTCATGCTGGTGCTTGTGCTGCTGCGGATTGCGGGCGTGCCTCTTGGCACGCCTTTTTCTGACCCCAAATACGAAAACAAAGCGCAGCAGGGCAGGAAGGTGTGGATTGCAGGGACAATTGAAACGTATGAGAAAAAGAGCAGCAACAACGGGTATGTGCTGCGTGGGGAGGGAAGCAAAGGGAAAATTTATCTGCTCGCAAAGCGGGGAGATCTGCCGGTCGGAGCCGCTGTGCGGGTGTACGGAACTGTAAAAAGCCGGAAAGCCCGCGCAATCCGGGGATGTTTGATGAGAAAACATATTATGAGGGAAAAGGATGTGCGTTTTACGTGATTTCGGAGCGGGAGGAAGTTGTGGATGCCGGGCGGTGGAATCTCGGCGAAGCGCTCCGGCTGGAGCGGGAGCGGTGCTGTGCCGTTTTAAAAGAAATGATGCCGGAGGAGGAGGCAGGTGTGCTTTCTGCGATGCTGCTCGGGGAACGGTCGGAACTCACGGAGGAGACGTATCTGGCGTATCAGCAGAGCGGTCTGCTGCACCTGATTTCCGTTTCCGGCATGCATCTGATGCTGCTCGGCATGGCACTCCGACGGCTGCTGATGGCGCTGCATCTGCCGAAAACTTCCGCGTCTCTGGCAGCGGCCGCCGGTATGGTGCTGTATGGCATGTTTACCGGCAGTGGAACGGCGACCGTGCGTGCAGTGGTGATGTTTGCGGTGCGGATGGGAGCTGTCGCAGTGGGAAGGACGTATGATTCCTTAAGTGCGCTCTCTCTTGCGGCAATTCTGATGCTGGCAGAAAACCCCTCGTATCTGGAGCAGAGCGGGTTCTGGCTTTCGTTTGGAGCAGTAACAGCCATTTCCGGGGTTTATCCGGTTCTGGCGGGGGAGAAGGCGGAACGGAAGAGACGCGGGGAAAAAACGGGGTTGGAAAAGCTTGCGGCGAAAGGAAAAGAGGCTGCGATGGTGTACCTTTCCCTGCAGCTTGTCATGATCCCGCTGCAGGCGTGGTATTTTTATGAGATTCCGCTCTTTGCGTTTCTGCCGAATCTGTTTGCAGGAGCTGTCATGACGGCGGTGCTGCTGACGGGTGCTGCGGGGCTTCTGGCGGGACTGGCAAGCGTGAAAGCGGGAAGTGTTGTTCTGCTTCCGGCGCGGTTCCTGCTCAAACTTCTGCGGCAGATGACAACGGCGGTCGCACAGATTCCGGGAAATGTGTGGATCTGCGGTCAGCCGGAAAAATGGCAGATGGCAGGATATGGAATCATTCTGACCGGTCTGCTGGTGATACTGTATGTGCGAAAACGAAAACGGGAGATGAATCCGGATGGGGCAAAACGAAAAGGTGCGCAGGCACGAAGGCGGGAGCGGATGCTCTTTGGTATTACCATGTTTTTTGCCTGTGTTCTGCTTTTTTACCGTCCCCGGGAAACGTTTTCCATTACAGCGCTGGACGTCGGCCAGGGCGATTCGCTGGTGGTGGAGAGCGGCCGTTTTGTGATGCTGAATGACGGCGGGAGCAGCAGTGCGTCTGCGGTCGGGGAAAAAAGGATTCTCCCATATCTGAAACAGCGCGGCATTGCCGCTCTTGATGCCGTTGTTGTCACGCACCCGGACGCAGATCACACGAACGGAATCCTCGAACTGCTGGAGCTGATCGGGGAGCAGAAAACGGCGCTTCGCATCCGCCATCTGTTCCTGCCTGTGTGGATGAAAGGAAGCGAAAAAGAAAATCCTTTTATTTTAGCCGCACAAAAAGCGGGAATTATGGTAGAATATCTAAAAAAGGGAGACGAGATCCGTGCAGGAGAACTCACCGTATCGGTACTTCATCCGGGAGCGGGCGAAGACTATACGGGAGAGGAAAACGCCGGAAGTGTTGTATTACAGCTTTCCTGCGGTGCCTGCCGCGCACTTCTGACGGGAGATCTGGAGGGAAGCGGAGAAGAAGAGGTCCTGGGGGCGGCAGAGCGGTGCCAGATTTTAAAGGTGGCGCACCACGGCTCGAGAAATTCAACGAGCGAGGCATTTCTGAACCGCATACAGCCGCAGATCAGCCTGATTTCCTGCGCGTGGCCGGGACGGTACGGCCATCCGCACCGGGAGCTGCTGGAGCGGCTTCGTGCCTGCAAAAGCCATATCTACGGAACACCGGTGGATGGAGCCGTGACAGTACAGCTGAAGCGTGACCGCCTGGCGGTTCACGGATACCGGTCGGATGTGGAATTTCCCGTCTCCTGAATGGTCAAAAGCTCCGGCTGCTGCGGCACTGCGCAAACGTGCTTCTGCCGGAACAAAAGAAAGAGGATGGAATGAAAAGCATTTTAGAAGATATCAAAACGCAGAATTTTAAGCAGGCCTACCTGCTCTACGGAGAAGAAGCCTATCTGAAGCATCAGTATAAAAACAAGCTGAAAAACGCACTGCTTCCGGAGGACGACACGATGAATTTCTCCCGCTTTGAGGGAAAAGGAACCGAGATTCCCAAAGTGATTGACCTTGCGGAGACGATGCCGTTTTTTGCGGACCGCCGTGTGATTCTGCTGGAAAATACAGGATTTTTCAAAAACAAAGCCGACGCGCTGGCAGACTACATGGGATCCCTGCCGGATTATCTGGTGCTGATCTTCGTGGAGGAGGAAGTCGATAAGCGGAACCGTATGTACAAGGCGGTGCAGAAGCAGGGAAGAGCAGTGGAATTTGCTCGTCAGGACGAAAAGACGCTGATGACCTGGGTACTCGGCATGATGAAAAAAGAGGAAAAAAAGATCACGCGCCAGGATATGGAAGATTTTCTGGAAAAGACGGGCACGGGATATGGGAAATATCTCGCAGGAGCTGGAAAAACTGCTCAGCTATACGATGGGAAGAGATGTGATCACGCGGGCGGATATCGAGGCAGTCTGCACAACGCAGATTACGAACCGGATTTTCGAGATGATCCGCGCGGTAACGGAGAAGAAGCAGCGGAAAGCGCTCGATCTGTATCAGGATCTGCTGGCTTTAAAGGAGCCGCCGATGCGGATTCTCTTTCTGCTGGCACGCCAGTTTAATCTGCTGCTGCAGGTCAAAGAGCTGCTGGCAGAGCACTGCGATCAGGCGACGATCGCAAAACGGACGGGACTGCAGAGTTTCGTTGTGCGGAACTATATTCCCATGTCGCGCCAGTATGCGGTGGAGGAATTAAAAGCGGCGGTCAATGACTGCGTGCAGATGGAAGAGGACGTGAAGACGGGAAAAATTTCCGATCTGCTGAGCGTGGAGCTGCTGATTACGAAATACAGCAGGGCGGCGTAAGAGCAGAGTTTTCTAAAAAGAACAAGGCGTATCGGCCAGTTTTCCTGTACCGGTACGCCTTGTTCTGTGTTTATCAAAAGATCTGTCGCGGCGCACTCTTTTGGTAAGCATAAAAAAGAACCCAGCCACATGACGGTATGACTAAGTTCTCTTTGGTTTATATCTTTATTATGCGATTGAGTTTACAGCTTTGCTCAGATTGGATACTTTTCTGGCAGCGTTGTTTTTATGATAAACGCCTTTAGAAGCAGCTTGTCGATGGTAGAGATCGCATTTACTAATGCAGCA
>ENA-OQHY01000187-OQHY01000187.1-human-gut-metagenome-genome-assembly--contig:-NODE-187-length-35678-cov-9.710557_pt1 | contig 35678 bp, 38 predicted proteins | sample MGYA00242570_ERZ504733 | MGnify/ENA primary metagenome ERZ504733 (study PRJEB26092, sample SAMD00036219) | human gut metagenome | host: Homo sapiens | study: EMG produced TPA metagenomics assembly of... | reverse complement strand
AAAATAAAAATAGCATCAGGGTGTTGACAAAAAAACACCTTGGTGCTATTTTAATAACAGAACGATGTTAGCACTCTAAGTAAATGAGTGCTAACAAACCAAAAACAACCGGTGAAGGTTCAGGAACAGGAGACGGGAAAATGGCAGACGAGAATATGGAATTGGATGAAAGAAAAGTAAAAATTCTGGATGCAGTTATCCGTAATTATCTTGCAACCGGTGAACCTGTGGGATCACGAACCATTTCAAAATATACGGATTTGAATTTAAGTTCTGCAACCATCCGCAATGAGATGGCAGATCTTGAAGAACTTGGTTATATCGTGCAGCCACATACATCAGCAGGAAGAATTCCTTCAGACAAAGGCTATCGGTTTTATGTGGATCATCTGATGCAGGAAAAAGACCGGGAAGTCAAAGAAATGAAGGACTTCGTAATAGAAAAAACCCAGAAGATGGATGAGGTATTAAAAAAGGTTGCAAAGATGCTTGCAAACAACACCAATTATGCGACAATTGTTTCCGCACCGACTTACAGTGGAAACAAAGTAAAGTTTATGCAGCTGTCCAATGTAGATGAGAAACATATACTGGCAGTTATCGTAATGAACAGCAACATGGTAAAGAATCAGATGATCGACGTGGAAGAACCGCTCGACAACGAAACGTTACTGAAACTGAACATTCTGCTGAATACAGCATTGAATGGGCTGTCACTGCAGGAAATCAATCTGGGAACGATTTCCAAACTGAAAGAGCAGGCAGGCGTGCACAGTGAGATTGTTTCCCATGTGCTGGATGCACTGGGACAGACACTGAGTGAAAACGAGGATCTGCAGATCTACACAAGCGGTGCAACCAATATTTTGAAATATCCGGAACTTTCTGATTCAGAGAGTGCGGCAGGTCTTCTTTCCACATTTGAGGAAAAAGATGAGCTGGTAAATCTGGTAACGGAATCCCTTTCTGAGGGGGAGAGCAAAGGAAATGAAATACAGGTTTATATCGGAAATGAAGCTCCGGTACAGACCATGAAAGATTGCAGTGTCGTTACCGCAACTTATGATCTGGGGGAGGGCGTCAAAGGAACGATCGGAATTGTTGGTCCGAAACGGATGGATTACGAGAATGTTGTTGACAACCTCAAAAACTTAAAGTCCCAGTTAGACGGTATTTTTGATAAAGAAAAAGGGCAATCCTAGAAAGGTGGTAAACATGGCAGAGAACAAAAAAGTCATGGAAGAAGAGGCAGTAGATACAAAAGAAACCAAGGCCGAACAGACATGTGAAGAAACAAAGGACACAAAGGAGACGGCGGCAGAGGAAACAAAAGAAACTGCAGCCGAAGAAAAGGATACAAAGAAAGAAGAGAAATCCGAAAAAAAGGGTGCCTTTGGAAAGAAAAAGAAATGATAAAAAAGACGAACAAGATCGAAGATTTAAACGACCGTTTGAAACGTCAGATGGCAGAGTTTGATAATTTCCGTAAACGTACGGAAAAAGAAAAAGCGCAGATGTTTGACATGGGAGCAAGAACAATCATTGAAAAGATTCTCCCGGTTATCGACAATTTCGAGCGTGGGCTTGCAGCTGTACCAGAGGAACAAAAGATGATGCTTTTGTTACCGGTATGGATAAAGTATATAAGCAAATGCTGACAGAATTAGATGCCATCGGGGTGAAACCGATTGAGGCACTGGGAAAGGAATTTGATCCGGATCTCCACAATGCAGTTATGCAGGTGGAAAGCGAAGAGTATGAACCGGGAACAGTTGCTCAGGAATTACAAAAAGGTTACACCTACAAGGACAATGTGGTTCGCCACAGTATGGTCGCTGTAGTCAGCGAATAAAGGTATTTCCTATTTCGCATGGAGTAGTAAATCATAAATTAGCAAAACAATTTTATTTGATCATAATTTTAGCAGGAGGAAAAGAAAATGGGCAAGATCATTGGTATTGACTTAGGAACAACCAACAGCTGTGTAGCTGTTATGGAAGGTGGAAAACCTACCGTTATTGCAAACCAGGAAGGTGCAAGAACAACACCATCCGTTGTAGCATTTACAAAGACAGGAGAGCGTCTCATCGGTGAGCCGGCAAAGCGTCAGGCTGTTACAAACGCTGAGAAGACGATTTCTTCCATTAAGAGACATATGGGTACGGATTATAAAGTAGCCATTGATGACAAACAGTACAGTCCACAGCAGATTTCCGCCATGGTACTTCAGAAATTAAAGGCTGATGCAGAAGGATACCTTGGAGAAAAGGTTACAGAAGCTGTTATTACAGTTCCTGCATATTTCAACGATGCACAGCGTCAGGCAACAAAGGATGCCGGAAAGATTGCAGGTCTGGATGTAAAGCGTATCATCAACGAGCCTACTGCAGCAGCACTTGCATATGGCCTTGATAACGAAAAAGAACAGAAGATCATGGTATATGACCTTGGTGGTGGTACATTTGATGTATCTATCATTGAGATCGGTGACGGTGTCATCGAAGTATTATCTACCAACGGTGATACACATCTTGGTGGTGATGATTTTGATAACAAGATCACACAGTGATGATCGATGAGTTTAAGAAGGCAGAGGGTGTTGATCTTTCTACCGACAAGATGGCTTTACAGAGATTAAAAGAAGCTGCCGAGAAAGCAAAGAAGGAACTTTCTTCCGCAACTACTACAAATATTAACTTACCATTCATCACAGCTACTGCTGAGGGACCAAAGCACTTTGATATGAACCTCACCAGAGCAAAATTTGATGAATTGACACATGATCTCGTAGAGAGAACTGCAGTACCGGTACAGAACGCTATGAAGGATGCAGGTCTTACAAATGCAGATTTAGGCCAGGTTCTTCTGGTTGGTGGTTCTACACGTATCCCGGCTGTACAGGATAAGGTAAGACAGATGACAGGCAAAGAGCCAAGCAAGTCCTTAAACCCGGATGAGTGTGTAGCAATCGGTGCTTCTATTCAGGGTGGTAAATTAGCAGGAGATGCAGGTGCCGGCGAGATCTTACTTCTCGATGTAACACCACTGTCACTTTCTATCGAGACCATGGGTGGTATTGCAACCCGTCTGATCGAGAGAAATACTACCATCCTACGAAGAAGAGCCAGATCTTCTCTACCGCAGCAGATAACCAGACCGCTGTAGATATCAACGTTGTACAGGGTGAGCGTCAGTTCGCAAGAGATAACAAATCTCTCGGACAGTTCCGTCTGGATGGTATCCCGCCAGCACGTCGTGGTGTTCCACAGATCGAGGTTACATTCGATATCGATGCAAACGGTATTGTAAATGTATCTGCAAGGATCTTGGAACAGGCAAAGAGCAGCATATCACAATCACAGCAGGATCTAACATGTCAGATGAAGAAATCGATAAGGCTGTTAAGGAAGCTGCTGAGTTTGAAGCGCAGGATAAGAAGAGAAAAGAAGCAATCGATGCCAGAAATGAAGCTGAGAGCTTTGTATTCCAGACAGAGGATGCATTAAAGCAGGTAGGAGATCAGGTTGATCCTGCAGACAAGTCAGCAGTAGAAGCTGATGTTGCAGCAGTAAAGGCTTTCCTGGATGCACACAAGGAAGCAGAGCAGATGACAGATGCAGATGTTGCGGAATTAAAGGCAGCACAGGAGAAACTGACACAGAGTGCACAGAAGGTATTTGCAAAGATGTATGAGCAGGCACAGGCAGCACAGAGTGCAACAGGCGCAGGCCCGAATCCGGGAGCAGGTCCTGATATGGGTTCTGCAGCAGGAGCAAACACCGGAGCAGGAGCAAATGGTGCAGATGATGATGTCATCGATGCAGATTTCAAAGAGGTTTAATTTAGAAAATAAATAGACAAAGCGTGGGGTTTCCGGTTTTCCGGAAACCCTATGCGTACTATAAGGGATTAATATTATGGCAGAGAAAAGAGATTATTACGAGGTCCTTGGAATTCCAAAGACCGCAACGGAAGCAGAAATAAAAAAAGCTTTCCGTACAACCGCCAAGAAGTATCATCCGGATATGCATCCGGGAGATAAAGAGTGTGAGGAAAAATTTAAGGAAGCGCAGGAGGCATATGCCGTTTTGAGCGATCCGGAAAAGCGCAGACAGTATGATCAGTTTGGTCATGCCGCGTTTGATGGAGGCGCCGGCGGTGCAGGCGGATTCGATTTTTCCGGCATGGATATGGGAGATATCTTTGGCGATATTTTCGGAGACTTTTTCGGTGGCGGAAGACGAAACAGTAACAATAACGGACCGGCGCAAGGCGCAAGTGTACGTCTTACCGTCCGTATTACGTTTGAAGAAGCTGTGTTTGGATGTTCTAAGGAACTTGAGTTCCCGTATAAAGAAGAATGTAAGACCTGTCACGGAACTGGGGCAAAACCGGGAACTTCACCGGAAACCTGCAGCAAGTGCGGGGGAAAAGGGAAAGTGGTATATTCCCAGCAGTCTTTGTTTGGCATGATGCAGAATGTGCAGACCTGTCCGGATTGCGGCGGTACCGGTAAGGTGATCCGTGAAAAATGTCCGGATTGCCGGGGAACGGGATATATCTCAAAGAAAGTACGAAAGACTGTAGAGATTCCGGCCGGAATTGATAATGGACAGTCTGTTCGTGTCAGAGGTTACGGAGAACCGGGACGAAACGGAGGTCCGAGAGGAGATCTTCTGGTAGAAGTTCTTGTTTCCAGAAGCAATGCGTTTGAACGTCAGGACATGAATATATTTTCCAATGCTTCGATTTCCTTTGGTATCGCAGCACTGGGCGGGGATATCCGTATCAGGACGGTGGACGGAGATATCATCTATACCGTTGCACCGGGTACCCAGAGCGGAACGAGAATCCGCCTGAAAGGCAAAGGAGTACCATCGATCCGAAACAAGGCAGTACGTGGAGACCATTATGTAACACTGATTGTCAACACGCCGACGGGCTTAAACAAAGAGGCAAAAGAGGCGTTGCGTAAATTTGATGAATTGACGGGAAATTCCCTGAATAAAGAGGGCGGAGCACAGACCGGAAAAGAAAAAAGAAGGGTTTTATGGACAAAATCAAAGAATCTTTCGATGAACATTAGTACAAATCGCCTATAGTAATCTGGTACAAAGTATTGTATGATGAGTCTGTTAGTATTATTGGCAACATGTGTGTACGGATACGGAGGCATGTGGGGGATGACGCTGGAAGAAGAACGTAAAGCTTTGGAGGAGCAGCGCCGCACACTGGAGCGGGAGAAAAAAGAATTTGCGCGGCGGGTGGAGAATGAGGATCGCCGTCTGGAACAGCAGCAGAAGCTTTTTGATATGAAATTTAAAATACTCGAAGAAGAACTTGTAAAACTTGCAACAGAGAAAGAACATGTGAAGAAGCAGAAAGCTTTCTATCAGCGGGTAAGCGATTTTTCTGTGACAGCAGAGCAGCCTGTTATCCGGGGAGAAATGTTTTTCTCCGGAGTAGAGAGCAGACAGTCCCTTAAGAAACGTTATAAAGACCTGATCAAAATTTATCATCCGGATAATCTGGATGGGGATAAGAATACCGTTCAGGAAATTAACAGTGAGTATCATAAGCTTTGTGCTGTGTACAAAATTAAAACAGCCATACGTCTGTCCGCAGACCGTATGGCTGTTTTATGCATGTTTAACATGTTTAATGTCGTTCCTCATGAAGACGCTTAAAAATCTCCTCCTCTGACATGGCAGTGGCGGACGGAATGTTTTCTTCCATATTGTAGGTTCTCTGTTTTTTGATATAGAGAGTATTGGTGTTCTCTTTATATTCTACATCACTGGTATCAGAAGTATTTCGCTGCCGGTCATCGGTGTTGAATGCTTTCTGAAGTCCTTCTACAAGATTGCGTTTATCCATTTATTGTTTTCTCCTATAACTGTATAACTATCAACTTAACCCCTATATTATAACATGGGTTTTTTTGATGTACAATGTTTTCTTGAAATTTTATTGGAAATAAGGTATGATACATATAGTATGCCTTAGTGTAGAATTGAGAGGATGGTAACATGAAGTGGAAAAAATATACAATTGAGACAACGACCGCAGCAGAGGATTTTATGAGTTCCATGCTGATGGATCTGGGCATTGAGGGAATAGAGATTGAAGACAATATTCCGCTTACCAAAGAAGACCAGGCGGATATGTTTATTGATTTTCTGCCGGAACTTCCTCCGGATGAGGGCATCAGCCATGTGAGCTTTTATGTGGAAGAAGACGGCAGTGATCAGACGGAGATTTTAAAGCAGGTAAAGATCGGACTCGAGAAACTGCGTGACATGGTGGAAGTGGGAAGCGGTGTCATTACATCTTCCGAAACAGAAGATCTTGACTGGATCAATAACTGGAAAAAATATTTTACTTCTTTTACCATTGATGATATATTAATCAAACCGACCTGGGAAGAATTAAAGGAAGAAGACAAAGATAAATTTCTGATTGAGATCGATCCGGGAATTTCTTTCGGAACAGGAAAACATGAAACGACACAGCTTTGCATCCGGCAGTTACAGAAATATGTGGAAGGAAAACATCCGAAAGTACTGGATGTGGGATGTGGCAGTGGAATTTTATCGATTGTGGCATTAAAACTCGGCGCAAGAGAAGTCGTGGGAACGGATCTGGATGCAGACTGCATGACTTCTACAAGGGATAATATGCAGGTAAACCATCTCGATTTGTCTCTGGGAACCTTTTATGTGGGAAATCTGATTGATGATGAAGAACTTCAGGAAAAGGTTGGGACAGAGGAATATGAGATTGTTGTGGCAAATATTTTAGCACCAGTTATCATTGCCATGGCACCGGTCATTCCGGCCAGATTAAAACAGGGTGGTTATTTTATCACTTCCGGCATCATTGATTTTAAGGAAAACGAAGTAAAAGAAGCGATAGAAGCAGCAGGACTTACTGTAGTGGAAATCAATCATCAGGGTGAGTGGGTAAATATTACCGCACAGAAACAGTAGGAGCAGGGTATGTACCAGTTTTTTGTGGAAGATGAACAGGTGCAGCAGGATCGGATCTGCATTGTGGGCGGTGATGTCAATCATATCGGTCATGTGCTGCGCATGAAGACAGGGGAGAAAATCCGCATCAGCGATCAGAGCGGCAGATCGTATTTTTGCCGTATTCTGGAAATTACAGAGGAAGAGGTCTGGGCACAGATAGAGGATACCGATGAAATGGGGACAGAGTTTTCCCATAAGGTGTATCTTTTTCAGGGCCTTCCTAAAAGTGATAAGATGGAACTGATCATACAAAAGACCGTGGAACTTGGTGTCTATACCGTCATACCGGTTGCCATGAAAAACTGTGTGGTAAAGCTGGATGAAAAGAAGGCACAGAGCAAATGTAAGCGGTGGCAGGCAATTGCAGAGAGTGCGGCAAAACAGTCGAAGCGGACCGTGATTCCGCAGATTCAGATGCCACTTTCCTGGAAACAGGCATTGGAAGAGGCAAAGGAGCTGGACGTTGTCCTGGTTCCGTATGAGAATGAAAGAGGCATGGAAGCAACAAGAGAGATCTTTCGCTCGATTCCGGAAGGGGCGTCCATCGGAGTAATGATCGGTCCGGAGGGCGGATTTTCCCCGGAAGAGATTGCGCAGCTGGATAAAGACATGCATCGGATCTCTCTTGGCAGACGTATTTTGCGCACAGAAACAGCAGGAATGGCAACACTTTCCATGCTGATATACGAATTGGATATATAAGAAGGGTAAAAATGGAAGCATATTTGGATAATTCGGCAACGACAAGATGTTGTGAGGAAGCGGCACAGCTGGTGGTAAAATTACTGACGGAGGATTATGGAAATCCATCTTCCCTGCACAACAAAGGCGTGATCGCCGAAAATTATATGAACGATGCAAGAAAAAAAATTGCAAAGACATTAAAGGTACAGGAAAAAGAAATCTGTTTTACGTCAGGTGGTACTGAGTCCAATAATCTTGCAATTATCGGTGTGGCAGAGGCAAACAAGCGAAGTGGAAAACATGTGATAACGACGTCTATTGAACATCCGTCCGTGTCGGCAACGATGGCATATCTGGAGGAACACGGATATGAAGTCACATATCTTCCGGTAGATGCTTATGGTGTGATTTCTCTGGACGATCTGAAAGCGGCAATCCGGCCGGATACCATTCTGGTTTCCCTCATGCAGGTAAATAATGAAATCGGAGCGGTGGAGCCGATCGCGGAAGCGGGGGCACTGATCAAACAGTGTAATCCACAGACGCTTTTTCATGTGGATGCCATTCAGTCCTATGGAAAAATGAGAATTTATCCGGCAAAAATGCATGTAGACCTTCTCTCGGTCAGCGGACATAAGATTCATGGACCGAAAGGAAGCGGATTTTTATATATCAAAGACAAGACGAAAATTCATCCGCTGTTAAACGGAGGCGGACAGCAGAGGGGAATGCGTTCCGGCACGGAAAATGTTCCGGCAATCGCAGGACTTGGCGTAGCAGCGGAACGTATTTATACTGGTTTTGAGGAAAAAATCGACCGGATGTATACCTTGCGAGAGCATTTTATTGAGGAAGTGACAAAAATTCCGGGTGTACACGTCAACGGTCATACCGATCGCAGCAATGCACCGCATATTGTCAGTGTCAGCACGGAAGGTGTGCGCGCGGAAGTATTGCTTCATGCATTAGAGGATAAAGAGATCTATGTGTCAGCGGGAAGTGCATGTTCTTCCAACAAGCCTTCTGTCAGTCATACGCTAAAAAGTATTGGCTTAAAGCCAGAGCTTTTGGATGCAACCATCCGGTTCAGCTTTTGCGTGGAGACAACGGAAGAAGAGATTGATTATGCAGTAAAAGAGATGGCGGCATTGGTTCCGATGCTGCAGAAATATACAAGACATTAGAAAAAGGAGAGCAATATGTATAAATCATTTTTGATTAAATATGCGGAAATTGCCATTAAGGGAAAGAACCGTTATCTGTTTGAGGATGCACTGGTACAGAATATCAGATATCATCTGGAACGTGTAGAGGGAACCTTCCATGTACGCAAGGAAAACGGACGTATCTATGTGGATACGGAAGGAGAATACGATTATGATGAAACTGTAGAAACATTACAGAGGATTTTTGGAATCGTAGGAATCTGTCCGGTAGTACTGGTCGAAGATGAAGGATTTGATGCCCTGGCAAAAGTAGTATGTGACTATGTGGATCGCACATATCCGGACAAAAATTTTACATTTAAGGTGGATGCGCGCCGTGCCAGAAAGAATTATCCGATGACTTCGATGGAGATCAATGCAGCTGTTGGGGAAAAGATTCTTGAAGCATTTCCGGAAACCAGCGTTGACGTACATCATCCGGAGGTGATGATTCATATCGAGATCCGCCCGATGATCAATATTTATTCCACAGAGATCCCGGGACCGGGAGGCATGCCGCTTGGCACAGCAGGTCGTGCAATGCTTCTTTTATCCGGCGGAATCGATTCACCGGTTGCCGGATATATGGTATCTAAACGAGGGGTAACACTTGAAGCGACCTATTTTCATGCACCGCCATACACCAGTGAGCGTGCAAAACAGAAAGTGATTGACCTGGCAAAGAAGTTGCAAGATATTCCGGACAGATCAAGCTTCATGTGGTGAACTTTACCGATATCCAGCTTTATATTTATGAGAAATGTCCGCATGAGGAACTGACTATCATCATGCGCCGCTATATGATGAAAATTGCAGAGCATTTTGCCGAAGAGGGAAAATGTCTGGGTATGATTACAGGAGAGAGTATCGGGCAGGTGGCAAGCCAGACCATGCAGTCCCTTGCTGTGACCAATGAAGTGTGTCATATGCCGGTATACCGTCCGCTCATTGCCATGGACAAGCAGGATATTGTATCAATCGCAGAAAAAATTGACACATACGAGACGTCCATTCTTCCGTATGAGGATTGTTGTACGATTTTCGTGGCAAAGCATCCGGTTACCAAGCCAAGCCTGAAACATATTAAAAAATCAGAGTGCCGGCTGGAAGAAAAAATAGACGAACTGATGCAGACAGCAATCGATACGACAGAGACGATTCTGGTAGATGCAGAATAATCTGTTTTTGGAAAATTATTTCCGTGAAACAAAAAATCCCCTGTCTGCAATACAGACAGGGGATTTTGTAAGTAATTACTGGGAAATAATGTATGGCTTTAAAGCTTCCAGAATCTCATTCAGATTATCCTCGGTATGGATGGCGAGATCAATCGGCTTGGAAAGATCCAGGCTGAAAATTCCCATGATGGATTTTGCGTCAATGACATATCTGCCGGAAATCAGATCAAAATCGTACTCAAACTGAGAGATGGTATTAACAAATGATTTTACTTTTCCAATAGAATTTAATGAAATCTGTACTGTTTTCATAATGAAAACCTCCTTGAAAATATTCATGAAAAACTCATGCTGTTTATATCTTTGATAGTAATATTTTTTATTGGAAAAGTCAAGAAATGTATGAAGATAATTGTATAAAGGAGTAAAAATGAAAAAAGCAGCATTACACAATCTGGGATGCAAAGTGAATGCATATGAGACAGAAGCTATGCAGCAGATGCTTGAAGAAGCGGGGTACGAAATCGTGCCGTTTTCGGAGAAAGCAGATGTCTATGTGATTAATACCTGTTCCGTAACAAATATGGCAGACCGCAAATCAAGACAAATGCTGCACCGGGCAAAAAAGCGGAATCCGGATGCGGCTGTTGTTGCTGCCGGATGCTATGTACAGACCAAAGAGGATGAGGCAAAATGTGATGAAGCAATTGATATTCTGATCGGAAATAATCAGAAAAAAGAACTGGTAGAGCGGCTGGATGCTTTCTTTGCGGGCAGAGGAGAAAAGGTGGAGGCTGTGGTGGATATTAACCACGAAAAACAGGCATTTGAGGAGCTGACACTGGATCATGCAGCAGAGCATACCCGCGCGTTTATAAAAGTACAGGATGGTTGTAACCAGTTCTGCAGTTACTGCATTATTCCGTATGCCAGAGGACGGGTGAGAAGCAGAAATGTTCAGAATGTTCTGGAGGAAGTAAAGCGTCTGGCAGCGTCCGGATATCAGGAAGTGGTACTGACCGGAATTCATTTAAGCTCCTACGGGATTGACTGCGAGGAAAGTCTGCTGCATCTGATCCAGATGGTGCATCAGGTGGAGGGAATCCGGCGTATCCGTTTAGGATCGCTGGAACCGAGAATCGTGACGGAAACATTTGCAGAAGAACTGGCAAAGATGGAGAAGATCTGTCCGCATTTTCATCTGTCACTGCAGAGCGGATGCGATGCAACGCTTGCCCGGATGAACCGGAAATATACGACGGAAGAATACGAAAATGCATGCAATATTTTACGGAAAAACTTTACGCATCCGGCAATCACAACGGATGTTATTGTTGGATTTCCTGGAGAGACAGAAGAAGAATTTGCACAGACAAAGGAATATTTAAAACGCATTCATTTTTATGAGATGCATATTTTTAAATATTCCCGACGGCAGGGAACCCGTGCGGCAGTGATGGAACATCAGGTGCCGGAGGAAATCAAGACGAAGCGCAGTGCCCAGCTGCTGGCACTTGCGGAAAGTATGTCGAGGGAATTCCGCGCATATTATGTGGGAAAAGAGGAAGAAGTACTCTTTGAGGAACCAATGGAAGTTGACGGAGAAACGTGGTATACTGGATATACCAAAGAGTATGTAAAGATCGCGGCAAAAACGGCAGAACCGCTTGATAATGTGATGAAAAGGGGAAGAGTGGAAGCGGCTCTGACCGATGAGATTTACCGTATGAAACTATAGCGCTTGTATTTTTCCTCAATTTCGTATACAATAGATGGGACAGGACTTGTTGGAATGAACAAGGGCAGGGACGGCGAATATGGAGAATTTAAATAATACACAATATTTTACAGTACAAAAGGAACCGGAATTACAGGTAAGAGATGTTTTAGAGATCGTATTCCGTGCATTGAGTGAGAAAGGATACAATCCGGTGAATCAGATTGTAGGATATATTATGTCCGGAGATCCGACATATATTACCAGTCATAACAATGCGAGAAGTCTGATCATGAAGGTAGAGCGGGACGAACTTGTAGAAGAAGTTTTACGTGCATACATCAAAAACAATTCCTGGGAATAATCCGGTACGGGAGAATTATGCGGATTTTAGGATTGGATTTCGGTTCAAAGACAGTGGGTGTTGCAGTGAGTGATGCGCTGTTAATTACAGCGCAGGGAGTGGAAATTATCCGAAGGAAAGCTCCAACGAAACTCAGGCAGACACTGGCGCGGATCGAACAGCTGGTAAGCGAGTACGAGGTGGAAAAAATTGTGCTCGGTTACCCGAAAAATATGAACAGTACAGAAGGGGAGCGCTGCGAGAAAACAAAAGAATTCAAGGAAATGCTTGAAAAACGCTGTGGTCTCCCTGTTATTTTATGGGATGAACGGCTGACAACAGTTGCAGCAGACCGTTCGATGATGGAAACAGGAATTCGAAGAGAAAACCGCAAGGAATATGTAGATGAAATTGCGGCTATTTTTATATTACAGGGATATCTGGATTATCTTTCAAATCATCCAGAAGAAAAATAAAAATACAAGGAAAAAATAAATGGAAAAAATTCAGTTTACAGATCCGGACACCAATGAGGTGGTGGAATTTGCTGTGGAAGAACAGACACAGCTGAATGGAATCAGATACTTACTTGTCTCTGATGGCAATGAAAACGGGGACAGTGAAGCATATATATTAAAAGAAATAAAGACACAGGATGAGGAAGTATTTTACGAGATGGTAGATGATGATACAGAGTTTGCTGCACTCGCGAAAATATTTGCTGAACTTGCGGATGAAGAAACACAGCTTTTATATTAGAGCGGAATATTATATTTGGAGGATTTATGAAAAAACAGGAAAAACAGAATAACAGTAAGCTTAAGATTATACCGTTGGGAGGTCTTGAGCAGATTGGTATGAATATTACTGCCTTTGAATACGAAGACAGTATTATTGTGGTGGATTGCGGTCTCGCATTCCCGGAAGATGACATGTACGGAGTGGATCTGGTGATTCCGGATGTCACTTATTTAAAGGAAAATATTGATCGTGTCAAAGGATTTTTTATTACGCACGGACATGAGGATCATATTGGTGCCATCCCATATGTTTTAAAAGATGTCAATGTGCCGATTTATTCGACCAGACTGACCAATGCCCTGATCGAGCACAAACTCGAAGAGCATGATATGCTCAAAAAAGTAAAAAGAAAAGTTGTCAAATACGGACAGCACATCAATCTTGGATGTTTCCGTGTAGAGTTTATCCGCACGAATCACAGCATTCAGGATGCGGCGGCACTTGCGATTTATTCCCCGGCAGGAATTGTCCTGCATACAGGAGATTTTAAGGTTGATTATACACCGGTATTTGGAGATGCCATTGATCTGCAGCGTTTCGGCGAGATCGGTAAAAAAGGAGTGTTAGCACTGCTTTGTGACAGTACCAATGCGGAGCGCCCGGGATTTACAGATTCCGAAAAGTCAGTAGGAAAAACGCTGGATAACATTTTTTCCGAGCATAAAAATACAAGAATTATTATTGCGACATTTGCATCCAATGTGGATCGTGTGCAGCAGATCATCAATTCTGCAGACAAGTTTGGAAGAAAAGTTGCGATTGAGGGACGAAGCATGGTCAATATTGTATCCATCGCTTCGGAACTGGGATATATTTCCCTGCCGGATAACATTCTGATTGATGTGGATCAGCTGAAAAATTATCCGGATGAAAAGACGGTTATCATTACAACGGGAAGCCAGGGAGAGTCCATGGCCGCATTGTCCCGCATGGCATCCGGCATGCACCGCAAAGTTACCATTAAGCCAAATGATACCATTGTATTCAGTTCCCATCCGATTCCGGGAAATGAGAAATCGGTTACCGGTGTTATCAATGAACTGATGCGCAAGGGTGCAGATGTGATTTTCGAAGATGTACATGTCAGCGGACATGCGTGCAAGGAAGATATCAAGCTGATTTATTCTCTGGTAAATCCGCTGTACGCGATTCCGGTGCATGGAGAATACAAGCATCTGATTGCACAGGCGAAGATTGCGGAAGAGCTTGGATATGACAGTGATCATATCAAAATCCTTTCTTCCGGAGATGTGCTTGAGATCGATGAGAATGGTGCAGAAGTGACCGGACATGTGCCGGTTGGCAATGTAATGGTAGACGGACTTGGTGTCGGAGATGTCGGAAATATCGTTCTTCGGGATCGTCAGCGTCTGGCAGAAGACGGAATTATTATTGTCGTCATGACACTCGAAAACGGAACCGGACAGGTACTTGCAGGACCGGATATCGTATCGAGAGGTTTCGTCTATGTACGTAATTCCGAGAGTCTGATGGATGAAGCAAAAACCGTTCTCGATAAGACCATGGATTATTGTATGGATCACAACATTACAGATTGGGGCAAGATCAAAAATGAAGTAAAAGATGCTCTGGGTGATTTCGTCTGGAAAGAGACCAAGAGACGTCCGATGATCATGCCGATTATCATGGAAGTATAGGGGTATTATGAATAAAGCTTTGTTCACTTTCATTAAAATTGCGTTTGTTATTATGCTGATCCTGCTGATTTTATATGGAACCGTTCATTTATGCAGGACCTGTTATGATTACGGGTATCGTTTCTTTGCAGAAAAGCAGATGGTACCGGATACGCAGGATGTGGAAAGCACGGAGGCACAATAGAAATAAATATGATAGTAGATGAACGACTGGTAACATATATCAATTCCCTGGATACGGGAAATACCAGAATTTTGGATGCTGTCGAACGAGAAGCTCTGGATTCCTATGTTCCGATTATTCGGAAGGAGATGCAGAGCTTTTTGAAGCTTTTGCTGGCGATGACAAAACCAAAAAGAATTCTGGAAGTCGGTACTGCGGTAGGGTTTTCTTCCATTCTGATGGCAGAATATGATCCGGTACCGTGTGAGATTGTCACGATTGAAAATTATGAAAAGCGAATCCCGATTGCCCGGGAAAATTTTAAGAGAGCAGGGAAAGAAGAGCAGATTACACTGCTTGAAGGGGATGCAGCGGAAATCCTTCCGACACTCACCGAGCCGTTTGATCTGATCTTTATGGATGCCGCAAAAGGACAGTATATTCATTTTATGCCGGATATTCTGCGTCTGCTGAAAACCGGAGGGACACTTGTCTCGGATAATGTGCTGCAGGATGGGGACATTATTGAGTCCCATTATGCGGTGATCCGCAGAAACCGGACGATTTACAAACGGATGCGGGAATATTTGTATGAGTTAACGCACCGGAAAGATCTGGTAACAGCGGTGCTGCCGGTGGGAGATGGAATTACAGTCAGTACAAAAGTAGAGGTAGAAAACGATGAGAAAGAATGAGTTGCTTGTTCCGGCAAGCAGTCTGGAAGTATTAAAAATTGCAGTTATTTATGGAGCCGATGCGGTCTACATCGGGGGAGAGGCATTCGGACTCAGAGCCAAAGCCAAAAATTTTACCAAGGAAGAGATGGCAGAGGGAATTGCATTTGCACATGCACGGGGAGTTAAAGTTTATGTGACGGCAAATATTCTGGCACATAATTATGATCTTGACGGTGTGAGGGAATATCTTACGGAACTGCAGAATATGAAGCCGGACCGGCCAGATGCACTGATCATTGCAGATCCGGCAATCTTTACGATCGCCGGAGAAGTATGCCCGGATATTGACCGCCATATCAGTACACAGGCAAACAACACCAATTACGGAACATTTCAGTTCTGGGAGAAACTCGGTGCTACCCGTGTGGTAACGGCAAGAGAACTTTCTGCGGGAGATCCGGCAGATCCGGGAACACATTTCCGATGATCTGGAGATAGAGACATTTGTACATGGCGCTATGTGTATTTCCTATTCTGGAAGATGTCTGCTGTCCAATTATTTTACAGGAAGGGATGCCAACCGCGGGGCATGTACACATCCGTGCCGGTGGAAATATTCTGTGGTTGAAGAGAAGCGTCCGGGTGAGTATTTCCCGGTATATGAGAATGAGCGCGGAACCTATATTTTCAATTCCAAAGATCTGTGTATGATTGAGCATATTCCGGATCTTCTGGAAGCAGGAATTGACAGTTTTAAGATTGAGGGACGTATGAAGACCGCACTTTATGTGGCAACGGTGGCGCGTACTTACCGTAAGGCGATTGACGATTATCTGGAATCTCCGGAGAAATATCAGGAAAATATGCATGGTATCTCGAACAGATCAAAAGCTGCACATACCGCCAGTTTACCACGGGATTTTTCTACGGAAAACCTTCGGAGGAGACACAGATTTACGATAACAACACGTATGAAAAGGGATATACCTATCTGGGAATTGTCGGTCCGAAAAATGAAAAGGGAATGTACCGGGTGGAACAAAAGAATAAATTTTCTGTCGGAGAACAGATCGAAGTGATGAAACCGGACGGACGCAATGTGACCGTTACGGTGCGGGGACTGATGGATGAAAAGGGAGAGCCGATGGAATCCTGTCCGCATCCGCAGCAGATCTTTTATGTGGATCTGGGGATGGAACCGGATGAATATGATATTCTCCGGAGACGGGAAGAAGAAGCGATCGCCCTGGATTAAAAAAATCTTAAGAAACACCCTCTGTCTGAACAATTGCGAAAGCACAGAGGGTGTGCTAATATAAGACAAAAGGACGTTGTTCTTAAGTAGCGAGTGAACCAGATAAGGAGGAGAGATTATGCGTTTGCAAAGCAAAAAACTGATTGCTGTATTGTGTGCGCTGGCAATGATTATTTCTGTATTTCCAGTACAGGCAGATGCGGCAGCAAAACCGAAATTTGTAAAAAATTATACGGTTCTTTATGAAAACAGCACCGGTAAGGGTGTGTATACATATACCGTAACCAATCTTACCAAAGGGCAGAGGGTAAAATGGAGCCTTTCCGGCACCGGAAAAAGTTATGCAAAGCTGAAGAAAACAACGACATCCGTGAGCGGAAAGACATCTGCAAACAGTCTGACAATCCGCACCCGGGGAAAGGCAGCCGCAAAGAATAAAACCGTAATTGTAACTGCAAAAGTTTACAAAGGGAAGAAGTGCGTGAGCACGATCAAGACAAAGTCTGCCAAGATTAAAATACTGCCGAAAACAATTTCCATTGTAGATAACGGAGTCTTGAAATATCAGGTGGGACAGACCTATCAGTTCCGGTTCCGTATTACTCCGGCAAATGCCATCAGCACCAATGTCTGGACCGCTGTGGATGGAAACGGAAATGATGTTTCGTCCATGATTACAAAGACCGGTGCATTTACTCCGGCAAAAGAAGGTACTTATACCATCACCGTGCAGGCCAAAGCGGGAAATAAAGTGGTTTCCGACAGCAAGGTTATTACTGTCGCAACTTCCATGACCGGAATTGCACAGATGGCAGCAAACAAGGTAGCGGCTGTATATTCCGGAAATGCCAAAAATCTTGTGAAAACAGGAGATTTTTCTATCCGGACCCAGGCAGGTGCAAAGATGGAAATCAAGTCGGCTGTATTTTCCGATGACGGAACACAGGTATTTCTTACAACCTATAATCAGCTGAAAGACGGTGCAACCTATACGGTTACCGATGGACAGTCAACATATGACTTTACCGCATCCGTGGGAAGACCGGTCAGCCTTAGAGTTGTGACAACAGAAGTGACCGTCGGAAAAGAGACACCAATCGAATACGAGATTCTTGATGCAAACGGAATTGATGTCAAGACAGCATATCCGGGAGATATTACTTATACGGAACGGATTACAAATGGTTACCGTACAAAGGATAATAAGATTTATATGACCAGAGTTGGGGATACCGGAACGGTTACACTGACTTATAAATGTGCAAGCGATCCGAATCTGGTACTGACCGGAAGCGGAACCTTTGTATGTAAGGCAGCCAGTGTGTCAAACAACACAAACCTTACACTTACCTCTTCGGAAGCAGTGCCAAATTACAGTGCATCCAGTTACAAGGACAATCATAATGTAGCATCCGGCAGCAATTATTATGTACATTTCCGGGCATTGGATACAGACAATACCGAGATGAAGTATGACAGCATCAAGTTTGAGTCTTCCGATCCGGACACATTGCTTGTAAATCCTGGAAAGAACAATGTTGCTTATGCAACAGCAATCAAGACAGGTACCGCAAATATTATCGTTACCGCAACCTATGCAAAGCAGGAATACACTTATGTATACGAGATTACGGTAGCGGAACCGGCATACCTTGCAACATTGTCTGCAGATAATACGCAGATTACCATGTCAAACGCTTATGCAACAGGGTATAAGGAATATGTCAATATTGAGGGAAGAGATCAGTATGGACAGAGTCTGAGACTCGAGAATGAGACATACCAGATCGTAGAAAACAGTACCAATAAAGTATCTATGGCTACCTATGATCCGACAACCGACCGTATGGTATTTGACGCATCCGGAAGAGCAGCAGGTGTTTACAATTATACCCTGACCCTGACAATGAACGGACATAAGGCATCCGTTAATGTTACCGTTGTTGTACAGACTCCTCCTTATAATGGAGCATCTTCCTATAAGGTTGATATCAGCAAACCGGTCATTGATCTGGCAATTACTTCCGGAGCATCTGCATCGGATCTGCTTGCATCAAAAGTGACAACACTGCGTCTGGCAGAGTATCGCGGAGGCGTATTCTATCGGTATGTGAATATTGCATCTGTAAGGATCAGTAAGGGTGGACAGTATTATGGAAGTGATCTGTCAAAGGGTGGATCTTCAACAGAACCTGCAGCAATTGGCAGTGGATCAGAAATTCCGATTTCTGCGGTTTCACTGAATGGAAATGTTGTGACAAAGGCACAGACAGGTACTTATCTGCTGGAACTGAAGTTCTATCCAAGTGATGGACAGAGCACATCACTGGCTACAACTACGGGATATCTGGAAGTTACCGACAGTCAGGCAAATCCAGTGATCAGTGTAGATCGCACCGTATCTACCGTAAACTGTAAGACGGCACTGGATCTGGCAAAGAACTGCCTGAGCATTCAGGGAATGGATGGCGGAGTGATTGCAGACTGTACCGTCACCGGATCGAGTGTACCGGGCGCAAGTTATTCCGTTACTTCAGGAATGTCTGTCAATATCAATTCTGTTGTTGTACAGGCAACCACAACACTTTCCGATAAGACAACGGTTGTATCTAATTATACGGTTTCTGTGGGAAGGACATTGAGAAATCAATAGTAAGCTGTTTATTGGTAATGGCATGTAAATAGTGGGGTATGATTCTTTGAATCATGCCCCTTTTAAGTCAAAATCTGGTGATGCAGACTTTGACCGGGTATTTAATGGAGAAGAAGGAATGAGACAACAACTTCTTGATGAACTTATGCAGATATCAGAAGAGGAAAGTAAATATAAGGCAGGACAGGCAGCGATTGAGGAACAGTTATACAGCGAAGCGTCCATACAGGAGATTGATCGTCAAAAACTGCTCAGAAGGGGAAAACTGATTACTGTAAGACGTCACAGCAGATTTGTGGAATTTCCGTTGCACCGGCATAATTATGTGGAATTTATGTATGTGGTACAGGGGGAGATTACACATGTAATTGACGGAAAAGAATTAACACTTTATAAAGGAGATTTACTGATGCTCAATCAGTATGTGGAACATGCGATTCACAGAGCTGAATTTGAAGACATTGGAATCAATTTTATTGCTTTGCCGGAATTTTTTGAAATTCCGCTTGGAATGCTTCAGGAAAAAAATGTTTTAGCGGAGTTCATTGCAGGGGCATTCCGGCAGAAGAGTCCGGTTCCTCATTATCTGATTTTTCGTTTAAAGGAGAATCCCCAGATTGAAAATCTGATGGAGAATATGATAGAATCCATGCTTTATGAATATATGAATGAAGATGTTATCAATCAGTATTCCATGGGACTTGTCTTTTTGTATTTGTTAAATCATTTGGAGAATTTGAGCCATAATTCTTCTATGGATTACAAGGAGACTATTGTGCAGTCGGTTCTTGAATATATCAACAGTGATTGTAAAAATGCAAATTTGACAAAGATTGCAGCAGATACACATCAGTCAGTTACCGTATTAAGTAAGCTGATCAAGCAAAAGACAGGGGCAAATTTTCAGGATTTACTGCAACAGAGGCGATTTCAGGCTGCGGTCAAACTTCTTGAGGAAACGGATCTGTCAATCGAAGATATTTCACTTGATGTAGGATATGAGAATCAGAGTTATTTTTTCAGGCAATTTAAAAAAAGATTTGGTATGACACCGAGATCTTATCGCATAACACATCAAAAATAAAAATATCAAATAAGGACAGTTTTTTGGTCTAATCAGAGGCTAAAAAGCTGTCCTTATTTTTGTTATGGTGAAGCAAATGAAAAAGGAGGCGTGTTTTATGGATACGATACGTGCTATTATTTTTGACCTGGATGGGGTCATTTGTTTCACAGATAACTATCACTATCAGGCGTGGAAAGAATTGGCAGATGCAGAAGGAATCTATTTTGATGAGAAAATTAATGGACGATTAAGGGGTGTAAGCCGTATGGAAAGCTTGATATCATTTTGGAGCGAGCATCAAGATGCTATACACAGGAAGAAAAAGAACAGCTTGCTACAAGAAAGAATGAAAGTTACGTTCGTCTATTGGAAAAGATGTCTCCAAGGGATCTTTCGGATGAAGTAAAAAATACGTTGGACACCTTGCGACAGCGCGGTTACAAGCTTGCAATCGGATCAAGCAGTAAGAATACAAAGAAGATTTTAAAGCAAATTGGATTAGATGGATATTTTGACGCGGTCAGCGATGGAACAAACATTACAAAGTCAAAACCGGATCCGGAGGTTTTTATAAAAGCGGCGGAAATGGTTGAGGAAAAGCCGGAAAATTGTCTTGTTGTAGAAGATGCACTTGCAGGAATTGATGCGGCTTATGCCGGTGGATTCATAAGTGCAGGGATTGGAGATGCCGCGAGTCATAAATATGTGACATATCCAATCCATACATTTTCGGATCTGCTTTCCATTGATAAGTTGTGAAAAAGTCAGTGGAGAGGTGTAATTTGAATTAATCGTACCTCTAACAATTCTAATGTGACATCCAGTTCGAGGATTTCATCGGAGTTGACAGACACAATTTTCTGATGAAATCAGGAACGGATGATTTTTTTAACCAATCAATTTCCTGAGGTGTAGTAAGTTCCAATGCACCCATAGAAACCCATTGATCGAAAGCACTTCCATGCGTTCGATTTACATAGGTTTCAGAAATCTTATAGTTTCCCTGTGGAATATCAGATAAACACAGGGAGATCATTACCGGTTCCGAATCAGCAAAAACGGTATAGCGGTCTGTTTCTGTCATATCAAAACGTTCTCCATTCGCATATAAGTAATTAAAATGCCTGTAATTGTAAAGCATGACTTGAAAACTATCATTTTCACGGGTGATAAAATATTCGTCTCCACGCCCAAGAAACTGATCACCCAATTGTTGAAGAAGTGTGTAGGCATAATAACTGGCTTTTGGAATTCCATTTACGGTAAAAAGACCAAGTCCACCGAAAAATAACATATTTGGTAAAGAACTGTCTGCCATAAGATCTGTGAGCGCCTGATAAGTAAAACTTTCCAGACGGTCATAGTTTTCAAGGATGTTCTTGACAATATAACAGGATTTGAAGCAGGTATCATTCAGTAGATCCTGTTGGCTTGGTGTATTATTCCATTCGGATAAGTAGATTGGCAATTTACCAAGATTTAGCCGGCGTCGTTCTCTGAGAACCTGCATGACAAAATCTTTGAGTCCGTCTGGTGATTCCGATAAACTCATGGCATATATGAAACCGAAAGATTCTTTTGAATGATTTTTATTGGAAATCAGTTTGGTGTCATAATAAGTGAAACTTAAACTGTCAGGGATGCAGTCGTTTTGTTTACACCATTCCAGAAAGTTCAGATACCAGTTTTCGTAGCCTTCGGATACGATGTAGTAAGTCGGCGGAAGACTAAATTCAATATCCGGACAGAAATTTTTTACGCAAAGGAAAGTTTCCTTATAAAACTGAAAGAAGTCTTTTTCGTTTGAAAATCCGAAAAGATCCATGTTTGTGTTGGGCTGGTTCCAAAGACCGAATTTCCATGAGCGAATTACCTCAAGTCCATAGCGGTTGCTGATATGTTGCAGAAACTCTGAAACAAGCCGGCACCATGCGGCAATGGAATGGGGTTGGCTGACATTAGAACCAAACAAGCGTTTATTTGGATATTTGGCGAGCTTTTCCGGCATGTAAGAAAGTTGAATCCATGGATTAAGATGAAGTTTGGTTACAAAATCAAGAATTTTATCAATATATGTAAAACTGTACACAGGTGTACCGTTTGCTTTCTCATTGTACACATGCAGATCATCTGAAAATATACCGCATAATTTAATATATTCAAATCCAATCCTATTTTGAAATCTGGTCAACATTTCCTGAATATCACAGATTAACACATCACTGGCACGACCGACTGTCATCATTTTTTTCCATGTATGTAGCAATACGTAAGAACTTCCATTTACAGAGAAATCAATTTGTTTTTTTGATATAGGGGATACGACGTGGGTATGTGTATTGTCGTTTAAATATTTCTTTAATCCTGCAATATAATTATGTTGTTCTAATTGTTGAGAGGTCTGTTGCTTTTCTTTTTTTTGCTCGCGCCGATATTCTTTTGGCAGCATTCCATATTCTTTTTTTAAAAGAGTTACAAAGGCATGACTATTAGGAAATCCGCTGTCAATCGCTACTTCATCAATATTTTTATCTGTTATGGAAAGTTCCTGCATCGCATGCATAAGGCGGTATTGATTCAGGTAGCTTAGAAAATTCATCCCAAAATAGTCAACGAAGAATTTTGAAAGATAGGGAACGGACAAATGAACTTCATCGGCAAGTTCTTTTAAGGTTATGTTTTCTGTATAGCGCTGTTGGATTAATTGTGATATTTCTGCTATCCGGATAGCGTATTTGTGGTTTTTCTTTTCATTTGCAGTCGATAATTTTACACGGAAATGAAGGTACATAATATCCATAACATTATAGATATATGACCAGTTGCGAAGTTCGTAGCCATCTTTTTTGTCCACATTTGTTTTGATGATGTGAGCAATCAGAGAGCGTAATTGTGCAATTGCTTCCTGATTATCCGACATGGGACTAATACAGAAGAAGCGGGGATGTGATGGAACCGGCAGAATCTGTTCAAATAATGTTTGATTAAACAGAACGGTTATGATGACACAATTGACACCATGTAGTTCATGAAGTGTAAGTGGATTGATGCAAAAATATCATCTTCCCTGAGACTGTACATATGATCATCAAATTGTAATGTACAGCTTCCGGAAACAATCATGGACAATTCAAAATAATCATGCATCTGTTGGCGGATATGATCAAATCGCTGCATCGTACACCGGATCGGCATGTGTACATCGTTATCGGAAATAAGATAGTAGTTCTCTGACATAAAATTCCTCCATTTCATATAAAAAGGTAACTATATTGATTAAAACATATATGCAATACAAAAATCAATAAAAACATAGGATTTTTAATCTATTTTTTAGAGGCGAGACTAAATTTAAGGTAAACGTATAGAAAAAAGAAAAACACATTAAAAAAATGAGTGAAACAGATAAAAAACAAAATCACATAAAAATTAACAAAAATCTATAATAAGCATAAAGACGAGGTGATAAAAATGAGTGAACCAATTTTAACAGTTGCAAATATGAATAAGAAATTTGGAAGTACAGTGGCTTTGAATGATGTATCACTGACTGTATATCCGGGAGAAATAAGAGGACTCATTGGAGAAAACGGATCGGGAAAGTCAACGGTTACTTCTATTGTAGCAGGAATGCAGGAATGTGACAGCGGTGCGATGACATTTCAGGGACAGAGCTGGAAGCCGCTTAGCATGATCGATGCACTTCACAAGGGAATTGGAATGATTGTTCAGGAGAGCGGAACAATACCGGAGATTACGGTAGCTGAGAATATTTTCCTTGCGGAGTCTGAAAAGTATAAGAATAAGTTCGGCCTGATTAATCGTAAGAAAATGAATGCGGATGCGACCAGGGTGATGAAAAATATCGGTGTCAATGATGTAACAGGCGAAATGCTTATGCAGAAGCTTGATTTTCAAACCAGAAAGCTTGTAGAGATTGCTAAAGTTGTGATGAAAGAACCTCAGATTCTGGTAATCGATGAGACGAGTACAGCATTATCACATGACGGAAGAGAAATTTTATATGACATTATGAATCGCTTCCGTAAAGAAAATAAATCAGTGATTTTTATTTCGCATGATCTGGATGAAATTATGGAAGTCTGTGATACGTTGACCGTTCTTCGAGATGGCAAGATTATCCGGACATTTGAAAAAGCAGAATTTGAGGCCGGAGCAATCCGCGCGAGCATGATCGGAAGAGAGCTGCAAGGTGATTATTATCGAAGTGACTTTCAGGCAAGTTCACAGCCGGAAGTGGCATTGGATGTAAGAAATCTGGTATATGAAGACCGGTTAAAAGGGATTTCATTTCAGGTGCATAAAGGAGAAATCGTTGGAATCGGTGGATTGGCACATTGCGGAATGCATTCTCTTGGAAAGGTTTGTTTTGGAGCATTAAAGCCGGAAGAGGGAAGCGTTACGGTGGAAGACGGAACGATCATTGACAGTCCGGCAATTGCAATGAAGAAACGTGTGGGTTATGTATCGAAGGACAGAGATGTTGAGTCGTTATGTCTTAATGCAAGTATTGAAGATAATATTTCAATTGCAGGAATGAGTGAATTTGCGATCAATAATTTTCTGATTCTGAAAAATCGAGAAAAAAAATATGTGAATCATCAGATTGAAGAATTGTCCATCAAATGTGCGGGAAGAGATCAGTCAGTATCACAGCTTTCCGGAGGAAATAAGCAGAAGGTCGTATTTGGAAAATGGATTGGATGTGGAAGTGAAATCCTTATTCTGGACTGTCCGACACGAGGCGTGGATATCGGTGTAAAACAGGCAATGTACCAGCTTATGGTGAGATTGAAAAATGAGGGAAAATCAATCCTTATGATCAGTGAGGAATTACCGGAACTGATTGGAATGAGTGATCGGATTCTAATTATGAAAAATGGTGAGGTCTCTGCGGAATTTGAGAGAAGCGAAACTCTTTCTGATGCACAGATTATTGAATATATGATTTAGGAGGCAAAAAAGAATGACGAAAAATAAAAAAATGATGATAAGTGCGTTGCCTTTTGTAGCACTTGTCGTATTGCTTGCAGTATTTTGTGGAATTGTAAGCAGTAAAGGATATCGTCTGGATATGTATATTAAGATTGTATTTAATGAAGGGATTGTATTATCAATTGTTGCAACAGGTGCAATTTTTATTTATACACTGGGTTCATTTGATATCAGCCTGGGAGCCGCAACGCTTTTTGCGGCCACGCTGGGAGTACTTACCTATAATGCAACTGAAAATTTTGCGTTGATGATTATCGTGATTTTATTAGCAGGAATTGTTTGCTCACTGGTCAATTCAGTGCTTGCGTCCATATTTCATATTCCGGTGTTTGTTACAACGGTAGCAATGATGTCCGTGTTATCCGCGATTGCATCGCAGATTATTACGACAAAAGGTGGTGCGGTTGGTGGAATCAGTATTCCAAGCGAGGTTGTAAAACATCTGGATAACTCGGCATTTAAGATTGGAGTTCTGGTAATCTGGGTTGCGATCTGTGTATTTGTTTTTGATTATACAAAGTTTGGAAGAAGAGAAAATTTGTAGGTGGAAACCCAATCTGTGCGCAGCTTTCCGGTATTAAATATAACACATATGCAATATTGGGCTTCCTTTTGGCGGGAGTAGGAGTAGGAATCGGTGCATTTATGACATTGGTATATACACCATCTGTTACAACAACGACAGCCGGGGATATTGGAATGAATATTATGGTTGCAATTGTATTTGGAGGAATGCCGATTTCAGGTGGTGCCAGATCAAAGATTTACGCGGCAGTTGTTGGAGGATTCTCTTATATTGTATTAAATAATATTTTGGATCTGCTCATTGATTCTACATCGGGATATGGCATTACGCAGATTGTAAGTGCAGTGTTTTTTCTGATTATAGTATATGTTGCAAGCGTTAACTATCGTTCGCAGACTTTACCGCGATAAAACAAGAATTTAACACATTGTGTGTTAAAGATAAATTTTAAAAGAAAACAGGGAGGAAGAAATTTATGAAACGAACAATGAAAAAAATGTTAAGCTTTGGTCTTGTTGCAGCTATGTCTCTGACAATGCTGGCCGGATGTGGAAACAGTAAGGATGCAACAAATGATACAAATGTTTCAAATGGACAGGAGGAAAAAAAGCCGACAGGAGATGTCAAGATTGGTGTTCTGGTTCAAGATGTCAGTGGTGAGGAAGCATTAGGATTCCGTTCTTACTATGAGAATTATATTGCGGATCAGTATGGTGTAACATTTACTTACACAGACGAACTTAAGGATGCTGCAAGTGAGAAATCTGCAATTGAGAAGTTTGCTTCTCAGGGATATCAGGCAGTCATTTCTTTTTCAAGCAATGATCGTGCATTACAGATTGAAACATGTGAGGAAAACAAGATTTATTATGCAGTTGCAGCAGGAACACTTGATCAGGAACAGTTTGAAAAATATAAAACAGATGAATATTTTCTTGGACAGGTGGGTCCGAGTATGGATACAGAGTATGAAGCTGGTGTAGAAATGGGCAAGTTCTTTGCAGATAAAGGCATTAAGACTGCTGCAATCTATGGCGCATTTATTCCGAATCCAATGCACGTATATCGTACAGCCGGCGTACTTGCAGGACTTGGACTTTCTTATGGCGGAGCGACAACTGAAGAGGATGTAGTTGGTTTGATTTTTGCTGATCAGGGTATAGATTTGTCAAAGATTTCAGGAGATATCAAGATCGTATCTTATTTACAGGGATATGGTGATACAACAACAGACGAGATCAATGCAGCCATTCAGGCGGCTCCGGAAGCATTCATCTCTGTCGGAATGGCAACAACATTCTTTACACAGCAGTTGAATGCAGCAGGTATTGAGTTTTCTGATATTGATTCCTTTACCAAGAGTAATGGAGAGGCAATCACAAACGGAAAGCTTGTATATCTTGCTGGAAAATATTCATCATCGGTAGGACCTGCTTTTGCATTAGTGATGAATGCAATCAATGGGAATGTAATTCGTGATGCGCAGGGAAATGCTGTGTCACTCAGCCAAAATTATCAGGTAGCAACAGATAGTGAGACATTTGATAAATTTTACAAGAATGATAATGGTGATAACCCGATTTACAGTAGGGATACATTGGATCAAATTATTGGTGATACAGTTACTTTTGATACTATCAATGAGGTGGTTGCATCTAATTAACTTGTTTTTTATTATTTGGTCGCGGCTTCTTAAAGAAGCCGCACCCTCTCCCAATAGATGAATTTATTACTTTCATCTATTGGAGAGGGTATGAAAATTATCCTGTAAAAAGAAAGGAGAAGATAACATGAAAAGTAAAAACAGACTTTGTATAAAAAATTTAGCAGGAGCACTTGCCATACCGGTACTGGTGGCTATTTTGTTACAGGGTATTTGTATGGCAAAAGGAAAAACAATGATCATGAATATGACAAGCTTTGACAATTTTGTTGTCTATATTGCAATTGTTATGATCACAACTATCGCTTTGTCCATCAATCTTAACAGTGGACGTTTTGATTTTTCTTTGGGATCAATGGCATTGCTTTCCTCTGTGATTGGTGCAAAGATTACATATTCGTTTTTAGGTGGAGGTCAGGGCAGTGCACCGATAATGCTGATGCTTACTATTTTATTTGGTATGCTGCTTGGACTGATTTCCGGTGTTTTGTATGTGGTTTTACATTTGCCACCAATTATTACGTCTCTTGGTGTAACACTGATTTATGAAGGAATTCTTTTTACAATTACAGAAGGTCGTTACGTTATGAAAGAGGTACAGAATTCATCCATGACTGCTTTTACAGGAAACTGGCTTTATGCAGCAATTATTATTGTGGCGGTACTGGTAATTATTATTGGACTCTTTGATTATACAAAATTCGGATACGATTATAACGCACTTAAGAATGGTCAGAAGGTTGCAGTTAATACCGGAATTAAAGAAATTCCAAATGCAATTGCCTGTTATGTGATCTGCGGTGGCCTGATGGGAATTGTTGGCTTTTTAAACGCTTCCAGAAATACAACCATCAATGGAGGTCAGCTTAACTTTGGATCTATCAGTATTATGTTTACTGCATTTCTTCCAATGTTTATTGGATCTTATATCAGCAGATTTACCAATGAAAAGATTGGATTTTTACTTGCAGCTTTATGTATGTCAATGTTGAATTCCACATTTGCGGTATTCTCAAATGAAGTAAATGCATCCATGCAGGCAATCATTAATGCTTTATTGCTTGTAGTGTTCCTAATTTATCTGAGTAACGAACATTTATTGATTCGTGTGTTTACCGGAAAACGCAAATAAATTGCGTCAAGTTTTTACAAAAAACCTGACATGTAGCGTCAGTCTTTGCTGAATGCAACCTTAAATAACTGATGCTTAACAAATGGAGGACAGAAATATGATCAATTTGACAAAGGCACCCTTCTTTCTTGTGAAAGAGGATATCGAGTGGGTTGAAAATACAAAAAAAGCAATGACGTTAGAAGAAAAAATCGGTCAGTTATTTGTACCGATCGGATATTCAGGAGATGCAGATTATCTGGAACATGTTATGCTTTCACACCATATCGGTGGAATCATGTATCGGTGCGGTGAGGCTAAGGAGATGCAGAGAACACATCGTTATCTTCAGGAACATAGTAAAATTCCACTTTTGGTCGGAGCTAATCTTGAGGATGGTGGATGTGGAATTGCAACGGATGGAACACAGTACGGAAAACAGATGCAGATAGCTGCAACCGGAGATACCGAGGACGCCTATCGTTTAGGAAAAGTAAGTTGCAGCGAGGGGGCAGCGGTGGGATGTAACTGGGCGTTTGCACCAGTGGTTGATATTGATAGAAACTGGAGAAATCCGATTACTAATGTGCGTACATATGGTGACGATCCGGATCGGGTCTTAGCATGTGGTGTTAATTATATAAAGGCTGCAAAAGAAGAAAATGTACTTGTTGCAATTAAACATTTTCCGGGAGATGGCTGCGATGAGGTGGATCAGCATATTCTTACCAGTGTGAACAGTCTCTCCTGTGAGGAGTGGGATGCAACCTACGGAAAGATTTACAGCGGACTGATTCAGGCGGGAGCGCAGACGGTGATGGTCGGTCATATTGCACAGCCGGCATACCAGAAAGCTTATAATCCGGATTTTCCGGACAAGTTAGTTCCTGCAACACTTTCTCCGGAACTGTTAAAAGGCTTGCTTCGTAAAAAGCTTGGATTTAACGGATTGATTGTTACCGATTCTACCTGCATGGTTGGTTTTAGCTGTGCAATGGAAAGAGAGAAGGCGGTGCCTTATGCAATTGAAGCCGGATGTGATATGTTCCTCTTTAATAAAGATCTGGACGAAGATTATCGGTATATGTTAAACGGATACAGGCAGGGAATTCTGTCGGAGCAGCGTTTGGACGAGGCAATCACAAGAATTCTTGCAACTAAGGCTGCGCTGGGTCTTTATAAGAAAGCAAAGAGTGAGATTGTGCCGACGGAAGAAGCACTTCGTGTGATGCGTTCGGACGAACATGTCACATGGGCGAAAGAAAGTGCCAATGCTGCGGTTACGCTGGTTAAGGATACACAGAAGATCTTGCCGCTGAGTCCGCGGAAAACGAAGAAAGTACTGCTTGAGATTATGGGAGATTTCCCTTCAAATGAGAGAGTGTTGGAGAGTTTTCGAAGCAAACTGGTAAAAGAAGGCTTTGATGTAACGATATATGAACCGGAGAATTTCGAGACTGCAAAATTTGATGTCGGGACGTTTAAGAAAAGTTATGATCTCGTTATCTATATAGGAAATGTTGAGAATGCTTCCAATAAAGTGACCAATCGTCTTTCCTGGTACACATTCTGGGGAAACGGAAACAATGTTCCGTGGTTTGTTGCGGAACGTCCGGTGATGTTCATCAGCCTCGCAAATCCGTATCATCTGATAGATGTGCCGATGATCAAAACCTATATCAACGGATATTCTAACAGTGAGTATGTGATAGAAAGCGTTGTGGAAAAAATCATGGGAAGAAGTGCATTTACTGGTAAGAATCCAGTAGACCCGTTCTGTGGAAAAGAGTACTTGAAGTGGTAAGAGTGAGAGAAAAAAGTTATGGTGAAAAATTTAAAATTGTTGGATAAAGCGTTGCAGCTGTTACCGGAAGTAAAAGAAACGGTGGTTGAACCTCTGGATATAGCAGCTTTTTTAAAGCCTCTTAAAAAGGGAGATTCAGTTGAAATTGATTTTGGTCGACATCTTGTGGGGCACATAAAATTAAAGTTGGGGTATGTTCGTTCACATCCGGATGCTCCGGTATGGCTTCGTTTCTCGTTTGCAGAAAATAAAAAGGAATTCGAGGAACGGGTGGAAGATTATCAGGGCTGGATCTGTTCGGCATGGGTGCAGCAGGAACAGGTGCATATTGATCTTGTCCCGGGAGAATATTTTCTGCCCAGAAGATATTCGTTTCGTTACGTGAAAATCGAAGTGCTTGATGTCAGCTCTAAATTTGACCTGATTATTGAAGAGGCAAAAGCGGTTGCGTTGTCTTCAGCAGATGATAGCCGTTTATCCGCATATCATAGCGAGAATAAGGAATTGGAACAGCTTGATCGCATTGCCTGTAATACGCTGCATGATTGTATGCAGAAGGTATTTGAGGATGGACCAAAACGTGACCAGAGACTCTGGATGGGAGATCTTCGTCTGCAGCACTTGCCAATTACGAGACTTATCAGATGAATGATATGGTAAAAGGATGTCTGTATCTGTTTGGGGCCTTACCGATGGAAAACGGTCAGGTTGGAGCCTGTGTATTCTTAGATCCGGAGCCGGAAGTGGATGATACGAGTATGTTTGATTATTCACTTCTGTATGTTGTTGCTTTGTGGGATTATTATAAGCAGACAAAAGACAAGGAGGCGCTTCGTGACTTGTGGGAGACTGCAAGAACACAGATTTCGTTGGCGCAGAAACGAGTGGATAACGGCATTGTAAGAGACCGTGATGTGTTAGGATGGTGTTTTCTTGACTGGTCGCTAGAATTAAATAAGCAGGCGGGAGCACAGGGGGTTTTACTGTATGCGATGCAGAGTGCGATTGCAATTGCACAAGAATTAAGAGAAAATCGTGATGCAGAATGCTTAAAAGGAACTTATGAAGTCTATCGAAAGGCAGCAAAAGCATATTTTTACGATGAAAAGAAAGGACTTTTTGTCAGCGGAGAAAATAGACAGATTTCTTATGCAAGTCAGGTCTGGCTGATTCTTGGCGGTGTAGTCGATTCCGAAGAAGGTCTTCGGATTTTACATAATGTTGCAGCAGATAGGGAGGCTCTTGAGATGGTGACTCCGTATATGTATCACTACTATATTGAAGCATTGTTAAAATGCAACGCGGATGAGGAAGCACTTGCTGTTTTGACAGAGTATTGGGGTGGTATGGCGCGGCTTGGTGCAGATACATTCTGGGAGCTGTATAATCCGAAGAATCCGGATGAATCCCCGTACGGCGGAACTATTGTCAATAGTTATTGTCATGCATGGAGCTGTGCACCGGCCTATTTCTTGCGTAAATATTTTGGAGAAAATTAAATAGGAGGAACTATTTATGAAAAAAATTGGGAGCAAAGTGCTTTTAATGATGGTTCTGTTTGTTGTTATATTTGGACTAAATACGATAACTTCTGTAAGATCACAAAATCGTGTAAAACGGTCTGGATTAGAAATCACGGAGCAGTATATTCCAATTCAGACAGAAATATTTACGATTCAAAAAAGTATGGAACGAGGTCAGAAATACCTTAATATTATTAGTTTGTATGATAATGCAGAACTTCGTCAACAGCTTGAAGGTTCATTGGCAGAGGAAGTGTCAACTATTACTGAGAGCGAGAAGAAGATAGATGTGTATCTAAAAGATAATAACAATACAAAGTTAAAAGATGCAATTAAGAAATATGAAGAATTCCTTGATAAAGTGCTCTTGCAATTTTCAACAATACAGGAATATGTAGATACGGGGGATTTTGCGCAGGCAAGTATAGCACTTGGATCCGATTTCCAAAATCTTGTTAGAGATATGGGAGAGAAAACGGAAACGAATCTCACGGAAAATCTGGAAGGTGGAATTTCTGAACAGTCAAAGTTGTATAATCAGGCAGTTGATATGAATATTCAAGTGACGAAAATATTATTTGTTATATTTATAATGGTGTCGGTAGTGGTTCTTTTGATTATGAGGAGAACAGTAAGCAAACCGGCAAGTGCAGCCAGTTGTCAGTTAGATCATATTATTGATGATATTAACAAGAAAAAAGGAGATCTTACAAAACGCATTACAGTCCGTTCACATGATGAAATCGGTCAATTGTCAGAAGGTATTAATAATTTTATTATTCAATTACAGATGGTTATTCGTAAAGTTCACCACCAATCGGAGTCAATGCAGAATTCTCTTGGGGTGATGAATACAGAAGTGAACAGTTCCAGCGAAAATGTAAATTATATTGCTACGACGATGGAAGAAATTACGGCAAGTATGGAAGAAATAGCATCTTCAATTGAAGGGCTTATGAAGAATACACATGAGATATTGGAGTTTGTTAATAATGTAGGTGATCAGACGAAGGAATGTGTTTCCATTTCTTCCGATATTAAAGCTTTGGCAATTGGCGTAAAAGAAGAAACTGAAAAGAAGAAAAATGAAATTTCAAATCTTATTAATGAAAAACAGAATGCTTTATTTTCTTCGATAGAGGCGAGCAGGCAGATTACAAATATAAATAATTTAACCAATGATATTCTTGATATTGCAAGTCAGACAAATCTTCTGGCTTTAAATGCATCTATTGAAGCTGCGCGTGCCGGAGAAGTAGGGAAAGGTTTTGCTGTTGTGGCTGAAGAAATTCGACAATTGGCTGAAAACAGTAAAAATACTGCAAATGATATTCAGAGTATTAGTGTAGAAGTGATATCGGCAGTAAATCAACTTATGGAGAATGCACAAAATCTTATGTACTTTGTACAAAATCGGATTATGAGTGATTACGTTGGATTTGAAGGTGCTACGGATACGTATTATGAGAAGGCAGAGCATATGGATTCTGTTATGGCTGTTTTTAACGATAATATTTCGGCATTACATAAGGTTATGGCTGAGATGAATAATGGAATCACCAACATATCAACGGTTGTGGAAGAAAATGCACAGGGAATTAGCAGTGCAACAGAAAATGTGTCTGATCTTGCAAATTCTATCACGAACATTCGACAACAAGCAACGGAAAACGTTGACTCTTCAAAACATCTTATGGAAGAAATGAATCGTTTTCAGAAAATTTAGGATCAGATTCAGGGAAAGATGGGAAACATGAGAAAAAAAATTGCGTTTCTTGCAGGCGCAATCAGTTTTGATAATCAGAATCGTGTGATCGACGGTGTATTAAGACGTGCTGCGGAATTCGATACGGATGTATTTATTTTTACATGCTTTGTGAACTATGATGAGTCGGAAGAAAACAAAGTCGGAGCATTTCAAATTATGGAACTTCCGGATCTTACTACCTACGATGGTGTGATCGTTATGAAAAATTCAATACAATATGAACCGGCTTCCAACTCGTTGATGAACCGGATAAAAGAGAGCAGGATTCCAGCGGTAAGTGTTGATGAATATATTGATGGAATGCATAATGTCGGAATATCGGATTACAATAGCCAGAAACGTATTGTAGAACATCTGATAAAGAAACATCATCTGACAAAAATCAATTATGTGTGCGGTATTCTACAGGGCAAAGAAGGAATGGAACGTTATCGGGCATATAGGGATGCTATGGAAGAGCATGGCATTCCTGTTTGTGATTGTCAGGTTTACTGCGGAAATTATAATCGTGAAAGCGGAAGAAAAGCCATCGAATATTTTATGAAAAACCAGACGCCGCAGGCAATTGTATTTGCAAATGATGCGATGGCGATCGGCGGAATGGAGCGCTTGCAGCAGTATGGTTATGAAATCCCAAAAGATATCGTAGTAACCGGTTTTGACAATGATGAGCTGTCCGCATTTTATATTCCGTCTTTGACGACCGTTGATCGCAGACAGGAAATGCTCGGGGAAAAGGCGGTCGATCTGCTTTTTGATGCACAAAGTCATACATCTGTGAAATTGGAAACCCAGATTCTGTATCGGGAAAGCTGCGGATGTAACTGCCAGACACCAAAGTCGATCCGGGATCTTCGAGTGGAATATCAGAACCAATGCTTAAGCTATGAGGAGGCACTAGATGCGTTAAAAAGTATGGAACTCGATCTGACCGGGCTTGAGAGTGTGGAAGAATTGTGTTCGCGGTTAAAAAAATATGTTATCCGATCAGATATGAAAGAGTTTTATCTTTGCCTGTGTGATGAAAAAAAGTTGTTTGCGTATGATGACATAAAAACTAATATCAGAGAACAAGCGATTTGTGAGCACTATACCCAAAAGGTTCATATACCGCTTGCCTATCATGATAGAAAGTTTGACTCCTATGGAAAATTTCCGTCAAAGGAAATTTTGCCTTATGAAATGAGAAATAAATTACAGAAAACATTCTACATAGTGACACCAATTTATTATCAAAAAATATGTTATGGATATTGTGTCTCGGATGGAAGTGTCTTTGCGTTAAAAAGTGAGCTTGCATATTTATGGACGGTTAATATCGGTATGGCACTCGAAAATATTCGCAAATGGAAATGGATCAATCAGATGAATGAGAAGATCAACCGTATGTGGAAGTATGACATGCTGACACAGGTGTTCAATCGGAGTGGCTTTTTTTATTCCGCAAATGCGGTTGTTGAACGGATTAAAGGACAACATCGGCGGGCATTTATGATTTTTTTAGATATTGACGGTCTAAAGAGTGTCAATGATGGGTTAGGGCATAAGGTCGGCGATGCTTTCATACGCGAGATGGCAGATGTGATAAAGGCATCAGTTCCGAAGGATTGTCTGGTAATGCGTTATGGAGGTGATGAATTTGTGGTGTTTGGGAGTTGTACGAATGCCAAGCGGATGCAGATGATCGTAAGTAAGATAAAAAATACAATGGAAAAAGAAAATCAAAACGAGAAGAGAATCTACCAATTGTCTGCCAGTATCGGATGTTCCGTACATGCATCTGAGAGATTGATGATTTAAATCAGTTGATCGAATCGGCGGACAAGCGCATGTATG
>ENA-OQHY01000186-OQHY01000186.1-human-gut-metagenome-genome-assembly--contig:-NODE-186-length-35692-cov-3.141853_pt1 | contig 35692 bp, 50 predicted proteins | sample MGYA00242570_ERZ504733 | MGnify/ENA primary metagenome ERZ504733 (study PRJEB26092, sample SAMD00036219) | human gut metagenome | host: Homo sapiens | study: EMG produced TPA metagenomics assembly of... | reverse complement strand
GACCGAAGTGGGAAAGCTCACGACCAAAACCGCTCTTCTTCACGCCGCCAAAGGCCACGCGCGCATCGCTGGCGCTGAAACCATTGATGAACACCCCACCGCACTCCAGCTCACGGGAGAATTTCTTCGCCAGCGTATCGTTCGCGGTAAAGACGGTTGCGGACAGACCAAAGTCGCTGTCGTTAGCCAGCTGCAGCGCGTGCTCCGCGTCTTTCGCAACGCTAACCGCCGCAACCGGACCAAACAGCTCCTGACGAAATGCCGTCATGCTGGCAGTGACATTCCCCAGCACGGTCGGTGCATAGTAGTTACCTTCACCGGCGACTTTCTCCCCGCCAAGCAGCAGCGTGGCGCCTTCGGCCAGCGTGGCCTGCACCTGCTGATGCAATTCATCACGCAGGTCAAATCGCGCCATCGGGCCAATAAAGTTTTCTTCGCTATCCGGCGCCCCCATCTTCAGGCTGCCGTCGCTCGACAAAGCGCTGGTGAAGGCAATCAGCGATGCCCTCTTCCACAATAAAGCGTTTAGCGGCGGCGCAAACCTGTCCGGTATTCTGATAACGTCCGGCCACGGCTGCTTTCACCGCCAGATCCAAATCAGCATCATTGAGCACAATAAACGGATCTGAACCGCCCAGCTCCAGAACGCATTTCTTGAGTGCTGCCCCCGCCTGCGCACCAATCGCCGCACCCGCGCGCACGCTGCCGGTTACGGTTACAGCGGCAATACGACGGTCGTTGATCGCCTGGCTCACGCCTCATTCGTGGCATTCACCCAGCCAAAGACACCCTGCGGAAAACCGGCGTCAGCAAATACCTGCGCAATAAGGTCAGCCGAGCCGAGTACGTTTGGCGCGTGCTTGAGCAGATAGCTGTTCCCGGCCAGCAGGATGGGTACCGCGCCACGCAGTACCTGCCAGAGCGGGAAGTTCCACGGCATGACGGCAAGAACAGGTCCCAGCGGCCGGTATTCAATCACCGCGTTCTGGTTTTCTACCAGGGTCGGTTCAGGCTGCAGCATTGCCGGGCCGTGTTCCGCATACCAGTCGCAGAGGCTGGCGGATTTTGCCACTTCAGCACGCGCCTGCAAAATAGGTTTGCCCATCTCACGGGAGATCATTCGGGCCATCTCGTCTGCACGGTTGCGCAGCGCGCTGGCGAGATCGCGCAGCTTTTGCGCCCCGGTCTGAAACGCTTACCGCGTCTCCATTGACGAAAACCGGCATCAGCCTGCGCAATTGCGCGTTCAACGTCGTCGGTGCTCGCCCACGGATACGCCGCGAGCGTCTCACCGGTGGCTGGGTTAACAGAGAGGGCATGTGTAGCAGAGGAATAAGTCATGATGGTCTCCACGTAATAACGGTTGATTCATTGTGGCGCACTCTGCTATTTCTTAAAAATGAATAATACTAACCACCTTGTTCACGAATCGAGAATGGCATGGACTTAACTCAGCTTGAAATGTTTAACGCCGTGGCGCTCACCGGCAGCATCACCCAGGCGGCGCAAAAGGTGCATCGCGTTCCGTCGAACCTGACCACCCGCATCCGCCAGCTGGAAGCCGATCTTGGCGTTGAGCTGTTTATTCGTGAGAACCAGCGTTTACGTTTATCTCCCGCCGGGCATAACTTCCTGCGCTACAGCAAGCAGATCCTGGCGCTGGTCGATGAGGCACGAATGGTCGTCGCCGGTGATGAACCACAGGATTATTTGCGCTTGGCGCGCTGGAGAGTACCGCCGCCGTGCGTATTCCGGAAAGCCTGGCGCAGTTTAACCAGCGCTATCCACGTATCCAGTTTGCCCTCTCTACCGGGCCGTCCGGCACAATGATTGACGGCGTACTGGAGGGAACCTTAAGCGCCGCGTTTGTCGACGGCCCCCTTTCGCATCCGGAACTGGAAGGCATGCCGGTTTACCGGGAAGAGATGATGCTGGTCACGCCCGCCGGGCATGCAGAAGTGGCACGCGCCACGCAGGTAAGCGGCAGTGACGTCTACGCCTTTCGCGCAAACTGTTCGTATCGCCGACATCTGGAAAGCTGGTTTCACGCCGACAGAGCCACGCCCGGGCGTATTCATGAGATGGAGTCTTATCACGCATGCTCGCCTGCGTCATCGCGGCGCCGGTATCGCGCTGATGCCTCGTTCGATGCTGGAAAGTATGCCAGCCACCATCAGGTGGAAGCCTGGCCGCTGGAAGAAAACTGGCGCTGGCTCACCACCTGGCTGGTCTGGCGCCGCGGGGCTATGACCCGCCCACTGGAGGCTTTTATAGCGCTGCTAAACGAACGTCAACCACCAGTGCCTTCTCCATAAACAGGCTCAGCGGGTCATCAACATATGGCGGAAACGCCGGACGTTGCTCATAGCCGCACTGCTCATACAGACGGACGGCGGCATGTTGCCGGATGCCCGTTTCCAGGCGAAGCGTGTGGCAGTGACGGCTCAGGGCTTCATCTTCCAGCGCCGCCAGCAGCATCTCGCCGAGATGTTGCCCGCGATGAGCCGGATCGATATACACCCGTTTCATTTCACCGGTCCCGTCGCCGTTGAGCACCACGGCACCACACCCGACGGCATGAAGCTGCCGGTCCCGAATAATCATCAGGATCAGCGAGGCTGTCGGCAGTTCGGTCAGATCGAGCAGGTGGTTACTTTCAGCGGGATAGAGTTCGCTCTGATAGCGGTCAAGCGCGGCAATCAGATGCAAAATATCAGGGTGATGTGCAGATTCAGCGGTAATGGAATACATGGCGGGCTCCTTGTTGTTTTTATTTCAACATAGCGCAGCCCTGCACACGTGCTTCATACCGTTAACTTATATCAGCATTGCCGTTCAGGCTGACGAGGGTATTCCTTAACCAGCGGTGTCCGGCGTGGTTATGGCTGCGTTCATGCCAGATAAGACTGACGTCAAACGTCTCTTTCAGCCAGGGGAGTTCCACCACGGTGAGCGGGTTAACGTTCCCATAATCAATCGTCGGGGCACCAGTGCTACCAGATGGCTCATCTGCACCATGCCGGGAACAAACAGAAATGATGCCGCAGACACCGCAACCTTACGTTGCAACCCTGACTCCGCCAGCATGACATCGAGCGGCGTGGTAAAACCGCCTCCCGAGGGGGACACGATAATATGCTCAAGTTTTGCGAACGCTTCCATTGTCAGTTGGTCGTTCAGTTCAGGATGCTGAGGGCGCCCGATAAGCACGTACGATTCGTCATAAAGATGTTGCGTTCTGAGCTGCGCCTGCGCAGGGTCTGGCGTAGCAATGGCAGCATCAACATCGCCTGAGCTCAGTTGATGGGCTAGCTGATGCGGATCGTAATTCCTGACAGCAATACGCACGCCGGGGGCAATCTCTTGCAGGGTCACAATCAGCGGCATAATGACCGCGGCCTGCACGTAATCAGTACAGGCCAGAGAGACCGTTAGCGAATCGTGCAGCGGATCAAAGTCCTCATGTGATTGCAGCGTATCCCGTATTTTTGCCAGCGCCCCGCCAAGCGTCGCCATCAGCTCAAGAGCTTTGGGGGTTGGCGTCATCCCCCTGCGCCCCGGGATCAATAACGGATCGTTAAACATCCCCCTCAACCGGTTAAGCTGCGCGCTGACGGCAGGCTGGCTAAGACAAAGCCGGCTGGCGGCCCTGGTGACATTTTGCTCCGCGACCAGCGCTTCCAGAGTCAGCAGCAGGTTTACGTCAGGCTTTTGGTATTCATAGGATGGATATCATGTAAGAAATAAATCGATTTCACGCTCGCCGCCCGCATTCCGATAATGCACTACCGCAACAACACAGAGCGAGAATGAAATGTCGTATGATAAAAAACCACTCATAACAGTTTTTGGTGCCACCAGTAAACAAGGACGTAGCGTAACCAGAACCCTGCTGCAAAGTGGGCGCTATCGGGTGCGCGCCTTAACGCAAAACACGGACTCTCCTGCGGCGAAACAGCTGGCGGAACGGGGTGCTGAACTGAGACAAATCACCCTTCAGACGGGCAATGATGCGCATCTGATCGGGGCGTTTGCCGAGTCAGACGGGGCGTTTCTGATGACACCAGGTTTCATCCCCGTATCGACGCAGATGCCAACGGGTGAAACGGCGCTGGGTTACAGGCTTGCAGATGCCGCCGTCAACGCCGGGGTAAAACACCTTGTCTTCAGCAGTCTGGAAAACGTCGAGAGAATAACGGCCGGAACTCTATGGGCTCCTCATTTCAGCGATAAGGCCGAATTGAGGAGTACATCCGCACACTCCCCGTCAGCGCGTCGTTTATTCAACTGGCGTTCTTTTACACCAATCTGGCCGAATATTATCCGCCGCGTAAAGAAGGCGACGAGCTGATCTTTCCCCTCTATCTCCCGGAAGACGTTCGGGCGCCCTTTGTCGACCCGCTCACGGCGACCGGCCCTGCGGTGCTTGAGATGTTCGATAACCCTGAACACTACAACGGCATGACGTTACCCGTTGTCGGTGAGTGTCTTTCGCCGCGTGAGATGGTGGAAACCTTCACGGAGGTCACCGGCATAAAAGCCCGGTATCGCTCAGCCTACACGCGAGAAGCACTCCTTCACCACTTCCCCGATTTCGCAGACAACGCGGCACTGGTCAGTGAAATTACCGGCATGACGGAATATGCCGTGAACTACGGCTATTACGGAAAAGACCGGGATCTCACCTGGAGCAGAACCATAAACTGCCACCTTAACGTGGCGTGAATTTCTGATTACGTCTGGCTGGCAAGGGGAAAAACGAACGTTTGATTAACGCAAGCCACCGTCATTCCCGATGATGAAATGACGGTGGCCCATTCCTGGCTTACATCGCCTGGCGTAAATAGATATGCCCTTTCAGATACAGGGTGGCCTGACCGCCGATTAACACCCGGTCCCCCGCCAGCTCACAGCGTAAATCCCCGCCCCGTCGCGAGACCTGGCGCGCGTTCAGCACGGTTTTGCCAACTTTTCGCTCCAGTAGGGAATCAACATGCTGTGAGTGGACCCCGTAACCGGATCTTCCCGGCACCCCTTCTCCCGGACAGAAGAAGCGGCTGACGAAGTCATATTCATCGCCCGGTGCCGTGACGCAGACCATCTTATCCAGTGGAATCATTGCCGAGATATCCGGCGTAAGGGCCTCTACCTGCTGCTGGTTCTCCAGCACCACCATGTAGTCGCGCCCGACACGCACCTCTTTTGCCCGCTCAATGCCCAGCGCGCTCAACAGCAGCGCTGGCGGATTGTCGACGACCGCCGTCGGCCAGGCCGGGAAGTTGAGCGTCAGCCAGTCACCGCTGCGTTTTACCGTCAGCTCGCCGACGAAACGGGTGGTGAAGGTGATTTCCGTGTGTGGATAATCAAGGTATTCGAAAATGACATGCGATGCCGCCAGTGTGGCATGTCCACACAGGTTAATTTCGTCAAGGGTAGTGAACCAGCGCAGCTCGAATCCGCCGTCAGTGCGTACGAAAAAGGCCGTCTCAGACTGATTGTGCTGTTGCGCCATGTTGAGCAGCGTCTCGTCCGGCAGGCCACTCTTCCAGGGGGCAAAACCGCCGCTGCGTTGCCGCCAAACGCCCTGTCGCTGAAGGCATCGACCAAATAGAAATCAATTTCCTGCATTGTCTCTTCCTCTTTTGTTATGGTTATTTAGCGCAGAAAGACGGTGCCTTTCAGATAAAGCGAGGCCTGCCCGCTCATCAGCACGCGTGAACCTTTCAGTTCGCAGCGCAGATCACCGCCACGAGCCGACACCTGGCGGGCAAACATCGCTGTTTTACCCAGTTTTTCACTCCAGTAAGGAATAAGCATTGTATGCGCGGATCCGGTGACCGGATCTTCCCAGACGGCAACTCCCGGTGAGAAAAAGCGGCTCACAAAATCATAATCCCCCTCTCCCCGCGCCGTCACGCTGACCTTATGTTCGCCAGGCGTCATTGCCGAGATATTTGGCGAGAGCGCCTCAACCTGCTGGCGGTTTTCCAGAACCACCACCCAGGCTCGCCCCTTACGGCTTCTACGTAATGGCCGATCCCCAGCGCCGCAAGCATCGCCGGCGGGGGCGTCTCTTCCTGCGTCGGGCATGCCGGGAAGTCCAGCGTCATCCAGTCCCCTTCCCGGCTAACCGTTAGCTGGCCAGAGGCGGTATCAAAGTGGATACGCGGGTCAGGATAGTTGAGTTCATTAAACAGGACGTACGCGGCTGCCAGTGTGGCATGTCCGCAAAGGTTGACTTCGGTAAGGGTGGTAAACCAGCGTAACTCAATTCCCGCTTTACTGCAGACGAAAAACGCGGTTTCCGACTGATTATGCTGCTGTGCCATTCTGAGCAGTGTCTCATCAGGCAACCATGCGTCTAACGGGCACACGGCCGCCGGGTTTCCACCAAAAGAGGCATTGCTGAACGCATCTACCAGATAAAAATCAATCTCCTGCATTGTCTTACCGCCTGTTTTTGTCGTGTTGTTCTTTTATATTCAATGAAAACCATGCCCCCGGCTACCGCTTTTACCAGGTGAATTTCGAGATCTACATCACATAATGGTTGAGTTTTCGCCGGTTGACGTTTTAAGATCGTCTCCTCTTCTTTTCAGCAACGAATCTCCGACATCGCTATGACAACGAACACAGTTACCCGCAGAGTCGCGTGGCTACGCGTGGTCACGCTGGCAATTGCCGCGTTTATTTTTAATACCACAGAATTTGTTCCGGTTGGGCTGTTGTCTGACATCGCTGAAAGTTTCCAGATGGAAACCGCGCAGGTGGGCATTATGTTGACCATCTATGCCTGGGTGGTGGCACTGATGTCACTGCCGTTTATGCTGCTGACCAGCCAGATGGAACGGCGAAAGCTGCTGATCGGGCTGTTTGCCCTGTTTATCGTCAGCCACGTCCTGTCGTTTCTGGCGTGGAACTTTACGGTGCTGGTCATCAGCCGCGTCGGTATCGCCTTTGCCCATGCCGTATTCTGGTCGATCACCGCGTCACTGGCCATCCGCCTGGCACCTGCGGGTAAACGCGCGCAGGCATTGAGCCTGATAGCCACCGGCACGGCACTGGCTATGGTACTGGGCCTGCCGATTGGCCGTATCGTTGGGCAATTACTTTTGGCTGGCGAACCACGTTCTTCGCTATCGGCATGGGGGCAATGATCACACTGGTCTGCCTGATTAAACTGCTGCCGAAGCTGCCAAGCGAACACTCCGGCTCGCTGAAAAGCCTGCCGCTGTTAATGCGTCGTCCGGCATTGCTGAGTATCTATTTGCTGACGGTCATTGTGGTCACGGCACATTACACCGCCTACAGCTATATTGAGCCGTTCGTTCAGGTCGTGGCCGGCTTTAGCGCCAACTTTGCCACCGTTCTGCTGTTGATCCTGGGGGGCGCGGGCATTATTGGCAGTATTCTGTTTGGTAAGCTCGGCAATCAGCACGCGTCGCGCTGGTCAGCAGCGCCATTGGTTTACTGCTGGCGTGCCTGGTGTTACTCATGCCAGCAGCGGGCAGCGAGGGTCATCTGGCCGTCCTGAGCCTGTTCTGGGGAGTGGCGATCATGATTATCGGTCTGGGTATGCAGGTGAAGGTGCTGGCCCTCGCCCCGGACGCAACGGATGTGGCGATGTCACTGTTCTCGGGGATTTTCAATCTCGGTATTGGCGCGGGCGCGCTGCTGGGAAATCAGATTAGCCTTCACGTGTCGATGTCGGCGATTGGCTATCTGGGTGCCATTCCGGCACTGGTGGCGCTCATCTGGTCCCTGCTCATCTTCCGTAAATGGCCGGTCGCACTGGAAGAACAGGCCCATCACGGGTAGACCGCAGTCAACGTAAAACGCAACCGAGGTTGCCGTTTTGCATTACCGGGCGGTGCTTAATGGTACGTCTTAATAATCTCCAGCACGCCGTTGATAATAAACTGCACGCCCATACACACCAGTAAGAAGCCCATCAGGCGGGAAATCGCCTCAATACCGCCCTTGCCGACCCAGCGCATGATCGCGCCTGAACTGCGCAAGGATGCCCATACGATGATACCAATCAGTGCAAAAATCAGCGGGGGCGCAACCGTGATGACCCAGTCCGGAAAGGTCGAGCCATCCCGCACCGTTGACGCGGAGCTGATGATCATCGCAATCGTTCCTGGCCCCGCCGTACTTGGCATCGCCAGCGGGACAAAAGCAATATTCGCGCTGGGCTCGGTTTCCAGCTCTTCGGATTTGCTTTTGGCCTCAGGTGACTCATGCGCTTTCTGCGCAGGGAACAGCATACGGAACCCGATGAAGGCGACAATCAGTCCGCCAGCAATACGCAGACCCGGGATAGATATTCCGAAGGTGTTCATCACCAGCTGTCCGGCGTAGTAAGCCACCATCATGATGGCAAACACATAGACCGAGGCCATCATCGACTGATGGTTACGCTCGGCGCTGTTCATGTTCCCTGCCAGCCCCAGGAAGAGCGCAACCGTCGTTAGCGGGTTAGCCAACGGCAGCAATACCACCAGCCCCAGACCAATTGCTTTAATCAAATCCAACATAGTGCGTCGTTGTCCTTATCCATGTTTATCACCGCAATTATAGGGTGAAAGTGTGACGTTCAGCCATTCGCTCAACGTAACGATTATTTACGGTCATTAACGATAACCCTTCGTTATCTATTTGAATTGAAAGCATGCAAAAAAGTTCATGAAACGTTTTAGCAATTCGTGGCATCCGCTGATCCATTCAGTTGACTTATACTTGCCTGAGCAATAATATCTGCCGTGACTAAACTACTTGCCAGGGCAACCATTGTGAAAAGCACCAGTGATCTCTTTAACGACATTATTCCGCTGGGTCGTCTTATTCATATGGTTAACCAGAAAAAGATCGCCTGCTCAATGACTATCTGTCACCGCTGGATATCACCGCCACGCAGTTCAAAGTGCTGTGCTCCATTCGCTGCGAAGTGTGTATCACGCCGGTTGAGCTGAAAAAGGTGCTCTCTGTCGATCTGGGTGCGCTAACCCGCATGCTCGATCGTCTCGTTTGCAAAGGATGGATAGAACGAAGCCCTAACCCGAATGACAAACGCGGCGTCCTGGTGAAACTCACCAGCGATGGCGCGGCTATGTGCGAGCAATGTCATCAACTAGTAGGACAAACACTGCATCAGGAACTAACAAAAAACTTAACGGCAGATGAAGTGGCAACGCTTGAGCTTTTGCTTAAGAAAATACTGCCGTAAACAGAAAAAGAGGTATGACGATGTCCAGACGCAATACTGACGCTATTACTATTCATAGCATTTTGGACTGGATCGAAGATAACCTGGAATCGCCGCTCTCCCTTGAAAAAGTGTCAGAGCGTTCAGGTTACTCCAAATGGCACCTGCAACGGATGTTCAAAAAAGAGACCGGCCATTCATTAGGTCAATATATTCGCAGCCGCAAGCTGACGGAAATTGCCCAGAAGCTGAAAGAAAGCAATGAGCCGATCCTTTATCTGGCGGAACGTTACGGTTTTGAATCACAGCAAACCCTGACGCGTACGTTTAAGAACTACTTCGACGTGCCGCCTCACAAATACCGTATTACCAGCGTGCCGGGTGAATCCCGATACCTGTATCCACTAAAACATTGTAGTTAATCATCGCCTGTAAAGACGTAACCGAGGAAATCATGAAAGTTACAGCCTCCGCCGCCCTCGCCTTGCTGGTGCTGTTTTCCAGCCAGACCTTCGCGGAGCAAACCCCTCGTGCAACGCAGCAAAATAATCGTGACACGATGATTTTGCCGTCAGCACATGACCAGTCACCTTATGACTTCAACCACATGGGTGCTGGTAGTGACAAATCCGACGAGTTAGGCGTGCCTTATTATAATCAGCACAGCTTCTGATTCGTTTTTGCCCCGCGGATGCGGGGCTTTTTTTATGCCTATCCTCTTGCCCGCGTTACCCGACGCACGCGCAAACCAAACACGTTGATGTACAGCCCGGCCATGATCAGCACGGCCCCCAGCAGCTGCAGCGCACTCAGCTTTCATCGAGCAACAACGCGGCGCTGGCCAACCCTACCACCGGCACCAGCAGGGATAACGGCGCCACGCGCCAGGTTTCGTAGCGACCCAGCAGCGATCCCCAGATCCCGTAACCAATAATGGTGGCCACAAACGCCAGGTAGATCAGCGATAAAATGGTGGTGAGATCGATTTCCACCAGCTTTTCAGCATCACGTCCCGCCCATCAAAAATGAGCGCCGCAACCATAAACGGAACAATGGGGATCAAGGCGCTCCAGACCACCAGCGACATCACCTTCGGGCGCGCCTCATGCTGCATAATCAGCTTGTTGAAGATATTCCCGCAGGCCCAGCTCAGCCCCGCTGCCAGCGTTAACATAAAGCCCAGTAACGCCACGTGCTGCCCGTTCAGGCTGGCTTCTATCAGCACCAGCACGCCGAACACCGCAAGGGTGATCCCCGCCAGCTGTTTACCCTGCAGACGCTCGCCAAAGACAAATGCCCCGAGAATGATGGTGAAGAACGCCTGAGCCTGTAACACCAGAGAAGCCAGACCGGCGGGCATCCCGAACTTAATGGCGCAGAACAGAAATGCGAACTGGCCAAAGCTGATGGTCAGGCCGTATCCCAGTAAGAGTCTGAACGGAATTTTCGGGCGCGCGACAAAAGAAGAGCGCCGGGAAGGCCACCAGCAGAAAACGCAAACCGGCCAGCATGAGTGGGGGCATGTTATGCAACCCAAGCTTGATGACCACAAATTCAGACCCCATACGATGACCACCAGCAACGCCAGCAGCCCGTCTTTTCGCGTCATACTCTGCCCCTGAATGATTAAATTTATGTAAACACTTCAAGGTAACGAAAAAAACATGCCACGAGAAGATCATTATTTCTGGCAGTCAACTGAAGCACTTACGGATAAATTAGGCGCTATACAAGCCCTTATGTCGTGATACTCCTGATATATACCTAAAATAATACACGTTGCAGGATGGCGGCGAGCGAGCGCGGCCAGAATCTCTGCGGCTCAAAAAAAACAAACGCAATTGTCAGGCAGGAATATGAAACCATCACTCAGGCGCTCAACCGCAGCGCTGCTGGCGTCGTCGTTATTATTAACCATTGGTCGTGGGGCAACGCTGCCGTTTATGACCATCTATCTCACGCGCGTATTTAATATGAGCGTTGAGAATATTGGTTATGCCTGACCATTGCGCTTACCGTCGGTGTGGTATTCAGTATGGGGTTTGGCATCCTCGCCGATAAGTTTGATAAAAAGCGCTACATGCTGATTTCTATCGTCGCCTTTATTGCCGGGTTTGTTGCTATCCCGCTGGTGGATAACGTCACGCTGGTAGTGCTCTTCTTTTCCCTGATTAACTGCGCCTATTCGGTATTTTCAACGGTGCTGAAGGCCTGGTTTGCCGATGTGCTGACTTCGAGCCAAAAAGCGCGCGTTTTCTCGCTAAACTATAGCTTCCTGAACATTGGCTGGACGATCGGGCCGCCGGTGGGCACCTTACTGGTGATGTACAGCCTGCAGCTGCCGTTCTGGCTGGCCGCTTTTTGTGCCGCACTGCCGCTCGGTTTTATCCATTTCTTCGTGCAAAAAAGCGTTGCGCTCGATGCCACCGAAGAGAAAATGCCGTGGCAACCGTCAGTACTGCTTAAAGACCGCGCCCTCTTCTGGTACACCCTTTCCGGCCTGCTGGCGTCGTATGTGGGCGGGTCATTCGCCAGCTGTATTTCGCAGTACGTGCTGGCTGCGAATGCCGACAGCAACTTTGCGCAACGTGGTCGCCGTGGTGCTGCCGGTGAATGCTGCGGTGGTCGTCACCCTGCAATACGTTATCGGTCGCAAGATCTCCGCCAGCAATATACGTCCGCTGATGACGGCGGGAACACTCTTCTTCGTCCTGGGGCTGGGCGGTTTTATGCTCTCCGGGGAAAACCTGGTCTACTGGGGCATTGCGGCAGCGGTGTTTACGCTGGGTGAGATTATCTATGCACCGGGCGAATATATGCTGATCGACAATATTGCCCCGCCGGGTATGAAAGCGAGTTACTTCTCTGCCCAGGCGCTGGGCTGGCTTGGGGCGGCGGCAAACCCGATGATCACCGGTATTATCCTTACCAACCTGCCGCACTGGTCATTGTTTGCGATCATGATGGTTGCCATCGTGATTGCCTGGCTGATGATTTTGCGTGGGATGAGCGTGAAGGCGTGGTGCGAAATGCCGAAAGTGGCTTAAGTCCTCAACGCCGGGCGGCATGACGCCCACCCGGCATCGGGCAGGCCATTAATGGTGCAGCATCTCGTCGACCACCTGCTGTTTGTACATTTCGTTCGGGTAATACGTCGGCCAGTTATCCATCTCTTTCAGCAGCGCCTCGTGGGAGGTGTTGCCCATAAAGATATGGAAATGGGAAGAGGCTTTTGGGGCGATGGTATGGTCGCTGAACTGGACAAACTTCGGCGCCTTGCTGTCCGGATCTTTACACTCGAACAGATAGCGAACCCCTTTCTTACCTGATGCATAAGTCAGGATCTTATAGCCGCTGTAATCATACTGGCAGCGACTGATAGCCTTACCTTTGTGGAATTCCATCACGTTGTTTTCGATGCCGATAGCCTCGACGTCCGTCGCATACCCTGTGCGGTAGTAAGCTTTCACCTCGTCGAAGGATTTTTTATCCTTCTGCGCTTTCTGTTTAAAAACCGGATCCAGCGCGCCATCGAGCAAAAACGGATAGACGGATTGCCATGTCCCATCCCAGTCAGACAGCTTTCTGTCTTTGACGTCTTTATCCTCAAAGACGCCGTTCGCCGCCTTCTGTTCCGCTTCCGTCATCTGATGACCATGCGAATGGGCAAACAGCTGACCGCTTACCAGCAGCGCCCCCAGAGTCATTGCAAATTTGCCAATATGTGCAGCCAAAACAAACTCCTCACTCCGTTTTATAAGAATGAGGATGTTATAATATAACATTTCAAATCGCAACCAGTCCGCGAACGCCCTCTTGTTCCATTGTATCGCCCCGTCCACGCTGAATGATGGTCCCGCGCGACATCAGCAGATAGCTGTCGGCAAGTTCAGCGGCGAAATCGTAAAACTGCTCTACGAGCAGGATTGCCATATCCCCTCTGTCCGCCAGCTTGCGGATAACCAGGCCTATCTCTTTGATCACCGACGGCTGAATACCTTCCGTGGGTTCATCGAGGATTAACAGCTGTGGCCGGCTCGCCAGGCGCGACCAATCGCCAGTTGTTGCTGCTGACCGCCGGAGAGATCGCCTCCACGACGATGCTTCATCTCTTTAAGCACCGGGAACAACTGCCAGATATCCTCCGGGACGCGCTTTGCGTCGCGGGCGGGGAAGCGTGACAGTCCGAGCAACAGATTCTCCTCGACCGTTAAGCGTGGAAAAATCTCACGCCCCTGCGGAACATAGGCCACACCCGACTGCACGCGCTGGTGCGGTTTGCTGTGGGTGATTTTTTTTCCCTGCCAGATAATGTCTCCTGTTTTTACCGGGATCAGGCCCATCAGACACTTCAGCAGCGTGGTTTTCCCCACCCCGTTGCGCCCCAGCAGACAGGTCACTTCACCGGTCGCCGCTTCAAAACTGACCCCGCGCAGAATATGACTGCCGCCGTAATACTGATTCAGTTCGTTCACCTGTAACATGACGGCTCCTTAGCGTCCCAGATAGACTTCTATGACCTGCTCATTCGCCTGTACCTGGCGAAGTGACCCCTCCGCCAGCACGCGTCCCTGGTGCAGCACCGTCACGTGATCGGCAATGGTTTCGACAAAGCCCATATCGTGCTCGACGACCATCAGGGAGTGTTTGCCCGCAAGGGTTCTGAACAGCTCAGCCGTATAGTCGGTCTCCGCGTCGGTCATTCCGGCCGCCGGTTCATCCAGCAACAGCAGATGCGGGTCCTGCACCAGCAGCATGCCAATCTCCAGAAACTGCTTTGCCCGTGCGAAAGCAGCCCGGCGCGGCGATTGCGCTCGCCGCCAAGCCGCAGCAAGAGCAGCATCTCGTCAATACGGTCCCGCTGCTCGCCGTTGAGTCTGGCCCGCAGGCTCGCCCAGACGGACTTGTCGGTTTTCATCGCAATCTCAAGGTTTTCCCACACCGTGAGCGCTTCAAAGACCGTGGGCTTCTGGAACTTACGTCCGATGCCCCGGCGGGCAATCTCGGCGGGTTCGAGCGCCGTCAGGTCGATGGACTGATCGTACAGCGCTCTGCCGCTTTTAGGCCGCGTCTTGCCGGTAATCACGTCCATTAATGTCGTTTTTCCCGCACCGTTTGGGCCAATCACGCAGCGCAATTCACCCACGCCAATGTTCAGTGAGAGGTCCGTCAGCGCCTGAAAACCATCGAAATTCACGTTGATGGCTTCAAGTTGCAGTACCGGATCGGTCTGGTCGCGATAGCGATCCCCGGGTAACTGGCGGGTAAATAATTCTTCGGCTGGCTGCATTAGTGTTCTCCCTTACGAAACAGACCGTAGACACCGCGTGGTAAAAACAGCGTCACGGCGATGAAAATCAGCCCCAGAAACAGCTGCCAGTATTCCGGCAGGGCAACGGTAAAGACGCTCTTCGCACCGTTCACCAGCGCCGCGCCTATCACCGGGCCGACCAGCGTGCCGCGCCCCCCCAGCGCAACCCAGATGGCCGCTTCAATTGAGTTGGTTGGCGACATTTCACCCGGGTTGATAATGCCCACCTGCGGCACATACAGTGCGCCAGCCAGACCGCAGAGTACGGCTGAAAGTGTCCACACCAGCAGCTTGAAACCGCGGGGATCGTACCCGCAAAACGTCAGGCGGTTTTCGGCATCACGCACCGCGGTCAGAATGCGACCGAACTTACTTTTCGCCAGCGCGAAGCCTGTGCCCAGCGCTATCAGCAACAGCATCACGGTAGCCAGAAACAGCGCGATACGGGTGGTGGTCGCGGTAATGGAAAACCCAAGCAGCGTGGTAAAACCGGTAAAACCGTTATTTCCGCCAAAGCCGGTTTCATTGCGAAAGAACAGCAACATCCCCGCGTACGTCAGCGCCTGGGTCATGATCGAAAAATAGACCCCTTTGATTTTTGAGCGAAAGGCAAACCAGCCAAACACCAGCGCCAGCAGCCCTGGCACCATCACAATTAATACCAGTGCCCAGACAAAGTGCTGCGTCCCCCACCAGAACCATGGCAGTTCGCTCCAGGAGAGAAACGACATAAACGCGGGCAGCCCGTCACCCGCTGCCTGGCGCATCAGTACATGCCCATCGCATAGCCGCCCAACGCGAAGAAGATACCGTGGCCCAGGGAGAGCATTCCGGCATAGCCCCACACCAGATCGAGCGCCACGGCGACAATGGCATAGCAGAGGATCTTACCCGTGAGCGTGAGCATCCAGGTCGAGATCGCCAGCGGATGCGTCGCGGGCAGTAAGGCGAAAAACGGTAAAACCAGCAAGGCAGGCCACGATCAGGCTACCGGCTATCTGCGTCGTGCGTGGCGCTTTGCGCGCCAGCGTTAAGGTAAGCGGCTGGCTCATCAGTCAGTAACTCTCCCTTTCAGTGCGAATAACCCCTGCGGACGTTTCTGAATAAACAGAATAATCGCCACCAGAATCAGGATTTTGCCCAATACCGCCCCCATTTGCGGTTCGAGAATTTTATTAAAGATCCCCAGCCCAAACGCCGCGGCCACGCTACCTGCCAGTTGACCCACCCCGCCAAGCACCACCACGAGGAACGAGTCGATGATGTAACCCTGGCCCAGTTCTGGCCCAACGTTGCCTAACTGCGATAACGCCACGCCCCCCAGACCCGCAATCCCCGAGCCAAGCCCAAAGGCCAGCATATCGACGCGACCTGTCGGTACCCCGCAGCAGGCTGCCATACTGCGATTTTGCGTCACTGCGCGCACGTTCAGTCCAAGACGGGTTTTGTTCAGAATGAGCCACGTGAAGAACAGCACAAGCAGCACAAAACCCAGTACCACGATGCGGTTCCACGGTAGCGTCAGATTGGCAAACACCTGCACGCCACCGGACAGCCATGCCGGGTTTGCCACCTCCAGGTTCTGGGCGCCAAACGTCATGCGTACCAGTTGAATAATCATCAGGCTGATACCCCATGTCGCCAGCAGCGTTTCCAGCGGTCGGCCATACAAATGACGAATAACGGTACGCTCAAGCACCATCCCGATGCTGGCGGTCACAATAAACGCCACCGGCAGCGCAACGATCGGGTAGAGCGCCAGCCACTGTGGGGCGAAGCCGGCCATCACCTGCTGAACCATCCAGGTGGCGTACGCGCCCAGCATCAGCATCTCCCCGTGAGCCATGTTAATCACCCCCAGCAGGCCGTAGGTAATTGCCAGCCCCAGCGCGGCGAGCAACAGTACCGACCCCAGCGAGAGCCCCATAAACGCCTGACCAAGCAGATCGCCCCACATCAGGCGATGCTCAATCTGTTTCAGACTTTCGGCAGCGGCAGCACGCACGCCAGCATCCGGCTCCGTCGCTGCCTGCGTATACGGCGTCAGCCGGGACTGAACGTCCGGATCGTCTGATTGCCCTAACAGCGCCACAGCGTTCAGGCGCACCGCAGCCTGCGGACTTGCCAGTTGGAGGTTCGCCAGCGCCAGCATCAGCGACTGACGGGCCACATCATCCGTTTCGCTGCTCACCCGTTTTTTCAGGAAATCGAGCATTTCAGGCTGTGCATCCCGCTGGAGTTGACGGGCTGCCACACGCCTTTCCGTGACACTGTCACTTACAAGTTGATGGGTTGCCATTGCCGTCGCCACCAGATTGCGCAGCCGGTTGGTCAGACGCACGGCTTTGGTTTGGCCTGCTGCGGCTTTTGTTTCACCCAGGGGAACCATTGCCCCCTGGCGTTGTGCAAACGCATGTTTCTGGCTGTCGGTGTAGAGACTTTCACTCTGCAGCGCCTGGAGCAGCGGCAACCGTGCCGCCTCCGGCGCGGTTGCCCACTGCGTCAACAGTTCTGCCTGCTGGCTGCGACTGGCGGCCACGAATTGGTCGGCATCCGATGCCTGCACCATCCTGGCAGCAGTCCGGTAAGCCACACAATAGCGATGATCGTGCGTATGGCGTTCATGACTTTTCTCCCTGCGGTGATAACTTAGTTGCTGGCGGTTTTCATCGGCTGATCGGGCTTTTTGTCATTACCGGCAATGAAGGGGCTCCACGGCTGGGCGCGCACCGGCTGTTCCGTCTGCCAGACCACATTAAACTGGCCGTTACCTTCAATTTCGCCAATCATGACCGGCTTATGCAGATGGTGGTTGGTGGCATCCATGGTGAGCGTAAAGCCTGAAGGTGCTTGAAGGACTGACCGGCCATTGCCGCCCGAACTTTATCGACGTCGTGGTACCTGCTTTTTCAACCGCCTGCGCCCACATGTGGATCCCGACGTAGGTGGCTTCCATCGGGTCGTTGGTGACCACGGTGTCGGCGTTCGGCAATTTGTGTGCCCTGGCATACGCTTTGTAATCCGCCACAAACGCCTGGTTGGTCGGGTTATCAACGGACTCAAAGTAGTTCCACGCCGCCAGGTTGCCCACCAGCGGTTTGGTGTCGATCCCGCGCAGCTCCTCTTCTCCCACGGAGAAGGCCACAACCGGAACATCGGTAGCTTTCAGGCCCTGGTTAGCCAGCTCTTTATAGAATGGAACGTTGGAGTCGCCGTTGATGGTGGAAACCACCGCGGTTTTCCCTCCGGCAGAGAATTTTTTGATACTGGAAACGATTGTCTGGTAATCGCTGTGACCAAACGGGGTGTATACCTCTTCAATGTCTTTGTCTTCCACCCCTTTCGAATGCAGGAAAGCACGCAAGATTTTGTTCGTGGTGCGGGGATAAACGTAGTCGGTGCCTAACAGGAAGAAGCGTTTCGCGCTGCCTCCGTCTTCACTCATCAGGTACTCCACCGCCGGGATAGCCTGCTGGTTTGGCGCGGCACCGGTATAGAAGACGTTAGGTGACATCTCTTCACCCTCATACTGCACCGGGTAGAACAGCAGTCCGTTCAGCTCCTCAAACACCGGCAGCACCGATTTACGCGACACCGACGTCCAGCAACCAAACACCACTGCCACTTTGTCCTGGCTCAGCAGCTGGCGCGCTTTTTCAGCAAACAGCGGCCAGTTCGAGGCCGGGTCAACCACTACCGGTTCCAGCTTCTTACCCAGCACGCCCCCTTTGGCGTTGATCTCATCGATGGTCATCAGCGCAACATCTTTAAGCGGGGTTTCGGAAATCGCCATCGTGCCGGAAAGGGAATGCATGATCCCCACCTTGATGGTATCGGCCGCCTGAGCGCCAAACTCATCCCCATAGCTACGACAGACGCGGACAATGCGAAGGCTTTTAATAATGTACGACGGTGCATATTTTCACTCCTGAAAAAGAAAGCTGTGCAAAGGCGTCCGTTACGGCGTGGACGCAGAAAATAAAAACGTCAGCTTAGAGAGAGCAAAAAGAATGCCAGGATGGATAAAGCGCTATGACAGGAGAGGTAACGAAGGATGTAAAAAGAACGACTCAGAATGGTACAGCGCTGCACTTTTATAATGCAGCGCTGTGGCGGAAGGTTTACCAGACTTCGCTGGCGATCTGCGTCACCAGGCGGACTTTGTCCCACTGCTGGGTTTCACTCAGGCTGTTGCCCTCTTCGGTAGAGGCAAATCCGCACTGCGGGCTCAGGCAAATCTGCTCTTTAGCCACGTATTTCGCCGCCTCCTCCAGACGCGCCTTCACCCTTCCGGGTTCTCCAGCTCGCCATTTTTAGTGGTGATAAGACCGAGCACCACCTGCTGCTTGCCCGGGCGAACAAAACGCAGTGGCGCAAAATCACCGCTCCGGTCATTGTCGTACTCAAGGAAAAAGGCATCCACGTTGACCGTCCCGAACAGCACTTCAGCCACCGGCTCATAGCCCCCTTCGGAAATCCAGGTTGAACGGAAGTTGCCGCGACAGACATGCAGCCCGATGGTGAGATCGTCCGGCTTGCCTCCAGTGCCTTATTCAGAACGCGGGCATATATACGCGCCAGCTCGTCGGCATCGTCACCACGCTCGCGGATCTGACGACGTTGATCGTCCGAACAGAGATAGGCCCAGACGGTGTCATCCAGCTGCAGATAACGGCAGCCCGCGTCGTAAAACGCCCGAATCGCGTCCCGCCAGGTGGTCGCCAGATCGTCAAAATAGTCCTTCAGATCCGGGTAGACCGTCGCATCAATGTCTTTGCGCCCACCGCGGAAATGCAGCACGCTCGGGCTGGGAATGGTCATCTTCGGCTGAGCATTGCCGCTAATGCTTTTCAGGTAGCGGAAATCTTCCAGCATCGGGTGATCGCCAAAGCCCAGTTTGCCGGTCACGCGCACGCCGTGGGCTTTGGTCTGAACACCGTTGAACTGAATACCCTGCTGAGAATCGTAACGCTCAACACCCTGCAGACCGTCGAAGAAATCAAAGTGCCACCAGGCACGACGAAATTCACCGTCGGTCACCACATGCAACCCGCAGGCGCACTGCTGCTCGACAACATGGCGGATCGCCTCATCCTCAACCGCACGAAGCTGCCCGGCATCAATTTCGCCGCTGGCGAATTTCAGGCGAGCCTGTTTGATGGCATCCGGACGTAAAAAGCTGCCGACTACATCGGCGCGGTATGGGGCATGGTGTCGTTGCATGGAAATCTCCTTTATCTGCCGACAATAATTGCCTGCAGTGATAATTCATTATTTGAATCTTTAGACTTCTGGATGTCTAAATGTCCAAAAAAGATGTCATACCTGCCGCCAGCCGGCAAACGAGAAAATTTCACGGGTGTTGAAAAAAATTCATCTTCACAGTGCGGAGAGCGATTCCTGGCTCGCAAACTCAAACTTTCATCGACAAGCGTACGCTATGGACTTAAAGCCGCCACACAGGTATGGAGCTAGTATTACCTCCATACTGTGTGTACAGTCCATAAAGCCTATAACTATAAGCTTTAAAGCGTACACAGCGGCTTTGTGTCCGTAGTGTACTGGGTACACTATATGGCAAAAGGTTACGCGACACGCCGTTACCAGCTGACAATCAACAATCCACAAGAGCATGGCTATGATCATAATGTTATCAAGGCTGCTCTTGAAAAAGGAGCCAAGCTCCTTTATTGGTGCATGGCTGATGAAGTGGGGCAAGAGGAAACCTATCACATACACTTATTTTTAGTATATGAAAATCCTGTAATGTTCACAACCCTAAAGAACAAGTTTCCTACTGCGCACATCGAAGTGCCTCAATGGGGAAAAAATTCCGAAAACTATGCTTACATCCGTAAAGAGGGTGCTAAGTATAACAAGGATGCAAACGGTCACTACAAGTATACCGACTCCAAGGGAAAAGTACATGAAGGGATAAACTACTCTGACACGTTTGAAGAAAGTGGCAGTTTACCCCCTGACAGCAAGCAGGCGACCGTAACGACTTACGGACTCTGTATGCACTGATTGCATCCGGGGCAGACAATGCGCAAATTCTGGGTGAGCACCCGGAATACCTGCGAGATATCTCCCACATTGACCGGACAAGGCAGACCATCCTGGAGGAGAAATACCGCAATGTATTTCGCCAGATGACAGTCACCTATATCTTTGGCCCTACTGGCACAGGAAAAACTAGGTCGGTAAAAGAAGGATGCGGATACTCAAACTGCTACGCGGTGTCTGACTATCACCATCCTTTTGATGGCTACCGGGGGCAGAAAGTGATGCTCTTCGATGAGTTCCACAGCAGCTTGCCCCTTAATAGCATGCTGCAATACCTGGATGGCTATCCTTTGGAATTACCCTGTAGGTATGCTAACAAGCAGGCTTGCTACACGGAAGCATACATCATTTCCAACTTGCCGTTGGAGAAGCAGTATGTTTCCGAGCAGCACGAAAAGCCGGAGGCTTGGGACGCGCTCTTGCGGCGCATCAACTGCGTTCGGGTTTTTGACCTCGACGGCAGTCACAAGGACTATACGGTTCACGAGTATTTTCACCCTTGCACCACACCGACATTTGAGCAAATAGAGATTGATGATTGTCCGTTCTAGCGGATGAAAGCTGTGCTATCAGGCTATACGGGCATTTATTTTGAAAGGAGATTTAATCATGCGTAATGATTCTGATCGCCTGCAATGGCAGACGGAAAAAAATTATATCATAATACGTTCCACAATGGGCTTAGACGTATTCAAACCGATTCAAAGACCGCACAGCAATATGTGCTGCTGTGCCTCGCACTCGCAGTTGCCGCCCTGATTATGGTTTCGGGCGGTCTGGCGAGGACGTGATTTCGGTAGTATTTAGACCGTTCGTTAATTTTATTCGGGTAATTGCATGGCTGGCAGAGTGCTTGGCGTCATTTACCTCTTTGGTTATATCCCCACAGTTGGTCATATTACGACGATTTTTCGCGTGCTGGTATCTGCAACCAGGCGCATGAAGCACCACTGCTAGTTAAGGCCAACAGGGATGGTAATATTCAACAGCTTACTTTCAGCCTTAAAGGCTGCCCGCTCGAATACTGGGAAGACAATCGGACAACAATCGAATCCGCACTTAATGTGACCGTCCTCTCTATCACTCAGGGCAGCAACAACCAGCTCTTTGACCTTCGTGTTGTTGCCGGGTGCAACCTTATGGGGCGGCTAATCCCGTGGGCAGATACATATATGGACGATAGCGGCACAAAAATCGTCTTGGGCATCAATGCGGCAGGCATTCCCGTTAGCATTGATTTTAGCCAGCTGCCTCATTGGCTTTTGGCTGCTGCCACCGGCATGGGTAAGACGCAGTTGGCACTGTTGATTCTCTACCAGCTGTCGCAAAAAGCTACGACATCTACCTCGCCGATTATAAAGGTGTGGACTTCGGCCCCGAATATCGTAAGACGGGGCATTATGCAGATGATGATGCTGCCCTTGAGCAGATGCTTGACAGTGTTGTACATGAGCTTAACCATCGCCGTACAGAGTTTTCTATCGCTGGCTGTGCAAATCTTGAGGAATATGTCCAGACGACCGGAGAAGAACTGCATCGAATCGTCGTTATCCTGGATGAAACCTCGATGATTCTCGATACAACTGGACGTGATAAAGATGGCAAGGCAGTAGTTGCCTCGATTACGAACAAGCTCCTCGCCATTGGCCGTCTGGGCCGTGCGCTCGGTATTCATCTGCTTGTGGCAACTCAGCGCCCCGACGTAGGGTCTGTTCCGGGTAGTCTTAAAGCACAGCTTGACGGTCGTATTTGCGGCCACACTGCCGATGCACAGAGTTCCATTGTTATCTTGGATGACGGCAGTGCCGCAAAGCTCCCTGCTATTCCCGGACGCTTCATCATCCGCAATGGCAGTGGGTCGGACGAAATTATTCAGGCTTACTACTATCACCAGTGACCAAGGAGTCGACTATGAAAAATCCACCTCTACAACAGGGCCATGACGGCCCGCGGGCACCACCGTTGCGTCCTTATCAGGCTGACACCCTTCAGCGTATGAAATCCTACGAGGGAAATGCCGCCCTGTGCGTTATCGCAACCGGCCTTGGCAAGACACGAATTTTTGCTGAGTACATCCGCTGTGATGTACTGGAAAATGACCACCACATACTGATTTTATCTCACCGGGAAGAACTCGTGATACAGCCGTTGGAATACCTCAAAGGCCTTCCCTGCGGCATCGAGCAGGGAACCACACATGCACACGGGGAACCCATCATCAGCGCTTCGGTGCAAAGCCTTGTGGGGCGGCTCGACAAGTACAACCCCTACAGTATCGATACCATCATCATCGACGAGGCCCACCACAGTGCTGCACCGACCTACCGCAAAATTTTTGAGTACTTCAAAAATGCCGTTCGTTTTGGCTTCACTGCAACCGCAATCCGCGGTGATGGTGTCGGCCTGGATGTGGCTTTTGACGACATTTTGTGCGAGTATAACACCCTATACGGCATTGAGCACGGGTATCTTAGTCCTATAGAAGCTTGTCAGGTTAATCTCAAGTATGACTTGGGGACAGTGCAGTACCGTGAGGATACTGGCGATTATGATGCCGCAGATATAGCACGCGTTATGTCTGGCACAGCAGCGGGTATCGCGGAGGCCTACACCTCAAACGCACGTGGGCAGACCATCATTTTCGCACCATCCATTGAAGAGGGCAAAAATGTGACAGCACTGCTCAATTCCCAGCATGGTGCCAGTACCGCGGCCTTTATCGATGGCACTACTCAAAATAGAGGACGTCTGTTGGAGGCCTACCGTTTGGGCCTAATTAAAGTACTTGTCTGCTATGCTGTCCTGACGGAAGGTGTTGACCTGCCGATGACAGAAACCGTTCTGCTGGCCCGCCCGGTTGCCACAACCAATGTCGGCCTGTATGCGCAGATGGTAGGTCGCGGCCTGCGGTTGCATCCGGGAAAAAGTGCCTGCAAGATTATTGATTGCGTGGGCATTTCCAGGATGCCGATATGCACGGCAGCAACGCTAATCGGCGAGGAACCGCTAGCTCCCAAACCTAAAAAGGAGCAGGTGGAAAAGTTGCCGGAGGAAACCGAACCGATAAAGGTACTTACAGGTGCGGACATTCCCGATACCTGGATACAAAATCAGAAGGAGGTAGACGTTATGGCACTTGGCGAAGGTGTTACCACCCATGATGTCGCATGGATTACACTCAAGGATGGCGGCTATATACTGCCTATCCCGACCGTAACCTACCGCATCAGCAAACCGCTGACTAACGGCATGGTGTACCTGCGGAAAAATAAAGCGTGCTCCAAGAGTGCGGTGCCATTACAATTTGCATTAGACTATGTGTATCAGGACTTGAAACAGAAGCATGCTAAATATCAACATATCTGGGACAAAAAACAGCGCTATAAGTGGGATAGACAACCCATCACCAATGAGCAAATTGCCCTTATCCACAAGCTGGCCCCGGATTACAAAATTGACACCCATAAAATGACACGAGGGGATGCCTCGCGGGCGATACAACTGCTGACCTACAAGCCGGAAGAATGGACGCCCCAAACGACACCCTCGGAGGTGCAGGACGATGCCAAGAAAAGCCCGTAAACTTCGTCCTGCGGCGTGTATCACATCATGATCCGTGGAATTAACCGCATGACCATCTTTAATGATGATGCCGACAATCTGAACTTTTTACATATTCTCGATTTTTGCGCAGATGAAAATTTTATCATCATGCATACTGCCTGATGGGCAACCATTTGCATCTGCTCGCGAAGGATTGTAACGATTCCTTGCAACACATGATGAAGGCCATCGGGGTACGGTACGTTGCCTACTACAACCGCCGCTACCAGCGGACAGGCCCGCTCTTCCAGGGCCGTTACAAATCCCAGCCTGTCACAACCAAAGGCTACTTCCTGCGGGTACTGCGCTATATCCACCGCAACCCGGTCGCTGCCGGAATGGTGCAGGATATGCAGGACTACCCGTGGAGCAGCTACATTGACTACTTTGCTAGTCGAAAAAAGCCGTTATGTCATGTAGACACAAGCTACGCGCTTGCACTGCATGATTTAGATTGCTGCGGCACTACCACCAGCAGCCAGAATTAAATGCCCGCGGCATTCTGGAGGATTCTCCGCTGCCTGCCTTTACGGATGCTGAGCTTTGTGACTTTGTACGTGCAACGGCAGGCATGGAATGCCACGAAATCCAGCTTTACCCCGAATCCACCGCAACCCCGCTGCTGCGCCGTCTGGTAACACAAGAGGGCGTCAGCATTACACAACTCTCACGGCTTACAGATGGCACGCGGAGACATCCGCCGCCGTCTGCTGTGAGCGGTGATACAACTCTCAAAGGAGAAATCCCATGAAGAAAGAAAGCTTTATTTACAGCACTCTCACGATTGGCGGTTCGAAGGAACAGGTCAATGAAGTAATGAAGTACATCTGCGATGACATCTATGACATTGGGAGCATTGATTTGAATAAAATCTGTGCTGTGCCGGTACACCTGAACATTGGCCCCGATGATGAAGTTTCTTGCGGCGAAAAGCTTTACCGCCATTATCTTGATTTAGTTCCTTACCCTACAGAAGAGGAAGAAGAAAATTTTCTTGCTGTTCTTAGCCGTGCAGATCAGCGCCGGTTCCTTTTGGGAAAAATGGCTGTGCTGAACCGGAAGGAATACGGCTATCCTACTTATACCGGCTGGTGCACGGAACACTGGGGTACAGACGAAAACGTGATATCTTTTGAAGAATGTAATGAAAATAGCATTGCATTTCTCACCCATAGCGCACCTGCAAGTGAGGCTATTCATACGCTCTCAATTCTTTTTCCTAAAGTAAAACTTACTTTCGCGTGGGAGGAAAACAAGGTCGCCCTTATGGACGATGAAGTAGTTTTACATTATGAAGTATATCGTTACGGGGAGCTGGCAGAATCCAAATCTGCCATTGCCGGAAAGACCCACTGGCAATATAACGGCAGCTTAAAAAAACCGTTGTACTGCACGCCCCAAGAAGATAATGATTATGGGGAAATCCCTGAAGGAATTTCTGCGGAGGATTTTGAGGAACCGAACGCTATGCCTTTCTAACCCTGCCTCGTTTGAAAAGTAAACATCAAAAGGACGACAGCCTTTATTGGCTCTCGTCCTCTTTTTGTTGTCTAGTCTCAATATTGTCAAATAAAGGGCTGTCCCAAAAAGTTTTAAATGGGATTCCTAACCCCACACATATCCGTGCAACTATTTCAGTTGAAGTATTTTTAGTGGTAGCATAAGGCTTGACAGTCTTTTTAAGGACAGATGGTGCAATGCCGGAACGCTCAGCCAGCTTGTTGACACTGTAGCCGCGCTCGTCTGCAAGCTCCAAAATGCGCAGCTTAATTGCCTCCTGTAGTAGCATTTGCCCTCACCACCGTGTACAATAAAGTATATTTATTGTACCGATTTGCTAAGGGAAAAATCGTCTACCTGGAGACGATTTGAATCTTGCTCTTACGTGCTGATGTGCTATAATATAAAAGGAAGGTGATAAATGGATGCAAAAACTATCCCACACCGCACCGTACATAGCCTATGCTGTGGCAACTGCTGGGATGGCTGTGCTGCTACTCCTTGGCAGCTCGCCGGGAGCAATAGTTGCCCGCAGTTACCGGGCGTATAATGGGCGCGCTGTTCCCGGCTACACAGAATATACGTACCGGGATGTTAATCTGTCCTTCTCGGTGCCGCTATCACCTGTGACCGCGGTGGAAGCACGCGCGAAAAAAGACGGTTATATCTTGTTTGCCTATCCGCGCTGTCCCTACTGTCGCAACCTGCTCCCTGTGCTTGCCGCTGTTGCTACAAGTGAAGGGGTCACGATGGACTACTGCCAGGTAGACCTATATCGGGATATATACACCTACAACTCGGATACTGCCGCACCAGTGCAAACCAGACCAGCGGGGGAAGGCTACACCGAACTGCTAACCTGGCTGGATGACTACCTGGCCGAGTACACCGTCTCCGACCCGGAGAAAAATGAAATTGATGTCGGGGAGAAGCGTATCGGTGCACCGACCATCATCAAGGTGGAAGATGGCAAGCCCGTGTCAAAATGGCAACTATCGGATGCTTCAATATTTGTAGGCGGATACCCGGAAAACAAATACGCAGTCTGGGACAATTCCATACAGGAAGGAGTTGCAGATTCCTTGCGGGAGTATCTGGAAACTGCGTGATGTATCGGGGACGGTGAGTCGCGCAGCGATCTCCCCCGTCCCCGATTTAAAAGAATCCAAAGCCGCCACTTATCAATAGAGTGGCGGCGGCAAAATTAAAAAGTAGCCTCGGCGCTAGATGCCGAGAAGGAGTGTTTTTATGAAAAAGAATATCGTATTGGCAGTTATTGCGACTGCGGCTATGGCGCTCAGCTGGTAGGATGCGGCGTTAAGGTCACGAACATCTCGGTTCCGGATGCTGCGATTCTCGAAAAGGGCGAGAGCATCACGTTGCCGGTGAATTTCGGCACGGAGGATGCACCTGCAGAAACGCCTGTCATCGCAACCGGTGAGTCTGCTACAGCAGAAACTGCTGCACAGGATGAAAAGATTGCCAAGGCGGCTGAGAAGCTGACGCTCGCGTGGACTTCTTCCGATGAGAGTGTTGCTACGGTTGATGAGACCGGCACCGTTACGGCAGTCGCAGCCGGTGAGGCTGAAATCACCGCAGCGGTCAAGGATACTGAGATGCAGGATGTCTGCGTCATCACCGTCAAGGTATCCGCGAAAGAGTTGAAGGTTCCCGATACCCTGGAAGTCAAACTCAACGATACCGATGAAACCGCAATCGAAGCGAAATGCGAGCCGGAAGATGCGTCCAACATTTCGTTTGATTTCGCTTCCAGCGATGAGGAAGTCGCCACCGTCGATAAGGACGGCAAGGTGAAGGTCCTTAAAGCAGGTGAGTGCGACATCACCACGACCCTTATGCAGGATGGCGAAAAGGTCACCGAGAAGACGACTCATGTGAAAGCGTTCTATGAGGTTGAAAGCATCACGCTCGATTCCAACGAAGGTAAACTGACGGTCGGTAACTCTCACACCATTAAGGCAACTGTTGCCCCCGAAGAGGTCGCTGCCAAAACCACCATCGAGTGGTCGTCCAGCAACGAGAAGGTTGCTACCGTTGATTCCAATGGGAAGGTAACTGCCGTTTCCTCCGGAAATGCAACCATCACGGCGACTGCCGGTGAGGAGAGTGCCAACTACGAAGTGACTGTCGAACAGCCGAAGAAGGCTGCAACCAGCAACAAGACCTATACCAAGAGCAGTTCCAGCAACAGCGCTGCTGTGATGCCTTCCAACCCGGCACCTGTTACACCGACCGCGCCAGTTACGCCGTCTGCTCCCGCTACGCCGGTACAGCCCAGCAATCCGGAGCCTGCTGCTCCGGCTCCTGCACAGCCTGACCCGGCACCTGCGCACGCGAGCCATCCTGCATGCCGTCTCAGCCGAGTGGTGGGGACAATAGTGGTCCAATTCCGGTGGCAATGGCGATGGTAGCTGGGATTGGGGTGGTCCTGTGATTTCCAGTCCTACTGATAATGGCTGTCCTCCCGAAGAGCACGAGGTCGGTTGGTGCTAATCTCACATATCGAAACGTGTAAGTTGTAATGCTAAACTCGTAGTATAGAAGTGCAAACCTTCTTGCTACGGGTTTCCTTTTTCCAAAGAACGACATCTACATATTATAATAATGTAGGGAGTGAGACGAAAAATGGGGACGGTTCCTAAATTGAGAAGTTGACATCAAAACCTCAAAAACGGGGACGGCGCAGTCGTTTTAACGACCTGCACCGTCCTCTTTTTGTAAAAGCATTCGCTCGTAGAAACGTAGAAAAGAACCGGTGAGGTAACAGCTTGTTACCCCACCACGAATAAAGTTGACTCGTTTTGAATAGTAGACATCAAAATGGAGTAAGGCCGCTTGCGGCCCGAATTTTGCAGCAAAAAGCCGGGAGCTTTCACTCCCAGTTCTCTTTATTGTGCGGTCATCATCATGTCGCAGTCGGCACATTTTATGCGCACAACCTTTGTCCCTCGCACGCTGTTGTGACAGCAGGGGCAAACATACTTGATGCTGTGGCTGTTGGGGTTACTTCCTGTCGGCTTGCCCGTGGCGTCCCCTGCGCCCTTGCCACGCGGGGCGTAGAAATCTTCAATGCGGTTCATGCTGATGTCCTGCCAGTCTTGTTCCAAAATGAACTCACACAGCGCGTCGGTCGGCTCGGTGATGCTCCATCCAACGCGCGGGTCGTAACTGATTTTCAAATCGCGGGCCTCGGCGGCCTCCTTAAATTTTTTGTTGTGGTATGCGCCGCCCCTGCTGCAATCCTGTATGCCGTTTTGAAGGTTCCACAAGTGTACACACTCGTGGAGGGTGGTCGCCACCACGTTTTCTATGGGCCGTGCAAGCGTCCCAGCGCCGATGTTAAGCTCATGGCGGGTTGTGTCTCCTCTCTGCCATGCCTTGGCTACGGTGACGTGTCCGTAGGCTCTGGGCGTGCTCTGTATCGTGATGATAGGCTCCTCCAACTCACCGTTGAAATACTTTACATTCAACGCGCGGAAAATTTTCTCCAAGTAACCAGCCGTCCGGGAAGTCTTAACAGTCTCTTTCATTTTCGTGTCCTCACTTTCGTTTTCCCAATCTTTGCCCGTGTTATCCCACCGGGATAAGGGTTGCGGGTTGTTCCGCGATTAGCGGACAAAAGTGAGGTTGGATAGTTGTCAAGGTGACTGTGGAATACCGCAGCCATAATTTTAAAAAGCGAGGATATGCCGCAAAAGCTCCTTTACAATTTTCCAATCCACGCTTTTATAATTTTTAAAGGAACAACAAAAAACAGGATTGCCACGGCTATAATTTACTCCGCGGCAATCCTGTTCCCATGTTACAGGGCTTGCGTTTATTTTAAAAGTGTGGTACGATTGTGGTACTTGCAAAAAGGGTAATAAAAAAGCTCCTAATTTTCAACGCATCATCGAAGAAAATCAGAAGCTTAGTTTGGTGACCCGTACGGGAATCGAACCCATGTTACAGCCGTGAAAGGGCCGTGTCTTAACCGCTTGACCAACGGGCCTAAGAGATACAGGATTTTGCTAAAACAGCAAGCAACTTACCAGTCACGATTGCAACCGGCCCCCAAGTATTTTAGCGAAACCCTGTATTTATGGTAGCGGTAACTGGATTTGAACCGGTGACACTTCGGGTATGAACCGAATGCTCTAGCCAACTGAGCTATACCGCCATGTGGTGTGCATCTCAAACGGTGCTCCATTAGTATACGGGTTTCGGCACCATTTGTCAAGCATTTTTTTGAATTTTTTCAAAGTTTTTTCCCCTTTTCTGCGCCGGCAGTGCTGCGGCGCAAATAGCGCAGCCATGGGCTTTGCGGGCATCAGCTGGCAGCCATTCCCGGTGTTGTTCCGATTTTTGTTCCTGCATTATATAACAATAGCGCAATAAAGTGCAGTACAAAATTCTTCATTTTTTCAGGTTTTACCCGGTTTGTTCATTTTATTTTAAGCTACGAAGCTTTTTGCGGATTTTTCGCATTTAATATATTGACATAGTAGTACCCCAGTGTTAAAATAAGTTAAAAATCGGCGTTCGTTAAAAGTGTGTCGAAAATGAACCATCCGTAAGTTTAAGGAGAACACTCGCTATGAAATATTCTTGCAGCGCCAGATTATTCTGGAAACCATTCAAGAGCATAAAGAGCATCTTTCTGCGCAGCAGATTTACGGTTATGCCGTGAGCGCTGCCCTCATATCAGCCTGGGCACGGTGTACCGCAACCTGAACACCCTGGCTGATAACGATATGATCGGCCGCGTTGGCATGATCAGCGGTGCCGAATGCTTTGACTGGGACCCCAACTCCCATGAGCATTTTTACTGCCGCAAGTGCACAAGATCATTAACCTTGATCTGCCGGAAGGCGAGCTGAACGCCTGATCAAAAATGTTCCCGACCTGCGTATTGAAGGCCACTGCCTGACCGTGACCGGCGTTTGCGCCGAATGTGCCAGCAAAGAATAACTTTGCCGGGACAAAGCGCCACTGTCCTACCTTTGCAGGATCAATCCTTCCAACTTGTCATCATCTTTTCCTCTCCGCTCTTCCCCGTTTTTGTGGGGAAGAGCTTTTTTGTACCCTTTGGCACTTTTCTGCATCCTTTTTCAACTGCGATATGCGGGCTTTATGCGGCAAATATTCAATTCCATGAATAAAAATGCAAATAGTCCGTTTTGTTTTTTCCCTTTACGCCGCAAAATGCAAGCTCTAGAACAAAGTTATCTCTATAAGTTGAAACTTCCTTGTGCAATATGCCGTGTTGCAATTTGTTGCAGGGCGTGTATAATAAGAAGCATGAAATGAATAAATATTCAGCCGCTTCAGCGGATAGAATTTTGAAAGAGGGCAGTTCTTATGAAAAAGAAAAAGGAAGATATTAAAAAGGTTGTTCTGGCTTACTCCGGCGGTCTGGATACCTCCATCATCATTCCCTGGCTGAAAGAGAATTACAACAACTGCGAAGTTGTTGCTGTTTCCGGCGACGTTGGCCAGGGCACTGAGCTGGACGGCCTGGAAGAAAAGGCCCTCAAGACCGGCGCTTCCAAGCTGTACGTCCTGGACCTGAAGAAAGATTACGTTGAGAACTACATCTGGCCCTGCCTGAAAGCCGATGCCAAATACGAAGAGTACCTGCTGGGCACCTCTCATGCTCGTCCGTGCATCGCAAAGGCACTGGCTGAGATTGCAAGAAAGAGAATGCCGATGCCATCTGCCATGGCTGCACCGGCAAGGGCAACGACCAGGTTCGTTTTGAGCTGACCCTAAAAGCACTGGCCCCCGAAATGGCCATCATCGCCCCGTGGCGTGAGTGGGACATCAAGAGCCGTGACGAAGAGATCGATTACGCCGAGGCACACAACATTCCCCTGCGTATCAACCGTGAGACCAACTACTCCAAGGACAAGAACCTGTGGCATCTGAGCCACGAGGGTCTGGACCTCGAAAAGCCCTCTCTGGAGCCGCAGTACAACAAGCCCGGCTTCCTGGAGCTGGGTGTTTCCCCGGAGCAGGCACCGGATACCCCGTCCTATGTTACCATCCACTTTGAGAAGGGCATTCCCACCGCTGTGGACGGCAAGGAGATGGACGGTGTTGCCCTGATTGAGTACCTGAACAAGATCGGCGGCGAGAATGGCATTGGCCAGCTGGATATCGTTGAGAACCGTCTTGTCGGCATGAAGAGCCGCGGCGTGTACGAAACCCCCGCCGGCACCATCCTGTACAAGGCTCACAACGTTCTGGAAACCATCACCATCGACAAGGATGCTTTCCACTTCAAGGAGTCCGTTGCTCAGAAGATGGGCGAGCTGGTTTACGATGGCAAGTGGTTCACCCCGCTGCGTGAAGCCCTGAGCGCATTCACCGACGACCTGCAGAAGACCGTTACCGGTGATGTGAAACTGAAGCTGTACAAGGGCAACCTGATCAACGCTGGTGTTACCAGCCCGTTCACCCTGTACGATGAGCAAACTGCTTCCTTCGGCGAGGATGAGGATTACGATCAGTTTGATGCAAACGGCTTTATCAACCTGTTTGGCCTGCCCATTGCTGAGCGCGCCAAGCTGGCAAAGAACTGGCCGGAAGTAAAGTAATCGCATTTTCCATTAACAAAACTGCCGCCAGGGAGGCATTGACCCCCTTGGCGGCTTTGGCGTTCCAGTATATACTATAATAAAGAAAAAAGAATAAGTAATAATGATGGTGGACCGCCGTGCCTGCGGCACGGCTCAAAAAAAGCCAAGGTCGCAGCAAACATCAGACTGAGCCCCCATTAAAAGGCTGTATCTATTTTATTTGCGCGCGCGGCGCGCACACCAACATTTTTCATTATTCTTTATTCTCTATTCATTACAATAACACCGGAGGTTTTCTTATGCCCCAACTTTGGCAGGGACGTTCCAGCAAAGCGGTGGACAGCCGCGTGAACGACTTTAACTCTTCCATCCGCTTTGATGCGCGGATGATCGAACAGGATATCCACGGGCAGCATGGTACACTCTGCTATGCTGGGCAAGCAGGGCATCATCTCCCAGCAGGATGTGGACGATATCCACAAGGGCCTGCAATCCATTTTGAACGATCTGCACAGCGGCGCGTTGGAGATTGACCCCAATGCCGAGGATGTGCACACCTTTGTGGAGCAGACTCTGACCGCCCGCGTGGGCGATGCTGGCAAGCGGCTGCACACCGGCCGCAGCCGCAACGACCAGGTTGCGCTGGATATCCGCCTGAACCTGCGGGAAGCATCGCTCCACTTGCAGGGGCAGATCAAGGAATTGATCCTGACCATCTGCGACCAGGCAGAAAAATCTTCTTCCTATGTTATGCCCGGTTACACCCATCTGCAGCGTGCCCAGCCGGTCACCTTTGGCCACCAGCTGATGGCTTACGCTGGATGCTGCTGCGCGACCTGGGCCGCATGCAGGACGCCACCGCCCGCATGGACGCTGAGTGCCCGTTGGTTCCGGCGCTCTGGCTGGCACCACCTACCCGCTGGACCGTTTTATACGGCACAGGAGCTGGGCTTTGCTGCTCCCTGCGGCAACTCGATTGATGGCGTATCTGACCGCGATTTCTGCATTGAGCTGACCAGCGCCATGGCCACCTGCATGATGCATCTGTCCCGCCTGTCGGAAGAGATCATCCTGTGGTGCAGCTGGGAGTTCAAGTTCATTGAGCTGGACGACGCTTTCACCACCGGTTCTTCCATTATGCCGCAGAAGAAAAACCCGGACGTGACCGAGCTGATCCGCGGCAAGACCGGCCGCGTTTACGGCGACCTGAACACCCTGCTGGTTATGATGAAGGGCATCCCCCTCGCCTACGACAAGGACATGCAGGAGGACAAGGAAGCCGTATTTGACGCGGTGGACACTTTGGAGCTGTGCTTAAAAACCATCACCCCGATGCTGGCCACCATGACGCCGCTGCCCGCCAACATGCGCCGCGCCGCCGCCAAGGGCTTTATCAACGCAACGGACTGCGCCGACTACCTGACCAAGAAAGGCATGCCGTTCCGCGATGCTTACAAATGCACCGGCACCATGTGGGTGCCTGCATCCGGGCAGACAAAACGCTGGAAGAGCTGACGCTGGACGAGTTTAAGCAGTACAGTGATCTGTTTGAGGCGGACATCTATGACGCCATTGACCTGACGCACTGCTGCGAGGGCCGCACCAGTTACGGCGGCCCCACTCAGGCCAGCGTACTGAAACAGATCGCGGATGTAAAAAGCAAAATCAACTGCTGAACGCTGTAATAGATAGGGGTTTGTTTGGGATGGCTAAGTTATAAAATTTTTGTGGATGGTTCTTCCGGCACAACCGGCCTGCGCATTGCGGACCGCCTGGCCGCACGGATGAATTTGAGATCCTGCACATTTCCGAAGCCGACCGCAAGGATGTAACGCCCGCGCCGCCGTGATTAACCAGAGCGATCTGAGCTTTTTGTGCCTGCCGGATGCTGCAGCCAGGGAGGTTGTGCCCCTGCTGCGCCCCGATGTGCGTATTCTGGACACTTCTACCGCACACCGCACCGCGCCGGATTGGGGGTATGGCCTGCCGGAGCTGCATGGCAAACGGGATGCTCTGCGCACCGCCAACCGCGTGGCTGTTCCGGGCTGCTATGCCACCGGCTTTATCACGCTGGTGGCCCCGCTGGTGGAGCTTGGCCTGCTGGCTGCAGATTATCCGCTGACCTGCCACGGGCTTTCCGGTTATTCCGGCGCAGGCAAAAGCGGCATTGCCCAGTACCGCGACCCGGAGCGCGACATTGCCTTTGAAAGCCCGCGCCCCTACGGCTTAACGCTGGATCACAAGCACCTGCCGGAAATGCAGAAGATCTGCGGCCTTGCGGAGCCGCCGGTGTTCTGTCCCATTGTGGATGACTACTACTGCGGCATGGAAGTTACCGTTCCCCTGCGTCTGGACCTTGTGGGCCACAGCGCTGAGGAGCTGGCCACCGCTTTGCAGGAGTATTACGCAGGCGAAACCATGATCAAGGTGCACGCTTTGGCACTGCCCCCAAGTTCCTGCCCGCCAATACGCTGGCCGGCAAGGACACCTTGGAAATTTACCCCACTGTTTCCCCCGACGGCAAGCGGATGCTGCTCATCAGCCTGCTGGACAACCTTGGCAAAGGCAGCTCCGGTGCCGCCGTGCAGTGCATGAACATCATGCTGGGGCTGGAGGAAACGAAAGGCTGGAACTTTAATTAAGAATAGAAATGAGAAATTAGCAGTTTTTACATCGCCAGGTGAATCCTTCAATTTCTCATTGCTCATTCCTAATTTCTAATTTTGATGTTATTTGTGGGAAAGAGGAAAAGTAACATGGCAAAGTATAAGGTCATTCCCGCGGCGTTTGCGCTGCCAAGGGTTTTTCTGCTTCCGGCGTACATGCCGGGTTCCGGGCCAATCCCAACAAGCTGGATCTGCCATCATCAAGGCGGATGTACGCTGTGCCGCTGCCGGTGTTTACACCACCAACAAGGTGTATGGCGCTCCCATCAAGGTTGACCGCGCCCACCTGGTGGACGGCCACGCACAGGCTGTTCTGGTGAACAGTGGCAACGCCAACACCTGCGCCGCCAACCGGTGTGGATCTGGCCAATGAGTGCTGCGCCTGGTGGCCCAGCAGCTGGGCATTGCAGCCGAGGATGTTCTGCCGGCTTCCACCGGCGTTATCGGCCAGCCCATGACGATTGACCCGTTCGCCCGCGGTATTCCCGCCGCAGCGGCCAGGCTGCAGGCCAGCGCCGAGGGCAGCAGCGAAGCTGCCAAGGCCATTATGACCACCGATACTTACGAGAAAGAATATGCCATTGAATTTGAGCTGGCCGGCAAAACCTGCCGCCTTGGCGCGATCGGCAAGGGCAGCGCATGACTTGCCCCAACATGGCCACCCATGCTGGCGTTCTACACCACCGATGCCTGCCGTCAGCCGGAGCTGCCTGGCAAAAGGCCACTGCGCACCGTTGTGCCCACCACCTACAACCCA